>Ga0194112_10000109_pt1 | contig 106132 bp, 85 predicted proteins | sample TA2MahC400mmetaG_FD_146191 | JGI IMG/M metagenome (GOLD analysis project Ga0194112, IMG submission 146191) | Freshwater microbial communities from Lake Tanganyika, Tanzania - TA2015016 Mahale Deep Cast 400m | ecosystem: Environmental > Aquatic > Freshwater > Lake | place: Tanzania: Lake... | reverse complement strand
GACACGTGCCGCGCCTGCAACCACACGCTGGCCGCCAGATCCGCGGCGCGCCCCTCGTCGCCGCCCTCGGCTCCGACGAGGTCGAGCGCCATGGCCCACGAAATCAGCCTGATCGCAGTCTCGAGAGGACTCGCCCAGTTGATCCCGAAGTGCGGCGGATTCGCCGCGATCCACGACCCGATCGCGTCCCAGACCGCTCTGCCATACTTCGCGTCCCGCGTCACGGCGAACGCGCGCCCCATCGTCACGAGATGGTGGCAGCGGTTGAGCTCCCACACACACCTCGGGTCTCCCAGCTCGTGGAGATGGCGGTAGTCCAACGCCGCCCAGTGGACGAGAGGCCATTGCGCGCCCGTCACGGGGTCGCGCAGCCAGTCCACCGGCCGCCCGGCGTCGATCGTCGTCCACCCGAAGGCCGGCACGGAGCCCTCGAGCGCCTCGTCGGCGGCGCGCGCGCAGTCGCCCTCGGCGACGCCGAGCCGCCCGAGGGCGGCTCGGAGCGCGGCCTCGTCGCGGGCGCCGGCGAGCACCGTGCCGCGCCCCTCGGCGAGCGCCGCGAGGACGGCGCCCCCGTCGAGGCCGCGCAGCGCGCGCGCCCGCGCGACGACCTCGGCCTGCGGCCGCGGCCTCGCCCTCCGGGCGCCGAGCGTCCTCGCAGACCTCACCGCCCGGAGCCCGACCTCGGCCGGGCTCATGGCCAGGAGACGGCCGATCACCCAGGCCGCGCGCTCCGCGCTACGCCCGGTCGGCATCGACGACCTCCTGCAGGAGCCCCTCGAGCGCGTCCACCGCGCGGTCCCATCCGTACCGCGTCGCGACGTACTCCCGACACTGCGCTCTGAGCCGCTCGGCGGCGGCGCGGTCCGACAGCCACTCGAGCACGGCGGCGAGCCCGCGCCGGATGGCCACGGGCTCCGCCCCGTCGAGCACGAGCTGCGGCGCGAGCGGCCTCAGGATCTCGGGCGTCGCCCCGATGGGCGTCCCCACCGACGGCGTGCCGCAGGCCAGCGCCTCGAGCGTCACCATCCCGAATCCCTCGAACGCGATGGACGGCAGAACGAAGAGGTCGGCCGCCTGGTGGTGCCGCACGAGCGTCTCGTCGTCCACGAAGCCCGCGAACGAGACGGTGTCCGACAGCCCCTTCGCGGCGGCCAGCGCCCTCAGTTCCCCCTCGAGCCTCCCCCGCCCCGCGACGACGAGCAGGACGCGCGGGAACGACTCCTTGACCGATGCGACGGCCTCGATGAGGTTCTCGAGCCCCATGCGCGGCACGAGCCTCCGCGCCGTGAAGAGCACCGGACGGTCCTCCGGAAGCGACAGAGCGCGCCGCAGCGCCGCCCGGTCCTCCGCCGGCCTGAACCGCTCGAGGTCCACGCCGCCGGGGATCTTGCGGATCTTCCCGGCCGCGAACGGGTAGTGGCTGAGAAGCTGCTCCCTCGAGAAGTCGCTGAGCACCACGATGCGGTCGGCCCGCTTGAGGCACGCCCGCTCCGTGCGTCGCGCGAGCCCCCCGAAGAGCAGCGACTCCAGGGGCTTCCCGATGTCGCGGTCGGCGCCCTCGAGCCTGAGCTCCTGCCAGAACGACGCGTGGAAGGTCATGATCTCGGGCGCGGCCTTGCGGCGGCTCACTCGCGTGAAGGCGTAGTAGGGGAAGTAGTGGTGCGGCAGCACGGCGTCGTAGCGGTTCTCGTCGAGGAGCCTCCGAAGGAGCCTCCGCGGCCCGATGAGCGCGTCCGCCGTGCGCCCGCCGAACCGCCGCCCCCTCGCCGCGTCGCCGAAGCGGCGCACGGTGATCCCGTCCACCGACTCGACGTCGGGCGTTCCCTCCTTCGTGCGGAGCCCCACCATGTCGATGCGGTGCCCGCGCGCGACGAGCCGCTTCATCGTCTCGTGCGCCACGCGCTCGACGCCGGCGAAGCTGTCGGGGAACAGGAACTGGCTGATGCAGAGGATCCTCAGCGGCCTAGGCACCGCGCGCCTCCGCCGCCGCGAGCAGGTCGGCATACAGGGCGGCCGTCTTCGCGTAGCTCTGGCGGACGTCGAACTCGGCCTCCACCCTCGCGCGCCCGGCCCGTCCCAGGGCAGCCCCGTGGTCCGGCCGGCCGAGCACCTCGGCCGTCGCGTCGGCGAGGGCGTCCGGGTCCCGGCGCGGGACCACACGACCTGTCACGCGGTCCACAACGGCCTCAGAGATGCCACCGACGTCAGTAGAAACCACAGGGAGCCCGGCCGCCATCGCTTCGAGCACCGAGAGCGGAAGGCTCTCCGCCTCGGACGAGAGGATCATCGCGTCGGCGCTCGCGAGCACGGTCTCGATGTCGCCGCGGGCGCCGGCGAAGACGACGCGATCCGACACGCCGCGCTCTCGCGCCAGCGCCTCCAGCCTCCCGCGCGCGGGCCCGTCGCCGACGAGCAGGAGCATGAGTCCTTCGATCCGTCCGCGGGCCAGCGCTACCGCCTCGACGGCCGCGTCCTGCCCCTTGCCCTCGCAGAGCCGTCCGACCGTCACGACGACCGTCGCGTCCGGCGCGATCCCGAGCCCGCGTCGGGCCGCACCCCGGTCGGGAAGCCGCTCGAACCGCCCGGGATCCACGCCGCCACGGATCGCGACGAGCTGCTCCGGCGCGCAGCGGAAGTTCCTCGCGTACTCCCGTCTGCTGGCCTCGGACACGACGATGATCCGGTCGAGGGAACGATTGGCGGCGCGCGTCAGCGCCGCGGCGACCGCCGAGCCGAGCGGATAGCGCGACCTGATGCGGCCCGTCACGTGCTCGGTTGACACGACGACCCGCGCGCCGGCGCGCCTCGCGGCGCCGATGGCCGGCAGGCAGGTCCTCGGGTGCGTCTTGTTGAAGTGGACCAGGGGGAAGCCCTCGAGCATCCGTGCCGCCTCCGCCGCGCCCCGCGCGTCGAGCTCGCGCGTGGGGCGGAAGGCCGTCACGGCGAACCCCTCCGCACCGAGCATGGCCCGCCACTCCCCCGTCTCCGCGCGGTCGGACGCGAAGAGGCACGGCTCCCACCCCGCGGACCTCAGCCATCGCATGAGCCCGGTCAGGTACATCTCGGCGCCCCCGGGCCATGCCTGGGCGTCGGTGTAGAACGCCACCCTCCGTGCGCCCGCCCCGCCGGCCGACCCGGGTGCGCTCATGCTCCCCTCCAGGGCCCGGGCTTCTCCTCGCCGGCGCCGTCGGCGCGAGGCGGAAGCGCGCCTTCGTTGTAGAGTCTCTCGAGCACGAGGACAATGGCCACGACGCCGTAGAACGCGTACCCCACGTCCCGGCTGAAGAAGACGTGCTCGAACTGGGCGAGCATGTAGACGGCGATGAGCCCCGCCAGACTCCCTTGCGCAAGGAAGCCGTAACCCGGCACGCGCACGAGACGCTTCACGTTCCTGGACGCGATCACGATCACGACGACGAGCAGCAGGGTGTAGACGGCCGCGGCCGGAATGCCGAACTCACACGCGAACGTCATGAGGACGTTGTGGGCGTGCGCGAGCGGTTGCCCCTCCCACGCCTCCGCGGAGTACCGGGAGAACGCCCCGCCTCCGACGCCGACGAGGGGGCTGCGCCTCATCACCTGGAGCGACGACGCGAAGATCATCGGTCGCATCGAGTAGCCGCTGCGCTGGAGCTGCTCGAACCGGATCTGGATGAGGTCAACGAATCCATGGCCCGTCGTGACGAGGGCAAGGACCTGGGCGACCACGGCAAAAAGCACAGCGAATTGGGCCATGCGGCGGAGCGTCGGCCGATGGAGCGCTGCTTGGCTCGCAAGTCCTGCGAGGATGCCGATCCACGCGCTCCGCGAGTAGGTGAAGAGGAGCCCGACGAAGCCAGCGAGTGTTGCCGCGTTGATCAGGGCTCTGTGCAGCGCTCGTCGGAGGTGATCGACCGCGAAGAAGCAGAGGGGCATCGATACGGCGAGGAACGCCCCGAACAGGTTGGGGTGAATCAGGCCGAACCAGCCGCCCTCGGTCCGGCCCCCGACGACTCCCCCCTCGACCTCGGCCTCCGACACGCCGAGGGAGATGGCCGCGCTCTGCATCCTGGCTGCAAGGCCGAGCACCGCGACGAGAACGCCCGACATCGCGAAGCAGATCGCGAAGCGCCGGAGATCGACAGGGTTGCGGATCAACGTGCACACGAGGTAGAGCCAGGCGAAGTAGAAGAGCGTCTCCTTGAGCGTGAGCAGGATCGCGCCGCGCCCGAACGGGTCCTGCATGTTCGAAAGCCCGACGAAGGTCGAGGCCGCGACAAGGAAGACGAAGGCGCCGATCAGGAGGTCAAGCGGCGTGCGGCGTATGAAAGGGCCCCGACCGGCGGACCCGCGCTCGAGAAGGTACCTGAACGTGTAGACGATCCACACGCCCGCGACGGCCACGTTGAATCCGCTCACGTGAAACGCCTTCGCGCTGCCGAGCGTGAATCCCGGCCTGGCGAACGGGATCATGAGCGCCAACGCCATGACCGCCCACTCGACCCTGATCAGCGTCAGCAGGAGGATGACGGCCGCCATGAGGAAGACCACGAGGTGGAGCGGGGTGGGCAGGCGGACCCGGGTGAGGACGACGAACGCCGCCCCGGCGTAGAAGACGAGCGCGACGACCCACAGAGGCCACGAGCGGCCGAGCACGTGCTCGCTCTGCCCGTAGAGCTCGCCTGTTCTGCGTGCAAGTCCGTTCATAGAGAGCTCAGAGCCGCTCGTAGATGAACCGCGGCACGTAGAACCTCCGTCGGTTCAGAACGGTTCCGAGCACCCTCGCGCCGGCGTCGCCGAGCAGCTCCATGGCTCGCTGCACGAGCTCGCGCTTGGTGTTGCCGGAGCGGACCACCAGCACGACGCCGTCGACCGCGCGCGAGAACTGCACGCCCTCCGAGAACGGCACGATGGGCGCCATGTCGATCACGACGAAGCCGAAGCGCCGTCTCAGCTCGGCGACGGCGAGTTCGACCCTCGGGTCGGCGAGGACCCGCGCCGGGGAGGCGACGGGCCGTCCCGCCGGGAGCACGCTCAGCCGGGGCGTATCGGTGGAACGGAGGCACTGCGACAGCGGGAGCTCGGACAGAACGAAGTCCACGAACCCGGGATCGCGGGGCACGCGGAACGCCTCGGCGGCCGACGGCGCCCGGAAGTTGAGGTCCACGAGCACCGTGGTCACCTCGCTCTCGGCCGCGAGCGTCTGCGCGAACTCGCGGGCCACGAGGCTCGCGCCCTCGCCCTGCACGGACCCGGTGAACATGACCACCTTGGAGTCGATCGTCGGGAGCGCGATGCGGATCTCGGCCGCCAGCGTGTGATACTGCTCGGCGTCGCGGACCGCCCGGGCCACCCGTCGCGTGGGCACGAAGACGCCGCCGCGGCCCAGGGCCTCGCCGGATGTCTCTGCGGGCAGCCCCTGTTCGACGTGCGCCCTCGCGATGGCACGCGAGATCTTGCTCGACTCGTCCATGCGTCGCCCCCGGGTTTCTAGGTTCGGGCAGCGTCCGGATCGCCGCCGGAGGTCCGCGCGGGTTCGCGCGTCTCGAGCGCCTCGACGGTCTCCCGGACCGTCCGCCGTCCGATCCACCGCTTGCCGTCGGCGTACCCGGCGAGGAGCGAGTTGTCGCAGATGATGTTGATCATCCGCGGGATGCCCTGCGAGAACTCGTACACGGCCTCGATGGCGCTCGCGTCGAAGATCCGGTCGTCCTTGGCGCCGGCCACGCCCAGGCGGTGCCTGATGTACTCGCCCGTCTCGTCCTGCGACAGCGGCTCGAGGTGGTAGCGGATGCCGATGCGCTGCCGAAGCTGCCTGAGCTCCGGGTCCTCCAGCTTCGCCCTGAGCTCCGGCTGTCCCGCCAGCACGATCTGCAGCGTGGAGCGGTCGAGCGACCTCAGGTTCGACAGGAGTCTGATCTCCTCGAGAACCGGCGGCTCCAGGTTCTGCGCCTCGTCGATGACGAACACCGCGTTCCGCCCGTCGGCGGACCACCGCGCGAGACACTCGCTGATCTCCCTCAGCATCTCCATCTTCGTGCGCGCGTCGCCGGACAGCCCGAGCTCCCAGGCGAGCGCGCGGAGGAGGTCCATCTTCGAGATCGTCGTGTTCGTGATCCTCGCCACGCGCGTCGTCGCGTCGAGCCCGTGGACCAGCGCGTCGAGCATGAGCGTCTTGCCGGTCCCGACCTCGCCCGTCAGCTGGACGAACACCTTGCGCTCGGCCACGCCGTAGCTGAGGTGGGCCAGCGCCTCCCTGTGCTTCGGCGACAGGTAGAGGAACCGGAGGTCCGGCGTGAGCTCGAACGGCCGCTCGTTCAGCTGGTAGAACGCCGTGTACATCGCCGGCTACGCCTCCCGCTCCGGGATCCAGGCCAGGACCTTGATCCCCAGGGTCCGCTCGACGTCCTCGGGTCGCTCGAGCGTGTGGTCCATGCGCTCGAGCGCCATGACGAGCATGAACCCGAAGAAGATCGTGAACAGCCCGAACACGAATCTCATGTTGACGGCCTGCGCCGCGGGCTCCACGGGAACGGCCGCCCGGGACACGATGCCGACGTTCATCAGGCCCGGATCCGTCGCCGCGGTGATGCGATACTGCTCCCTGCGGTCCATGATCACAGCGTAGAGGTCCGCGCGGATCGAGAGCTCGTGCTCGAGGATGCGGAGGCGCATGTCGTTCTCGGCGATCTCCGAGTTCTGCGCCTGCAGCTCGAGGTACTTGTCGAACGCCGAGCGGCGCTGCGCCTTCCACTCCTGCACCTGTGCGCTCTGGCGCATGTGCGCCTGTTCCACCTCAGCGCGCAGCACGTCGGCGGCGAGCGCAGCCTGCCGCTCCAGACGACGCACCTCGGGGTGGTCCGCGGTGTACTTCGACCGCGCCTCGGCCAGCTCCTCCTGGATCTCCAGGAGCTTCCGCTTCGCATCGATCACCGTCGGCATCTCGTAGGTGTTGTAGGTCGGGACGTGCGAGGCATCGGTCGTATCGAGCCACTCCCGGACCATCGCGAGTTCCCTCTCCCTCGATGAGATCCTCGTGTCGAGGGTGATGAGCTCGTTCAGAAGCCGGTCGCCCAGCCCCATCTGCTGCTCGGGCTTCCTGCCCACTGTCAGCTGCCACTTCTCCCCGCCCAGCTTGGCGATCTCGTCTGCGATGGAGTCGAGTTCCGCCTTGACGACCCCCGCCTGGTGGTTCAGGAAGTCCGCAGCTTCGGCGTTGTATGCGACGCTCCGCCGGATGTCGAGGTACGCATCGAGAACGGCGTTGACAACGCGCGCCGCCATCTCCGGGTCCTTGTGACGGTATCGGATGTTGATGATGTCGGACTCCGTAGGCGACTCGGCCTTGATTCTCTTCTGAAGCCGTTCGACGACGAGAGCACGGTCTTCCGCACTCGCCAGCCCGACCCGGTCCACGACCTCCGCCGCGACCGCCGCGCTCGTGACGATCTGGATCTCCGAGTTCACGACCTCGATGCGCCTGAGCACGTGCTGAGACTCCGCCGGCATCTGGTATCCGGCGGGCTGGCGCTTGACGAACACGCGCGCGCTCGCCTCATACTCGGGCTCTCCGGTGGCCGCACCGTAGAGGAGGATCGCCGTGCCAACGAGCAGGAGACCCAGGAGGGGCACCTTCCGCTTGAAGACGATGAAGACCAGGTCGCGAACAAGGGACGCCGTCGCCTGGGGCATCGCAGATGCCCCGGTCTCCGGACGCCCAGCGGTCTCTGCTTGCCCTCGCGCTACCACAGGCCTCGCCTCTCCGGATTCACGATGTCGTACCCACGGAGGTAGAAGAGCTGCGCCGGCAGGATGCTCTCGAAGAAGAGAGAGACGAACTCACCGACGTCGCCGATGAGGGACTGCGAGACGTAGACGACGTCGTTCGGCACGAGCTCCACGTCGTGCGTAAGATCCTTGCCTGAAAGCACCAGGGTCAGGTCGACCTTGTAGGCCGTCGGCTCCGCCACGCCCTCGCTGCGCAGGATCATGATGCTCCTGGGCTGAGCGGTGGGGAGCAGGCCGCCCACCGCCGCGATGGCGCGCGTGACCGTGAGCGGCTCGGTCGAGGCCACCCTACCCGGCGACCTCACCTCGCCGATCACGAACACAGGTCTCGCACCCAGCTCCTTCACCACGACCGAGACAGCGGGGTCGATGAGGTAAGGGGACATGTGTTCCCTGATGTCCGCCGCGAGCTCCTCGGTTGTCTTCTCCACCGCCTTGAGATCACCGGCGAGCGGCAGCGTGATCGTGCCCGCGGGCGTCACGGGCACCTCAAGGCTCATGCTGGCGTCGGTGAGGAAGTCGATCCACACCGCGTCGCCCGGGCGCAGCCGATACGCGGCCGCTCCGGTGCCCGCGGTCTCGACCACGGGCGGCGCCGCCCGCACGGTCGGGCGCGGGCTGCATCCCGGCGCCATGAGCATCACGGCGCCGGCAAGCGCCAAGGCGCCGGCCCTCACAACTCGTGCCATGAGGTGTGTTCCCCCTTGCGCGGCCGACCACACCCGGCTCGGCAGCGCGACCCGAGCCCCACGAACAGCATAACCCGTGCCACGGCCGTCCGATAGCGGGGTCCGCACGAGGCGCGGAATAGCGGCAGCTGCCAAGTCAAGCCGAACGCCCCTCAGCCATTGTGCCCCAGCACCAAGGCTGACGCCGCAGCGTTCATCCCGGACTGCCCGTGAGATCGTACAGGCTCACCTTCGCCCCGGGCAGCCGCAGCTCCTCGACCAGCCGATAGCGCTCGTTGAGAAACGCAGGGATGCGCCCCTCGGGGTCTGTCCGCCACGGCCGCGCCTCCACGAACCAGAGCCGCTCGTGGCCGCGCACGCCGTCCTCGATCCTCGTGGCCACCTCGGCATCCGACGATGCCTGGCCCGGATAGAGCAGGAAGCGCGGGGCCGAACCCCGGTAGTAGAACTCGAAGACGTCCCTGATGACCGGGATGAGAACGACGTCCCCGGGTTCCTCGTTCGCCTCCACGTGCTTCGCCGCGCCGCGGACGTCTTCCCGCCAGTAGTCAGGGCGCCCGTAGTAGTTCCCCAGCGCGACCAGAGAGAAGATCGCCATGAGCCCCCCGACGATCGCCGCCGGGGAGCGCCTCAGCAGACCGACCCCTGCTCCGCAGAGCACGAGGAGCGCCGGCAGCGCCACGGACACGTACCGCGGGTTGAAGGGCTTCACGTTCGCCAGCGCAAGCACACAGGCCCCAGCAAGCGGAACGAGCGTCACTGCGAGCGTCAGTCCCAGAGCCCGCCGGTCGTCGGCGAGCGCCCGCAGGCCGAGAAGCGCCGCCAGTCCCGCAACGACCCCGGCCGGCGCGACGAGCCACCACCGCTCGAGGAACGCATCGAGCGGCGGCCGCGTATGCAGCTCGACCGGAGTCGGACCCAGGGAATACCCGTACACCAGCGAGTACAGCGTGTACGGCACAGCAAGCGGCGTGAAGGTCGTCTCTCCCCTGAGCAGCTCGCCTCTTTCGGCCGCGGGCGCGAGCGCCACGCGCCCGCCCACACCGTCCTCCCGAGCCCACTTCGCGAGCCCCCATGCCACGGGCGCGAGCAGGGCGATGATCACGACCGACGCGACGACCCAGCGCCGCGCGAACCGCCGGTCCCCCACCGCCCGCGCCGCGGCGCAGATGCCGTGCGCAAGGAGAAGGAAGAGCGCCGCGAGATTGCAGTACCCGGCCAGGACAGCGCTGGCGACGTAGCCCGACCACGAGCGGCTTCGCCCCGAGACCAGTCTCGCAAGAAGGAGCGTCGACACGGCCGCGAAGAACACGAGCAGCGCGTAGTTCCTCACCTCCTGGCCGTACCACACGCTGAAGGGGGACAGCGTGCCGAGCGCGGCGGCGATGAGGCCGCTCCGGCGCCCCGCGAGCTCCGCCCCCAGCAGATACAGCACCGGAACGGTCGAGGCGCTCGCCACGGCGGACACGCTTCTCAGTGCCGCCTCGCTGAGCGAAAGCCGTCCGACGAGGTGAACCAGCAGCGCGTGGAGCGGCCCCTGGACGTTCCCGAAGAACGTCCGGGCTGTCATCTCCCCGCCGATCTCGGCCGCCTGCAGCGTGAGGAGCTCGTCCACCCAGAGGCTCTGGTGCCCGATGCGGTAGAAGCGCAGCAGGAAGGCGAGGAACACGAGCGCCAGCAGCACCCATCCGGCGCTGCGCGCGCCGCCGTCGGCTCGTGTGGAGTGCTCTCGCGCCAGGTCACACCTCGCCACCGCCCAAGCTCCGCTTCGGCCGTCTCGATCATGAGCCGACGGGGCTCACACGGTGCCGCCGGGGAAGAGTAGTCAACGCCCCGCGCTCTGTCAACCCGGCAGTCGCACCCCCTGAACGCACCGATCCGGCAGCGCCGCCCTGCGAGTGAGGGTTCTTGACGGCGAGCGCTGCCGGATCATCTGAGGGGCCGGGGCCGCTGCCCCGCGTCGACGTCAGTAGGCGCCTCTCCGCGACATCACAGCGGGAAGGGTCCGGGCCAGGATCTTGAGGTCAAGCCCGAGGGACTGCTTCCTGATGTACTCGATGTCCAGACGCATCCACTCAGTGAACCCGATGTGGCTGCGCCCGCTGATCTGCCAGAGGCACGTGATGCCGGGAAGGACCTTCAGCTTCTCCCTCTGCCATGCTTCGTAGTGCTCGACCTCGCATGGCAGCGGCGGACGCGGACCCACGAAGCTCATGTCGCCGCGCAGGACGTTCCACAACTGAGGCAGCTCGTCGATGCTGGTGCGGCGCAGGAATCTCCCCAGACGGGTGACTCTCGGGTCGTCCGAGATCTTGAAGGCTGGACCGTCCACCTCGTTCAGGTGCAGCAGCCGCTTCTTCATCTCCTCGGCGTTCTGCACCATTGACCTGAACTTGTAGAAGTCGAAGGAAGATCCGCCCTTGCCCACGCGCTGCTGCCGGAAGAACACCGGGCCGCGGGAGTCGGCCTTGATCAGGAGGGCGACGACGAGGAACAACGGCGAGAGCAGCACGAGACCGACGAGACTCCCGACAGCATCCAGCGGCCGCTTGACGAGTCTGCGGTACATCACGCCGCGCACGACTCCCGAACGGTCGACCGGTCTCGCTGCAAAGCCCTCGACCGCTCCGTACCCGAACCGTTCGTCCACGAAGTACAAGAGCGCGCTCCCCCTCTCCTGAACCTCGCCTGCGAGGCGCCACCACAAACGCGAGCCGGGTGTCGACCTCAGGTCGCACCCGGCGTACCGTTCTGCCTGCCGCCTTCGCCAAGGGTGCGCCCGGGTCTGCTGCCAGCGCGGCTTCGTCCGCCTCGGCGCGTCCGAAACCGCAGTCCTCTCAAAGCGCTGTCAGACTCGAGCCCGAACCCTTAGCAATGGCGCTATGTGAGTCCCTTCGCTCTCGTTCCGCGTGGATGCCCGTTCCCTGACTCAATGATAGTCTATCACAAAGTGTCTCCTCTGTCAACGACCATCCCGGGCGCCTCCGCCCAGCCCGCGCACGATCGCGCACCAGAGCGCCGGGAAGAGGATCTCGTGATGCCCTCTAAGTGCAATACCCATACCAAGTTCCGCTGTCGGTCTCCGCACGACGTTCTCGCCCGCCCTGTACGGCTCGTTCATATCGAGGCTCACCGTGGTGAACGGGCCGCGCGCGCGGCCGAGGTTGCGGGCGACGGCGAGCGCCTTGAGGAAGACCTCGGGAAGCACGACCGCCGACCCGACGTTCAGCACGACCCCGCCGTCCAGACCGCACACCACGTCCGCGAGGATCCGGAAGTCCCTGAGGCTGGTCTCCCCGATCGCCGCGCCGTCGGCCGACGCGTGCTCGTGGACGATGTCCGTGCCGAGCGCCACGTGCACCGTCAACGGAATGCCCAGCTCGTGCGCGCGCGCCGCGATGCTCGCGTCCCGATGCGGCGTGCCGGCGTCCGCGAGCCGCGAGCCGACGCTCTCGCCGAACCCCCGGCCCTCCCGACTCCCGCGGGCGACCGCTCCGTTCAGGAGCTCGGCCGTCTCGCGGCACGCGCCAAAGAGCCCCGAGGTGAGCCCATCTCGGACGTCTTCGGACGTCTTCCCCCACATGGCGATCTCGGCGTCGTGGATGGCGCCCGCCCCGTTCGTGGCGAGCGCCGTGACGACGCCGCGCTCCATGAGGTCGATGAGCAGCCTCGAGAGCCCGCACTTCACGAAGTGCGCGCCGAACATCACGACGACGGGCCGTCTCGCCCGCGCCGCGTTCACGACCGCGGCCGCCACCTGCCGGAACTCGCGCCCGGCGAAGAGGTCGGGCACGCTCTCCAGGAACCCGTCCACGGCCGCCTCAACGGCGTGCGGCGTCGCGAAGCGGTCCACGGTGACGGTGCCACCCCGTTCCTCGATCGACACCACCCTGAGCTTGCGCAGGTCCACCTCACGGAAGCGAGACGACATGCGACCTCCTACCCCGCGACCCGCCGACCGACGGCGGGCTCCAGTTTCGTGAGCACGGCCGAGATGGACCCGATCGCGACCTTGCTCTTCATCAGCACGGGGACGTGCAAGGGGTCCTTCGTGAGCCACACCGTGAGCTTGCCCTTGTGGCGGAACAGGCCCGTCGTCCGCATGACGGGCTCGACGACGATGCAGTCGAAAGCGCCCGCCGGCACCTTCACGCGCTCCTCCCGCAGCACGCGGATCTCGAGCGGGTAGTTCTTCCTGTCCGCGTGGTTCTCGATGTACACGGACCTCCCGACCCGGAGGTCCATCATGCGGACGTAGTAGAGCGACGAGAGGATGTCCTGCGCCTCGTACGACAGGGGGACGACGTGGCCCTTTCTGGGGTAGAGCGCGACCTGCCTGTCTCGGTCGAAGATCACCTGGTCTTCCGAACGGAAGTCGCCCTCCCTGATCTGCTTCTGGAACCGGAGCGGCACGAGCCGCCTGACGTCGAGGAACGACTCGGCCACATCGCGGACGGTGAAGAACGCCGCGAAGACGGGATTCGACTCGGCGATCGACACGATGTGGTAGCACGGATGGCCGCGCTCCCTCACGATCGAGGGGATGCTCATGACGGCCGTGCCGGCGGTGACGAAGCCGTACTTGATCTCGAAGGTGAGCCTCTCCCCCGCTCCGAACGGCGGCTCCGCGACCTGGCCGGACGGCCCGATCGCTGAGTATGGGGATGCCAGCGCGTCGGGGACTCGGGTCGGCACGTGCCGGAGCAGCGCCGCAAGGACGGCGGTGACGCAGAGCACCGCGCGGATGACCGCCGCGCTCCGGCGGCTCTCAGCCGGCATGCGCGCCTCCATCCCTCCTCGCCCGAAAGTCCGCGAGCGCCCACTCCACGGCCGCGCGCAGATCTCCGGCGGTGCGCTCCACGACGATCCCGCGCTCGCCTGCCGCGCGCAGCTCCGTCTCGCCCTTGCCCGTCAGCACGAGCACGCCGAGCATCCCGGCGCGCTGCGCCAGTGCGATGTCCGTCAGGGCGTCGCCGATCACGTAGCTTGCCGAGAGGTCGATCCCGTGCTCCCTCGCCGCCCGTTCGACCATCCCGACGGCGGGCTTCCTGCACGACTCATCCCGCGTGTATCGCTCCACGCTGCCGCCGCGGAAGTGCGGGCAGTAGTACGCCGCGTCCAGGCGCGCGCCGCGCTCATGCAGCAGGCCCTCGAGTCTGCTGTGAACGACCGAGAGATCGTCTTCGGTCATGAGCCCCCGCGCCACGCCCGACTGGTTGCTGACGAGCACCGCGAGGACACCCGCCTCGTTCAGGGCTCGGATCGCCTCGGCCGCGCCCGCGAGCAACTCGAGGTCCTCGGGCCGCGTCACGTGCCCGCGCTCGACCGTGATGGTACCGTCCCTGTCGAGAAAGACCGCGGGACGACCCGCCATGCTCCCTGCCTCCCGTCCTTCCCGGCCGCGCCGCCCGGGGCGCGCCCGCACCGACCTCCGACGCGCCGACCCTGCGCCGACCGCCCTCCCCGGCGCCCCGCCGGCGCGGCAGAACGCACCAATCCAATACCACAAACCCCGCAGCCGCGCCACATCCGGACGGCGCGCCTCCGCGCCTCCTGGTTCCGCAGGTCGGCGCTCCCTACGAGCCGCCGTTGCGAGTCGGTCCACGGCGCCGGCGACTCGCGAGCGCCGATCCGATGATCGCCAGCGCCGCCGCCGCGCGATGCTCCCAGGTGTTGCCGAACCCGAACCGCACCCTCTCCGCTGCCGGACCCTCGCCAGGCGGCTCCGCGACCGCCGCGTCCAGCGCGGCGGCGAACGCCTCCGGGCCCGCCGCCGTCCGCACCAGCCCGCCCCGCTCCAGGGCGGCCGGGAACGGCGTCGTGACGACGGGCTTCCCGCACAAGAGCGCTTCGTACAGCACGATCGGATCGGCGTGCCGCGAGAACGGGCCGTCGCGCCACGGCAGGATCATGGCGCTCGCCGCCGCAACGTGCCACGGGAACTCCTCGTACGGCCTCCGCCCGGCGAGCAGCACGTTCCGCGAAAGCGCGCCGGGCCGCACGCGGGCCGACACGGGGCCGACGAGCACGAACGCCCAGTCCTGTCGCATCGCCGCAACGCGAAGCAGAAGATCCCAGTCGAACCATCCGTACGCGGCCCCTCCGTACATCACGACCGGCCGGCCGGCGGGCGGAAGCCCGCGCGGCCGAACTCCCGGCCTGGCCGCGGCCGATGCGAGCGCATCCGCCGTCGCCGCAGGATCGCCGCACAGCACTCGCGCGTAGTGCGCCCGGTCGGCGGCGTTCGGCAAACGGTGCGTCGGCGCCCTGCCACCCCGCGCCTCGAGGAGCGCCTGAGAGGACACGAAGACGAGGTCGCACGCATCGAGCATGCTCTCTTCGAGCGCGGCGGTCTCCTCGGGGTGCCTGCTCATGGAGGCCGGGTCGTCGGCGGCGTGGTAGACGAGCAACCGCTCCCCCAGCAGCCCCTTGCATGCCGCGTGCTCCGGCGAGAACGCCCACACGACCGGAGGCGAGAGACCGCATCGCCGCGCCGCGCCTTCGATCCGCGCGGCCGCCCGCCGGCAGCGCTCGGCGCGGGCGCGGGGAGAGGGCGGGTGCACGAGGGAGATGTCCGAGAGCACCCACAGCCCGCCCTCGACCTGCCGCAGCCGCCGGAGCTTGGGCCATCTCCTTGCGCGCCCGAGGACCGACGCGAGGTCCATGGGGGGGTCCACGTAGAGCACGCGTCCACGCCTCGAGAGAACGGACATGAGGTGATGCTTGCTGGTCGGAAGCGCCGTCCAGTCGTTGGACGACAGACAGACCACGTCGGGCTGGCGCGCGTCGTTCATGCTTCCGTCTCCGCGAGTAGCTCGTCGAGCGCGGCGCCTGCCCGCTCGACGGAGATGGACTCCATGCACCAGCCGTCCCGGCGCCCGCATCGCCGCCTCGAGCACGGACTGCACGCGTAGCGCGGCCAGAGGACGCGCGACGGCGCGCCCCGCGGCCCGAATCGCTCCGGCGTGCCGGGGCCGAAGAGGGCGACGACCGGCGTGCCCTGCGACGCCGCGACGTGCATCGGCCCGCTGTCGTTGCCCACGAACGCGCGCGCCTGGCCGACGAGCGCCGCGAAGACGCGCAGGTCGGCCGCGCCCGCGACGCTCACCGCGGCGCCGCCCGACGCGCGCGCGACGGCGTCCGCGAGCGCCGCGTCCGACGGCGAACCCGTCACGACGCTCGGCATGCCGTGCCGCTCATGGGCGAGGCGCGCCAGGGCCCCGAACCGCGCCGCCGGCCACCGCCGCGACTCCCAGCCGGCGCCCGGCGAGAGCGCGAGGAAGGGCGCGCGCGCAACGACGCCGACGCTCGCGAGGACGGCGCGCGCCCGCGTGCGCTCCTCGTCCGCGACGTACATCCGCGGCACGGGGTCGGACGGAACCGCTCCGAGCGGCCGGACGGCGTCGAGGAGGTGGTCCACGACGTGACCCTGCGCGCGGTACGGGATCGAGCGGTCCAGAAGGAAGCCGCACCCGGCGTGGTTGAATCCCGCGCGGAAGCCCGGGTCCGCGGCCGCAAGGAGCCAGCTGCTTCTCAGGTCCCCCGTCAGGTCCACGGCGAGATCGTACCGCGCGCGCCGCAGCTTCGCGGCCAGCGAGGCGAGCCACACGGGGCTGTGGTAGCGCGGCACGGCGTCGTACTCGATGATCTCGTCGACGAACGGGTTGCCCTCCAGCACCGGCGTGGCGCGCCGCTTGACCAGGACGGAGAGACGGGCCGTCGGAAAGGCCGTCTTGAGCGCGTTCATCACGGGCGTTGAGAGGAGCACGTCGCCGATGAAGTAGAGCCGGATGAGCAGCACCGCCGAGACGCTCTCAGGATGGAAGCGCCGTGGTCTCACGCCGGGCGCCCTCCCCCTCCGCGACGGACGATCTCGTCGCGGAAGCACGCCTCGGTCCTGTCGAGCATGGCGTCGAGCGTGAACTCCGTCGCGACGCGCCGCTTCGCGCGGGCGGCAAGGTCCCGGGCCAGCGCCGGGTCGCCGAGGACCCTCAGCGCCGCCGCCGCAAGCGCGTCCGGTGCCCCCGGGTCAACGAGCAGGCCGTCTCGTCCGTCTTCGATCATCTCGGGAATGCCCGCGACGGACGTCGCCACGACCGGCGTGCCGAGCGCCATCGCCTCGAGCACGACGTGCGGCATGCCCTCCCTGCGGCTGCTCACGAGCACGACCTGCGATGCCTCCATCGCGGGGCCGACGTCCTCGACGTGGCCTGCGAACACGACGGACCCGTCGGGGTGCGCCGACGCCTCGCGTCTCAGCTCCGCTTCGAGCGAGCCGGACCCGACGATGAGGAGCCTCGCGGCCGGGACCCTGGCGCGGATCTCACGGAACGCCGCAAGCGCTTCCCGGTGCCCCTTGTCCGCTGTGAGCCTCGCGACGACGGCGAGCACGGGTGCGCGTTCCGGGATGCCGAACCGGCTCCGGAAGACGGCGCCGGCTCCCCGCGTCAACCTCGACGGGTCGATCCCGTTGGGGATGACGGTGATCCGAGAGGCCGGCACGAAGGCCGACACGTCCTCGACGAGCGCGCGGCAGTTGACGACCACGCGCGTCACGCACGCGCCGTAGACGGCACGGTTGAGCGCCGTCGGTCGCACGGGCAGCGCCAGACCGCGCCGCTCGACCACGGCGCGCACGCGCGCGAGCTTCGCCGCCGCGCACGACAGCCTCACGGCCCGCTCGATCCCCACGCACACGAGTTCCGCGCGGCGGCGCCTCATCCACGCGGCCAGCCTGCCGACGGACACGACATCGAGATCGCCCGACATCGGGAGCTCCAGCACGGCGTGGCCGCCGTCCCTCATCAGCCTCGCGAGCGCGCCGCCCGCCCTCGCCGCCGCGCAGACGTCGTGCCCCCGCGCGCGCAGGCCGTCGGCGGCCTCGAGCACCCAGCGCTCGCCGCCCCCGAACGCCCTCATCGAGTTCGCAAAGAGGATCCTCACGCGACGACCCCGGCCGCCCTCAGAGCGGCCCTCAGACCTGCCGAGAACGCCTCGGGCGAGAAACGCTCGACCGCCAGCCTGCGCCCCTCGGAGCCCATCCGCGTCGCGAGCTCGGGATCGGCGAGGACACTCGACAGGGCCGCGGCGAGCGCCCCGCTGTCCCCCGGCGTCACGAGCAGGCCGCTGCGGCCGTCCTCCACGAGCTCCGGCACGACCCCGACGGCCGTGGCGACGACCGGCCGCCCGGCCGCCATGTACTCGCTCACCGCGCGCGAGTTCTCCTCGCTCCCGACCGACGACAACGCGCAGACGTCCGCGACGCCGAGCAGCTCGGGCACGTCCTCGCGGCGCCCCGCGAACGCGACGGAGGACTCGATGCCCAGGGAGCGCGCCAGCGCCATGAGCCCCTCCGGCTGACCCGACCACGGCTCGCCCACGAGCACGAGCGCAGCGTGCGGGTGCGCTCGCGCGACGGCCGCCCACGCGCGGAGGAGCGTCTCGTGCCCCTTCACCGGAGCGAGCCTCGCGACGTTCATCACGACCTTCGCTCCGGTCGGCACGCCGAGCGACGAGGCAAGCGCCTCGTCGCGCTCCCGCGGGCGGAAGACCGCCGTGTCCACCGGCGCCAGCAGCCGGTGCACGCGGGCGGGCGGGACGCGCAGCCGCTCCACGACCGCACGCATCACGGGGGAGGACGACGTCACAACGGCCCTCGTCAGACGCCGATAGAGGAAGCGGTTCCCCGCGTGCGCCCTGGGCGGCGTGGCGGTTCCGCGCAGGTGGACGATCGGGCACGCCCGCCCGGCCCCGCACGCCGCCATGAGGTGCGCGGTCGCGCGCGCCGAGTGCAGCACGTCGAACGCCTCTCGGCGCGCCAGGTTCGACAGCCAGCGCGCTCCGACGACGAAGTCCACGGGCGACCGCGACGGGACGCCCTCCGGGAGCGCCACCGCCCGCACGCCGTCGATCCCCCGGGCGAACCGCGCGCCGGGCGAGGCGAACGTCACGTCGCCGCCGGCGAGCGCCTCGGCGCGCGCGACCGACACGGCGTACTCCGTCTCGGCCGTCCAGATCGTGGAGTCCGTGAGAACGAGCGACCTCATGAGGGCCGACTCCCGGCGAGGAGCCCCCGGGCGGCGGCCAGAACGGCGTCCGCCGAGATCTCCGTCATGCACGCGTGGTGCCCGAGCGGACACACGGCATGACCGTGCCGTCCGCACGGCCTGCAGTCCACGCCGGCTCCGAGCACGGCGGCCCGGTCCGAGTACGGCGAGAACCCCATCGCGGGCACGGTCGGTCCGAACACCGCGACGACCGGCGTCCCCAGGCCCGCCGCCGCGTGCGCCGCGGCCGAGTCGTTGGACAGGACGATCGCCGCCCGCTCGGTGATCGCGATCCACTCCCCGACGCTCAGCCGCCCGACGGCATCCACGGGCGGCTCCGGAAGCGCGGCGGCGACCGCGCGGCCCGGGGCGGCGTCGCCCGGGCCGCCGGCGATCGCGATCGCGGCGCCGAGGTCGCGGGCGAGCGCCCGCGCCGCCGCGGCGAACCGCTCCGGGAGCCACCGTTTGGTCGCCCACCGGCTCCCCGGCGCGACAAGGAGGAGCGGCGTGCTCGGCCCGACGTCGGCGCCACCGAGGAACCGCTCAACGGCGTCCCGGTCCTCGCTCCGCGCGCGGAGCGCGTACGGCACGCGGCCGCCCGGAACCTCGACGCCCACGCGCGCCGCGAGGATCGCGATCCTCTCGACCTCGTGCGCCCGCTCCCGGTAGCGGACCGTCTCCGTGAGAAGCAGGCGACCTCCGCTCTCGTCGAACCCCACCCGCGTGCGAACGCCCGCGAGAAGAGGAAGAAGCGCGCTCCGGAACGAGCGGTGCGGGACGAGCGCCGCGTCCGCGCGGCACTCGCGCAGCGCGCGCACGACGCGCGCCGTCCCGGCCGGCCCGCGACCCGCGCGCTTGTCCCACTCGATGACACGGTCCGCCGCGGCCGCGAGTCTCACGACCTCCGCGCCGGCGGGCGCCGCGAGAACACCCACCCACTCGATGGCGGGCGACCGCCTGAGGAGATCGAGGAGCGGAAGCGTCAGGAGCGCGTCGCCGAGGAAGGCCGTCTGGATGACGATGCACCTCACCGCGGCCCTCCCGCGCGCGCCAGAACGCCTCGCGCGGACGCGAGGACGGCGTCCGGCGTGATGAGCCGCATGCAGTCCCAGTGACCGAGCGGGCACCGCTCGCCGCCGAAGAACGAGCACGCGCTGCAGGCGAGGTCGGCGTAGACCACCGCGTGCCCCTCGAAGTCGAACTGCCCCGGGTCGGTCGGACCGAAGAGCGCGACGGTCGGCACCCCGAGCGCCACCGCGGCGTGCGTGAGCCCGCTGTCGTTCCCCACGAAGAGCGCCGCCTGCGAGATCGCCGCGACGGTCCCGCCGAGCGTCGCCTCGCCCGCCGCGTTCGTCGCCTTCGACGACGCCCCGGCCGCCTCGATCACGGCGTCGCACGCCCCTCGCTCGGACGCGCTTCCCACGAGCGCCGTCGGCAGACCCGTGCTCAGGAAGAGCTCGCGAACGACCTCCCCGTAGCGCTCTGCGGGCCACCGCTTCGTGGCCCACACCGCCCCGGGGGCCATCGCCACGAAGTCGCGCGCCCGAAGACCGCGCCCAGCCAGGAAGCCGTCCGCCCACTCCTCCTGCCCGGGAGGCATGTGGAGCCGCGGTCGCGCGGGGACCGCCGCGATGCCGAGCCGCCGAAGCGCCGCCAGGTAGCGGTCCACCGTCCTCGCCGACGCGCGGAACGGCCTGCGCGCGACGCGGACGCGCCACCACTCGGCCGGTTCCCGCTTGCGGTACACGCTGACGAGCGGCGCCCCGGACGAGCGCGCGATCACCGCGCTCCTCGCGTTCGCGTGGAGGTCGATCACGGCGGAGTAGCGCCTCCGGCGCACGTCGCCGCAGAGCGCCGCGAGGTCGCCGATCGCGCTGCCCCGAAGGGCGTGAACGGCGGAGACGCGCGGGTCGCCGGCGACAAGATCGCGGAACTCCGCCTTGACGGCGAAGCCGATCTCGCGCCGGGGGTCGGCTCCGTGGAGCGCGGCGACCACGGGCTCCGTGAGGACGATGTCGCCGAGGGAGCTCAGGCGCACGACGAGGACGCGGTCAGGCGCCCCCCGCCCGGCCGCCCTCGGACGGCGGGCCGGGCTCGACGGGCCTGTCCCGGAACTGGATGTCGTAGAGGAAGCGATACGTCCCTCCCAGCCTCATGAGCTCCTCGTGCGTCCCTTCCTCGGTGACGACGCCCTTCTCCAGGACGACGATGCGGTCGGCGTTCCTGACGGTGGAGAGCCGGTGCGCGATCACCAGCACGGTGCGCCCCCGAAGCAGGCGTTCGACGGCCTCCTGGACGAGTCGCTCGGACTCGGTGTCCAGCGAGGACGTCGCCTCGTCGAGGATGAGGATCGGCGGGTTCTTGAGGATGGCGCGCGCGATCGCGATCCGCTGGCGCTCCCCGCCCGAGAGGCGCGTGCCGCGCTCCCCCACCGGCGTCTCGTAGCCGCTCGGCAGCGCCTCGATGAACGCGTGCGCGTTGGCGGCCCGCGCGGCGGCGACGACGTCCTCGCGGCTCGCGTCCTCGAGGCCGTAGGCGATGTTGTTTCGCGCCGTGTCGTTGAAGAGGATGGTCTCCTGGGTCACGACGCCCATGAGTCGGCGCACGGACGCCACGTCGAGGTCCCTGAGGTCATGTCCGTCGATCGCGACCGAGCCGGCCGTGGGATCGTAGAACCGCGGCAGGAGATCGAGCAGTGTGGACTTCCCCGCCCCGCTCGCGCCGACGATCGCGACGATCTGCCCCCGCGCGATCGTCAGGTCGATGCCCCGCAGCACCTCGTCCCCCGTGTCGTAGCGGAACCGCACGCCGCGGTACTCGATGCGGTCGCGGAACGCGTCGAGCGCCGGCGCGCCCGGTCTCGACACGACCGAGGGGGGCGTGTCGAGCAGGGAGAACACGCGCGCGGCGGCGGCGAGGCCGACCTGCAGCTCGTTGTTCGCGTGGGAGAGCTTCTTGAGCGGCTGCATCGTGGACAGCGTGGCCGCGAGGAAGATGAGGAACCAGTCCGGGGACACGCTGCCGTCGAGCAGCACCTGCCGCCCGCCGTACCAGATGACGACCACGACGCCGATGACGCCCAGGTACTCCGTGAGCGGCCCGGCGAGAGTCCCGAGGAGCTCCATGCGTACGAAGGTCCGGAAGTACTCGAGCGTGTGCCGCGAGAACCGGCGTTGCTCGTGCCCCTCCATGCCGAACGCCCTCACGACGCGGGCGCCCGTGATGGACTCCTGGAGCGTCGCCGTGATGTCGGCCATCTTCTCCTGGATCCGGGCGCTGCGCTTCTTCAGGCGCTGCCCCACGCGCACGATGAGGAAGAGGATGGGCGGGAGCACGACGAACGTGATGAGCGAGAGCTTCCAGCTGATCCAGACCGCGATGCCCAGATAGAGAAGGGCGAGAAGCCCCTCGCGGAACAGGTTCGCGAAGCTCGCGACGAGGGCTCCCTTCACGAGCGTGACGTCGTTCGTGACGCGCGAGATGAGAAGGCCCGTCCGCTTTCCGTGGAAGAACGACAGCGAGAGCCGGCACAGGTGCTCGAAGAGGCGGTCCCTGAGGTCCCTGATGACGCGCTGCTCCACGGTGATCATCAGGAAGCTCTGAAGGTAGCCGAAGATCGACTTGACGAGGAACACGACGAGGAAGGCGACGCACATCCTGCCCAGCGAACCCGCCGCCGTGTCCGACGCGAAGAACGAGAGGAGCCACGCCCGCAGCGCGTCCCTGACGCCGGCGACCGTCATCCCCGCGTTCCCGCCCGGAGCCGCGCCGACGAGCTCCCCGCGCTCGAAGAGCACGTTGACGAAGGGGACGATCATGCCGAGGGAGACGCTGCTCAGAAGCGCGAAGACCGCCATGCACACGAGCGCCGCCACGAGGCGGCGCCAGGAGGGTCTCACACAGCTCAGGAGCCTGAGGAAGGTTCGCATGGCCGCGCCCTAGCGAGCGCTCGCGAGGAGCACCGCCTGGGTCCGCTCGATGAACTCCTCGATGGGAAACCGCTCGCCCGGCACGAGCGTCACGACCTCGAGCCGGTCGGACTGCGGCAGCGCCGCGGCCGCCGAGTCCTCCGGGGTCATGAGCGACACCGTCGGGATGCCGAGCGCCACCGCGAAGTAGACGAGGTCCGTGTTGCCCGCCACGAAGAGGTCGCACTGGGCAAGCAGGCTCACGACGTCGCGCATCCGCCGCTGCTGCACCACGATCGGCTCGCGGGAGAGCATGGACTCGAGAGCCCCGGCGCACTCGTGGTGCTCCGGCGGCGTGAGGAGAATGGCACGCGCGCGGTAGTCCGAGCAGAGCTTGTCGAGGAGCCGCGCCTGCTGCGCGATCGCCATCTGCGTGCCGCCGCGGCCGGGAGCCGGATCGAAGCCCACGAGCAGTTCGTCCTCGCTCGGCTTCCGGAAGTGCACGAGCTGCTCCGCGAGGCGTCGTTCCCGCTCCGGGACGCTCCACGACAGCCGGAGCCCCGAGACGTCGATGCCCATGACGCGCGCGATCTCAATGCCGAGCTGCGCGCGGACCTTGCCGGGGATGTTCCTGCTGACCTCGAGGTTGAGGAAGGGATGGCTCTCGCGGCTCTGAAGCCCCGCGCGGATCTTGGCGCCGGTGAGGTAGCAGAGCAGGACGCGCTCGAGGCTGAACTGTTGGTCCAGGATGATCGCGAGGTCGAAGCGGTACGACCGCACGAGGTTCGCGAGCGACATGAACTCGGAAAACCGACGGACGCCCTTGCGGAGGTCGTAGCCCAGGACACGGTCGAGGCCGCCGACGCCCTCGAGGAGGTCCTTGTCCTCCTCGCGAACGAGCGCGGCGATCTTGCCCCTCGGGAAGCCCCGCCTGAGCGCCTGGATCGTCGGCATCGCGAAGAGCGCGCCGGTGACACCCTCCTCGGGCATCACGAGGATCCGCTCGGCCGAGCTGAAGGTCTCGCCGAAGGAGATGGGCTCGGACGGCCTGAACCTGCGCAGGTACCAGGCGGCCAGGCGGCCGAGCCAGGACGACCCGGACTCCGCCGCTCGCGGCGCGGGCGCTGCCGTTCGCGGCGTTGCGCGCTCGCTTGATCCGCTCCCTGCCATGCTCCAGATCCTGCGCTGGCGGGCGGCCTCGACGGGCGCCCGCATGGGTTCAGGCGCCCCGCGTCGACACCCACGCCCGCCCGTCGGTGGGCGCGGCCCGCGGGAGCCGCTTCGGCCCGGAGGCTAGCAGACCGCCGGAGGCAGTGTCAAACGCTTTCTCCCGCCGCCGCGGCCGTTCCTCCGCCTGAGCGCCCACCGTTCCTCGGTCGAGCGACCGGCCGCCGTCTGGTAGACTCCTGTCACGATGCCTTCCCCAGCCACACGCACGCCCCCCGCGCCTCGCCCGCCCGACCGCGCCGCGGCGACGCTCGGGCCGGTCTTCCTTCTCATGGGTTGCGTCACGCTCGCCGCGCAGGCGCTCCTCCTGCGCGAGCTCCTCGTGCTGTGGCAGGGCAGCGAGATCTCCATCGCCGCGGGGCTGGCCATGTGGCTTGCCGTCACCGGCTGCGGCTGCCTGCTCGGCGGCGTCGCGGCGAGACGAACCCGGAACCCCGTCAGCGCGCTCGCGTGGGCCCTCGCGGCCCTCGGAGCGCTCGTGCCCGTGTCCGTCGCCACGGCCCGGCTCGCAAGGGCCGCCATGGGCACTCTGCCCGGGGAGCTCGCGGGCGTCGGCCCGCTCATCACGGCCACGGCGGCGGCGGTCGGGCCGTTCACGGCGCTCTCCGGCGTCGCGTTCGCGCTCGCCGTGGCCTCGTCGTCCCGCTGGGAGCCGAACGCGGGACGGGCCATGTCGCGCGTGTACGTTCTCGAGGCCGTGGGAGCCGTCGCCGCCGGGCTCATCATCAGCCTGGCGCTCTTCGACCGGTTGGCCCCGCTTCAGATCGCCTTCCTCGCCGCGGCGCTCGCGTGCGCGGGAGCGATCGCCGCCCTCTCGTTCGCGTCGCCGGGGACTCCACGGCGGCGGATCGTCCCGCTCGTCGCCGCGGCAGCCGTGGCCGTTCTCGGAAGCACGGCGCGCGTCGGGGGCTTCCTGGAGGACGGGCTCACGGCGGCAGCCTGGCGGGACGCGGGCGTCGTCCTCCACGCGCACTCGCGGTACGGGCTCATCGTCGCCACGGAGCGCGGAAGCCAGAAGAGCCTCTTCGAGAACGGAGTGCTCGCGGCGTCGGTGCCCGACCGCCTCGCGGCCGAGGAGACCGTGCACATCCCGCTTCTCCAGCATCCGCGCCCCGAGTCCGTCCTGCTGCTGGGCGGCGCGCTCGGCGGCGGTGCGCAGGAAGCGCTCAAGCACCCGACGGTGCGCCGCGTCGACTGCGTCGAGCTGGACCCGGCTCTCATCGAGGCCGCAAGGCGCGCGTTCGGGACCGCCATGACCGCCGCGCTCGACGACCCGAGGGTGACCGTGCACTACGCGGACGCGCGCTTCTTCGTGAAGCGCGCGCCGGCGGAGACGTACGACGCCGTCATCGTCAACGTGCCGGACCCGACCACGGCCCAGATGAACAGGTTCTACACGCAGGAGTTCATGCGGGAGGTCCGGAAGGCGCTTTCCCCAGGCGGTGTGGCCGCGTTCACGCTCTCCTCGTCGGAGGACTACGTGGGGCCGGAGCAGGCGGCGCTCCTAGCATGCGTGCGGGGGACGCTGGCGAGCGTCTTCGCGGAGGTGCGGCTCCTCCCCGGCGACCCGTGCCACATCGTCGCTTCCGACGCGCCGGACTTCCTCTCCGTGGACGCGACGACCCTCGCGTCCAGGATCGAGGGCCGAAGGCTCGACGTGGCGTACGTCCGGAGCTACTACCTCGACGATCGCCTGAGTCCTGAGCGCGTGGCCTATCTCGAGGAGCGGGTCGCCGCCGAGGACGCTCCGATCAACACCGACCTCTCCCCCGCCTGCACCTACCTGACGCTCGTGCTGTGGACGCAGCGTCTCTCGCGGGGTCCGAACCCGTTCGCCGCGGCAAGGCGCGCCGTGACGATGCCGCACGTCGCGGCGGTCGCGGCCGCCCTCGCGGTCGCTCTCGGAGCGCTCGCGCTGCGGCGGCGCGGCGGTGGCCTCGGGCTCAGGACGGCGCTTCCGGCGGCCGTGGCGGTCGCCGGGCTGGCGGAGATCGGTCTCGAGATCGCCGCGCTCGTGGCCGTTCAGAGCCTGTACGGGTCCGTGTACCACAGGATCGCCGTGATCGTCGGGGCATTCATGGGCGGCCTGGCGTTCGGCGGCTGGCTCGGCGGCCGCTCCGCCGAACGCGGCGCGGGACCGCGCGCCGCGCTCGCGATCGCGGGCGGGCTTGCCGCAGCCCCGCTGGGCGTCGCCGCCGCCGTCCAGGGCGCCGCCGCTCTGCCGCCGGGCCTGGCCGCACTCGGCTCCGCGATCATCCCGCTCGCGGTCGTCGGCTCGGCGGTCCTCGCGGGCATGCTCTTCCCGGTCGCCGGGAGGATCCTCGCGACGGAGGGAGGGGCCGCCCGAACAGGCAGCCGCCTCTACGGAGCCGATCTGCTCGGCGCGGCCGCGGGGGCGCTCGTCACCGGCGTGATGCTCCTGCCGCTTCTCGGCCTCTGGCGCGCGATGCTCTCGCTGTCGCTTCTGAACGCGGCCGCGGTCGCCGCGCTGCTTCTGTCCGTGGCGGTGACCCGCCCCGCCCGCGCGTGACACCGGCCCTCCTCGGCCGGACACGACGATGCCCCGCCGACGCGCCGACGGGGCATCGCATGTCCGCGGAGATGAAGCTGCCGCCTACCTGTAGAGTGCCTTGATCGCACCCCACGTCGCGCGGGTCACCGGCGACACGCACTGCGTGCAGGTGCCCCCGCGCGCCCCGATGTTCGTGCCGCCCTCTCCACTGCCCACGTTCGGTGAGTCGATACACACGCTGTAGTCGTATCCGAGGGCCCCCGTGAAGTCGCAGTAGAAGGGCTCCAGGGAGATGTTCCCGTTCTGCCCTGTCTGATCTGTGATCCACCCGCCGTACTCCACGGGCACCGGAAGCGTGCGGCCGTTCTGGAACACGTTGGAGTACGTGACCGACGGCAGGCACTCGTATGAGTACACGCCGGGCTTGCCGCTGTGCGTGATGCAGCTGCTCGAGATCGCCGCCGAGCCGGCGAAGACGTACACGCCCGCGTCGAAGTTCTGCACGATGGTCGTGTGATCGATGACGACCGGCGAGGAGCCGTTCATGAAGATGTAGATCCCGTGGTGGCTGCCCCTGGCGATGATGCACGACCTGATGACCGGCGCGCAGCCCCCGCGCACGACGATCCCCGTGGCGCTCTCGGCCATGCGCACGCGCTCGATCGTCGGGCTTGCGTTCTCCAGACACATGATCCCCGCCACGAGGCCGCGGCCGTCGCCGTCGTCCTGCCGTCCGGAGTCCCTGCCGATGCCTCCCCTGACCGTGAGGTTCCTGATGGCGCCACCGGTGATGTTCGCGCAGAGGATGCCGATCTCCGTGGCCGTGTGGTCGATGACGCAGTTGGCGCTGTTCATGCCGCGGAGCGTCACCCCGCTCGCGAGCTTGCAGACGGCGGTCCGCAGGCCGATCGACGTGTTGAACCTCTCGACATCGCGGTACGTGCCGGGGGAGAGCACGACGGTGTCCCCGGGAGCCGAGACGAGCATGGCGGACTGGATGGTCGGGTACGGATCGCTCTGGGGCGTGACCGTGCGCACCGCCGCCCCGGCGTAGCAGACCAGGGCCGCCATCAGTACCGCGACGAGGGCAAGACGCATCATATCCTCCTCGTGAGCCGCAGGGGTCGCGGGGACGCCGGCCCTTCGCCGGCAGACCCTGGCAAGAGCCTACGTCATCCGGGCGCCGCTGTCAACACGCCGCATCACTCCCACACGCCGGGGAGGACCGTCCCGCAGCGCTGGCACACGCCGCCCCGAAGCCCCGCCGCGTCGACGGAGTAGCCTATGCGGCCGATCACCCGCTCCCCGCACCCCGGGCAGTACGTGCTGTTGGCCTCGTGTCCCGGGACGTTGCCGATGTACACGAACTCGAGGCCTTCCTCCATGGCGATCCGCCTCGCGAGCTCCAGCCGTTCCACGGGCGTCGGCGGCACGTTCGTCAGCTTGTACTGCGGATGGAACCGCGAGAAGTGAAGGGGCGTCGCCGGTCCGAGGTTCTCGCGGATCCACCGGCACATCCTCCGGAGGTCGCCGGGATCGTCGTTCCCGCCCGGGACGAGAAGCGTCGTGATCTCGAGGTGCACGCCCTCTTCCCTGAGGATCTTGAGAGACCGCAGGACGGGCGCGAGCGAACCTCCGGCCATGTCCCGGTAGTACTCGTCCGTGAAGCCCTTGAGGTCGATGTTCGCCGCGTCCATGTGCTTGCACAGCTCGCGGAGCGGCTCTGCGTTGATGAACCCGTTCGAGTGGTACACGTTCCTCAGGCCGCGCTCGTGAGCGAGCTTCGCGCAGTCCAGCATGTACTCGTAGAAGACCGTCGGCTCGGAGTACGTGTAGGCGACGGTGCGACTCCCGCTCGCCAGCGCCGCTTCGACGACGTCCTCGGGGGACATCCGCTGGTTGACGAGGTCCTCCGGCCTCGACTGGGAGATCTGCCAGTTCTGGCAGAACCTGCACTCGAGGTTGCAGCCGGCCGTCGCGATGGAGAACGACTTCGTCGCGGGAAGGTAGTGGTAGAGCGGCTTCTTCTCGATGGGATCGACGTGCACCGCGCACGGGTTGCCGTAGACGAGCGTGTAGTAGGTGCCGCCTCGGTTCTCTCGGACGCCGCAGGCGCCCCTGCCGCCCGGCGACACCGTGCACGTCCTCGGGCAGAGAAGGCAGCGCACGCGGTTGCCGTCGAGCCTCTCCCAGTGCAGCGCCACGTTCGGCTCGACGTACCCCCTGGCTTGCCGCGCCGCGCCGTCCGCCGCGCGCCACGCCGCGGCGTTCCCCACGACCAGCAAGACCAGGAGCGCGAGCGGGAGGCGCCGCCCGCCGGCTCGGGGAGCCATCTCAGCCGTCCTCCGCCGCATCGCGTTCCCCGAACACCTCGGCCGTGAACGCCATGATCACGACGCCCTTCCGCTTCCACGACGCGGCGGGGAGCCCCGCCTTGAGACACGTGTGGTCGAGGAACGTCTCGCGGTCCCACCCCTGCTCCACGGCGACCTGCGGAAGGAGGAGCCCGCTCCGGGCGCCGTCCTGCACCACGAGCCCGTGGGTGCCTACCTCGATCGTCGAGACGTCGGCGACCTCCTCGAGCGGCGAAAGGACCGAGATCTCGATGTCGACTTCGGGCAGTTCGTCCTTCGAGAGCGGCGAGAAGCGCGGGTCGTGGAGCGCCGCCTGGACCGCCATCTCGGCGACGGTCTCGCGCAGGGACTTCACCGCCCGGACGTACCCGATGCAGCCCCGAAGCCTGCCGTGCCTGTGGAGCGTCACGAAGGCTCCCCGCTTCTCATCGAGGACGGCCGAGCATATCGGGACACCCGCGGAGACCTTCTCCCCGAGCGCGGCCGCGATGGAGCTCCTCGCAAGCTCGAGGAGCGCGCGGCGCTCGTCGGGGCGGAGCGCGCCGCCCGGGCGCGCGGCGCGGGCCGACGACTCGTTCGAACCGCCGGGAGCTTCCCCGGCCTCGGCGGCCGGCCGCACGAGGACCGCGGAGACGTACCCCACCACCTGGCCCGTGTCGCCCGTCACGTCCCCGGACGTCGCGTACCTGAGCACGCGCGCCTCCGTCGCGCCCAGCTTCCTCGCCGCCACCATGACCGCGGCCGTCGGCCCGCCGCCGCAGGCCTCGCAGTCGCCCGACGCGAGCAGCCTGACGAGGCGGTCCGGGTCGAACGCGCCGATCGCCTCGAGCACCCGCGCGTCGAGGCCCTTCGCCGTCTGCTGGTCGTGGTAGTGCGAGAGGTCGGTGCTGGCGACGAGCAGGACCTTCCGGTCGCCTGCGCCCGCGACGGCCCGCGCGATCCGCTCGCCCAGCGCGCGAACGGCGGGCGCGCTCTGGTCGCCCATCATGATGGGGACGATCCTGAACGCGCCGAGTGCCCGTTGGAGGAAGGGGATCTGGACCTCGAGCGAGTGCTCGTTGACGTGCACGCGGGGCTCGTCGACGATCCCCGCGTCCGGGTCGAGGATGGCGGCGGCGAGCTCCGCGTCCACGGGCACGAGACCGAGCGGGGTCTCGTAGGCGCCGCGGGCGTACACCGACGAGCCGCGGAACGCCACCCTGTGGGACGGCGCCACCACGACGACCGCGTCGTACGCCGCGCCCGCGACGCACGCGTAGCCGTGGGCCGCCACGGCCCCGGAGTACATGTACCCCGCGTGCGGGGACACGAGAGCCACCACCTCGCCGCCGAGCTCCGGAGCGGGCGCGGCCGCCAGATAGCGGTCCACGTCGCGCGCCAGCGCTGCCGGGTCCCCGGGGTAGAACTGCCCGGCGACCGCGGGTCTCCTCACATCGCCCGCGGCGCCCGCTCTCTCCGTTCTCACGGCGCCATCGCCTCCTTCGCCGGAGCAACCGCACGCGCTCAGAAGCAGCGCAACGACAGCCCACACGAACCGCATGCCCGTGCCCTCACACGACGGGGCCTTCTCGCACGACCGTGTCCCGCGCGAAGCGCGCGTCGTCCCGGTCGGGGTAGTCCTCGATGAAGTGCAGCCCTCTCGACTCCCTGCGCTCGAGGGCGCTTCGGACGATGAGGTCCCCCACGAGGCAGATGTTCCTGAGTTCGATGAGGTCGGCGCTCAGTGGGTGCGCGGCCAGGGAGCCGCTCACCTCGTTCCGGATGGACAGCATCCTCTCGCGAGCGAGCGAGAGCCGCCTCTCGGTCCGCACGATGCCAACATAGTCCCACATGAGCCGCCGGACAACGTCCCAGTTGTGGTCGATCACGACGCCCTCCGGCATCGCACCGGGAGACCCGCCGCTCCAGGCCGGCACGTCGCCCGGCCGCCCGAGCGAGCGGGCGTCCTCGATCGCGGCGCGCGCGCCCCGCTCACCGAACACGACCGCCTCGAGGAGCGAGTTGCTCGCCAGCCGATTGGCCCCGTGCATCCCCGTGTGCGCCGTCTCGCCCATCGCGAGGAGCCCCGGAAGCTCGGTGCGCGCGTCGAGGTCCACGGCGACGCCGCCGCACAGGTAGTGGGCGGCCGGGACCACGGGGATCGGCTCGCGGGCGACGTCGATGCCGAGCTCGGCGAGCCGCCCGCTGATCATCGGGAAGCGCGCCCTCAGGCGCTCGGCCCCGATGCCGGTGGCGTCGAGGAGCGCGTGCTTGTCCCCGGTCGTCTTCATCGTCTTGTCGATCGCCCGCGCCACGATGTCGCGGGGGGCCAGATCGGCCCGCGGATGGACGCCCTCCATGATCCGCCGTCCCGACAGCGTCGTGAGCACGGCCCCCTCCCCGCGCACCGCCTCGGAGATGAGGAACGACTTCACGGTCGGGTGATAGAGGCACGTCGGGTGGAACTGGATGAACTCCATGTTGCGCACCGGGACGCCCGCCCTGAGCGCCATGGCCACCCCGTCGCCCGTCGCGATGTCCGGGTTCGTCGTGTAGAGGTAGACCTTCCCGCACCCGCCGGTTGCGAGCACGGTCACGGACCCGCCGATGGTGTCCACGGCCTGCCCGCGGATGTCGAGCACGTGCACGCCGACGCACCGTCGCGCGCCGGGTGGACCTGCGACGGCGAGGTCGACGGCGAGGTGGTCCTCGAGGATCTCAATGTCCGGATGGCGCTCGACGGCCGCGAGCAGCGCCTGCTCGATCTCGCGGCCAGTCATGTCCGCCGCGTGGACGATGCGCCTCCCCGAGTGGCCGCCCTCCCTGCCGAGAGCGAAGGCGGGAGCCTCCGCGCGCCCCTCTTCCGTCGAGAAGCTCGCGCCCCAGGCCGCGAGCTTCCTCACGGCCTCGGGCCCGCGGCGCACCGCGACCTCGACCGCCTCGCGGTTGCAGAGCCCGACGCCCGCGACGAGCGTGTCCTCGATGTGCTTCTCGAACGAGTCGGTCTCGTCCATCACGGCGGCGATGCCGCCCTGCGCCGTGTTCGTCGCCGTCTCGGCGTCGCCCTTCTTCGTGACGATCACGACGCGCCCCCGGTCCGCGACCGACAGGGCGAAGGTGAGGCCGGCGATGCCGCTGCCGACCACGACGAACTCGGCGGTCCTCATGCGGCGCCTCCCCCCGTGCCGGGCACGGCGCCCCCGGCGCGCTCCTCGCCGGAGAGCTCGAGCATCCGCCGGAGCGCGCCGCCGGCGCCCTCGAGCACGCCGGCGGGCACCACCACCTCGTGCTGCTCCCGCTCAAGCGCGAGGACGAGCTTCGGCAGCGTGGTCTCCTTCATGTTCCTGCACACGGCGAACGGCGAGAGAGCGTGGAAGCGCTTCGATGGGTTCACGCGGTTGAGCATGTCGATGAGCCCGATCTCGGTGCCGACGACGAGCTCGTCGCGCGTCGCGGCGAGCCTGACCATGCCGTCCGTGGACGCCACGTGGTCCGCGGCCTCGACGACCTCGGGCGGGCACTCGGGATGCACGACGATCGGAACGCCCGGGTGCTCGCGGCGGGCGAGCTCGACGTCCTCCGGCGTGAACTGATTGTGAACGTAGCAGTGGCCGCGCCAGGGGATGACGGTCTTGTCGGTCTTCGAGGCGACGTACGCGGCGAGATTGCGGTCCGGCACGAAGAGGACGGCCTCGGCGTCGAGCGCGTTCACGACCGTCACGGCGTTGGACGAGGTGCAGCAGACATCGCTCTCCGCCTTCACGGCGGCCGACGTGTTGACATAGCAGACGACGGGCACGCCCGGGTGCGCCGCCTTGAATCCCCGGAGTTGCTCGACGGTGATCATGTCGGCCATCGGGCAGCCGGCCGTGAGCGCGGGGATGATCACCTTCCTGTCGGGATTCAGGATCTTCGCGCTCTCGGCCATGAACATCACGCCGCAGAGCACGATGAGCCGCGCGTCGGTTCGCACGGCCTCGCGGGCGAGCTTGAGCGAGTCGCCCAGCCGGTCGGCGACCTCCTGCACCTCGCGCACCTGGTAGTTGTGCGCGAGCACGATCGCCCCGCGCTCGGCCTTGAGCCGCCGCACCTCCGACTGGAGCTCCTCGCGGGAGAGCCCGGCGAACTCGCCGAGTCTGCCATCACCCATGCGCGTCTCCCCACCTGAGAGCCTTCTCGATCGCCTCCGTGAGCAGCGCCCGCCCGCGGGTCACCTCGAGCTCGATCCCGAGCGCGATCAGGCGCGCGGGCGGCGACCAGCCGGACAGCCGCACGGCGTCCTTCTCGGTCGTGACGATGACGCCGGCCCCGATCTCTCGCGCGCGCTCGGCCACGGCCGCAAGGTCCGAGCTCCGGTACGCGTGGTGATCCGGGTAGACCATCTCGCCGACGACCGACAGCCCCGCGTCGCGCGCCGTCGCCGCGAACCCCTCCGGGTCCGCGATGCCGCAGAGCGCCAGCGCCGGCGTGCCGCGCAGCTCGCCGGCGGCGACGGTCGCGCCGCTCCGCACGTCCCAGAGCTCCGACGGCGCCATCCGCGTCTCGACGATCGGAGCGCGCGGAGCGAGCGGACCGAGCGTCCGGGCCACGAGCCCCGCCCCGCCGCGCGCCCTGTCACAGCGCGTCGCGACGATGAGGTCGGCCCGACCGATCCCCAGCGGATGCTCCCTGAGCGCCCCGGCGGGAAGCGCGTGCCCGTTGCCGAGCGGGAAGCCCGCGTCCACGGCGACGATGTCGAGGTCCCTGGCGAGCGCCGTGTGCTGGAAGCCGTCGTCGAGGAGTATAGCATCGGCGCCCCAGTCCGCCACCGCCGCGCGGGCAGCGTCCGCCCGCCGCGCGGCCACCAGCACCGGGACTCCCTTCGTCAGCAAGGCGATGAGGTACGGCTCGTCGCCCGCCTCCGTCCACGGGACGATCGGACCGTCTCCGCGCGAGACGACGAGGACGCCCCGCGAGCGCCGGCCGTGCCCGCGGCTGACCACCGCGACGCGCCGCCCGCCGTCGGCGAGAAGCCTCGCGATGTGGACGACGAGCGGGGTCTTCCCCGTGCCTCCGACGACGAGGTTGCCCACCGAGATGACGGGCACTCCCGCGCGCGCGGGCCGCGCCGACCGCACCCAGAGTGAGACCGCGGAGCCCATCCCGTAGAGCACGGAGAGCACCACGAGACAGCCTTCGAGAGCCGCCCCGACGCCGCTCGGCCTGACCCGCCCCCGCGCAACGGCGCTCCACCACTCGCGCGCGCCCATGAGCCGGTCGCTCCCGTTCACTGACCACCTCCGGTCGGCCCTCCGACGCGTGACCCGAGCAGGCCGGCGCTCCGGAGGAGCTCCACCGTCCGGTCGAGCGCTCCCCCGCCGGACGAAACGACCGAGATCGCGGCATTGGACGCGGCGTCTCTGAACGGTCGGTCGTTGAGGAAGCGCGCGAGCGCGGACGAGAGCTGCGCGGCGCTCCTGACGACAACGGCCGCCCCGGCCTCGGAGAGGGCGCCGGCGCTGTCGCGGCAGCCGGCGACGTGGTGCCCGATGACGACGGGAACGCCGAGCGCGGCCGGCTCCAGCGGGTTGTGACCTCCGTAGGAGGGAGCGAGCGTCCCCCCCACGAACGCCGCCGCACCGATGCCATAGGCCTCGGCAAGCTCGCCTGTCGTGTCGAGCACGACCACCCGCGCGGCGCCCTCGGGGCCATCCATCCGGGATCGCAGGCGAACGGCCAGCCCGTTCCTCTCGAGTTCCCGAGCCACCGCGCCGACGCGCTCAAGATGGCGTGGCGCCACGAGAAGGACGGCGTCGGGGCTCGCTCGCGCGACCTCCGCGGCCGCCCGCGCGACGGCGCGCTCCTCGCGCGGCCGCACGCTGCCGAAGACGATCACCGGGCCCTCGGGGAGCCCGAGCGAGCGGCGCACGCGCTCGCGGTCGCCCTCGCTGAGGGGCGCGGCGTCGCGTTCGAACTTCGTGTTTCCGGTGACGGCCGCGCGGTCGGGCCTCACGCCGAGGGCGCGGAACCGGTCCGCGTCTCGCCCGGTCTGGCACGCGGCCAGCGCGAGCAGCGCGGCGGGCTTCTTGAGCGGCGACCACGCGCTTGCGGAGCGCCGCGCGCTGCGATCGGAGATCCTGCCGTTGACGACGCCGACCGCCACGCCCTCGGCGACCGCCTCGACGATGAGGTTCGGCCAGAGCTCCGTCTCAACGAGCAGGATGGCGCGCGGGCGCGCTCTGCGGAGCGCGCGCCTCACCGCGCCCACGGTGTCGAGCGGCGCGTACGACGCGAGAACGCCGAGGGGCTCCAGCCTCGCGGCCGCCCTGCGACCGCCCCGCGTGACCGTGGTGAGCAGCACGCGCTCTTCGCTCCTTCGAAGCTCCCGCACGAGAGGCTCGGCCGCCGCGACCTCTCCCACCGACGCCGCGTGCACCCACAGACACCCGGCCGCCGCTGTCGGGACTCCGCCCAGCCGCTCCCGCCTCTCCGTCGGCGGCACGCCGATACACCGCAGGACGGGCGCGGCGGCCCACCCGACGGCGGACGACGCGAGCCGGTAAGCGCGATATGCCGCCGAAGAAGCGGCCGAAGCGCGGACCGACCGCGCGCCCGAAGCGGGCGTTCCCGAAGCGCGGACGCGCGGCCCTCGGCGCGCGGCCTCGGCCTCGGCCGAGGCGCGCGCCAGGGCCGCCTCGAGGGCCGCCGCGCCCGCTTCCGCCGGCGCGTCGGGATCGAACGCGAGGGGCTCCCCATACGCGACCACCACGCGGGAGAACGGAAGCGGCACCAGGAACCTGTCCCAGCTCCCCAGGCGCAGCGCCCGGCTCGCCGCGACCCCCACCGGCACGACCGGCGCGCCGCTCCGCGCGGCCACGTAGACCGCCCCGGCCTGCGCTCTGCGCGCCGGGCCTCGCGGACCGTCGGGGGTGACGGCGACATCATGACCGGCCCGGACCGCCCGGACGAGCATCTGGATCCCTCGCGCGCCGCCGCGGCTCGTCGAGCCCCGCACGACGCGGTACCCGAGGCCCGCCATGACGCGCGCGCTGAGCTCGCCGTCACGGTGCCACGACGAGAGGACGCAGACGCCGCGCCCGCGGTTGGCGTGCTCGAGCGGCAGCAGCGTCCCATGCCAGAACGCGAAGACCAGCGAGCCCGCCGCCCTCCGCGCCGCCGGCACGCGCTCGACGCCGAGCGTTGTCATGCGCCACGTGGACCCGAGCGCGCGGATCGCAAGCGGACCGACGAGACCTCCCACCCCGACCAGGAGCCGGTCGACGACCGAGAGCCGTCTGCGGTCGGATGCCACGTGGCGACCTCCGCGCTTCCAGCGGTTCCCGACGCTCAGACCCCCCGCAGCATCTCGAGCGCCATCCGCGCCACCCTGTCGCTCGCCCCCGGCGTCCCGAGCCGCGACCGCACGCCGAGCAGACGCTCCGAGACGCGTCCGGCCAGAGCGTCGTCCGTGAGGAACGGACGGACGGCCTCGGCGAGGCGGCGGGGCGTCACCTGCCCCTGAACGAGCTCGGGCACGATCTCCTCGCCCGCAACGAGGTTCACGAGGCCGATGTGCCTCGTCCTCACGAGCGAGCGCGCGATCGCGTAGGACAGCGGCGCCATGCGGTACGCGATGACCATCGGCGCGCCTGCGCACGCGGCCTCGAGCGTCGCCGTCCCGGACGACACGAGGAGCGCGTCGGCGCGCCGCATGAGGTCGTACGCGCGCTCGGGGTCCGCCACGTCCACGCGGAGCCCGGACGCCTTCACCATCGCCTCGACCCTCTCCGCGTCGACGCCGGGAGCGCGCCCCAACGCGAGCGACAGCCCCGGCGCCTCGCGCGCGAGGATCTCCGCCGCGCCCAGCATCGCCGGCAGGTGCCGCTCGATCTCCTGCCTCCTGCTTCCCGGAAGAAGCCCCAGAAGACGCGGCGAGCCAGGGGACCGCGGAGCGCGACGGGGAGCGCACAGACCCGGCTCCTCGAGAAGAGGATGCCCCACGAACTCGACCTCGACGCCGCGGCGGCGGTAGAACTCGCGTTCGAACTCGAAGACGACCGCCATGCGGTCCACGCGCTCGGCGATCTGCCGCACGCGCCCTTCGCCCCATGCCCACACCTGCGGGCTCACGTAGTAGAGCACGCGCACGCCGGCGTCGCGAAGTCGCCCCGCGAGCCTCAGATTGAAACCGGGATAGTCGATGAGAACGGCGAGAGGCGTGGACCTGTCGGCGGCCGCGCGGACGAGGTCGCCCATGGCCGCCGCGAAGCGCGGGACGTGCCTGATCACCTCGACGAACCCCACGACGGCGAAGTCGCGCGCGTCGTGGACGATCTCCATTCCGGCCTCGGCCAGGCGAGTTCCCCCGACGCCGTAGACGGACACCGCCGGGGCGAGCTCTCTGAGCCTCCGCACGACCTTCGCGCCGTGCAGGTCCGCCGACGCCTCCGCGGCGACGAGAAGGACCGAGGCACCCTGTCTCATCATCGCAGAACCCCGCCCGCTCAGGCCGGGCGGCACGCGGCGCCCGCCTCGGGTGCCCCGGCCTCGCGGCCTGGATGAGAGCCGATCTGCCGCAGGATCTCGAACGCCACCTCGAGAGCCCTCAGGCCGTCCTCGCCGTCCACCTCGGGCCGCCGCCCGCCGCTCACGGCGTCCGCGAACGACCGAAGCTCGAGCGCGAGGGGCTCGCTCTGGTCCAGAGGGAGCTCCCGATAGTCCACGATGTCCGCAAGTCCCCCCGGGACCTCGCCGCGCGCGATCGCGAGGAGCGTCTCGCGGGGAACGTCCTTTCTGCGGAACACCTGGGCCATGGGGCGCGAGCAGTCGACCGAGACGTAGGCGTCGCGCTGGAAGAACCGGATCTTCCTGACCTTGTCCCTGGACACCCGGCTTGCGGTCACGTTGGCGACGCACCCGTCGGCGAACGTGAGCCTCGCGTTGGCGATGTCCACGCTGGGCGACAGCACCGGCACGCCCACGGCCTCGATCCTCGAGACGTCCGAGCGCACCGTCGCGAGGACGAGATCGATGTCGTGGATCATGAGGTCGAGCACCACCGCGACGTCGGTGCCGCGCGGCGCGAAGACGCCGAGCCTGTGCGCCTCGATGAACCTCGGGGCCGAGAGGACGGTCAGAGCGGCGCGGATCGCGGGGTTGAAGCGCTCCACGTGCCCCACCTGAACGAGGCGTCCCCTCGCGCGGGCGAGCGCGACGAGGTCGCGCGCCTCCTCGGGCGTCGAGGCGATCGGTTTCTCGATGAGCACGTGAACGCCGGCGTCGAGACACCGGCTCGCCACCGCGTGGTGCGCGCTCGTGGGGACCGCGACGACCGCCGCGTCCACGGCGCCGACGAGACCGTCCAGGTCGGGGAACACCCTCGTTCCGTGCAGGGACGCGATGGACTCGGCGCGCGCGCCGTCGGTGTCGTGGACCCCGACGAGCTCGCATCCTCCGAGGCCGGACAGCACGCGGGCGTGGTGCCTGCCGAGGTGCCCCACCCCTATGACGGCGACCTTGAGCACGGCGCGCCCTCCACGCGGAACATGCTCGGGGACGGAGCGGAGGCAGGGCCGCGCCGCGAGACGAGCGGGCGCGGGCGACGAGGCCTACTTCACGATGCCCCTCGAGGACCGCGCGATGAAGCCCAGGATGCGCTCCACCTCGGGCGCCGGGGGAAGCTCCTCGCGGATGCGGGCGACCGCCTGCGAGGTGTTGAGCCCCGAGAGATACAGGAGCCGGTAGACCCGACGGATCCGCGCCCTCGCCTCGGCGGAGAAGCCGTGGCGCTGAAGCCCGATCGTGTTGACGTCCACCGGCCGCATGGGCACGCCGGCGACCTTGAAGTACGGCGGGACGTCCTTCGAGACGCGCGAGAGCCCGCCGACGAAGCTGTACGCGCCGATCTGCACGAACTGGTGGACCGGCGTCATGCCGCCCACGATCGCGTGCTCCTCGATGACGACGTGCCCTCCGAGGTTCACGCTGTTCGCGATGACGACGGAGTCGCCGATGACGCAGTTGTGCGCGATGTGGGCGTAGGCCATGACGAGCACGTTGGCGCCGACGAGCGTCGCCGATCCCTCGCCGGTCGCGCGGTGGACCGTCGCGTACTCCCTGATGCTCGTGCCCGCGCCGACCGTGAGAAACGTCCTCTCCCCGCGGTACTTGAGGTCCTGCGGGTCGGTGCCGAGCACGGCGCCGTGCCCGACGGTGCACCCGTCCCCGATCGTCGTGTCGCGCTCGATGAGCGCCGAGGACTCGATGCGCGAACCGCGCCCGACGGTCACGCCCGGCCCGACCACCGCGAACGGCCCCACGGTCACGCCGTCCCCGAGCTGCGCCCCGGGGTCCACGACGGCCCTCTCGTCGACCGACGTCTTCACCTATCTCCGCTCCCTGTCGACGACCTGCGACCAGAGCTCGCCGTCCACCGCGAGCTCGCCGCGCACGTAGGCGGCGCCCCGCATCTTGCACGTCCCGCGCCTGAGGCGCACGAGCTCGAGCTCGAACCGCACGGTGTCGCCCGGCCTGACCGGCCGGCGGAACCGCGCGTTGTCGATGCCCATGAAGTACACGAGCTTGCGCTCGCGGTCCGGCACCCTCGAGAGCAGCAGGAACCCGCCGACCTGGCCCATCGCCTCGATGAGGAGAACGCCCGGCACGATCGGGTGGCCCGGGAAGTGCCCCATGAAGAACCACTCGTCGGCGGTGAAGTTCTTGATCCCCACGACGCGGCGGTCGTCGAGCTCGAGGATCCTGTCCACGAGAAGGAACGGATAGCGGTGCGGCAGGACCTGCTCGATGTCGTCGATGTCCCATCTCGACGTCTCGCGGTACCGCGCCTTCCCCTGGTGGATCGAGTCGCAGATCCGCTCGACGAAGCGCACGTTGGACGCGTGCCCCGACTTCGAGGCGTAGATGTGCCCGACGAGCGGCATGCCCACGAGCGCGAGGTCCCCCAGGAGATCGAGGACCTTGTGCCGGACGAACTCGTCGCGGAACCTGAGCTTGTCCTTGTTGACGATCCCCTCGCTGCCGACGACGATCGCGTTCTCGAGGCTCCCGCCGCGGATGAGCCCGATCCTCTTGAGCCCCTCGAGATCCTCCTGGAGCGCGAACGTCCTGGCCGACGCGATCTCCTTGCGGAAGGTCTCCTCGTCGATCTCGAAGCTCGCGTACTGCGCGCCGATCGTCGGGTTCGGGTAGTCGATCGTGAAGCTGACGCGGAAGCCGTTGTGCGGGGCGGCGAAGAGCGACACGCCGCCGTCGCTGTAGCTCACGGGTTCCACGATCTCGAGGTGCTGCAGCGGCGCGTCCTGCTCGACGATGCCGGCCTTCGTGATGATGTCCACGAAGGGCCTGCAGCTCCCGTCGGTCGGCTCCGCCGGCTCGTCGGACGTGAGCTCGACGACGACGTTGTCGATGCCCAGGCCGAGAAGCGCGGCCAGGACGTGCTCGACGGTGCACACCTGCACGCCGCCCGACGAGAGCGTCGTGCGCCGCGGCGTTTCGCCTCGCATCATGACGTTGCGGATCGATGCCTGGATGGGCGGCGCGGAAGGCACGTCCGAGCGGACGAAGACGATGCCGGAGCCCGGGGGCGCGGGCTTGAAGGTGACGGTGGAGTCCCGTCCGGTGTGCAGGCCGACGCCATGGTACGAGCAGGGGCCGCGGAGCGTCCGCTGGCACGTCCTCAGCACTTCCCCTCCTTCTCCGAAGCGGCGAGCCGCCGCTCGACCTCCCGCACCCTCCTGAGGAGGTCCGGCAGCGCCTGGATGCAGGCGTTCAACCGCTTGGACAGCGCGTGCCTGCGCGCCGGATACCCCGACACCCGCTCCCCGGGCGGCACGGACTTCGTGACGCCCGCCTGCGCGCCGACCACGGCCCCGTCCCCGATGGTCAGGTGGCCGGCGATGCCCGCCTGCCCCGCCAGCACGACGTGGTCGCCGATCTCGGCGCTCCCGCAGATGCCGACCTGCGCCACGATGATCGAACCTTCGCCGATGACGACGTTGTGGGCGATCTGCACCAGGTTGTCGATCTTCGTGCCGCGCCCGACGCGCGTGGTCCCCAGGGTCGCGCGGGCGATGCAGACGTTCGCCCCGACCTCCACGTCGTCCTCGATGACGACGTTGCCAACCTGCGGGACCTTGACCTGCTCGCCGCCCTCGCGCGCGAAGCCGAAGCCGTCGCAGCCGATGACGGACCCGGCGTGCACGATCACGCGGTCGCCGATGACGCTCGGGGACTTCACCGTCACGTTGGGGTAAATCACGCAGTCGCGCCCGATCACGGCCCCCGGCGCGATGTAGGCGCCCCCGTGGACCACCGTGCCCTCGCCGATCCGCGCGCCGTCCATCACGATGGCGTGCGGCCCCACGGCGACGCCGTGCCCGAGCATCGCGCCGGGCGCCACGTGCGCCGCCGGATGCGCGCCGACCGGCGGCCGGAACTCCTCCCCCGTGAAGAGCCTCACGGCCCGCGCGAAGGAGGCGTAGGCGTTCCCTGTCACGAGGCGGGCCGCCGGCCCGCCCGCCGCCATCCCCTCACACGAGGCGTCGACGATGACCGCCGACGCTCGCGTCGTCTCGAGATACCTGGCGTACTTCGGATTGGAGAGGAACGTGAGATGCCCGGGCTGGGCCTCCCTGATCCCGGAGACGCCGGTGAGCTCGACCGAGCCGTCGCCGACGACCGTCCCGCCTATGCGCTTCGCGACCTCGTCGAGGGTCCAGTTCATCAGGTTCCGGTGAGGGCGGTCCCGCTACTCCGCCCCGCTGTTGAGCCTGTCCAGGACCTGCTGCGTGAGATCGGTCGACGGGGCCGCGTACACGATCCCCATCTGCGAGGCGTCGAAGATCATCACGTAGCCGCCGCTCTCGCCGATGTCGTCGATGATGGCCGTCGCCTTGTCGAAGACCGGCTGCCAGAGCTCCGCCTCGCGCCTCGCGACGAGCCCGCCCACGCCCCAGACCTCGTTGAGGTAGCGCTCGAACGCGGCCTGCTTGTCCCGGATCGCCTGTTCCTTCGCCCGCGCGGCATCGTCGGAGAGAAGCAGCCGCTGACTCTGGAGCTCCGACACGAGAGCGTCGATCTCCTTCTCCATCTCGCGGGCCTTGGCCCTCCAGTCGGACACGCTCGCCTCGAGCTGGGAGTCGACGTCCTTCGCGCCCATGTACCCCAGCCGGATCTGCTCCGAGTTGACGTAGCCGAACTTGTCCGCCGCGCCCGCCGTCGCGGCCAGCGCCGCCACGGCGAGGACCGCCAGGACCACCACGACTCGCATCCTCATCTCTCCCTCCGCGAGAGCGCCGCTTCCCGTCCGCCGCGTCCGCTGCGCTAGTACTCCATCCCGAACTGGAAGTGCACGATCCAGTCCCCGCCCTTGATCTCGTCGAGGCCGTAGCCCATGTCAACGCCGATGCCGCCGAGCATGGGCAGGTCCACGCGGACGCCCGCGCCCACTCCCCAGTAGAGCCCGGCCCCCGGCGCCGTCTCCTCGACGCTCTTCCACGTGTTGCCGCCGTCGATGAAGAGAACGCCCCGGATGGGAAGGTCGCTCGTCTCCTTGGTCAGAGGGAACTTGAGCTCCAACGAGCCGATGAGCATCGTGCGCCCGCCGTAGAGGGTCTCACCGACCGGGAGGATCGAGAGGTCCCGATACCCACGGATGCCGTCAGCCCCCACGCCGCCAAGCTCGAACTTCGTGTCGTCCGGGACCGTGCCGGGATCGCCGTAGCCCGTCACGATGCCGGCCCGGCCTCGCACCATGAGGGTCGTCCCCCAGAAGGCCGGGACGTGCGTCCGCGAGTCCACCACGTACCGCTGGTAGTCCACGTCGCCGCCGAAGGCGCCCCCGAAGAGGTCCGCCCGCAGGCGCGTGTGGCTTCCCAATCTCGGATGGAACCGCCGGTCGGTCGTGCGGCGGACCAGCGTCGTGGAGAGCCCGCTCCGCCACTGCCACTTCGGGACCCAGCGCTCGTACTTCCGCGAGCTCGTGCCGATCACGACGCCGCTCGTATCGCTCACGTCCGTGGTGACGTCGACGTACTCGGCCTGGCGGACCTGCTCCAGCGTGTACGTCACGTAGAGCATCGTGCTCCGCGATCCCATGAACGGCCAGCCCAGCCTCACGTCGCCGCCGCGGCGCTCGCGCTTCACGACGTAGTAGCGGACGCCGTCGTCGTCGCCGTCGAGGATGTCCTGCAGCTCCTCCGGGCTGACGACGTCGGCGAAGTACTTCTCGTAGAAGCTGTCGCTGAACCCGCTGTAGGCCCGCTTGTCGTCCCGATCGTAGAGGTCGAAGCCCACGGTGAGGTCGCGGTCACGGAACCAGGGCTCCGTGAACCCCAGCACGATCTCGTTGGTCTTCTTCCCGAACTCCCACTTGAGGTTGAGGAACTGCCCGTTGCCGAACAGGTTGCCCTCGGTGAGCTCGAGAAACCCGGTGACGCCCTTCTGACTGGTGGAGATGCCGACGCCGGCCCGACCCGTCTGCCGCTCGGCGACGTTGAACGTGAGGTCCACATCCCCCGGGGTCCTGCTGTCGGAGAAGTGAACGCTCAGGTAGCGGTCGTCGAAGAAGCCGAGGTTCGCGATCCTGCGCTGGCTGGCGATGATGTCGGACGTGTGGTAGAGGTCACCGGGCTTGACGGTGAGCTCACGGCGGATGATCTTCTCCTTGGTGCGCGTGTTGCCGGTGATGTGGATCTGCCCGATGTGCGCAGGCTCGTTCTCCCGGACCGCGAAGCGGAGCCTGAGCGTCCCCTCCGATTCGGCCTCCTCGGTCGTGTCGATGCGCGCCCGGATGTACCCGCGCTCCCCGTACCAGCTCCTCACCGCTCCGACCGTTTCGGCCACGGACTTGGGGTCGTACACCGCGCCGACCTTCACGGTCGACAACCCGTCGAGTTCCGGGGCTGCGAAGTCCGACGCCCCGGTCCACTCCACCGCGGAGACCCTGTACTGCGCGCCCTCGTCCACGCGCACGGTCACCGTGACGCGCCGCCCCGTGCTGTCGTGGCTCGTGTCGTAGCCGGCCACCTTCGCGTCGATGTGCCCGGCCGCCCGGTAGCGGGCGACGATCTCGCGAAGGTCCTGCTCGAGGACCGCCGTGTCAAGGAAGGCGTCGGTGCGCCACCAGCGGTCCTCCTTCGTCTTCATGACCTTCTTGAGCTCGCCGGCCGACAGGGAGTCGTTCCCCTCGAACACGATCTCCTTGACCGTGATGCGCTGCCCCTCGCTGATCGTGAACACGACTCTGACCGTGCTGTCCGACGTCGGGACCGACTTCGCCTCGACGGCGCCGGCGCCGAAGCCGCGGCGCTCGAGGAGCCCGCGCACGGCCACCTTCGAGTCCTCGAGCCGGCTCTCGTCGAAGGGAGAGCCGGCCTTCAGCACGATCACGGCGCGGAGGTCGGAGTCCGACACCTTGTCGTTGCCCAGCACCACGACCTCGGAGATCCTCGGCCGCTCCTCAACGATCACGAAGACCCTGAGCGTCCCGTCATCGAGCCGCTCGCCCTCGAGGACGATGTCCGAGAAGTCCCCGAGCGCGTAGAGGCGGCGGATGCCCTCGCGGACGGCCTGGGCCGTAGGCTCCTCGCCGATCCTGAGCCCGAGCGTCAGGAGGATCCTGTCGCGGCTGACGAGGCGATTGCCCTCGACGGCGATGCTGCTGACGACCTGCGCGGCGGACGGAAGCGCAGACACCAGCGTGAGGAAGAGAACGACAGCAAGAAGCACGCGCGAGCGGAGCGACATGGTTCGACACCTCCGTGCCCGAGTCAACCGGGCATGCTAGCACAGCACCTCCATGCTGTAAACCGGAATCCTGGAGCGCTCGCGCGCCGCCGGTGGGGCGGTCAGAACTCGAAGCGGTTCTCGATGGAGATGCCCCTGTCCCACGCGGACAGCCGGGGGTCGTAGACGACGCGCAGGGAGAGGGACGTGTGCGGAGACACCTCGTATTCAACGCCGAGCTCGTGGCGAAGACCGAGGCGCTGGTATCCGATGTCCTGCTCGAAGGCCTCCGCCCGACCGACGTACGACAGCAACCAGTCACGCGAGACGTACTTCCCCAGCGTGACGCGCGTGTCCGCAAGGAACGGCAGGTACTCGCCGCGACCCTCGTGGGCGCGCCACTCGTCGAGGTGAGACAGGAAGTGCCCGACGAACTCGACCTCGATCCTCACGAGGTCGAGACGCAGGTTCCTGCGCACGCGGGCCTCGATCGGCGAGAGGAGCGGCCGCACGAGCTGGCCGCCGATCTGGCTGCCCACGACGTCGAGCGCCTGCTTCCTCTCCAGCGAAGCCTGCTCCTCGCCGGCGAGGAAGTCGAACCCGATGCCGTACTGCAGCCTCGAAAGGACCTTCTCCCGCGTGTCGTCCTCTGGAGCGTCCGACCTGAGCACGAGCGAGCTCTCGTCGAGCGTCACGCCGGCGCCGGTCAGCATGAGGTCCCCCTCGGCGGAGTCCATGCTGAGCGTGATCCTCGTTCCGTCCTCGACGCGCGTCAAGGCCTCGACGGTGAACCGCGGCGGCTCGCAGAACGCGGGGAACTCCACGACAGCCTTCTGGACGTCGAACTCGGCGCCGGCGAATCCTACGGTCCCGCGCCTCGCGGCCACGCGACCCGCCACGCACAGGGTGTGCTGCGAGGGCACGCCGACGAGGTCCAGGCTGCCCCCGCGCTCCACGTGCAGCGTCGCGTCGGCGCGCCGATACCACAGGTTCCTCCCGGCGATGATCCGCACGTCCCACTCGGCGTCCGAGAGGAAGTCGCCGCCGACGCCGATCCCTCCTTCGAGGAACGGGTAGGTGAAGGTCATGTCGGACAGCTCGATCTCCCCCCGGAGGACGGGCTGATCGGAAGGCCCGGCGATGAGGAACGCGGGGGCGCCGTCCCGGCCGCGGGCCGCGGCGTGGCCCACGTGTCCGGGTTGCATGAGGCCGGGGACCCGCAGCTTGATGCCGGCCGGGTCGGTGAAGAGGGCCAGAGCGCCGAGGTCGATCCCGGCGGCCTCGAGGGCCGGGAGCTCCTCTCCGCCGGGGGACGCTCCCCGCACGCTCTCGAGGCGCACGGCCCTGCCCTCCACGCGCCCGCCGGCCGCCCCCGACGTCACCTCTCCGTCCACGACGGCGACGGAGACGGCGAGGTCCGTGATCTCGTCGAAGAGCGCCCGCGGCCTGGCGCTCCTGGCCCTCGCCTCGAGCTCGCCGTGCGCCACCGACACGCCGTCGCGGTTCCCCACGAGGTGGAGGTTCAGCGTGCCCTCCCCTCTGGCGACATCGGCCAGCTGGACCACTTCCATGAGGAGCGCGAGAGGGTCACCGCCGACCTCGACGGTGAGGGAGGCTTCCGCCTCGCCGCCCGGCAACAGCGCCTCGTACGGGACGAGGCCTGTCGCGCTCAGACGGTAGCGCCCCGAGCGCTCGAGCGCGAGCGGCTCAACACGCGCAGCGCCCTCCGCGCCGGTCACCCTCGCCGCGAGACGGTCGAACGGGATCCCGAGGAACTCCCCGCGGGAGGACTCCACGAGCGCGTCGAAGCTCGGCCTGCCCCGCGTGCCGCCGATGCCGGCGGTCACGTCGAAGCGCGTCTCGTCGCTCCCGCCGAGCAGCCGCCCGGGGAGGTCCCTCCCGCGCACGGACACGGAGACCTCGCCCTCGCGGTCGAGGCTCACCTCCCCCGACGCGGTGAGCGCGGGAGTGCCGCCGTCGAGGAGCTCCGCGGCGCGCAGCGCGACGCGCTTCCCCGCGACGGAGGCCGAGAGCGTCGCGCCCAGGCCGCCGACGCCTCCGATCCGCACGCCGTCGGCCGCAGCCTCGATCTCGGCGCGCGGCTCGTCCACGGTCCCGCCGAGCGTCGCCGACAGCGACAGAGCGCCGTCGACCCCGCCCAGCGCGGGCTTCGCGACCGCCGCCCGCAGGATGTCCGCAAGGGCCGCCTGCGACACGACGACCTCTCCTTCGATCCCGCGGGCGCCCCTGAGGCCGATGCGGGCGTGGGCCGTCACGGCATTCGCCAGGACGAGGTTCGCGATGTCCAGCGCCTCGCGATCGAGGGCGACGTCGGCGGAGAGCGGGACCGCAACGCCGCGGAGCGTCGCGTCCTCGGACCGGCACGATGCGGCCATGCGCCTCGCGCCCGGGCCGCCCGAGAGCGTCCCGGAGAGCGCGAAGAAGCCGGTGAGGTCGCCGCCCAGCGCGCCGAGCCCCCCGCGGAACGTCAGGCCGTCGAGCGGCCCGCGAAGCGACAGGCTTCCGTCGAGGATGGTCGGAGCGAGGGGAACGCCGCGCGGCACAAGCGTCGAGTCGGCGGCGAACCCCGACAGGGTCGCATGGACGTCGAGCGCGGGACGCGTCGTGAGGTCCGTCACCGAGCCGACGACGGCGTAGGTGCCCGCGTCGGACCTGAGATCGACCGTAAGCGAGTCGCCGTCGAAGACGACGTCGCCGCGACCGGAGCGGAGCTGGACGCCCGCGACGGCCAGCGCCCGCCACGCGACCTCGGCGGACGCGCTGGGGCGCTCCGTGGTCCCGGCGATGCGAAGCGACCCCAGCGAGACGCGGCCCCCGACGGACGGGTCCGCGTCGCGCCAGAGCGCGGAGAGGTCAAGGTCGGTCGCCTCGCCGGACACATCCAGCGTCCACGGCGTGGACCCGTCGCGCCGGCCGGCGCTCCCCGCCACGGAGAAGCGCCCTCCCGCGGCCTCGCCGGTCAACCGGTCGACCTCGACGCGGCCGTCACCCAGCCGCCCCGAACCGGCGCACCCGGAAAGCGAGACCGGGCCGAGCGTGAGGTCGGCGCGGGACACGGAGAGATCGAGCACCGGCGCGCCGAACGCGCCGGTGAGAGCGGCGACGAGGTCGGCGGTGCCCTCGGGGACGGCGACGTCGTCGCCCCCGTGCTCGCCGCGCGCGAGCCGCCACGCCGCGTCGAGCGGAAGGCCGCTCGCCGTCACGCGGAGCCCGTCGAACTCGCGTCGCGCCAGAGAGACGGCCCCGTCGGCCTCGAGGTCGCTCGACCTCCACGCGCCCGTCGCTTCCGTCACCGAGAGGACGTCGCCGTCGAGCGACCCGCGGGCGCTCACGGCCCGGAGCGTCTCGCCTTCGGCGAAGGCCAGGTCGGCGTCGCGGAGTCCGAAGGAGACGTTCCAGTCGGTGGACGCGCCGTCCGTCGTGAGCGCGAGGGTTGCTTCGCCGCGGCCGGACAGCGGGCGTGCCCGGACGCGCGGAAGCGTCACGAGTCCGTCCGACGACAGGTCGCCGTCGGCCACGCTCGCCGTGACGGACAGGGACCGCGAGAGGCGGTCCCACGCGAACGCCCCCGTGAGATTGCCGCGCGCCCCCAGACAGCTTCCGGAGACCTCGCCGGCCACGCGCCCGTCGCGTCCCCGCGCCGCCACGAGGTCCAGCGAGTGCGCGCCGAGGGACCAACCGGCGGTGTCGATGAACGTGATGGATGCATCGGAAACGCTCACGCGGTCGGGGATGGCATCGAACACGGCGGCGGGCCGAAACCGGGCGCCGGTCCCGGCCTCGTCCGCGGCGCCCAGCGCGATCACGATGCGGGGGCCGCTCACGACCGCGCTCCCGAGGCTCCCGGCCGGGTTGAACCCGGAGGCCACGAGCCTCGGCCAGCTCACGCCGAGCGCGATGCGCGGTATCTCGACGAACCCGCCGCCCTCGAGTTCGACACGGACGTCGGCGGCGCGCACCGACGCGAGACCGACCTCGAGCTCGCCGATGGAGAGCCGCCCCTTCGCGTCCGGCATGAGCCGCTCGGCGACGGCGCGGCGGAAGGCGGGATGGCGCGACGCGACCCTGAGCCCGACGAAGACGAGGGGCACGACCGCGACGAGCACGAAGGCGAGAAGAAGGACCCAGCGGCGATGGCGCATGCGTGAACTTCCCGCCCGATCGGCGAGGCGGACCGGCTAGGCGGCTGCCTTCACCTTCCTGGAAGCCACCCTGAACGCCAGTTCCTCGCCCTTGCGTTCGATGAGGATCTCGCCGCCTTCGCCGAGATTCCCCTTGAGGATCTCGTCGGACAGCGGGTCCTCGAGATACCGCTGGATGGCGCGACGCAGCGGCCGCGCGCCGAAGGCAGGGTCGAAGCCCTTCTCGATGAGCAGGTCCTTGGCCTCCTCCGAGACGTTGATCGACACCTTGGCGTCCGAGAGCCTCGTCTGCACCTCGCGGACGAGGATGTCCACGATGGCCTTCATCTCGCCGGCGCCGAGGGCCCGGAACACGACCGTTCCGTCCACGCGGTTCAGAAACTCCGGGTTGAACACGTTCTTGAGGGCCTCGGTGACCTTGCCCTTCATCTGCGTGTAGACGTCCTGCGTGCTGTCTTCCTTCTGGAACCCGATGCCGCGGCCCTGGGCGATGTCGCGCGCGCCGACGTTCGACGTCATGATGATCACCGTGTTCCGGAAATCCACGGTGCGCCCGAAGCTGTCGGTGAGCTGGCCGTCCTCGAGCACCTGCAGCAGGATGTTGAACACGTCGGGATGCGCCTTCTCGATCTCGTCGAAGAGCACGACGCAGTACGGGCGGCGGCGCACCTTCTCGGTCAGCTGCCCGCCCTCCTCGTACCCGACGTACCCGGGCGGCGCGCCGACGAGCCTCGACACCGCGAAGCGCTCCATGTACTCGGACATGTCGAGGCGCACGAGGGCGTTCTCGTCCTCGAAGAGGAACCGCGCGAGCGTCCGGGCGAGCTCGGTCTTCCCGACGCCGGTGGGCCCGAGGAAGATGAAGGAGCCGATGGGGCGCTTCGGATCGCGGAGGCCCGCCCGGTTGCGGCGCACCGCCTTCGCGACGGTGGTGAGCGCCTCCTCCTGCCCGACGACGCGCCCGCGCAGATCGTCCTCCATGTGGAGGAGCTTCTCGCCCTCCTCCTGCGCCAGCTTCTTCACGGGGATGCCGGTCATGCTCGCGACGACCTCGGCCACGTCGTCCACGTCCACCTTCGCGCGGTGGTTGTGCTTCGTCTGGACCAGCTCCCGCCGCGCCGACTCGAGCCGCGACTGGTACTCCCGCTCCTTGTCCCGGAGCTCGGCCGCGCGCTCGAACTCCTGCCGCTCGCTCGCGGCCCGCTTCTCGCAGGAGACCTGGTCGAGCTCGCGCTCGAGCTCCTTGATCTCGAAGGGGATCGCGCTCACCTCGAGCCGTGCCCTCGCGCCGGCCTCGTCGATGACGTCGATCGCCTTGTCCGGCAGGAAGCGGTCGGAGATGTACCGGTCGGCGAGCTTCGCCGCGGTGGCGAGCGCCTCGTCCGTGATCTCGACGGAGTGGTGCTCCTCGTAGCGGCACCGGAGACCCTTGAGGATCTCGACCGTCTGATCCACGGTCGGCGGGTCCACGATGATGGGCTGGAAGCGCCGCTCGAGGGCGCCGTCCTTCTCGATGTGCTTGCGGTACTCGTCGAGCGTCGTCGCCCCGATGCACTGGAGCTCGCCGCGCGCGAGCGCCGGCTTCAGCATGTTCGCGGCGTCGATGGCGCCCTCGGCGCCGCCCGCGCCGACGATCGTGTGCAGCTCGTCGATGAAGATGACGACGTTCTCGCACTCGCGGATCTCGTTCATGAGCGTCTTCAGCCGCTCCTCGAACTGGCCGCGGTACTTCGTGCCGGCCACCGTGGAGGACAGGTCGAGCATGACGAGCCGGCGGTCCTTGAGCGTGACGGGAACCTCGTTGCCCACGATCTTCTGCGCGAGCCCCTCGACGATGGCGGTCTTGCCGACGCCGGGCTCGCCGATGAGCACGGGGTTGTTCTTCTTCCGACGCGAGAGCACCTGGAGCACGCGCTCGATCTCGCGCTGCCGACCGATGACCGGGTCCAGCTCGCCCTTCCTGGCGAGCTCGGTGAGGTCGCGACCGAACTGGTCGAGCGTCGGGGTCTCGGCGGACCGCTCCTTCTCGTGCTCGCCGTCCTCGGCCGCCGCGGCGCCGCCCAGGACCTTCATCACCTGGTCGCGCGCCGTGCGGAGGTCCACATCGAGGTCGCGAAGGACCTTCGCCGCCACGCCCTCGCCCTCGCGGACGAGCGCGAGGAGGAGGTGTTCCGTTCCGATGTACTGGTGATGGAGGATCCGCGCCTCCTCCCGGGCCAGCTCGAGCACGGTCTTCGCGCGCGGCGTCCACTGCGTCTCCTTCATGGAGGCGCCGTAGGTCCCGCGGGCGACGTACGACTCGACCATCTCCCGGACGGTGTCGAGGTCGATGGCGAGCTCCCTGAGCACGGTCGCCGCCACGCCCTCGCCCTCGCGGACGATCCCCAGGAGCAGGTGCTCCGTGCCGAGGTAGTCGTGGTGGAGCCTCGCGGCCTCTTCCCGTGCAAAGTAGAGGACGCGTCGCACGCGCGGCGTGAAGTCCCTCTGTCTCTGCATCGCTGGCCTCCATGGACGCGGCGGGAGCGCGCTCGCGCGCGCTAGTGCGCCGACGAAAGCTCCCGCCTCACGATGTCGGCCCGAAGGGCGTTCCGCTCCTCGGCCGACGCGTCCCCCCTCACGTATCTCAGATGCCCCGGCTGCGTGACCACGAGGAGTCGGTTCACGGTGGACAGGGGCACGGTGTCGATCAGTCCCTCGGCGACCCCGAGGCGGAGCGACGACGCCAGCTCCATGACCTCGCCCGCCGTCAGCAGCCGCGCGCTCCGGAGCACGCCGTACGCGCGCCATGCCTCATCGGCGAGGCGCCGGTCGCTCGCGGCGAGCTGCGCGCGCGCCTCCGACTCGAGGTTCGACAGCTGCCCGGCGACGCGCTCCACCGTGTAGGCGATGTCGTCCTCGGTCTGCCCGAGCGTCGTCCGGTTCGAGATCTGGAAGAACGCCCCCTGCGCGGCGCTGCCCTCCCCGTAGAACCCGCGCACCGACAGGCCGAGCTTGCTCACGCTGCCCAGAACCTGCGACACCCGGCCGCTCCGCACGAGCGCGATGAAGTGCGCGAGCACGGAGACGCGCATCCCTGTGCCCACGTTCGTCGGGCATGCTGTGAGATACCCCCAGTCGCTCAAGAAAGCGTAATGCAAGTTCCGGTCCAGTTCGGACTCGATCTTGCCGGCCAGGCGCCAGGCGTCGAGGGGCTGGAGACCCGAGCGGATGCACTGGAGCCGGATGTGGTCCTCCTCGTTCACCATGACGCTCACGATCTCGCGCTCGCCGACGACGACGGCGCCGCCCGGGCCGCCGCACGCGAGCTCGGGGCTCGCGAGGTGGCGCTCCACGAGGATCTGCCGCTGGGGCTCGTCGGCGTCTTCCACGCGGACGACGAGGGCGTTGCGGAGGTAGTTGCTCCTGAGCGCCGCCTCGAGCGCGCGGTCGCGGACGCGCTCGAGGTCCGCGCGCCCCGCGCGACCAGGGAACCGCTCGCCCTCGATGTTCCGGGCGAGCCGCACGCGCGTGGAGAGGATCACGTCCGAGCGCGCCCCGGAGCCGTCCAGCCAGGCCGCCGGCTCACGCATCATCGCGTCGAACGACCACGTCACGACCGTTCCCTCCCGGCGCGCAGGCTCTCCTCCTTCTGCCTGATGAGGTCCCGGAGCGACGCCGCGCGCTCGTACTCCTCGCGCTTCACGGCGCGCTCGAGCTCGGCGCGCAGCCTCAGGACCTCCCGCCTCGGCCCCTCGAGCGACTCGAGCGATCCCGGGACGCGGCCCGCGTGCTCCGTGCTGCCGTGGATCCTCCGCACGAGGGACGCAAGCTCGTCGTGGAACGCGGCGTAGCACGCCGGGCATCCGAGCCTCCCCCGCTTCCGGAACTCCGCGAGGGAGAGCCCGCACCCGTCGCATGTCGGCCCCGGCTCCGCCGCGCCCTCGCGGCCCGCCTCCTCGAGAAGGCCCATGAGGATGTTGACGAGCGGCCCCGACAGCGACGAGAGCGACGCGCTCACGCCGCGCCTGGCGGCGCACTCCTCGCACAGGTTCCACGCGGTCGCCTTGCCGTCGGCGAACTCGGTGTAGGTGACCACCGCCTGCCTGTTCCCGCAGTCCGTGCAGATCACGCGCCGCCCCTCGGGAGCTCCACCGCCCGCCCGCCGCGCAGCGTGATGACGCGGTCCGCGCGGTGGAACAGCTCCTCGTTGTGGGTCACGATGGCGAACGTCTGTCCGGTGGAGTCCCGGAGCTCCCACAGAAGATCGTGGAGTTCCGTGCCGGACGCCCGGTCCAGGTTCCCGGACGGCTCGTCCGCGAGGACGACGTGCGGGCCCGTCGCGAGCGCCCTGGCCACGGCCACGCGCTGCTCCTCGCCTCCCGACAGCTCGCCCGGCCTGTGGTCCACCCGCTCGGAGAGGCGAACGCGGGCGAGGAGCGCGGACGCCCGCGCCGCAGCATCCGCGCGCGTCATCCCTGCGATGAGGCAGGGCATCATGACGTTCTCGAGCGCGGTGAGCTCCTTGAGCAGGTGGTGGAACTGGAACACGAAGCCCACGGTCCGGTTCCTGAACGCGGCGCGCTCGGTCTCCGAGAGCGCGAACGCGTCGGTCGAGTCGATGAACACGGTCCCGGCGGTCGGCGCGTCGAGCGTTCCCATGATGTGAAGGAGCGTGCTCTTCCCGACGCCCGACGGGCCGACGATGGAGATGATCTCGCCGCGCTCCACCTCGAGGTCCACGCCCGTGAGCACGTCGAGCCGCTTCTCGCCCGTGACGAAGCTCTTCGTCACGCCCCGCGCCGCAAGGATCGCCGCCACGCTACTTCCTCCGGATCGCCTCGACGGGCGCGAGCCGCGAGGCCTGCCATGCTGGGTAGAGCGCGGCCGCGAAGCTGATGAGCATGGCGGCCGCCGACACGACGACGAAGTCCAGGACCTGCATCTGCACCGGAAGCGTCTCGATGGGGTAGACGTCGCCTGGCAGGGAGACGAACTGGTACCTGTCCAGCAGGCTCGCGAGGACGAACCCGCCGATGGCCCCGAGGACCGTCCCGACGCCCCCGATGACCAGTCCCTCGAGCTCGAAGATGCGCCTGACCGACCGCGGCGTCGCGCCCATGGACTTCAGGATGCCGATGTCCTTGGTCTTCTCCATCACGACCATGATCAGGGTGCTCGCGATGTTGAACGCCGCCACGAGGACGATGAGCGACAGGATCCAGAACATGACCTTCTTCTCGGTCCGCATCCAGGTGAACAGGTTGCGGTTGAGCTCGATCCAGTTGTTGGCGCGGTACGGGAACCCTCCCAGGCGGTCCACGATGTTCGCGCCGATCTCCGGGGCGCGGTAGGGATCGTCCGTCTTCACGGAGATCCCGATCACCGAGTCCTTGTAGCCGAACAGCGACTGCGCGCTCGGAAGGTCAATGTAGACGAGCGACTGGTCGTACTCAAACATCCCCGAGCTCATGAGGCTCACGACCTCGAACCGCCGGACCGCCGGCATGAGGCCCATCGGAGTGAGCACGTAGTCGAACGGCGACGTCATCGCGACCGTGTCCCCGACGTCGGCGCGCAGCCTCCCGGCGAGCTCGTCGCCGAGGATGGCCGGTGGCAGCCCGCCGGGGCGCGCGACGAACTCGGTCACCTGGGGATCGACGTTGGTGAGGATGTCGGACACCCGGGCCTCCGCCGCCAGGTCGATCCCGCGGACCACGATGCCGTCCGACCCTCCGCGGCCCTTGAGAACGCCCTTGGAGTAGGTGAACGGGGCGGCGGCCACGACGTGCGGCATCGCGTTGATCCGGGCCGTGAGAGCGTCGTAGTCGCGGATCGGCTCGTTCCCGAACGTGAGCACGATGACGTGCGCGTTGATGCCGATGATCCTCCTGTGCACCTCCTGCTCGAAGCCGTTCATGACCGCGAGCACGACGACGAGCGCCATGACGCCGACGGCGACGCCCCCGATCGAGATGGCGCTGATGATCGAGACGAACCGCGACTTCCTCTTCGCGCGGAGGTACCGCCACGCGATGAACCACTCGAAAGCCAACGACGGCTCCTTCCCGGGCTAGTCGCCCGGACGCATGGGCGGGAAGAGCAGGACGTCCCGGATGCTCCGCGAGTCGGTGAGGAACATCACGAGACGGTCGATCCCGATGCCCAGCCCGCCGGTCGGCGGCATGCCCTGCTCGAGCGCCTGGAGGAAGTCCTCGTCCATGCCCTGCGCCTCGAGGTCGCCGCCCTCGCGCAGCGTCTGCTGCGTCTCGAAGCGCCTCCGCTGCTCGTCGGGGTCGTTGAGCTCGGTGAACGAGTTGCCGAGCTCGAGCCCCGCGATGAACACCTCGAAGCGCTCGACGAGATCGGGGTCCGCCGCCGTCTGCTTCGCCAGCGGCGAGATCTCGCGCGGGTAGTCCACGAGGAACGTCGGCTCCACGAGCTTCGGCTCGACGAGCTGCGCCAGGACCGTCTCGACGAGCGCGCCGAAGCTCTCGCTCCCGGCGAGCTCGAGCCCTGCCTCCTTCGCGCCGGTCGCGACGGTCTCGCGGGTGAGCGGCCCGGACAGACCGAGGGCGTCCCGCACCGCGTCCGTCACGCGGAGCCGCCGCCACGGCGGCGTCACGTCGATGGCGCCGCCCTGCCACGGCACCTGCCGCGTGCCCAGCACCTCGTCGGCCAGGCGCGCGACGAGCGACTCGCAGAGCTCCATCATGCCTTCGTAGTCGCTGTACGCCTCGTACAGCTCGAGCTGCGTGAACTCGGGGCTGTGCGTGCGGTCCATCCCCTCGTTCCGGAAGTCCTTCCCGATCTCGTACACGCGCTCGAGCCCGCCGACGATGAGGCGCTTGAGGTACAGCTCGTCGGCGATCCTGAGGAAGAGCGGCATGTCGAGCGCGTGGTGGTGCGTGGTGAACGGGCGGGCGAACGCGCCGCCGTACGTGGGCTGCAGAATGGGCGTCTCCACCTCGAGGTATCCGCGCCCGTCCATGAAGCGCCGGACGGCCGCGAGGATCGCGCTGCGCCGCGCGAAGACCTGCCTCGACTCCGCGTTCGCGATGAGATCGAGGTAGCGGTGGCGGAAGCGGAGCTCCTTGTCGCGGAGCCCGTGCCACTTCTCGGGCAGCGGTCGGAGCGCCTTCGCGAGGAGTTCGAACGAAGAGACGCCGACGCTCACCTCCCCCGCCCTCGTCTTCATGACCGCGCCGCGCGCGCCGACGATGTCACCGAGGTCGAAGTGCTTCCAGAGCGCGAACGCCTCCGAGCCCACGGCGTCGGCCCTCACGAAGAGCTGGATGCTCCCGCTCCCGTCCTCGAGGTCGGCGAAGACCGCCCTCCCGTGCCCGCGGATGGCCGTGAGCCGTCCCGCCACGGCGACCTCGCGCCCCTCGAGCGACGCGAAGTCGCGCGCGACGTCGCCGGCCCGGTGCGACCGCGCCGCGCGCCGCGGGTACGGGTCCACGCCCTTCTCCCGCAGCCTCGCGAGGTTCTCGCGCATGCCCGCGACGACGCCGCTCTCCGGCCTCTCCACGTGACCCTCCTTGCCGCGCTCTCTTCGTCGCCTCAGCTCGCCTTGAGATAGGCCTCGATGAACTCGTCGAGCGCGCCGTCGAGCACGCCGCCCACGTTCGACGTCTCAAGGCCCGTCCGCACGTCCTTCACCATCTGATAGGGGTGCAGGACGTACGACCGGATCTGGCTTCCCCACGCGATGTCCTTCTTCTCCGGCGCCGCCGCCTCCTGCTCCTTCCGGCGCTCCTCCTCGCGCATCGCGTAGAGCCGCGCGCGCAGCACCTTCATCGCGTTCTCGCGGTTCCGGAACTGCGAGCGGTCGTTCTGGCACGAGACCACGATCCCCGTCGGAATGTGCGTGACGCGGACGGCCGTCGAGCTCTTGTTGACGTGCTGACCGCCGGGGCCGCTCGCGCGGAAGAAGTCCACGCGGACGTCGGCGTCCCTGATCTCGACGTCGTTCTCCTCCTCGACGTCCGGGTACGCCGCGACGGACGCGAACGACGTGTGCCGCCGGTGCGCCGCGTCGAACGGCGACAACCTCACGAGCCGGTGGACGCCGGCCTCCGCCCTGAGGTAGCCGTAGGCGTACTGGCCCTTCACGAGGGCGGTCGCGCTCTTGATGCCCGCCCCGTCCCCCGGCTGAACGTCCATGAGCTGCACGTCGTAGCCCTTCCGGGCCGCCCACGCGAGGTACATGCGAAGGAGCATCTGCGCCCAGTCCTGCGAGTCGGTGCCGCCGGCCCCGGGGTGGATCGCGAGGATCGCCCCGCGCTCGTCGTCCGTGCCCGAGAGCATCTTGCGGAACTCGAGCGCGCCGAGCTCTTCCGCGAGCGACGCGACCTCCTTCCGCGCTTCCTCCTCCGCCTCGCCGCCCTCCTCGTCGGCCATCTCGACGAGCGCGCGCGCGTCCTCGACGCGCCGCTCGAGCGCCGCGATCGGCTCGAGCCACGCCTTGAGCGCGTTGAGCTCGTCGATGATCCCCTTGGCGCGCGCGCCGTCCTGCCAGAAGCCGGCCGCGGCCGTCAGCGCCTCGAGCTCGCCCCGCCGTTTCTCCTTCGCGGGCGTGTCAAAGGTAGCTCCTGAGCTCCCCGATGCGGGCGCTGATCCCGCGGAGCTCCTTGTCCAGACCGTTGCTCATGCGGCGTTCCTCTCCTCGGGCGGCACCGACTCCCAGAGGTCGTTCACCCGCGACTCGAGCCGCGCGAGCGTGCCGTCGTTGTCGATGACCGCGCCCGCCGACCCGACGAGCGCCTCCTCGTCACGCTGCGCCCGCATCCGCGCGAGCGCGTCCTCCCGCGAGAGCCCGTCGCGCGCCAGCCGCTCGATCCGGGTCTCGAGCGGCGCGCGGACGGCGACCACGAGGTCGAAGAGGTCCAGCACGTCCCACTGCGCGAGGAGCGCCGCCTCGACGACCACGACGCCGCGGCCGCGCTCGCGCTCCACGGCCTCGAGGCGGAGCGCGATGGCCTCGACGAGCGGCGGGTGCGTGATCGCGTTGAGCTTCGCCAGGGCCTCCTCGGACGCGAACGCGATGCTCCCGAGCCCGCGTCGGTCGAGCCGCCCGTCCGGCGCGACGATCGTCTCCCCGAACGACTCGACGAGCGCGCGGAACGTCGGCGTGCCCGGCTCGACCAGTTCGCGGGCCAGATCGTCGGCGCGGATCACGGCGGCGCCGCGGGCCTCGAGGAGCCTCGCGACCTCGCTCTTCCCCGTGCCGATGCCGCCGACCAGGCCGACGCGGAACACCCCGCCTCCTAGTGCGCCTCGTACCAGCTCGCCCCGACGGCGACGTTGACCGCCACGGGCACGTCGAGCTCGACGCCCGGCGGGCGCTCCATGCACCGCCGCGCCAGCGCGACGACGTCACCCGCCGCGCCCTCGTCCGCCTCGAACACGAGCTCGTCGTGGACCTGCAGGACCATCCGCGCCGGAAGCCCGCCCTCGGCGATCGCGCGGTCGGCCTCGATCATCGCGAGCTTGATCATGTCAGCCGCGCTCCCCTGGATGGGCGTGTTCACGGCCGTGCGCTCGGCGAGCGCCCTGGCCGCCTGGTTACCAGCCGAGAGCCCCCTGATGGGGCGGCGGCGGCCCAGCAGCGTGGACGACCACCCGGTGCGCTCGGCGTCCCGGACCGCCCGCTCAGTATACTCCTTCACCCGCGGGTACGTCGCGAAGTACCGGTCGATGAACGCCTGCGCCTCGGCGGGCTCGATGCCGAGCTCGCGCGCCAGGCCGTACGCCGTCATGCCGTACATGATGCCGAAGTTCACCGTCTTCGCCCAGTCGCGCTGCGCCTTCGTCACGGACTCCTCGGGGGTCGCGAAGATGAGCGCCGCGGTCGCCCTGTGGAGGTCCTTGCCCGCGCGGAAGGCGTCCGCAAGCCCCTCGTCGCCCGACAGGTGCGCCATGATCCGAAGCTCGATCTGCGAGTAGTCCGCCGACACGAGCACGCGGCCCGGGCCGGCGACGAACGCCCTGCGGACCTCGCGGCCGAGGTCCGTCCGCGTCGGGATGTTCTGGAGGTTCGGGTTGCTGCTCGACAGCCGCCCGGTGGCCGCCACCGCCTGGTTGTACGTGGTGTGGACACGCCCGGTCCGCGGACTCACGAGTTTCGGGAGAGCATCGAGATAGCCGGCCTTGAGCTTCGTGAGCTGCCGGTACGAAAGGAGAAGCCCGGCGATCTCGTGCTTCGCCGCGAGCGCGAGGAGCGTTCTCTCATCGGTCGAGTAGCCGGTCTTCGTGCGCCGTCCCTTCCTCAGGCCGAGCGCGTTGAAGAGCACCTCGCCCACCTGCTTCGGCGAGTCCAGGTTGAACTCGACTCCCGCCGCCGTCCAGACGCTGCGCCGAAGCGCCTCGGCCTCGCGCCCGTAGTTCTCCGCGAGCTTCCCGAGGAGCTCGGTGTCCACGGCCACACCCGCGAGTTCCATCCTCGCGAGGACGGGAACGAGAGGAAGCTCGACCTGGCGCAGAAGCGGCGAGAGGCCCGCCGCGTCCAGTTCGCGCCTGAGAACCTCCGCAAGGCTCCACGCGACCTCGGCGTCGGCACAGGCGTGGTCGCGGACGTCGTCGAGCGGGACCTCCGCGAGCGTGAGCTGCTCCCTGCCCCTCCCGATGAGGTCCTCGATGGGCGTCATCGTCCTGCCGAGCCGCTCGAGGGCGAGCGCGGCGAGCCCGTGCGACCGCTTCTCCGGGTCCAGAAGGTACGAGGCGAGCATCGTGTCGAACGCGACCGGGCCAAGCTCGATGCCGTGACAGCGCAGCACGGCGTAGTCGAACTTGAGGTTCTGCCCCGCCTTCGGCACGGAGGCGTCCTCGAGAAGCGGTCGAAGCGCGGCGAGCGCGGCCTCCCGGCCGAGGCCCGCTCCGCCGTGCCCGACGGGCACGTACCAGGCGCGCCACGCCGCGCGCGAGAACGAGATCCCGACGATCTCCGCCGCGGTCGGGTCGAGCGAGGTCGTCTCGAGGTCCACGGCGAAGCCCTCGGACGTCCTGAGCTCGCCGACCAGCGCCTCGAGCGCCCGTTCGTCGCCCACGACCTCGTAGGCCCGCCCGCGCTCCCGCTCCTCGGGCGTCTCCTCCGGCACGAGGCGTCTGAGGAAGGACGGGAACTCGAGCTCGCGAAAGAGCGCCACGAGCCTCTCCCGGTCGGGTTGGCGCCGCGCGAGGTCGTCGAGGGCGGCGCCGACCGGCGCGTCGGTGCGGATCGTCGCGAGCGCGCGGCTCGCGAGCGCCTGCGCGGCGTGCTCGACGACGTTCCTCCTTCGCGCCGGGCCCGAGATCTCGTCGGCGTGCGCCACCACGTCCTCGATCGCGCCGAACCGTGCGACGAGCTCAACGGCCGTCTTCTTCCCCACGCCGGGCACTCCCGGGATGTTGTCGGACGAGTCCCCCATGAGCCCCAGCACGTCGACGACGCGCTCCGGCGGAACGCCGAACCGCGAGGCGACCTCGGCCGGCGAGAATTCGATGTCCTTGCCGGGGTCGTACACCGTGACGAGCGGGCCGACGAGCTGCAGGAGGTCCTTGTCGCCCGACACGATGAGGGACCGCAGGTCCTTCGCCGCGGCCGCGACCGCGAGCGTGCCGATGACGTCGTCGGCCTCGTAGCCGGGGACCGCCAGCACGGGGATCCCGAGCGCCTCGACGACGTCCCTGATGCCGTCGAGCTGCTGCACGAGGTCGTCGGGCATCGGCGGCCGCGTCGCCTTGTACGCCGCGAACTCGCGGTGGCGGAACGTCGGCTCCGGCGTGTCGAACACGACCGCGGCGAGCCGAGGCGCCACGCGCTCGAGGATGGGCAGCAGAGACGACACGAACCCGTAGACCGCGCTCACGTTCGCGCCCTTCGAGTTCAGAAGCGGGTTCCTGATGAACGCGAAGTGCGAACGGTAGGCCAGGGCACTGCCGTCGACCAGGCAGAGGTCCGGCGAGCCCGACGGACCCGCGGGCGCCGCCGTGAGCCGGTCCGTCGCGGGCTTCATGTGTAGAGGTTCTTCTCTCTGATGAAGGCCTCGACCTCGGGAGGAACGAGGTAGCGGATGCTCGCCCCCCGGCGGAGCCTCCGGCGGATGTCCCGCGAGGACACGTCGAGCGCGGGCATGTCCAGAACCGCGATGCGGTCGGCGAACCTGGGCTCCGTCCGCTCGATGGCGAAGCCCGGCCGCGGCGCGACGACGAACCGACACGCGGCGAGGAGCTCCTCGGGCAGCTTCCATGCCGCAAGCTGCGTCAGGCTGTCCGATCCCGCGACGAACGTGAGCTCCTCGCCGGGAAGCTCCGCGGCCACGGCGCGGACCGTGTCGATCGTGTACGACGGCCCGGAGCGCCGGGACTCGATGTCCGACACCGCGAGGCGCGGGTTCCCGGCGATCGCCCGCCTGACCATCTCGAGCCTGTCCTCGAACGACGCCTCCGCTCCGTCCCCCTTGTGCGGCGGACGGGGCGCCGGCACGAAGATCAGCCGGACGAGGCCGAACTGAGCCACGGCCTGATCGGCCATGACGAGGTGCGCGATGTGAATGGGGTCGAACGTCCCCCCCATGAGACCTGTCGCCAACGGGAACACCCCCTCCGGGGCGGCGGGAGGCTACGGCGCGGCCATCTCGAGCGCGGCCGCCGCGGCCTCGTCGCTCTGCGGATAGAGGAGGACCAGCCGCTCGTAGGCCGCGCGCGCCTCGTCGTGCGCGCCGTCGGTCGCCGCGCTCCGCGCCAGCGCGAGGAGCGCCCTGGGCGCCCACGGCGTGTCGGCGTAGTCGCGCGCCACGGCCTCGAAGTACACGCGCGCGGCCCGCCCGCTCTTGAGCAGCACGTAGAGGCGGCCGCTCTCGTAGGTCTTCTCGGCCAGCCTCGAGCGCAGCTCCGCGACCCTCTCCCGGGCCGGCTCCGTGAACGGGCTGTCCGGGTGCTCGGTCAGGAAGCGCGACAGCTGCGCGATCGCCCGCTCGGTCATCGTCTGGTCCAGGGCCGCGGGGCGCGACTGGTCGTAGTAGGTGAGCCCGAGCCTGTAGGCGGCCTCCGCGACGAGCGGCGAGCGCGGGTATTCCGCGGGGACACGGTGGTACTCCTGCTCGGCCGCGGGGTAGTCGCCCATCGCCTGGCGCGACTTCGCAAGCGCCAGGAGCGCGTCGTCGGCCAGCTCGTGGAGGGGCGACCGCGCGAGCACGCGGTTCATCGCCTCGATGGCGTAGAGGTGGTCTCCCTTCTCGGCCGCGGCCACGCCGAGAGCGTACGCGTCCTCGGTCGTGACGTCGCTGCCGATCTCGGGCATCGAGGAGCAGCCGAAGAGCGCGATCGCGACGACCGCGAGCAGCGCTGCCAAGACCGGAGCCGTGCGCCGGGACGTGATCACGTTCGGTCCTCCTTCGAGCGAGACAGGCTCAGCTCGACGCCTTGCTCGTGTAGAAGAGATAGATGAGCCCGCCCACGATCCCCGCCACGATGACCGGCTCGAGGACCTTGTCCCACCCGCCCTCCTTGAGCTCCGGGGAAGCGAACGCCTGCCCGGGCGTCGCGAGCTGGCCCACGAGCGCGCCGGGAACGACCTCGCGGCGCTCGCGCCGCGCGTTGCCGGCCCACATGACGTTGCCCGACGCGTCCGACAGCTGAAAGTAGATGTCCACGTCCGTCCGCCGCTCGGCGCGCTTCGGCCCCACCATCCACTCACGCCACGTCCTCGGCAGCGAGACCTGGCAGGAGACGACGCGGAACGACACCTGGTAGGCGCCCCCGGTCTCGTCGCCGCTGATCGCGCCGGACTTCACCACGTGTCCCATGGACGTGAGCTTCTCGTTGATGAGCGACTGCACGAGCCAGCTCGCGTCGTGCTTGTCGACGAGCGCCACGTAGACGTCCGAGCGCGGCGGGAGCGTCATCCGATCGATCGCCTCGGCGATCGCCTCCCGCGCGAGGGCGCTCACGACGACGATGTGCGTCTGGGGCGCGGAGGCCGCCGGGACGGCCGCTGCTCCCGACGCCGGGACCGGCGCGGCGCCGGCGGCGCCTCCGAGCGCCGCCGACAACGAGAAGTGGTGCGTGTCGGTGAGCTCGGACGGGCGGAACGCGTAGTCGAGCGCCCACCGCTCGTTCCACGACAGCCCCACGCCGGCGGAGAGCGCCGACAGAGCGCTCTCGGGCCCGAGCACGGCGCCTCCCCGAAGCGCGACGCCGCGCAGCGGCCGGTACTCGACGCCGGCCCGCGCGGCAGGCCCGAGGTCGTTCTGCTTCTCCACGTCGAGCGCCACGACGACGTCGCGCCACGCGCACGACGCTCCGGCGGCGACGGTGGCCGGAAGCGGGTCGGCCCCTCCTCCGAAGTCCATCCCGGGGCCGAGGTTCCGCACGGCCGCGCCGACCGAGACGTTCTCGAACGGCTCGTACAGCACGCCGGCGTCGAGCGCGTACGACGACGCGTCGTCGTCGCCGAGCCTGCTGGAGACGAGCTTGAGCGCGGCTCCTACGGCGATCGCCTCGCGAAGCTGCCTTGCGTATCCGAGCGCGCCGCAGAAGTCGCCGGCCTCGAAGTCGCCGTCGCCTGTGTTGTCCCAGCGCAGCCCGCCCTGCTCGAGCGAGAGCCCGAACCCTCCGCTCGATCCCAGGCGACCTGCGTACGCGCCGTGCTGGTAGGTCGCGCCCGACAGCCACGAGACGTGCGACAGCGTGAGCCTGTGTCCATCGCCGTGGGCCAGACCGGCCGGGTTCCAGCTCAGGGCCGCCGCGTCGTCCGCGAGCGACACGTAGGCGCCCCCGAGCGCCGCGGCCCTCGCGCCCGCGCCGATGGAAAGCCACTGCGCCCCGGACGTCCCCGTCGCCGCACCGGCCGTGGCGGCCGCCGCGAGAAGAGAGAGAACCGCCGCGCCCAGAGTCGACCTCATGCTCGTTCCTCCCGGCTCGTCTATCGCTTGACGACGGCCACCTTGCGCACCGCCTCGTTTCCGCCCGACCGGATCCGCACGAAGTAGACGCCGCTGGAAAGCGCCTCGCCGTCGTCGCCGCGGCCGTCCCACGCGATGGACGACGCCCCGCTCGCCTCGATCGAGCGCACGAGCGCGCCCGCGGCGTTGTAGACCGCGACCCGAGAGATCCCCGATCCGCCTCCGAGGCCGATGGTCACCGACTCGCCGGCCGACGGATCGAACGCGTTCCGGTCCAGCTCGAATGCCTCGACCTCGCTCGACCCCGTCGCGACCGAAACGGTCACCGACGAATCCGGCACGGAGCGCTGGAAGGCGTCCGTCGCCGTGATGATGACCCGCGCGTTCGTCACGGGCAGGAGCGCGTTCGCGTCCGACGTCACGTACTTCACGAGGTACGTGCCCCCGCCCGAGTCGATGACCTGCACGAGGCCGGGGAGGAACTCGCTGTCCACGCGGCTGAAGTCGGCGGCAATCGTGTATCCCCGGCTGTCCCACCTCGTGGAGATCGTGATCATCTGCCCCGGCGTGAAGCGGGGACCCGGCGCCTGCACCGTGCTCGACGTGTGGATCGGGCCGGCGACGTCGAAGACGACAGGAACTGACAGAATGGGGTTCGCGCTCGTCGTCGTGTTGACGTGCCCCAGCCCGTCGGCGGTCGCCGCGCCGTCGTACGCCCGCACGCGGAGGGAGACGCTCTCGTCGGCCACACCGGGCACGCAGGCTCCGCAGACGAGCGCGTGGCTCCAGTCAACCGTGTCGGCCCCGCTCGCCCCGACGCCGGTCCACGCCACGCCGTCAAGCGAGACCTGGACGGCCCGCACGCCGGCGCGGTCGTAGGCCCACCCGGTGACGACGGCCAGCGTGTCCGCCACGCGGAACTCCGCCGCCCCGGGCTGAGGAAAGCGCGCCCCGAGGCGCGGGGGCGCGATGTCCAGGTCGATGAGCACGGTCGCCTCGGAGGAGTTTCCCGCGAGGTCCCACGCCTCCGCTTCGATGACGTAGAGCCCATCCGGTGAGACCACTCCCGAGTCGGACCGGCCGTCCCAGCGCGCCCTGAACGAGCCTGAGCCCGACGGCGGCAGAATGCTGCGGACGACGGAGCCGGAGGGCGTGAGCGCCCGCACCCGGACGCGGTCGCTCGCGTGCGCGAACGCGGCCGAACCCGACACCGTCAGCGTGTCGGCCACACCGTCCGCGTCGGGCGAGAAGCGGGCAGGGAGGGCCTCAAGCTGCAGAACGACGGGAGGGTCCGTGTCCAGGCGGAGCGGGGCGACGGCCTGTTCGAGGCCGCCCCCCTGGGGCACCGCGGTCACGACGAACGCATACCGCCCGTCGCCCGCCACGGCGCCGCCCACGCGACCGTTCCACCAGTGCCTGCGGTCGCCGGCTCCCTCCCATCCTGCCCAGAGGGTCGCCAGTTCGACGAGAGACGAATCGGCCACGGACACGATGACCGCCGCGGTCTCCGACAGCGTGTAGTGCACGGCGGTCGAGTCGTAGACGCCGTCCACGTTCGGAGAGAACGGGTCCGGGATGGCCCCGATGCCCGTCAGGACGCCGCCCTCCGCGCTCGCGACGAGCGCGGCGATGCCGACCAGGACCAGGGGCGCAAGCCCCGTCCCGCTGCCCCGCCTCATGCGCCCTCCGTGTTCCACGTCTCCCGGTGTCCATAACCTTCTGATTTTGCAAGAGGATACATCGCTCGACGCGCCTCCTGTCAAGGACGAATCGCGGACGCGGCGCGTCAGAAGCGGAGGAAGACCGAGAGCAGATGCGCCGGAGCGCGACCGGACGACAGCAGCACGGCGTAGTCCACGGCGCAGGCGTCACCCGCCGCCCGTTCTGCGCCCCGGCAGCCGGTCATCGGGAGCGCCCCGACGCCCAGCGTCAGGACGGCGGGCCCGCCCTCGCGCTCGCGGAACAGCCCTCCGCGGAGCGCGGCGCTGCGACGGACTCGCCACTCCGCGCCGGCCCGCGGCTCGAGCGCGGTGTCCGCCCCCTTCTCGGAGAGGTCCCTCACGTCGACCGTGACGAGGGCCCGCGGGGACAAGCGGTAGGCGATGCCGGCGTTCATCGTGCGCGGCCCGAAGCCCTCGAGGCCTGCCCTGACGCCCTCGAAGCCGGGCGCTGCGTCGAAGTACACGAACCCGACGGCGACGCGCTCGTTCGGTCGGAGCAGCGCCCCGTACGCGCGGCCGGTACCGAAGACCCGCTCGCCGTCGAGCTCGAGGCCGGCGAACACGGTGTGGGCGGCGCCGATCGAGACGCTCGGGGCGAGCGCGAAGGAGACGGCCGCCGTGCTGTAGTAGCCGTCGAGCAGATCCCCGGCGTCGGCGAGCACGCGCGACCGGTCGAGGGTCTCGGGATCGAGGCTCTCCTCAAGGAGAAGCACGCCGACGCAGACAGAGCCTCGGCGCAGCACCGTGCCCTTCGCGATGCTCCCCACGAGGATCATCGCGCGCTCCGCCGCCGCCAGGCCCCCGAACCGTTCGGTCTCGGTGCCCGTCAGGATCCCCGTCTCGTGCAGGATCGGAACGGCCCCGAGCGCGTTCGCGTGCACGCGGATGCGCGCGCCGCCACGACACAGAGGGACCGCGAGACCGGCGGGATTCCAGGACACGGCGGCGAGGCCGTCCTCGACCGCAAGGAACGCCCCCCCCATGCCCATCGCCCGAGGGGAGACGGTGCTGACGGTGCCGGCGGCGCGCGCCGCTGGTGGACACGAGGCGGCAACGAAGAGGACGACCGCGCCGGCCGTCGCGGCGATGCTGGCGCTGAGCGAGAAGCGGGTCACGAGCGCAGTATATCACCCGGCGCCGCTCTCCTCCAAGCGCGCTCATTGGCCGTTGACAACGGCGCGCTCCCCCCGTAGCATCGGAGCCGCACCGAGATGGCATCCGAGACACCGATCAGAGAGGGGGCGAGTGTCATGAGAAGCGCTCTCATCGTCCTGTGCGGCGTGCTGGTCCTCGCCGCATGCCTGCCCGCAACGGCGGCCGACGAGGCCGTGCGGCCTCCCGTCACGACGCCGCCGGCGACGCGCCTGACGTCCCCCACCGGACTCTCGGCGAAGAGCGAGACGACGATCAGCGGGATGGTCACCGACGCCAGCGGCGCTCCGATGAAGGACGTGGCGGTCAAGCTGTACATCGGGGGGCTTCTGGCGAGCGAGTTCAAGACGTCGCTGGACGGGTCGTTCGAGATCGTCGAGCTCATCGACTACGGCCGGGACGTGACGATCGACCTCTGGTTCGTGCCGCCGCAGGCCGGCCTTTTGATGGAGAACGTCATCCTGAAGGAGAGCTCGGCGGCGATCGCCCACTCGCTCTACAGCAAGTGCACGAAGCGCGTCCGCCTCGATCCCATCACCGACATGATCGTGAAGATCGTCGACGGACAGACGAGGGCCGCGCAGATCCAGCGCGCCGGGTGCGCGGGCTAGGCTGCGCGGTCGCGCGTCACAGCGAGTGGATCGACATCCCGTCCACGGCGTCGGCGGCCTCCCCGACCGCCTCGGCCAGCGTAGGATGCGCGTGAACCGCTGAGGCGAGGTCGTCCGCTGTGAGCCGCACCCGCACGGCGAGCGCGATCTCATGGATCAGGTCGCTCGCGCCCGCGCCGACGATCGTCCCGCCGACGACAACGCCGCTGTCCCGCTCGCAGACGATCTTGACGAAGCCCTGCGTCTCTCCGACGGCCGCGGCCTTCCCGAGCGCGGAGAACGGGAATCGGCCCGTTCGCACGTCGAGGCCGCGGGCGGCCGCCTCGTCCTCGGTGAGCCCGACGCCCGCCACCTCCGGATGCGTGAACGTGCAGCGAGGCACGGCTCGGTAGTCCATGGCGGCGTCCCTGCCCGCCGCGCGCGACGCCGCCACGACGCCCTCGTGCGACGCGACGTGGGCGAGCATGAGACCGCCGACGAGATCGCCGATGGCGTACACGCCGGTCGCCGTCGTCTCCATCCTCTCGTTGACCTTCACGGCCCCCCGCTCCGTCGCCACGCCGTGCTCCGAAAGCCGCAGACCGTCCGACAAGGGCCGCCTGCCCATCGCGAGCAGCACCATGCCCGCCGCCACGGTCGATCCGTCGGACAGCGCAGCCTCGGCCGCGTCGCCGCGGACCGCGACGGACTCGACGCGCGTCCCCGTTCGCGCGTCCACGCCAGCGCGGCGGAACGCGGCTCGAAGGACACGGGCCGCCGCCGCGTCCTCGCCCGGCAGGATCTCCGGGAGCATCTCAACGAGCACGACGCGCCGTCCCATGGCCGCGTAGAGCCCGGCGAACTCGCAGCCGACCGCGCCGGCCCCGACCACCATGACGGTCTCGGGAACGTCCGCGCGGGAGAGCGCCTCCCTGCTCGTCACGACGACGCGACCGTCGTACGGGAACGCCGGCGGCACGACGGCCTCGGACCCGGTGGCGAGGATCACGCTGCCTGCCTCGACGCGCTCCGCGCCTCCCTCGCCGGCGATCTCGACCACGCCGGCGCCGGCGAGCGCGCCCGCGCCGCGGAACACGGTCACCCGCCTCTTTCTGAGCAGCGTCTCGACGCCCGACCTCAGCTTCGCGACGATCTCGTCCTTCCTCCGGAACATGTCGTCCGCGCTGACCGCGGCGGGCCCGGCCTTGATCCCGAACTCGCCTGCCCTGCTCACGACGGCAGCGGCCGCGGCGCTCGCCAGCAGCGACTTCGTCGGGATGCAGCCCCAGTTGAGGCACACGCCGCCGAGCCGGTCCCTCTCGACGAGCGCCACCCTGAGGCCGAGCTGCGCGCCCCGGATGGCCGCCACGTACCCGCCCGGCCCTCCCCCGATGACCGCGAGATCGTACCGCTCCGCCATGCGTCGCCCCCTCCGCTGTCGCGCCTCGCGTTCCCTCGCCCCCGCCCAGACTAGCGGCCCCGCTCGCCCGGTGTCAACACCGCGGGGAGTCGTCTCCGCGCGCCGCCGCGGACCTTCACGCCGGCCGCGTCGGTTGACGGTGACCGTGTCATGTGCTAGAAAGGGGCCCTCGAGGAGGCACCGTGTCCATCGTCGTGCAGAAGTACGGCGGCACGTCCGTCCAGGACCACGACAGGATCCTGGGCGTGGCGCGCCGCGTGGCGGCCCTCAGGGCGTCCGGCAGCGACGTCGTGGTCGTCGTCTCCGCGCAGGGCGGGACGACCGACGAGCTCCTCCTCGAGGCAAGGCGGCTCTCCCCATCGCCCGCGCAGCGCGAGCTCGACATGCTCATGACGGCCGGCGAGCGCATCTCGATGGCTCTCCTCGCGATCGCGCTCAACGCCCTCGGCTGCCGCGCCGTCTCCTTCACCGGATCGCAGGTCGGGATCATCACCGACACGCGCCACACCGACGCGAGGATCCTCGAGGTGCGGCCCCGCCGCGTGCTCGAGGAACTCGCCAGGGGCAACGTGGTCGTGGTCGGCGGGTTCCAGGGCGTGAGCACGGCGAAGGAGGTCACGACGCTCGGGCGCGGAGGGTCCGACACGACGGCCGTCGCGCTCGCCGCCGCGCTCGGCGCCGACCGGTGCGAGATCCTCACCGACGTGGACGCGGTGTACACGGCCGACCCGCGCGCCGTTCCCGCGGCCCGTAGGATCGCGGAGATCGGCTTCGATGACATGGCCGAGCTCGCGCGGTGCGGGGCCGTCGTGCTCAAGGAGGAGTGCGTCCGCTTCGCCGAGCGCTGCGGCATCGCCCTCGAGGTCGGTTCCAGCGAGGCGCCCGTCCCCGGCACGATCGTCCTCGAGCGCCCGCGCCACGCGGAGCCGCCCGTGGTCGGACTCTCGCTCCTGAAGACGGCCTCGCTTCTCACGTGGCGGGGCGTCGGCCCGGCCGAGGCCGCGCGGCGGCTCGCCGACGCGGGAGCCGGCGACGCCAAGTTCCTCGTGTCGACGCCCGAGGCGACGCTGGCCGCCGTCGTTCCATCCGGCCCCCTCGAGGACGAGCGCGGGACCGCGGCCGGCGCCGAGGTCGTCCCCGCGGCGCTCGTCTGCGCGGCCGGCCCGGCCGCCGGGTCGCCGCGGACGGCGGCGGAGGCGTGGCGCGTCGTCGAGGCCGCCGGCGGGCGCGCGCTCGCGGCGTCGTCTTCGGGACGCTCGACCGTGCTCGCCGTCGAGCCGGACACGGCGGAGGCGTCACTCCGCGCGCTGCACGATGCGCTCATCGGCTCCGGCGGCGCCTCGTGACCTGCCGCGCGCGAAGACCTCCCTCCCCCGCACGTAGAGGCTCTCCACGCTGATGTCCCTGATGGTCGAGGGGGCGGCGGTGAGCGGGTCGCTCCCGAGCACGGTGAAGCTCGCTTCCTTGCCGGGCGCGAGCGTCCCGCGCCGGTGCTCGTCGAACGCGAGCCACGCAGCGCGCGACGTGAAGAGCGCGAGCGCGTCCTCGACCCCCAGAGCCTCCTCCCGGTCGGCCCGGTTCACGGCCGCGTGAACGCCGAGGAGCGGATCGAGCGGGGTCACGTAGGAGTCCGAGCCGCCGGCGAGCGGGACGCCCGAGCGCAGCATGGTCCGGAACGGATTGGTGCGCGAGGCGCGCCGTCTGCCGAGCCGAGCCTCGTACATGCCCCCCGGACAGCCCCAGAAGAGCTCGAACGCCGGCTGCACGCCCGCGGCGAGACCCAGCGCGGACATGGCCGCGATGTGCGCCGGCGACGCGAGCTCGCAGTGCTCGATCCTGTGCCGGGCGCCGCGCGCGTCGCCCCCGCACGCCGCCCCGTAGCACGCGACCGCCTGGCCGATCGCCCTGTCCCCGATCGCGTGCACCGCGATCTGAAGCCCCCGGCCGGCCGCCGCGCGCATGAAGCCGATGAGCTCGTCGTCCGAGTGGTAGAGCTCGCCTCGCCCTTCCCCGTCGGCGTACGGCTCCTCGAGCGCCGCCGTTCTCGACCCGAGGGACCCGTCGAGCAGGATGCACCCTCCGATCCTCGGAAGCCCCAGCGACACCACGCGGTCCACGTCCTTCGTCTGCGGGAACACCACGACGTCCACGGGCAGCTCCGGCTGGACCTCGAGGAGAAGCTCGACGTCCCGGCACGCCGGGTCGTCGCGCCCCACGAGCGCGTGCACCACGCCCGCGCCGTGCGACGCCGCTGCCGCCGCGGCCCGGCGGTAGCACTCGAGCCGCTCCTCGCGGGACAGAAGCTCGGCGGCCCTCTCCGCCGCGGCCGAGTGAGCGCGTCCCCGGAGAACGCCGGTCGGCTGTCCGTCGCCGTCCGCGTCGACGCCCGGCTGTCCCGGGGCGATGCCGAGGAGGGAGAACGCCGCGCTGTTGGCGACCGAGGAGTGGCCGTCCCGCCGCCGCGCGTGGATCGGGAGGCTCGACGACACGGCGTCGAGCTCGGTGCGCGTGGGATAGCGTCCGTCCTCGATGAGGTCGGGGTCGAAGGAGTGTGCCCTGAGCATGGCCCCACGGAAGCCGCGCGCGGCATCCGCGATCGCGTCCATGACCTCGGCGAACGACCGCGCTCGCCCGAGATCGAGATCGAGGTCCATCTGCCCGGTGCTGAGAAAGTGCACGTGGGTGTCGTGCAGCGCGGGGAGCACGGTCCGTCCGCGCAGGTCGAGGAGCTCGGCGCCGCCGCGGGTGTCTTCGGGCGGCGGCCCCGCGCCGACGGACGCGATGAGGCCGCGTTCGCAGAGCATCCAGTCGGCGAGAGCGAGGGAACCGTCCATCGTGCGGATGCGGGAGAGAACGAGCGTGCGTCGGGGCTGCACGCGACCCCCTAGATCCTCGAGGTCTCGACGAGCGAGTACTCGCCGAAGCCCTCCCTGTCCACGAAGGTGAACTTGAGGTGCTCGCGGTAGTAGTACCAGACCTCCCACGAGTGAAGGAGCCTGTCGACCGCCTGCGTCTCGGTGTCGTCCGGCTCGCCGTACTGGATGTACACGCGCCCCATGTCGGTCTGCCATCCCTCGATCACCGACTTGAAGCGCATGTTCGCGTACGCGAGCCTCCGGAGGAACTCCACCTTGAACTCGTTGACCTCGGTGGACGGGTCCGGATCGCGCCGCCGCCAGAACTCGGCCCACGCCGCGTCCCGCTGGTCGGCCGGGGCGTTCCTGAGCCGCTGGACCTCTTCGCGGGACGCCACGTAGCCCACCTGCGACACCATCTTCTCGAAGTCCTCGCCCCAGTTCTTCGGGGACGTGAGGACGCGGAAGCGCGACCTGACGGAGGCCTCGCGCCCCCCCGCGACCGGCCGGACGCGCACCCTGAGGAAGTACACCCCGACGTCCAGAGACAGCACGGACATGCGGGCCTCGCGCTCGGTCCTCCGCCCGGTCTGCTGCATCGTGTCCGTGAAGGAGGCCGCGACGGCCCCTCGCTCGTTCTCGACGGAGAGGTCCATCCTGTAGACGCTGCCGGAGTCGCCGTACACGGGCACGCGCACGCCGAGGATCGGCCACTCCTCACCGTAGTCCCTCGACGGGTTCGGTTCGAGCTCGGCCGACTCCGAGACCGCGCGCTGGAAGACGAGCGTGCCGACGGTGACGCGTCCGGGCGTGTGCTCTGGGACCGCGACCTCGCGCTCGATGAGCCCGGCGGCGCCCGTTTCGACGCTCCTGATCCCGACCTTCAGCCGGTAGTTCCCCTGACCGACCTCGAGCGTCTGCGTCTCGGAGATGATCGAGGCGCGCGCGCGCGTCTCCGCGTAGGTCGCAACGTCCGCGCGCCGAAGCCACGAGTCACCCGCAACCTGCCGCCCGTCCCGGCCGTACAGGATGACTGTCACCTCGTACCGCGCCGAGTAGCCGTCGTCGGTCCGCAGGAAGATGAGGTCGGCGTGGCTCACCGACCAGGTGACCGCCACCTGTCCCTGCCCACCGACGGCGGGCATGATCGCGACGTCCGCGGCGAACCGGATGTCCCCGAGGCTCCGAGGCGTCCCCATGTCCGGCTGCGCGGCGCTGCACGCGCCGACGCCCCATGCCAGAAGGAACACAACGCCGATCCACACGGGTCTTCTCATCTACTCGTGCCTCAGCGCCACGATCGGGTCGAGCCGCGCCGCCTTCGAAGCCGGGTAGAGCCCGAAGAACACCCCGACGCCGACGGAGACGCCCAGCGCGACTGCGATGGACCACGGCTGCACGACGGCCGGGATCGGCGTCGCCGTCGCGATGAGCTTCGCGAGCCCCGCCGCGATGCCCAGGCCGACGAGCCCGCCGAGCGCCGACAGCACGGCCGCCTCCACGAGGAACTGGGCGGCCACGTCCCGCGCCCTCGCGCCGACGGCCTTCCTGATGCCGATCTCCCTGGTCCGCTCCGTCACGGAGACGAGCATGATGTTCATGATCCCGACGCCGCCCACGGCGAGCGCGATGGCCGATATCCCGATCATGACGATCCACGTCACGCGCGTCAAGTTCTGGTACATCTCGACGAGCTGGGTCTGCGTGATCACGTCGAAGTCGTTCCTATCGCCCGCGCGGAGCCCGCGCCGCTTCCTGAGCACCTGCTCGGTCTCGACGATCGCCCGATCCAGAAGCTCCGCGCTCTTCACCTTCACCGAGAGCCGCGTCATGAGGCGCTCGCCGTACAGCTTGCCCGCGGTCGCGAACGGGATGATCACGTAGTCGTCCATGCTCTGACCGAACATCTCGCCCATGCGCTCCATGACGCCGACGACCAGGAACCGGTGCTCCCCGACGAAGACGGTCTTCCCGACGGCGTCCGTGCTCCCGAAGACGTGGTCGCGCACCGTGCTACCGAGGACGGCCACCTGGCGCCGCCGGTCCGACTCGGGCCAGGCGAAGAACCGGCCGTCCGCCACCCGGCTGTCCGAGATGTACTGGTACTCCGGCGTCACGCCGAGGATCATGATCTCCTTCGTCGAGGTCGAGCCGCGCCGCACCTTGCGGGCGACCGCCGTCTGCGGGGAGACCGCCTCGACCGAGGCGCAGGCCGCCTCGACCGCGTCGGCGTCGGCGCTCGTGAAGTCCTTGCGGCGGATGTACTCGAGGTACTGCTCGTAGGTCACGTTGCTCGCGGGGAACTTGCTCACGACGAACGAGTTGGTCCCGAGCGTCTTGAAGACGCGCATCACGCTCTCGTTGACGCCGGAGATGAGGGCGACCATCGTCACGACGTTCATGACGCCGATGAGGATGCCGAGCGACGTGAGGAGCGACCGCATCCTGTTCGCGCGGATCGTCCCGAGCGCCATGAGGACCGACTCCCACCCGCGGCTCGAGGGGATCCCGCGGACGTGAGGCGTTCCCTGTCCCGCTCCGCCGGCCGGGGCGATTCCGGAGGAACCCGTCATTCGTACCTCAGCGCCTCGATGGGGTTCAGCCGCCCCGCCCGGCGCGCGGGCGTGAGGCCGAACAGGATTCCCGTGACGACCGAGAACGCGACGGCGATGGCGACGCAGCCGCCGGTGACGGCGGCCGGAAGGGGCGTCACGGCCTTCACGAGCAGCGCGATCGCGGCGCCGCCCGCGATGCCGACGAGCCCGCCGAGCACCGTCAGGATGATCGACTCGATGAGGAACTGGAACGCGATGTCACGCCGCCGCGCGCCGATGGCCATGCGGACGCCGATCTCGCGCGTGCGCTCGGCCACCGAGACGAGCATGACGTTCATGATGCCGATGCCGCCCACGAGCAGGGCGAGCGAGACGATGCCCACCATCGCGAGGAAGAGCACGCCGGTGATCTGCTGGTAGGACCGCATGAGGTCGCGCTGCGTGTTGACGGCGAAGTCGTCCGGTTTGTCCCGCGGCACGTGCCGCCTCGCGCGCAGGAGCTGCCGGATGTCCTCGACCGCCCTTTCGATCGGGACGCCCTCCGCCGGAGAGCAGTCGATGACCACCGAGCGGCGGCGCCCGAAGGTCTTCTCGAGCGTCGTGATCGGGATGATGACGAGCCCGTCCAGGCTCTCGCCGAGGATCTTGCCCTTCCGCTCAAGCACGCCGATGACGCTGAAGCGCTTGCCCCCGACGCGGATCTGCCGCCCGATGGGATCGACCGAGGCGAAGAGCTCGTCGGCGACGTCGGCGCCGATGACGGCGACCGGGCGGCGCCGGGCCACGTCCGGGTCGGTGACGAACCTGCCGGCCTCGACCGTGAAGTTGTCGATCGTCTCGTACTCCGGCGTGGTGCCGCTCACGAGAATTGAGCGCATGTCGCGTCCCTCACGCGACACGGCACGGCGGGTGTGGACGTTCGGCGCCATGAGCCCGATCGAGGGAAGCTCGCCCACGGCCCTGGCGTCGGCCATCGTGATGGGCTTGCGGCTCCTGAAGTCCTCGTTGTCGCCCATCTGGACCCAGGGGTAGATGCTCACGGAGATGATGTCGGTGCCGATCGACTGAAACTGCGCGGCGATGCTGCGGTTGAGGCCCGAGATGAGCGACATGACGGCGACGAGCGCCCCGGCGCCGATCACGATGCCGAGCATCGTGAGCCCCGAGCGCATCCTGTGCGTCCGGAGCGTCCAGATCGCCGTCGCCATCGTCTCGCGCAGTTCCATGGGGGCTCCGGGGCGCGCGGGTCAGACGGTCGAGTCGCTCTCGACCATGCCGTCGCGGAGCTTCACGATCCTCCGCGCGTGTTCCGCGATGTACTGCTCGTGGGTCACGAGGATGACCGTGTTGCCGGCGCCGTGCAGCGCGCGGAAGAGCTGCATGATCTCCTCGCCGGTCGCCGAATCGAGATTGCCCGTGGGCTCGTCCGCCAGGAGGATCGACGGCCTGTTGATGAGCGCCCTCGCGATCGCCACGCGCTGGCGCTGGCCGCCCGACAGCTCGTTGGGCCGATGGTGCGCCCGGTCCCGGAGGCCGACGGCGTCAACGGCCTGCCAGACCATCGCCTCGCGGCTCCGGCGGTCCGACCGGCTGTAGACGAGCGGCAGCTCGACGTTCTGGAACGCCGTCATCCGCGGCAGGAGGTTGAACGTCTGGAAGACGAACCCGATCTCCGCGCTCCGGATCGACGCGAGCTCATCGTCGTCGAGCTGCGCGACCTCTCGGCCCTTCAGCAGGTAGGAGCCCGACGACGGGACATCGAGGCACCCGATGATGTTCATGAGCGTGGACTTCCCGGATCCCGACGGCCCCATGACGGCCAGATACTCGTTCTCACGCACGTCGAGCGACACGGCGCGGAGCGCGTTCACGCCCTCGGCGCCGACGTCGTAGACCTTGGAGACATCGCGGAGCTCGATGAGCACGGCTACTTCCTCTCCTCGGACGCCTCCTCGGCGCCCTTCGACGTCTTCTTCGGCTCCTCCACCTTGACGGCGTCTCCGCTCTTCAGGGTGCGCAGGACCTTGTACGGCCCCGAGACCACCTTCCATCCCGGCTCGAGCTCGGCGGTCACCTCGATGCTGAGATCGTCGGCGACGCCCGTGGTGACGGGGACGAAGCTCACGGTGTCCCCCACAACCGCGAAGACGCCTTCGATCTCCTTCTCCTCCTGGCGCTCACTGCGTCGCTGCGCGGTCTCGCCTTCTTTCGCCGGCTCGCGCCTGAGGCTTGAGGGGGTCCTCGATGCCACGGACTGGATGGGAACGTTGAGGACGCTGTCGCGAACGGCGGTGACGATCTCCACCGTCGCGGTCATCCCGGGCTTGAGGGCCGCGTGCGCCTCGCCCACGCGCACCTTGACGAGGAAGCTCGTCGCCTCCTCCTGCGTGCCGCCCATCTTCGTGATGCCCGAGTTCCCCACCTCGGTCACGTGGCCGATGAGCTTCGTGCCCGTCAGCGCGTCAGCCTCGATCTCGGCCGTCTGCCCCAGCCGGACGTCCACGATGTCCGTCTCGTCGATCTCCACGCCGACCTCCATGTCGGCGAGGTCTGAGATCGTCATGATGACCGTGCCGGGCGCGTTCATCGTGCCCGTCACGACGTTCTCGCCCGCCTCGACGTTGAGCTGCGTGATGACGCCCGCGATCGGCGCGTGGAACACGGTCTTGCCGAGCTGGTCCTCCGCAGCCTTGAGGGCAGCGGACGCCTCCTCCACCGCCTGCCTGAGCATCGCGGCCGCAGCCGACGCGTCGGTCCTCGTCTTTTCGGAGATGAGCCCTTTGGCGTACTGCTCCTCCGCGTCGGACGCCTCGCGCTCGGTCCTCGCCAGTTCCGCGCGCGCCCGCGCGACCCTGGCGCGGGCCTGCTCGACCGCCGAGCGGTAGTAGACGTCGTCCAGCCGCATGAGGAACTGGCCCTTCCTCACCTCGTCGCCCTCGCGCACGCCCAGCTCCTCGATGCGCCCCATCACGCTCGAACTTACCTGCACGGTCGTCACGGCGCGCACGCGTCCGGGCCCCGACACCTTGGCCGTGAGCGTGCCGCGCTCGACCTCGTCTACGGTGACCTGTGTCCGGTCCTTTCGGTTCACGCCCATGTTGGCCAGGAGCGCGGCGGCGACGACGACGACGCCTCCGACCAGAATGAGCGTGTTCCTCTTCCTCTTCTGCATGACACCCTCCGCGCCCTCTGGGGCGCTAGAGACCGAGAGCCGTCACGAGCTCCGCAGCGGCCGTCTCGTGATCGTACCGCGCCTGCACCACGTTCGCGCGCGCCCTGGAGTAGGCGACCCTGGCGTCGATGAGCTCGAGCATGCTCGCGGACCGCAGCCTGAACCTCTCCTCGGAGATCCTGAGGTCCTCCTCGGCCCGTGCGAGCGCCGTCTCCGCGGCCGCCACGCGGCTCAGCTGCTCTGCCAGCGAAAGGCGCGCCGTCTCGATCTCGTACGCGGCGGACTGCCTCGTGTCCTGGAGGGCCAGCTCGGAACTCCTGAGCGACGCCGTCGCCCGCGCGATGCCTGCCGTGGTCGCGAGCCCGTCGAAGATCGGAAGCGACAGACTCAGCGAAACGGTCCTCGAGTAGTCGTCCGACAGCCCGTCGAAGAACGCGTCGAAGGAGTCCTCGCTCCGGGCGTACTGCAGCGACAGCGAGAGGTCGGGCCACCTGCCGGCCTTCGCCGCGAGAAGCGAGCGATGCGCCGCGGTGACCGCCTCCTCCTGGGCGCGGACGTCGGGTCGCCTGGAGACGGCCTCGTCGAGGTCGAACTCGGACGGCGGAGGCGACTCCGCGACCGACGGGTCAACGGCCTCGATCTCCGTCGTCACATCGATGCCGATGGCGTAGCACAGCGCCGCCCGCGCCGTCGCCGCCGTCTTCTCGGCGCTGATGAGCGACAGCTCCTCCTGAGCGACCTGTACCTGGGCCTTGAGCAGGTCCGACCTCGACGCCGACCCGAGGTCGAACAGGCTCTCCGTCTTCCTCAGCTGCTCCTTCGCGAGCTCGAGCGCCTCGAGCTGCACGTCCCTGAGCTGCACCGACTTCAGGAGACCGTAGTAGGCCCGCCGTACGCCGAGGACGACCTCGCGCCGGGTCGCGTCGAGGGACGCCTCGGCCGAGGCGCGGCTGTGGCCGGCGCGGGAGATCGACGCGAAGGCCGAACCGTCGAACAGCGTCTGCGAGACCGAGACGCTGCCCGAGATTCCCGAGGTCGTCGTCTCACCGCCTCCCGCCACGGTCGTGCGATCGGAGTGCGAGAGCCCCGCGGACGCCCGCGGCAGCACGCCCGACCAGCTCGACATCGCGTCGGCCTTCGCTCCGGCCAGGCTTGCCTCGGATCGCGCGAGGGTCGTGTTGTTCGCAAGCGCGATCCCGACGCACTCGTCGAGGGTGTGCACCGTCGCCCGGGCGGATCCCGAGACGAGGACCACCGCGACGACAGCGACCGCGATCCGGGTCAGATTGGGCACCCTGTCACGACGCACGGAACATCCCTCCCCCCGGAAGGAAGGGCGCGAGGCACGTGAGCAGGAGCCACAGCCCCACCACGATGATCGCCGCCTTCCGAGGCGGCAGCCGGTAGGCCGCCGCGTAGCCGATGACGAGAACCGCGACAAGCCACAGCGTGAAGATGTCGAACCCGGACAGGAAGCGGTACAGCCTGTCGGAGGGCTCCAGGTTCCGGAAGAAGAGCGTGGGGCCCGTCTCAACGAAGAGCGTCTTCCTCGCCGCCATGAGCGGGAGCTTGACGATGCTCGCGAGGGCGGAGATGACGATCGCGTACGAGAACACGGCGCGCGACCGCCTGAACGTGCCCTTGCCCCCCACGAGACCCATGAGCAGGTGCAGCAGCCCGGCGCCCACCAACACGAAGATGAGCGTCCCGACCGCCGCCGAGACCATGCCCATCGGCAGACCGACGGCGGTCCCCATGCGGATCGCCTGCTCCGCCTGTTCGGCCGTGCCTCCGCGTTCCATGACCGCCTCGCGGATGTGCCTCGCCTGTTCCGGCATCACGATGTTCGGGACCGTGTAGGCCGTGACGATCACGCTCGCGACGATCACGATGAGAACGGGGACCCACCAGCGCGATCCGTCCTTCGTCTTCGTGGCGTCCGCCGGGTCGGGGACGGACGCGGCCGCCGACACGGCAGCGAACGTGGCCCCCGGGTCCGTGAACACCCCCGCGATCGAGCTCCACACGCCCCTCGCCCCTGCCTCGGGCGCTCCCTGCCCTGCCTCAGCGTTGGCCACTGTGCGACCTTCCTTTCCGCGCGCGGACCCGCGCCGTCCCCGCAAGACAAAGGGGCAACGCGAGGGCCCGCGCTGCCCCTTGAGACTTCCCAACCCAGCGATGCGTTTCCCCAGGAACGACCGCGGCGCCGCGCCGCTCACGGCGCGGCGGACGCGGCATCATCCGCGCAGCGAGAATCTGATCGGTATGCTGATTCTCACCGGCACGGGGATGTCGCGCTGCTTCGCCGGCCTGAACTTCCACTTGTAGACGGCCTCCACGGCCGCCTGGTCAAGGCCCGGGACCGACTGGAGCACCGTGGCCTCGATGACGTTCCCGAACTCGTCCACGCCGACCAAGAGCACGACGACGCCCTCGAGCTCCGCCTGCCTGGCCATGTCCGGATAGACGGGCTTCACCTGCTTGACGACCTGCGGGGGCTCGTCGTATGCGGTGAAGAAGTCCGCACGTCGAGGCGCCGGCGGCAGCTCCGGCGGGGCCTCCACGTCGAGCTCCGTGGATGCGATGGTCTCGTCGGCACTCGCGTCGTCGCTCGGTGCGATCTCCGTCGGCACCTCCGGCTTCTGTTCCTCGGCCGGCGGCGGCGGGACCTCGAAGTTGTCCGGGACCGAGATCGCCTCGAACTGCGCCTTCTCGCGGAGCTGGTACGGCGCCGGCCGGAACTCGGGACCGAACACGAAGACGAGCACATGGACCGCCAGGGTGATCCCGAGCGCCGTCCTCAGCGCCCTGGGATAGTCGTTCTTGAACGCCTGCTCCGCCGTCATGTTCGCCGACAGGTAAGGACTCATCTCGTGCGCCTCTGATTCCCAGCGCGGCGGCACGCCGCCGCGCGCCCTAGCTCTCTTCGGGGATGGTCGTGAACGACACCCTCAGGGCCTGGGCGAGCTTCAGCCTCTCCATGGCGTCGTTCATGATCTTGTACGGCGTCTTCTCGTCCGCGTTGAAGGCGATGATGAGCATCGGGTTCTCGTCCATCTTTCTGATCAGGATGGGCTCGATGTCGCCCATGGTGACGATCAGGTCGTCAATGGAGATCGTGCCCGCCTGGTCGATCCAGATGTGCACGACCTTCTCCTTGGGGACCTTCTCGCCGGCCCGCGACCTCGGCATGGTGATCGCCAGACCCTCCTCGAGCTTGAAGATCGTCGTCACCATGAAGAACATGTTGAGCAGGAACGCGATGTCCGCGGTCGAGGCCGTCGGGATCTTCGCTCCGAGCCTGGCTTTCCGCTGGAAGTCCACTGAGCGTCCTCCCTGCCGCCTACTGGTACTCGATCATCTTGATCGATATTCGCCGCTCGCGAGAGACGCCCTCGTTGTCGAGCTGGTCGTACACGAGCATCATCTCGTCGAGCAGGTCGATCATCTTGCCGTACGGAGCGTCCGGGTGCGACGCCAGCAGGAGGATCAGCTTGTCGTTCGCGATCAGATCCTGTTTGGCCTGTCTCGCCACGTCCGCCAGCGGCGTCGGCGTCGTCGCCTTGCCGACGTAGTACTCCCCCGTCTTCGCCGTCACGATCTCCAGGACGTTCGACCGCGCCACTTCCTTGACCACGCCCGCGCTCGACGGGAGAATGAGCGGGAGCCCGATGTCGGGGAAGCTCGTGCTCACGATGAAGAAGATGAGCAGGAGGAAGGCGATGTCGCCCGTCGAGGCCTCCGGGATATCGGCAAGTTCGGACCTGCGGCGCTTTCGTTTCCGCATCGTTGTGCCTTCCCTCCGACCGGAGGCCTCGCCCCCGGGCCGGACAGCCCGACGGGGCTGCTATTCGTTGGCCGCGATGGAGTCCACGAGCTCGGCCGCGCTGTCTTCCATCTCCACGACGAACCTGTCGATCTGCTGCACGAACAGGTTGTGCGCGAGCTGCACCGGGATGGCGATCACGAGACCGGCCATCGTGGTGATCAGAGCTTCCGAGATGCCGGCCGCGACGAGCTTCGCGCTCACCTGCTCCGCCTGGGCGATCGCTTCGAACGCCGCGATCATGCCCGACACCGTGCCGAGGAACCCGACCATCGGCGCGAGGTTGGCGACGGTCGCGATGATCACGAGCCCTCGCTCGAGGAACGCCATCTCGATGACGCCGGCGCTCTCGATGGCCTTCTCGACTGCCGCAGGGCCCTTCTTCGACTGCAGAAGCCCGGCGTGCAGGATCTGAGGAATGGGGCCGCGCGTCTTCGCGCAGATCTCCAGCGCCTGGTCGCGCTTGCCCTGCTTGAGCGCTGCGACGACCTTCTCCATGAGGCCGCCGACGTTGGCCCGCGCCTTGTGAAGCGTGATGGCGCGCTCGACGATCAGGGTCACGCCGATGACGGACAGGACCAGCAGCCACCACATGAACCTGCCGCCCTTCACGAACCAGTCAACGAAGCCGCTGCTCATGAACCTCTGCCCGAACGTCTTCTCCGCCGGAGCAGGTTCCGGCTCCGCGGGAACCTCCGGGGCCGCCTGGGGCGCCACGGTGTCCGTGGGCGCCGCGGACGTGTCTGCAGACGTCGGCGCCGGGGCAGCCGTCTGGCCTGGCGTGGTGGGACTCGGCGGAACGCCGGGCGTCTGAGCGGAAAGCGGGGTCAGCGAACCGGCCACTGCCAGCGCGAGAAGCGCTGCCGGGATGACGAACACGGCTCTTCTCATCACTCTCTTCACTCCTCCCGTGACCGCGACCGGACTCGCCTTGGCGCCGGGCGCGGAGACCACGACCATGGTGCGATGACCGAACGACGAAAGATCGCCTCAGGATTCGTCTTCTCTCCACCTCCTGATGCGCCCGAAGCGGCGCGCATCTCGGAACGCGACGCATCGAGCCGCGCTGATTGTCATGCCCGCCGGCGCCGGAGACAGCGGTCTCCGGCGCCTCGGTTCCGGATTCTACATTCGGCGTGTCGACCTGTCAACGGTTTTGTCCGCGCGATCCGTGAGGCTCCGCGCACGCAGGCGGGGCCGCGACCGAGCCGGTTTTCGTGTTGACAGACCATAGGCCGCCTGTATAATGAGAAGTGCCCCCCCCCACCGAGGACTCCTCGTGGGGGCATTGAGCATCCGGTGTCGGTGCTGTCGGTCTGCGCGGCGTTGGATCGGGCCGACTCGAGGGCTCGGCTTCCCAGGTGTCTTGGAGGACAGCCATGAGGTTCTTGAAGCAGGCGGCAGGGCGAGCGTTCGCGGTGGTCCTGACGGGACTTCTGCTCGCCACCGTGTTCTCGGCCACCGGCTGCCGCAAGCAGGACAACGTGTTCGTGGACCGCAACCTGGCGCCCGACACACGGCTCACGAGCGCCCCTGCGCCCTACTCGCAGCAGAACTACCGGGTGCACATGCGCTGGATCGGGACCGACCCCGACGGCTACGTGGTCGGCTTCTACTTCGCGTGGGACGACACGACCCCCTCCAGCTGGATCTACACGTCGAGGAACGACAGCCTCTTCAAGGCCCTCATCGACACGGCGGGCGAGACCCGTCGTCACACGTTCTACGTGAGGGCCGTCGACAACGAGGGGAAGCTCGACCCGACCCCCGCCAGGATCAGGTTCGACGCATGGACGGCCCTGCCGAGGATCACCTCGCTCTACCGCGTCGGCGGTCCCAAGGACCCGAACGACCCGGGCTACGATCCGACGCGCAGGGACACCGTTCTCATGGGAAGCGATTGCGCGTTCGTGTGGAGCGGCTTTGACCCCGACGGCGACGTCGGCTCCCCGGTGCTGTTCAGCTGGCGGCTCGACTCCAACGAGCACACCCCCTGGGACCTCGGCACCGCGACCACGGTCGGCGGCATGGCGAGCGGCACGCACACCATGTACGTGAAGGCGAAGGACGAGACGGGCGCGGAGTGCTTCCCGTCAAGCTACAGGTTCGAGATGAACTTCGCCCCGGACAGCGACATCGTCTGGCCGATCGAGCCGTCGGGAACGCTGACGATCCCCGACAAGGACACGATCTGGTTCAGGTGGACGGCGCGCGACAAGGAGGAGGACCTCGGTCTCCACGGCGGCGTCAAGGAGGTCTGGATCGAGCTCGACGGTGCCGCATTCCTGAGGAAGTTCGTGTACACGGGGCCTCCCTATACGGGCGAGTGGTACTTCACGTCGCGTGCGCCCACAACGGACCCCCACTACATCGCGAGCTACAACATCAATCCTCCGGCCGGCGGCAACCGTCCGCACGAGTTCCGGATCTACGCGAAGGACGTCGAGGACCGCGTGGAGACCACGAGCACGCTGGAGTTCGACCGCGAGGTCTACAGGTTCTCCTACAACTACCCGCCCACCACGACGATCCTCCATCCGGCGGACGGCGACACGCTGGACTCGAGCTTCACGATATCGTGGATCGGGAACGACGTGGACGGCACGGTGGAGAGCTACCAGTACGTGCTGGACCCGCGCATCAACGCGTGGTCCTGGAACCAGAGCACCAGCCGGACCTACACGGACGTGCCGCCCGGTGAGCATCTGTTCCGGGTGAAGGCGCGCGACAACTCGGACTGCTGGGAGCTCGGATATCAGGAAGTCACCTTCTACGTGAGGTAGCCGGGGCCGCGTGCGCTGGCCAATCGGGATCAGGAGGAGCGGCCGATCATGATGTGGGCCAAGAGAGCAGTCGCGATGACCCTGCTTGCCGGCGTTCTCGCCGCGGCGATGCTCGCCGGGTGCAGCAAGTTCGAACCGGGCACGCCGAGACCGAACATCCCGCCGGAGACCACGCTGTCCTTCGCGCCGGACCAGGGCGGCAGCGCCAGCTACCGGGTCAGGATGAACTGGTTCGGCTGGGACCCGGACGGCGAGGTGGCCTATTACTGGACAAAGTGGGACACGCTCGACTGGGTGAGGGTGGTGAGGACCGACAGCATCTTCTACCTCTCTGCCAACGCCGACGTGGACGCCCAGTTCGGCTACGAATACCACACGTTCTCGGTCAAGGCTGTTGACAATGTGGGCGCTGAAGATCCGACGCCCGAGGTCGTGTCGTTCACGGCGTTCACAGCGATCCCCGAGACGGAGATCACGATCGGGCCGGCCGCGCAGACCGGTCCCATGGTGTCATTCACGTGGACCGGCAGGGACCGTGACGGCATCATCGTCGGCTACGAGTGGCGGCTGTTCAAGTGGGTGAACAACGCGTGGACTCTGGTCGGGAACAGCGGCCCGCTGTCCGCCGACGTCGTGACCGCGGACTTCGGGCCGCTGTCGGGCAAGCACAGGTTCATCGTGTGGGCCATCGACGACGCCGGGGTCGCGGACCAGACACCGGCGGAGCGCATCTTCAACTGCATCGACGAGCTGGCCGGCGCGGTCCTGACCATCCAGTCGAGCGCGTTCGGGACGATGACGTTCCGCGGTCCCGTGTGGCGCGAGCAGTACAACCGTCCCACACCGATCTTCGCGGGCGAGCGGCTCGCGTTCATCTGGAGCGGGAACGCGGGCGACTACGGCGGCAGGATTCGAGGCTATCGACACGCGTACGACGACACCTCAGCCTGGCCCGCGTGGTCCATGTTCAACACGCGATTCCAGGTAGCGCCCACGCTCGGAAGGCACTCGCTGTACGTCAGCGTCCTCGACAACGCCAACGTGATGACGAGGGCCCGCGTGTACTTCGAGGTCGTCGAAGCCACTCTGAACGAGTACATCCTCGTCGTGGACGACTGGGACGCAAGCGAGGGGTCGCCGGCCTGGGGCACCGACGCGATGAGGTCGGCGTTCTACGACACGATCCTCGCGGGCTACGCGAGGGACCGCGTCGAGTGGGATCCGTGGCGTCACTTCGTAGAGGGTTCGCCCAACCAGCCTCCCGACGTGGATGCCTTGCGCGGAGCGTCGACATGCCTGTGGTACTCCGACGGGTCCATGCCGCCCTCGCAGTGTGCGTTGCAGAAGGCCTTCGCATCGTCGAAGTACAACGCGCTGGCCGGCTACGTTCGCGTGGGAGGCAACCTGATACTCGAGGGGCGTCAGAACATCGGCGCGATCATGAACAGGACCTACCCGACGGTCTACGTGGCGGACCGCGACACGACGGTGGCGGGGATGTTCGTCAAGAATACGCTTCGCATCCGCTCCGCGACGAGCAGCCAGGCCGGATCGAACCCGGGCTATCCGTCGGCGTACGGGTTCTGCTTCTACGGCGCCGTGCCGACCGACCCCGGGACGTTCACCCCGATGTACATCGACAGCCTTGGCAAGTACTGGGTCATGTACGGAAGGCCCCATCCCTACCGCCGGTGCGGGCTGGCGTACACGGAGAAGCTCGAGGTGAACCTCGGCATGGGCATCGTGCCCTTCAACATCGACTCCTTCCTCAACATGAACTTCGAAGGGCAGCCGTGCGGCGTGCTGTACCTCTCCGGTGACAACCGCGGCAACGTGGCCTACTTCAGCTTCCCCTTCTACTACATGAAGACCGCGCAGGTGAAGCCGGCCATCGACAAGTTGCTCCTGCTGTTCGGCGAGGAGAAGCTGCCGGGGCACTAGCGGGACAGGAAGGACCTGCGCAGCGCGACGCGCAGCGACGCGGCAGGCTGCAGCAGACGCGGACAGTCCCACTGCAGCGACGACGGCGCCCGGGAACCAGTCGGTCCCGGGCGTCGCTTCTTCCTCTCACGTTCACGTGGTGTGGTCTGGTGCGAGTGGCGACCGCCGCGGAGACGAACCGAGCGGTCGGGCCGCCGGCCTGCTAGAAGTGGAACGACACCCCGACCTTCTGCGACGGCTCGAGGTTCCCCATGTCAACGAAGGCGTAGTCGACACGAACCTCCGCCTCCTTGCTGCTCGGGAACCGCACGCCCGCCCCGAACGTCGCGCCTTCCTCATCGTAGCCGACGCGGTAGCCTGCTCTGCCGTAGACGAAGATCGGGCCCTTGTTGAACGTGTACTCGGCGCCCGCGTTCACCTTGCCCTCGCCGTCTGCCGGCAACTTGTAGTCCGCGGCCACGACGAGCCGATGGCGCACGACGTCGTAGAGCCGGATCGACGCACCGACGCGGTACGTCGCCGGGAGAGGGAACTCCTCGCCGAAGCCGGTCTCGGACCCCGTCCCGGCCCAGCGGTCCTTGGGACCGAGGTTGAGCGCCGCTGCGCCGAGCCTCAGGTTGCGAAACGGCGTGTCGTACAGAAGGCCCGCGTCGGCGTACACACCCTCGCAGAACGCCTCGGCCAGGTGGAGGTGATACCAGTGCAGGGTCGCGCCGGCCGAGATCCCGCCGCCGAAGTCCCAGCAGTAGGAGCCTCCGAGCGACATGTCGCCGGCGTCCACGGGGTCCAGGGCGCCGATGCCGAAGGGACTCTGCGGGTCGTAGTACTCGCTGAGCTCACGATAGGGACTGATCTGCATGACCGCCCAGCTGAATGCCATCGTGCCGGGGAGCGTGCTGTGCCGGAACCCGTAGGCCAGGTGCTGGTACGACACGCCCGCGGCCCATGTCGAGTTGTGGATGTGGATCTCGCTTCCCTCGAGCCTCGCGAGCCCGGCCGGGTTGTAGAAGACCGTCATGGCGTCGTCAGCGAGCCCGGTGAAGGCGCCACCCATGCCCATCTGTCTGGCCCCGCCCTCGACCTCAAGGAACGCCGCGAGATGCGTGCCCGCCCCGCCGGCCCACGCCGTCGGGGCAGCGCACAGCAGGAGGAAGATCGCGGCTCCGATCACGACCGATCTCAGCAAGTCCCCTCTCCTTTCGGCGCTCCGCGCGCGGGCACGGAGTGCGCGCTGCCCGCGCCGCCCTCCGCGAGGGCGACTAGAACTCGAACGTCACGCCGGCCCGGTGAACGCCACCGAGGTTGCCCATGTCCGAGAAGCTGTAGTCGAACGACGCCCGCCCGAGAGCGCCCAGGGTCACCTTCGCGCCGCCACCGGCGGTGAAGCTCTCTGCGTCGTAGTCGATCCGGTAGCCTGCGCGCAGGAAGTAGGTCCTGTTCAAGGAGTACTCGGCGCCCAGGTTGATCTTCTCCGAGGTGTCCGAGGGGTGCCTGAACTCGGCGGCCACAAGGACCTGTTGCCCGGGCGAGTCCAGGGCCAGCATGGAGACACCGAACTTGAAGCTTGTCGGCACCGGCACGGGCTCGTCGATGAAGGTGACCTCGGGACCCATGTTCTGGATGAGAAGACCGATCTTGAGGGACTGGAAGCCGGTGTCGTACAGCGTCCCGAAGTCCGCGACGACGCTGTCGACCGTGTAGTCACTGAGGCCCTCCACGCCCAGCACCGAGAGGTCGCCGAGACTCGAGTGGATCCACTTCAGCGTCCCGCCGGCCGAGAACCTGTCCGTGAAGACGCGGGTGTACGTCAGCCCGACCGCCATGTCGCCGCAGTCGAACTGCGCTCCCACGCCCTCGGGAACGTCCGCCGTTCTCACCGCCATCGGGTCCATCGAGAGCGTCGTCACGCTGACCCCGATGACGCCCGGGAGGAACGTCGGCTTCATGGCATACGCAACGAACTGGTGGGTGATGTCCGCCGGCCACGTCCCGTAGCTGAAGAGGACCGTCGGGCGCGTCACGCTCCGAAGCCCGGCAGGGTTCCAGAAGATCGACTCGACACCCTCGGTCGCCGCCACCACCGCCTCCCCCATCGCCACCCCCCTGGGGCCGGCGCCGATCTCGAGGAACTGGAATCCGACGGTGCCGACCTTCTCGAACATCTCGGTCGCCCATGCCGGCGCGGCTGCGGTGATCAAGGCCAGCAGCACGAGAAGCGCTCTCCTGATCAACGACGGTCCTCCTTCCATCCAGTGGCGTGTGCCGTGGGGGAACAGCGGCCCGGCGTCACTTGATGATCACGAACTTCCCGGTCTTCTGCCCGGCCGGCGAGTCAACCTGGTACAGGTACACGCCGCTCACGATGATCTGGTCGTTCCTGGACACGAGGTCCCAGCACGCGTCACCGCCCGTCAGCTCAGGATCGTAGCGGAAGTGGACGTTGTTCGCTCCCGAGGTCGTGACCAGCTCTCCTCCCAGCGTGTAGATGCGGACAATGGCCCCGCGCGGGAGGTTCTGGAAGCAGATCCTCTCGCCCGTCGGATCGGTCTCGTCCGGGTCGAGGTTCCACCTCGAGATGTACCTGTGGCGCACGTACGGGTTAGGAACGACGATCACCCCGTCCAGACTGGCGCTCGTCGCCGAGTGAGGCACGATGAGCGTCTTGTTCTGCGTATACTTGCCGAAGTGGTATCCCTCGGCCGTGCTGTCGTAGGCCGTCACCGAGTACCAGTAGGAGAACCCGTTCTTGACGAGCGAGTCCACGAAGCAGTACTTGCCGATCCCCTCGAGCCCGGTGTCCCACTGCAGAAGCTCCTCCCCGCCGTGGCTCTTGTCGATGTCCAGGACCAGCTGCCAGTCCCTGTCGCGGGGCTCCTGCGACTCCCGCGTCCAGCCGACCGCTTTCCAGATCTGGTACCCGTAGAAGTCCTTCACGCGCGTGAGGGGATCCGGGATCTCCTCGGGGTAGTCGTCCCACTCGATGCGGACGAACCGGTCGCCCGCCGTGATCTCCTGGTACGGCGGCGGCGGCGGCGTGTCGGCCACCCAGTGGATCGAGAGGCTCTCCGGCTGCCCGTCGCAGCGCGGGAAGGTCTGCGTGATCCCGTTGTACACCTGCTGCGCCGTGGCGGCGTTCTCGAGCATGCCCTGAAGGCCCAGCCCGAGCACGAAGGCGTACTGGAAGGACAGGGTGTCCCCCGGCAGGATCTCCATGAACGGCCCGGCGGACAGCATGAAACGCCAGTCGGCCGGGGGCGTCGCCCTTCGGTCGATGTTGACGAGCCACTCGTCCGGGTCGTCGGTGTCTCCGTCGAAGTCGTTGTCGATGCCGTCGTGCTGCGGGAAGTCCACCCGGCCGCGGAGCATCCGGTAACGCTCGACGTCGTTGTCCGGGTCCTCGGCGCCGCTCGACCAGATCTTGAAGGCGTGCACGCGGACCTCCGTCGGCGCCGGCGGCAGGGTGCCGGGCGGCACGCTGCGCGGGTCCACCGTCGGGTGCCCGAGGAACATGCACCCGATGTAGCCCTTGGCTTCGTTGCCGTCCGTGCCGTAGGGATCGTCGTACAGATAGCCCAGCGTGATGGCGAGCGTGTCGTTCAGCGCCGGGTTGTTCGGATTCGGCGAGACGAAGAGGGTATCGAGGAAGCCGCCCCGGTCGTCCTGCCAGTAGAGGAGGTCGTTGTTGTCAGGCCCGGCGTCGGCGTCGACCATGAAGCCAACGTAGGCCATCCGGATGGTGTCCCGCCCGATGTTGATGACCTTGAAGTCGATGCCCGCGAAGTCATCCGTCGTCGGGCTGGTCCACTGGTAGCTCTCCTGGATGACCCTGAGCCCCAGGCTCTTGTGCTGGTCGCCCGGGGATGCGTTGTCGTTGACGTCGTCCTCGTAGGTATCCTCGTACAGGCACCGGAACATCTGCTGCGAGATCGCGGCGTAGTCCTCGTCGATGAGCCCGTCGCCGTCGTTGTCTCGGGCGTCGTATGGGTCCTCGTCGAACCACTCGAAGGGCCGCTGGGCGTTGAAGATATGGTCGTTGCAGTCGCCGTCGTCGTCGTAGAGGCGGGTGCTGTTCGCGGCACCCTCCCAGGATTCGTAGATGGTCTCGAGGAGGTCCTGGCGGTTCGGACGGAACTCGACCTGGTACACCGCCGCCGAGACGAGCGTGTCACGGAGCCCCGTTTCGTGGTCGTTCACGATGCCGCCCACCCACAGGCCGGCGGCATAGATGTACTCGTGGTTGCTCCCGGCGGGCCACTCGCACGAGGGGTTGTTGAGGTCCACGCCGAACCGCCCGAAGAAGCTGAGGTTGCTGACGTGAAGCAGGACCTGCCCGACGCTGTGGTACCACCCATAGAGCGTGTACACCCTGGACTGCAGCGTGTTGAGCGTGGCCTCGTAGCGCTCCTGGTCGGAGTCGTCCATCCTGGCGCCGACGCGGCCCGGCATGCCGAGCAGGAGCGAGGTCAGACAGATGAGCAGGAGCGTTCCTGCCAGAAGGCGCCCCACCCGACCGGGAGCGCCTCCGTCAAGCCTTCCCCTCCAGCGGAGAACCATCAAGAACCTCCGTGCGGGAATCCCCCCACGCCCCGGCGCTGGGCGCCGGGCGCGCGGCCGTCCCAGAAGACCTCTACCAGTCGACCGCCACGCCGACGCGGATGCAGCGGCCCTCGGCGAACACGGACGGATCGTTGAGAGGCTCAAGCGTCTCGCGACCTGAGGCGTCGGTCTCGACGTACGCGCCGCCCAGATTGCCCGTCATCGTGTAGTACTCGGCGCCGTAGGTCCCGAGCCCGAGGACGTTCTTCTTGTCGAAGACGTTCAGCGCCTGGAAGAACAGCCTGAACTCCTCCCCGTAGAGCCTGTACTTCTTGGTGCCCTTGATGTTGAGCATCTGGTGCGACGGGAGCCTGCCTGAGTTCACGCTCTCCGGGTCGATCTCCTTCTGACCGAGCACCACGGGCGTGTAGGGCGTCCCGCTTCCGTAGTTGTAGTCGAACGTGACCTCCCAGTTGCCCGGGTCGCTCACGAACAGGAACCCCGTGATCGTGTTGCGCTCGTCCCAGTTGAGAGGGATCTCCTTGAGCGGCTGCCGCGGGAGCCCGAGCGCCTCCGACCGCGCCCCCTGGTTCTCGTCCGAGCTCACGCCCGTCGCCCTCAGCCACGTGTAGGTGACGTTGCCCGAGAAGAAGTTCGAGAACCGCTTGTTCAGCTTGAACTCGATGCCCTTCACCGAGGCGTAGTCCTTGTTCACGTACGTGTAGACGTCGCCCACCGTCGGGTCGCGCTCGTACTTCTCGGTCGCCAGCAGACCGAAGATGTCCTTGTAGAAGCCCGTGATGTCCATCGCCACGTTCTGCGTGAACTGGTGCTCGGCGCCGAACTGGTAGGACGTCGTCACCTCCGGCTCGAGACCCGAGTACCCGACCACCCTTCCCGCGGAGGCCTTCTCAAGATCCTCGCCCGCCGCGTAGTAGGCGGTCAGGTGCGGCATCTGGTAGAACCGCCCGTAATGGAAGTGAAGGGCCTGTCGCTCCGAGATGGGGTGCGCGATGCCGACGCGCGGGCTCACGACCGCCTTGATCCTCTCGCGCCAGATCCCGCTCTCGCCGATCCCCGCCGCGGGGCCCGGATCAGCCCAGTCGAGCCTGAGCCCGCCCCTGACGATCATGCCCTCGTAGCGCATCCTGTCCTGCAGGTAGAGGGCACCGTGCGCCGGGAAGCCCGTGTAGATGTTGTGCTGGTTGCGCTCGTTCGTGTCCAGTGCGCGGTCCCAGTCGAAGAACCTGAAGCCCTCCCGCAGCGTGTCGCCCGCGGACGGGATCAGGCTTCCCAGCGAGAGCTGCTTCACGTCGAGCTCGTGATAGACGAACTCGAGCCCCGCCTTCGCCTGGTGCGTGTCGCTGCGCTGGTTCGTGATGTCCGTCTTGAACGTGGTCGTGCTCGTCTGCTCGCGCTGCCAAGCGAGGTTGTCGCCCCACGTTCTGTAGTAGCCTGGCTCGAGGTTGAGGTCGTTGTCGGAGTCCCTGTCCAGGGTCCGCTTGCCTCCGACGTAGGCCTGCCACCAGTAGTCGTTCGGGTCCTCGTACCTCCAGTACCGCTCGTCCGAGTCGAAGCGTGCGAGCTTGACCGTGTAGAACGTCGTCGCGCTCACGTTGTCGCGCCAGACGAGCTTCTGCGTGGAGAACGCCGTGCGCTGCGTGGGCGTGTGATCCGCCGCATTGTAGTACCGGTAGGTGGAGTCGAGCCGCGCGTGCGACCAGTCCACGCGCTCCTGCGACCAGTAGCCGGTTCTCGAGTAGCTGTGGAAGTAGAAGTCGTTCATGGAGCTGGAGTAGAGGAACTCCCCGGTCAGCTTGCGCGTCGGCGACGCGATGTACGAGATCTTCGCCTGGCCCGACCCCATCATGTTCTGACGGTCGCGCACCCTGAGCCCGAAGAGCTTCCCGTAGATATCGCGCGTCTCGCGGGTCCTCGACGACGGGAGGTACGTGTCGGTGAAGCGCCCCTCCCCGGAGACGTAGTAGCGCAGGTTCTCCGAGAACAGCGGCCCGCCGAGTCCGAACTGCAGGTTGTCGTAGTTGTTGTACGTCTTCTCGGGCGCCCCGTAGTCGTCGGTCGTGTAGGTGATCTCGCCGGAGAAGTCCCTGCCGCCCTCTCGCGTCTGCAGGTTGATGACGCCGGACTGCACGTTTCCGTACTCGGCGTCGAACCCGCCCGACAGGAGCTCGAACTCGGACAGCGACGAAAGGCTCACCTCGAGGTTGCCTGTGCCGCTCGCGGCATCCGTGATCGCGATGCCGTCAACGTACATCTTCACTTCGCTCGCCCGTCCGCCCCTGACGTGGATCTGCCCCCCGTGAAGCACGACGCCCGGCTGCGTCGCGATCGCCTCCTCGACCGTGCTGATCGAGCGGATCTTCACCTCTTCCTGCCCCATCCGCCGCGCCGTCGAGGTCTTCTCCGTCTCGATCATGGGCCGCTCGGCCTCGACGAGCACCTCGTCGGCCTGGAGCACGTCGGACTTGAGGCTGAAGTTCACCTGCTCGGTTCTGTTCGCCGTCACGGTCACGGAGTCGGAGCGCTTGGTCGCGTAGCCCATGTAGGACGCCTGGACCACGTAGCTCCCCGCCGGCACGAAGTCGATGACGTACTCGCCGTTCTGGTTCGTGATGTTCCCGTAGGGCGTCCCCAGGACTGAGACGTTGGCGAAGGCCAGGGGTTTGCCGGTGTCCGCGTCCGTGACGCGGCCCGCGATCTTGCCGGTCGGCCCCTGAGCCGTGGCGGTCACCGCGAGCATTGCGATCACGAGCAACACCGCCACCATGCCCACGCCGCGCGCATGAGACAACGATGTCAAGCTTGCCGCCTTCATGGTTTCCCCAATCTCCCCGCGGCTGTATGACAAGAAAATGGCCGCCGCGTCGCCCCGGCGGGGCGAGGGGTCGGTCGCTCTTCCCTCCACCTCCGCATCGTACATCCCGTTGTTGCCCCTGTCAACTGCCTTTTTCCCAGTCTAACGCCGTATCGCGTATCGTCTTGCGAGCTCCGACGCGAGCGACTGCTCGGCACTCGTGAGGGACCCCTCAGCCAGCTTCACGCCCCACGCCGCCTCGAACCCGCGGCGCATCGCGTCGGCCACCGCGTCGAAGCCGACGGGACGGCCGACCGCGCTCTCGAGCGTCGTCGTCCTCTCGACGAGCGAGCGCCTCACCGCGGCCCGCTCCTCCCCCGTGAGCGACGCAAGGAGCTCGGCCAGGTCGGCGTGCCGCATGTCCATGAGCACGGAGCCGTGCTGCAGAACCGCCCGTCCCGCGCGGCGCTGCGCGCTCCCCACGAGCTTGCGGCGCCCCAGCACCACTTCGTAGCGCCCCGAACTCACGAAACAGGGCGGGCTTGCGCCGCCGCGCCGCAGGCCCGGGTCGGTCCCGGTCTCCTCCAGGGACGCCCTTACGCCGAGGAGCGACAGGCCGGCCACGATGGCCTCGCCGATGACCCGGTAGGTCTCCCTGATGGAGCGCCCGAGCGGGGGCGTCCCCGACGGACCCACCACCGAGTAGGTGAGCTCGCCGGCGTGGAACACCGCGCGCCCGCCGGTCGGTCGTCTCACGACGCCGACGCCCGCCCGGTCGCACGCCGCGAGGTCGAGCTCCGCCGCAGGATCCTGCGAGTGCCCGAGCGAGACGGTCGGCGGCGACCAGCCGAACACGCGCACGGTCGGGGGCGACGCTCCGCGGCCCGCGCCGATGAGAAGCGCTTCGTCCAGCGCCATGTTCGTGGCGCCGTCGCGCAGTCCCGTGTTGAGGAAGCGCCAGACGGGCATGACCTTCGGGATCGCTCGCCGCCGTTCGCGGCCGGGGGGGCCGGTCGCCGGGTCACAGGGCGCGGGACCGCTACTGCATCAGGTGGAGCCAGTCCCGCAGAAGGAACGTCATGCGCCCGATGAGAAGCGACACGCGTCCCATCACGGTGTAGCCGAACGAAGCACCGAACGCGACCATGAGGAACCAGATGCCCAACCGCGCCGCCGCGCCGACGGGGCCGCGGTGCTCCTTCGAGAAGAAGAAGTAGATGAGCGTCGCGATCACGCCGACGATGGCCGCCGCGTTGAGCGCGATGACGAGCCCCCCGCCGCTCGTGAGCGGGGTCGTCACCGTCGCGTGGATCTGCGCCACGAGGTCGCCCTGCGCGAAGCCGGTCGTGTTGACGGCGGCGTACATCCCCACGACGAATCCCAGCGACCACCGCGAGAGCCACGAGAGCTTCGGGAAGAAGCGAAGCAGCATGAACGCCGCCAGCACGCCAGGGAACACGCGGTACCAGAGCACCGGCTGCCCCTCGGGAGGGAAGAAGAGAGGCACGAAGAGCTTCGGCACGAGCGTGTTGTGGTAGAGGATCGCGAGCCAGTAGGCGGCCCCGACGCCCACGAACAGGCTCTCCGCGAACCGGTACACGGGGTTGTCCTTGTACAAGAAGCTGTAGATGGCGAGCGTGAGCAGCCCCGCGACCCACGTCCCCCACACGGCCGACGGCGGCGTCCCCGGAGCGCCCGTGAAGAGCTCTTGAAGCCAGTTCACGCTGTCACCTCGCGCTGTGCCGCGCCGCCCCGCGCCCGCTGGGCGCGCCGCTCCGCGAAGTAGGCCACGTTGCCGAGCAGAATGAAGAACACGATGAGCGCGTGGACGATGGACTGCGCGTCCATGCCGCGCACGGCGTCGCCGGGCGCGTCGACGAGCATCTCGTACTCGGCGGCGCCCTTGAGCCCGCCCAGAAGCCCGACGAGCTGACCGCTTTGCACGTACGGGTAGAACGGAGGGGCCGCCACGGCCGTCGTCCCCGACGCCAGACGGACGCGGTACCTCCCCTGCACCTGCTGGACCCACTCCCGGGTGCCCGGCGTCCCGGACGAGACGTTCATGACGAGCGCGATGTCATCGAAGTTCGTGACCTCGCGCATGAGGGGAAGGCCGGCGACCGGCGTCCCGTAGTAGTCCTGCGGGAACGTGTTGGGGATGCTTGCGCCCATCCCGAGGAGCGTCACCGTCCCTCCCGCCATGTACCCGAGGTTGACGAAGTCCACGCCGTAGGTCTTCCCGAACTCCGCGGCCAGCGGAGCCAGCGCGTCCTCGATGAGCGGAGGCGAGTTGGCCCAGAGGCTGGTCGTCACGATCTTGAGATCGCGGCGGAACGCGTGGCGCACGAAGGAGATGACCATCGGCTGCAGCTCGGGCATCGTGTCGGGACTGTAGTCCCCGGCGAGCATCACGATCGAGCCCGGCGGGACGGCCTCGACGGCCTCGTAGAGCCGCTGGACCGGCGGCGTGACGTCCATCGGCAGGCGCATCGGGCGGAGGAGCGGCCACGCCACGACGACGAAGATCAGGGTGAAGATCACGCGCCTGTCGATCTGCCTGAGGTCGAAGCCCGCCACCGTCACTTCTCCCCGCCGAGATAGGACCGCTCGATGCCCAGGATGATCCGAAGGCCCATCGCCATCACTCCAAGCGCCGCCCCCATGAGGATCCCGCGGAACGCCGCCATGTTCGGATACGTCATGATCGCCTCGGTCAGCCACGGAAGCGTGGCCTTCTCAGGCAGGCCCTTCGTGAGGAGCTGCCCGAGCGGCACGCGGCCGAGCATGACGACGATCGCCGAGATGAGAAGGAGGCTCGCCTCGGGCGAGCGCAGGCGGAACGCCCTGTAGGCGGCCGACGCGATGAAGAACGCCAGGAGCGAGAACATGGTGCCCTGCAGCGGAACGTCCATGTTCAGGTACATCCAGTTGAAGTAGCTGCCCTGGGCGATGGACCCCACGAGCGGGTTGGGCCCCAGCTTCGCGCCCGGCCACATGCCGAACCACAGCATCACCGCCATGACCGAAAGGCAGACGAGGCTGAACCCCCAGCCGGACTGCCTCCGCGCGATCTTCTTCGAGTGGACCCTGATGAGATTCCCGATGCCGAGCAGGATCGAGGCCGCGATGACGATCGTGCCCCACTGCTTGAGCTCCTCGCCGGCGGCGGAAACGCGGTGGTGCGGGACGAAGAAGTCCACGAGCATGAACATGCCCGCGAGAAAGGTGATCGCCAGCGGGATCTCTCGCCTCATTGCGCGCCTCGTCGGCCTCGCCCGGCCGCTCACCCGGAGGGGTCGCGACCCGGCCTACTGCGTGAAGAACCACCGCCCGAACTGCGGCACCCCGAGAGCGGTGAGCACGACGCCTGCGACGATGATGCAGATCGTGATCACCTTCATCCAGTCGGAGCCCTTAAGCCCCCCGAGGAGCTTCGGCTCGCGGGACAGATACGCGCTCGCCGCGTAGAGCTCCTCACCGAGCAGCGTGTAGTCGCACGCCGTCACGAAGAACGGAAGCTGCGACACGTTTGCGGTGCCGGCGACCTGGATCGCCTTCGTCTCGAAGCCCGTCTCGGCGAAGAGGAGCGACTCGGCCCAGAACGCGCCGAGGTACAGGTTCGCCGCGGGGCGCTCGCGCATCATGATGCCGCTCACCGCCCCGGCGAACGCGAACTGCGCGTCGGAGAGGTAGCGGATGTTGTCGGGGTTGTAGTTGTCCGGATGCCCCGCCTCGGCGTAGGCCTCCTTGACGACCTCTTCGGCCGCCGACATGACGACCGACCTGGCCGTGGGCACGATGAGCGGGGTCTCGTACTCGGCGGCGATCTTCGCGACGTGCGAGAGGATGGTCAGGCTCGCGATGGTCTGGATGTCGTCGATCTCCCCGATGCCGGGGACGTACAGGACCGGCCGCCCCATCTCCGTCGCGCGCCCGACCGCCTCCTCGACGGCGTTCAAGCCAGGGATGCGCCGCACGAAGAGGTTCGTGCCGCGCGCCGCAAGGCGGGTGAACCAGATGACCATGGCGAAGAAGGCGAGCGACAGTACGAGCACGGGAAGACGCGAGGTCTGGAACAGGTTGATGCGCCCGACGGCCGGACCGGCGGTGGCGGCCGGGGACGACAGCGCGCCGTCGAACGCCTCCACGCGGTAGTAGTAGGCGACCCCCGGCGTCACGCCCGTGTCCACGTGCGCGGCCGTCCCGGGCTCGAGCGTCGCGACGAGCTCGCCCTGCTCGTCGGGCGCCTGCGAGCGCCATACGCGATACTCGAGCACGCTCAGGGCGCCTGCGCCGTCGTCGGCCGAGAGGCACCACGAGAGCTCGATCTTGTCGCCCCTGTCGTTGTTGTCCAGGTAGTCGCGGGCCTGCAGCCCCGTCACCGCCGCGGGAGCGGCCGTCTCCCGGACCACCTCGGAGAGAGGCGCGTCCGCCGCTCGTCCCGCCGGCGGGAACAGCGCGAGCAGGACCGAGACCGAGAGCGAGAGCGCCGGCAGGAGAGCGCGCATCCTCACGTTGTTCCTTCTTGGGGGGCTGCTCTCGCGGGAGACTCCGCCCCGCGCCTCACGGTCCGGTCGCCGCGCCGCCGGTCAGACGATGCGCAGCCAGTCGTGCAGCAGGAAGTTCATCCGGCCGATCAGGAGCGACACGCGCGACATCACGGTGTAGCCGAACGACGCGCCGAACCCGACCATGATGAACACGATGCCGATCCGCGCGAGGCCGCCCAGGACGCCCTTGTGCTTGAGGGAGAAGAAGAAGTACGTGAGCGTGCCGAGGAGCCCCACGACCAGGAGGAGATTCGTCCACCCTTGCCCCGTGTGCAGCGCGTGGACCGGAAGCGCCCCGCCGCGGATCTGATCGAGGACGCGGGCCTGCATGACCGGCGCGATCCCCAGTCCCGAGTACCCGCCGACGTAGATGCCGAGGGCCCAGCGACTCACCCACCCGATCTTGGGGAAGAACCTGGCATACAGGATGAGGCCCAGAAGACCCGGGATCAGCGCCATCCACCAGTCCACGCCCCCAAGCAAGATCGCGTCACCGCCGATGCGCAGGCGGAACACGGGCGACACGACGGTGGGGTCAATGAAGTTGTAGTAGTAGATGACGAGGTAGTACCCGGCCGACACGCCGACGACGAGATGCTCGGCGAACTTGTAGAAGGGGTTGTCCTTGTAGAGGAAGCTGTACACGGCGATCGTGAGCAGCGCCGCGAGCGTCGTGCCGATCAGCGTCATGTTCATGTCAGGCCTCCGCGGTCCGGGACCCCACCCGGGCCGCTGTCCTCGGGTCGGCGGCTAGGCTGCCGCGTCGCCTCCCGCGGTCTCCGGCGCGCGCTTCCTCGATCCGAAGTAGGCGATGTTCCCGACCACGATGAGCACGATGATCAGGATGTGGATGACGGACTGGCTGTCCATGCCCCTCACGCCCGCGTCGTGCCGGTCAATGAGCGTCTCGTACTCCGCCGCGCCGCGCATGCCGCCCAGCATGCCGACGAGCTGCCCCGTGTCGAGGAACGGATAGTAGTCGGTCGCCATGACCGCCGTCACGCCCGCGCCGATCTGCGCGTCGTAGGGTTGGTGCGCGTAGATGACCCACGCCTCGACCACGGCGGTCCCCGAGAGCGTGATCAGGAGCGGGATCTGGTCGTAGTTGCGGATCCCCTCCATCATCGGGATCTCGGAGAGCGGCGTGCCGTAGGCGTCCTCGGGGAAGACGTTCCGGATGTTGATGCCCATGCCGAGCACGACGGCCGAGATGCCGGGCTGGAAGCCGAGGAAGACGTAGTCCTTGTGCCGCTCCTTCCCGAACTCCGCCGCGACCGCCTCGAGAGCGCGCTCGGCGAGGCCGTAGCCCGCCGGGTCGAGCGTCAGCACGGCCACGCGGATGTCCTTGGAGAACGCGTGGCGGAGGATCGCGAGCGCCATCGGGTCGAGCTCGGGCACCGTGGACGGCGAGTAGTCGATCGAAATGAAGAGCGGCTCTCCGTTCGGCGGGATGGCGTCCACGGCGTTGTAGAGGTCCTGCACGGGCTTCGTGATGACGATGGGAAGCCCCATCGGCCAGATGAACGGGGCGAGCACGGCGATGAGGATCGCGAGGAAGATCCACCGCCTGTCGATCTGGAGGAACTTGCCGAGCCTGTTCATCGAGACCTCCGCGCGTGCCGCCGGCGACGCGCCGTGCCTAGTCCGTGCCGCCCATCCACGCGCGCTCGATGCCGAGCATGATCTTGAGCGCCGTCGCCATCATCCCGAGCCCGACGCCGATCATGATGCCCCGCTTCGACGCCATATTGGGGACGTTCAGGATCCAGTCGGTGGCGGCGGGGATGGAGCGGTGGAGGAGATCGCCGACCGGCACGCGGCCCAGCATCACGATGGTCGCGGCAAGGAGAAGGAGCGTCGCCTCGAGCGTCCTCGCGCGGAACGCGCGGAACGCGGCGGACGCGATGTAGAACGCGAGGAGCGAGAACATCGTGCCCTCAATGGGCACCTGCACGTTCTGGAACATGAAGTCGAACGGCGACCCGGGGGCCCTGCCCTTGAACCCGAACCCGACCATGAGCCCGAGACCCACGAAGAGCACCCAGCTGTAGCCTCGACCGGCCACCTTGTGACCGATCTTGTGGGCGTGGAGCCTCACGAGGCTCACCGTGCCGATGAGGAACGCGAACGCGAGCAGCGTCTGGAGCCACGCGAGAAGACGCTCGTACCACGCCTGCACGGAGGGGTGCGGGATGAAGTACTGGATGGCCATGAAGACGCCGGCGATGAAGCACAGCGCAAGCGGCACGTGTCGTCGCATGCTGTCAGGCCCCCTGTCCGAGCTCGTCGCCCGCTAGGCGTTGACGAGCACCCGCGCCACGAAGTCCCACGGGATCACCCCGAGCGCGGCCAGCGTCGCGGAGATCGCCCCGAGGACGATCGCAAGGCCGATCGCCGCTTTGGTCATGTCCTGGCCCTTGAGCCCCCCGAGAAGGACGGGCTCTCGCGAGAGGTACGCGCTCGCCGCGTACAGCTCCTCCCCGATGAGCGTGTAGTCGCACGACGTGATGAAGAACGGAAGCTGCGTGACGGCGTCCGTGCCCGCGATCTGGATCGAGCCGACGGACGCGCCCGTCTCCGCGAGCACGAGCGACTCGGCGTAGAACATGCCCATGTAGAGGATCGTCGCCGGGCGCTGGCGCACCATGATGCCGCTCACCCCCGCGACGTAGGCGAACTGGCTTCGCGTGAGATAGAAGACGTCGTCCTCGTTGTACGCGTCGACGCGGCCGACCTTGGCGTAGGCTTCCTTCACGACCTCCTGCTCGACGGCCATCACGATCGGGTCGGCGCACGGCACGATGAGGCGCGTGTTGTACTCCGCCGTCTTCTTCGCGACCTCGCCCAGGATGTTCACCGCGGCGATGGTGGCCACGTCGGAGATCGTCGAGAGGCCCGAGATGAACAGGATCGGCTTGCCCATCTCGGTCGCGCGGCCGACGGCGTCGTCCATGTGGTCGAGACCGGCCAGCCTTCTGATGAAGAGGTCCTTCCCCGCCTTCGCCGCGCGCACGAAGTACACGATGGCGACGACGAACCCGAGCGACGCGATGAGGACGGTGATGCGGCCTCGGTGGAACCACTGAGGGAGCGCCTCGACGGGACCGAACGAGGCGGAGAAGACCTCCCGTTCGCCATCGGAGACGGCCACGCGGTAGTGGAGCGGCGTCCCGTCCGGGGCCGCGCTGTCGCGGAAGCGGCTGACTCCCGGCGCGACGAGCCCCACCGGGGCGAACCCGGTGTCGGGATGGGCGGAACGGTAGATCCTGTAGCAGAGGACGCGTCCTTCGGCGTCGTCCGGCGAGAGGTCCCACGAGACGTCCACGGACCCGCCGCGGTCGTCCGGCGAATCGACGGCCAGAACGCCGGCGGGAGGCGCGATCGCGGCGACGGGCGCCGGCGCCTCCGGCTCCTGGGCTGGCAGCGCCGCCGGGAACAACAAGAGGGCCGCAAGCGTCGCCGTGACGATCGTCGGCCCTCCGACCGGTCGGGTTCGCCGCGAGAACCCTGTGGCACCGCGCATTGAGCACTCCTTCCGGAGCCGCCGCACCGACCCCGGCGCGCCGACCGCGCGCCCGCAGAACACGCCCGCGAGGCTACCAGCCGCTCCGGGGGCTGTCAAGCGGAATGTCCCCCCGCGCGGCCGCCCTCACCTCTCGATCATCTCCACGTTCGCGCGCGGCAGCATGGCCTCGCTGCCGTCGTCAAAGCGCACCCTGAGGACGCGGACCTTCGACTCGGACTCCATCACCTGGAGTTCGTTGGGAAGGTCCGTGACGGAGCCGAGCCGCCCGAAGTGCGGCTCGCGGATGACGCGGATGACACTGCCCGGCTCGAGACCGCCGCCGTGGCCCGCGACCGCGTCGGCCGCCGACGCCTTGTCGTCGGGCATGGGAATGACGATCTCCGGGCGGATGACGCCGGCGCGGATCTGCGTGGCCCCGTTGATCGACGCCTTCCGGCCCTCCCGCGACGTGAGGAGCTCGAAGGTGGATCCGGCCATCGCGATCTCGCCGAAGCCCTCCGTGAGGACGAGGGTCGTCGCGATGTCCTCCGAACCCGTGATGGCCACGCCGAGGTCCTTCCCGAGGAGCCTCCTGAGGTCCGGGTCGTCGAAGCCGCCGACCACGATGCCGCTCACGCCGATCTGCATGGCCTTCTGCAGCGCCCCCCACGTGATGTGCGAGCCGCCGACGGCGATCTTCCCCTTGAGGGACGCGTCGATGCGCCCCTCGTCGATGACGTCGCCCGGGCCCGCAACGATGACCTTGATCTCCCCCGTCCGCTCCCCGCCCACGCCGAAGATGCCCTGGACGAACGTCCCGAACGCCTCGACGACGGCGCCCTCACCGGGAAGCACGTCCACGACCTCTCCGTCGACGTAGGCGTCGACCTCGATGGGCGTCGGAGGCTCGCGGAGGATGACCTGCCCCGTCACCGTCGAGAGGCTCTCCATGGTCCCGTCGCACGGCGACGGCACCTGCGACTTGAACAGGCCGAAGAACCCCTTCGTCGTCGCGATCGGCTCGCCCTTCTTCACGGGGTCGCCGTCCTTCTTGACCATCACGGACGGCAGGTCCTCGGGCGGAAGCCCGAGCTTGCTCGCGACGTTGATGAGCTGCACGGCCCCCGGCAGATGCGTCCGGGCGACGACCGCGTCCGCCGTCACGCGGTCGCCCTTCTTCGCGAGCACCTCGCCCTTGATGGGCAGGCGCCGCGCCTTGCGGACGACCGTGAGCGCCGCGACTCTCAGTCCGGGTGTGTATGCGTGCGCCATGACGGGATCTCCTCGCGTGACCTCAGATCTCGGGATAGGCGTTGAAGGCCCTCGACCACTTCACGAGCTTCTCGACCCTCTGGTGCTCGTCGGACGGGAGCTTAAACGGCCGTCCCCGCGTGTCCAGCATGAGCCCGACGACGCCGCCGGTGAGCGTCGCCTCGACGACGCGGCCCGGGCCCGCGCCCACGTCGAACCCACGCGACGGCGTGAGCTTCACGCTCGCGCTCTCGCCGGCGGCCAGCGGGATCACGCGCATCTCGCCGAACGGCACGTCGTCCGCGATCGTTCGGCCGCCCGGGAGGGTGCCCTCGATCCGGAGACAGCTCTTCCCTTCCTGCGTCGCGCCCACCGGCGCCACGAGCGTGCCGAGATGAATGAGGCAGTCCTTCTCGAAGACCTCGGTCGCGGCCTTCTCGTGCACCTCGGCGAGCACACCGAGCTGCGGCATCATGAAGATCGAGTCCACGGCCAGCCTGGTGACGCCCTCGGGCATGAACCCGTCGATCAGCATCATGGCCGCCTGCTGGCGCCGAGGCGCGTGCGAGAGCACGCCGCCCGATCCGACGAGAAGGTCCAGGTCCATCATGTTGACGAGCGTCCCGCCCGAGGCGCTCTGGTTGAAGGCGTCCGAAATCGTGCGCTCCTGCTGCACGCCCTTCAGGCTCACGGCGAACGACTTGTGCTGCTCGAACGCGAGGCGGAGCGCCTCCCTCGCGATGGCCTGCTCGACCTTGAGGTCCTCGAGCGTCTGCGGCACCGTCGTGGGACGGATCATCTTGTTCTTGATGCGGTTCCTCACCTCGAGCTCGGGCAGCCTAAACGGCACCCACCGCATCACGTTGTCCACGCCGGTCTCCGCCAGCACGTTCGAGACCGAGTAGCTCATGCCGAGGTTCGCCGAGACCGTCCTGTTGAACGTGTTCTCGAAGACCGAGAACACGTCCGTGGTGGCGCCGCCGATGTCCACGCCCACCACCTCGATGTTCTGCCGCTTCGCGATGGTCTCGATGATCGAACCGACCGCGCCCGGCGTCGGCATGATGGGCGCGTCGGTCCACTCCATGAGCCTGTCGTAGCCCGGCGCCTGGGCCATGACGTGCTCCATGAAGAGGTCGTGGATCTTCTCGCGCGCGGGGCCGAGGTTCTCGCGCTCGAGGACGGGCCGCAGGTTCTCCACCTGGAAGAGCGACGTCTTCTGCTCGAGCAGCTTCGCGACCTCCGGCCGCGCGTCTTTGTTGCCGGCGTAGATGACGGGAAGCTTGAAGCCGAGACCGAGCCTCGGCCTCGGGTCGGCCGCCGAGATGATCTGCCCCAGCTCGACGACGTGCGTGACGGTCCCGCCGTCGATGCCGCCGGACAGGAGGATCATGTCGGGGCGGAGGTGGCGGATGCGCTCGATCTGCTGGTGCGGCAGGCGGCCGTCGTTCGACGCGAGGACGTCCATCACGATCGCGCCCGCCCCCAGCGCGGCGCGCTCGGCGCTCTCGGCGGTCATGCTCTTCACCACCCCGGCCACCATCATCTGGAGCCCGCCGCCGGCGCTCGACGTCGAGAGGTAGATGTCCACGCCGCGGTCGCCGCCGTCGTTCGGATGGACGATCGACTCGCCGTCGAGGACCGTGTGGCCCGACAGCTCCTCGACCTCGCGGATCGCGTTCAGGACCCCCCTCGTCACGTCCTCGAACGGCGCCTCGACGGTGGTCGGCGCCTCGCCGCGCACGATGAGGCGATACTCGCCGTCCACGAGCTTGATGAGGATCGCCTTGGTGGTGGTGCTCCCGCAGTCCGTGGCGACGATCGCCCGGATGTTCTCAAGCGTGCCCATCGTGACCTTCCTCGGACTTGCCCCTCGCCCGCTTCGCCTCCCTGCGCCGTTTCCTCTCCTCGCGGGCCTTCCCCTGCCGGGCCCCGTCGAGCTCCTCGATCCTGCGGAGGAGGTACTCCAGGTTCTCCCTGTCCTCGAGGATCGCGACGACCTTGTCGTAGCTCTTGAAGTCGAACACCGACTGCACGATCGGCTGGAAGAACACGAGCGCCTGGTTCCCCAAGAACGAGATCGGCTTCACCGACTCGAGGAACAGGATGGCAGGCGCCGCCATGCGGCGCTCGACGACCGCCGCCGCGAACCGGTCCATGAGCGCCTCACGCTCGGCCCGCGTCGCCTCGTCCGCCCCGCCCCTCATCGCCCACATGCTCGCCATCGTTCTCCGGCCGCGGCATCCGCCGCTCGACGAACGCCACGACCTCCTCGCGGTTCCCGTGGAACTGCAGCGAAAGCCCCCTGAACCGCTCGAGCCTCGACCGCCCGGGGAAGGGCGACAGGAGCAGCCCTTCCCGATCGACGAGAAAGCTCCGGAACTCCGACCAGGCCTTCTCCTTCCTCGCGACGAGGCCCGTGACGGCGACCTTCTCGTCGCTCAGCGCGTACCGCGTCGGAAGGAAGAAGCTCGCGACCTGTCCCCACACGAGCAGCACGGCCAGCACGGTGAAGTGGCCCGCGTGGAACGCGCTCTGCACGAACCAACCGAGAAGCGCGAGAAACCCCAGCGCCAGGGCCGCGCGGACCGGGCTCCTCCTCGCGGGCCACGCCGTCCAGCGGAGCTCGGCCACGGGCTACCGCTCCCTCCACGCGACGTCGAGGTCCTTCGCGGCGCGCGCCTCGTCCAGACGGGACACCGGCGTGTTCTCCGGCGCCGCGGTCACGGACTCCGGGGCCCCGGCGGCCGCCTCGGCGATCTCGATCATCGCGTCGGCGAACGCGTCGAGCGAGGCCCTGCTCTCGGTCTCCGTCGGCTCGATCATGAGGGCCTCCTTCACGATGAGCGGGAAGTAGACCGTCGGCGCGTGGAGGCCGTGGTCGAGGAGCCTCTTCGCGATGTCCAGGGCCCTGACGCCCTTCTCCTTCTGTCGGGACGCGGACAGCACGAACTCGTGCTGGCAGTGCCCACTGTACGGGAGCTCGTAGTGCGGCGCAAGACGCGCCTGCAGGTAGTTGGCGTTCAGCACGGCGTTCTCGGCGACGCGGCGGAGCCCCTCCGGCCCCAGCGTGAGGATGTAGGCGTACGCCTTCACCGCCACGAGGAAGTTCCCGAAGGCGCTCTGGACCTTCCCGATCGACTGAGGAAGGTCGTGGTCGAGGTAGTACTCCAGTCCCCGCGACCTGGCCTCGTCGCGGCGGGGCATCGGGACGGGAAGGTAGCGGGCGAGGTGGCTCTTGACGCCGAGAGGCCCCGAGCCCGGGCCGCCCCCGCCGTGCGGCGTCGAGAAGGTCTTGTGCAGGTTGAAGTGCATGAGGTCGAAGCCGATGTCGCCCGGCCTCACGACGCCGAGCGTCGCGTTGAGGTTCGCCCCGTCGAGGTACACGAGGCCTCCGACCGCGTGCACGACGTCGATGGCCGCCCGGACCTTCGTCTCGAACACGCCCAGCGTGTTGGGGTTCGTGATCATGAGCGCGGCCGTGTCGGCGTCCGTGACCTTCGCCAGCGCGTCCAGGTCGATGCGGCCGTCCGGGCCCGAGGGGATCTGCACGGCTTCGTATCCGGCGAGCGTGAGGCTGGCCGGGTTCGTGCCGTGGGCCGAGTCGGGCACGACGACCTTCCGGCGCGGATTGCCCTCGGCCGTGTGGTGCGCGCGCACGACGAGCATGCCCGCCAGCTCGCCGGACGCGCCCGCCGGCGGCTGGAGGCTCACCTCGTCCATCCCCGAGATGCGCGCGAGGTGCTCCGACAGGTGCACCATGAGCGCGAGCGCGCCCTGGCAGAAGCGCGGGTCCGTGTCGGGATGGAGCCGGGCGAACCCCGGGAGCCCGGCGAGGTCCTCGTTGACCTTCGGGTTGTACTTCATCGTGCACGAGCCGAGCGGGTAGATGGCGCGGTCCACGTGGTGGTTGAGCTCGGCGAGCCTCGTGAAGTGACGCACGACCTCGGGCTCGGTGAGCTCCGGAAGGGCCGGCGGCTCGCGCCGGAGGTGCTCCGCGCCGAACGCGGCCGCGAGGTCGGCCTCGGGAACGTCGAGCGGCGGAAGCCGGTAGCCCCGAAGACCGGGGGACGAGAGCTCGAACACCGTCGGTTCGAGCACGCGGCGCTCGGGGGCCGTCACGGCGCCCTCCGGGACGCGATGAGCGCGCCGAGCGCGGACGCGAGCGAGTCGATGTCGTGGCGCGTGTGCTGCTCGTTCACGGAGACCAGCAGGCACCGCTCCATGCCCG
>Ga0194112_10000103_pt1 | contig 108761 bp, 83 predicted proteins | sample TA2MahC400mmetaG_FD_146191 | JGI IMG/M metagenome (GOLD analysis project Ga0194112, IMG submission 146191) | Freshwater microbial communities from Lake Tanganyika, Tanzania - TA2015016 Mahale Deep Cast 400m | ecosystem: Environmental > Aquatic > Freshwater > Lake | place: Tanzania: Lake... | reverse complement strand
AGCACCAGCAGGGCGTTGGTGTTCGACTTCAGAAACCTTTCGACCTCAGAGGGATAAGGCACGTACGGGGCCGCGGGATCCTCCAGGCGAAGCGCCGGCTCCGACAGGGGAGCGGCATCGAGAATGACACTGCACGCCCTGCCGGAAATGTTTTCGGCAACCTCCAGCGTGTAAGGGCCGCCCACAGGCGCCGACAACTCCACTTCCCTGTCCGGCCCGAGCACGCGATAAATCGCATAGACCTGGCGTCCTTCCTTATCCAGCAGGCGGATCCGCGCGGGAAAGACGCCGGCGATTCCCTTCCCGGATTCGCCGATCAGCGTCCCGCCCAACCGCAACGAGGCGCCACCGGTGTCGCGCCGCGCCGCCACCCGCAGAGCCCCGATCTTCTCCGGCAGAAACGCCGCCATCGCCCCCTGCACGCGGGTCATGTCCAGCGTTACCGTCCGCTCCTGGTCGTTCGTCGTCTTCCCGACCGGCAACTCGGTCCGCGCCAGCAGGTCGTAGGCGACTTCCCCGCGCCGGGCCGGAACCGTCAGCGGCATGCGCACCGGCCCGGACATGATGTCGCGGCAGGTCTGGCCGTAGTCGGGATCATCGTAGTTGGACATGATGAGATACTGGATCTCGCCCCCGTCGCGCCAGTTGGGACCCATCGCGAACGGACCCAGCGCCGCGGGTTCGACGCCCCACTCCTTCATCCTGGGCCTCAGGTAATCGGCGCAGGCCTGGGACAGGGTGAAAACCTTGTCCAGTTCCGCGTCATAGCCCGCCACGTTGAACCCCGGCCCGAGGAAGAAGTTCATCAGGTCGAAGTCCTGCATCTTGGTGACTTCCGGAATCTGCGCGTCGAGCGTGCTGTCCCGCTCCACGACCACCTTGCAGCCGCGTTTGATCGCGGCGCGCAGCTGCTCCAGCGCGCCGTCGGTCAGCTCGCCGCGGAACCGGATGCCGGGCACGAAGATTGCCTGGTAGCCGTCCAGGGGCCGCTCCAGGTCGCCTTCGCGCAGGAAGACCGCCGGATAGCCCAGGCGCCAGCAGGAGACCCACAGCTCCTCAAGCTGGTTTGCCGTCCGGATGTCCTTGAAATCGCTCATGGAGAGTTGCGCCAGCGTGTTGACGATGCCGACCTTCAGGTAGCCCGGCTTCGTGGCGCCCGAGTACACTTCCCCGAACGGCGCGAGGATCTCCCTGTTCAGCCACCGCATCGTCTCCTTGCCCTTGATCGTGTTCGGGTTCGGTGTATCCGTGAAAGTCTCGTGCATGTGAAACGTGGAGATGCCGTCCGCCCCCTGCGTCAGCATGGCGAAGGCCATCTGACGCTGCAACTGGCCGTCGGACAGCGAGCGCCCGTCCGGGTTCATCGAGATGTTGGCCCAGACGAGCCGCTTGCCGCCGGCCGGCGACTCGCGCAGGAGCTGAATCATGATCGGCGCGTGCGTCCAGTAGCCGATGGTGGGGCCGTCGTGGTAGTGCTGGCAAGTGGCGATGTCGAGGTTCGCAAAGACGTCGGGATGGTAACCGTTGTCGAAATCGGCCGCCGACATCACGGCGCCGTAGCCGTTCTGCACGAACATGAAGGAGCAGTGGTACGTGCCCATCCGCGCCCGCGGGAGCAGCTCGCGGCCGGCCGCGGCCAGGCGCGTGTTGAAATCGCCCCACCCGTTCATCTCCCATTTCCGGAGCTCCAGGAAGCGCTCCATGGCCGTCGGGTCCCACCGGGTGGGATCGTCTCGCGATCTGGCCATGCTCCGGCCGATGTCGGCGCGAATCTGGTTGGGCGTGGTATTCGTGAAGACCTGCCTTGCCCGCATCAGCCGCCACGACGGGAAGAAATTGTCGTGCTTCTTCGGCACGCCCACCAGGCCCCGCTCGTAGGCTTCCTCATACATATACTGGCCGTCATAGGCGGGCGAGTGGCGCATGGAAGTCACCTCGCGCCGGATCCACCGTTCGCCGGCACGGATGTACGGGTCGACATAACGCGGAATCTCGTTGTCCCCCGCCCCGTGCAAAACGTCGCCGTACTCCAGGCCGTGCCGTACGCAGGCGTTCAGGATCCGGTTCCGCGGCGACGGCAGGTAGATGGCGTCCGACGGCATAAGACGCTCGTCGGTGTCCGCGATCACCGCGCGCATGTCCCCCTGCCGGCTGTGGTGATCGTCGCTGTACGTGTGGTAGTCGAAGCGGTTGTAACCCAATTCCGCCAGTGTTGCCGTCGCCCGGTCAAGATCGATCGGATCCTGCCCCGCTTGCGACCACAGTAGCGCATAGGTTTCCCACGTGTACTTCGAAGCCTTGATCATGCGGAACAGGCTCTCGCGCGGCGGCGCCATATCGAACCGGAAGGGATAGCAGGCCACGCCCGGCGGCAGATCCGTCATCGAAAGCTCATAGCGGCCGGGCGTCAGGCGGCGCGTGATGCTGTCGGGTATGTGCAGCGCGCGCACGTGCCGCTTGCCGCCCGGATCTTCCATCGTCAGGCGATCTTCCCGGCCGTCGGGGTGCTTCAGAACCACCGTCCGGTTTCCCGCCGGCCGCGCCCCGCGGGACCGCAGCGCGGCCTGCAGGCGGATCGTCTCGCCCGGCACAAACGCGTCGCGGCCCTTGTTGCTGATGAAACACGCGGTGCCGTCCTGTTTCGGCTCGATCACGCTGCAGACAAACTCCGCCGTGAGGGGCGATACGGAATCCTTGTCTTCCGCGCCGAACAGCATGACCCGCAACATGTAGAACCCGTAGGGCACGTCCGGCGTTTTGAACGTCAGCGTGTCGCCTTCCCACGACTGCGCTTCGAAGGGCGTCCAGGACCGGCTCGTGGGGCGGGCCGGATCGTACGGCGAAAACGACATCCGCACCCGCGGACGCGGCGCGTCCCCGGCCGCCGCCGGGACAAACACGCCGGGAAAGACCAGGTCCAGGATGCGGCGGTTCACCCGCTGCAGCGCATCGTCGCCGAGAGCCGCCATGCCGGCCGCCTCGGCGCGGAGCGCCTCATCCGCCTTGAGGTCGGCCAGCGCCGCGGCGTCGAAAAACGCCGGGTCGTTCAGGATCGCATTGATCCGGGCGATCACCGGCAGCGCATTCTGGGCGATCACAAGCGCGTTCGTGGCGCGCGGCGACGCCAGCCACCCGGCCAAGGCTTCGGCTTGGCCGCGATTTTCCGTCGTGAGCAGATACCTGCACACGCGCCGGACCTGGGCCGCCGCCGGGTCGTCCTTGGGCACGGGGCTGTCCGTCGAGGCCGAGCGCAGGGCTTCGATAAGCGGTCCGGCATTCCGGAAGGTGTCCAGCTTCAGCGCCGTGCCGTTCTCCTTGAACTGCAGCCGCACCACCGCGGGAGTGCCGCGCTCGAAAGTGCACATCCCGGATTCCAGGGCCATGATCCGCACGGCCATCGGATCACGCATGTTCTCCGCCACCATGAACTTGTTCGGATACCGGTCCAGGTCCCCCGACAGCGTCAGCCCGAAAGAAGCGGAGAGCCCCTCCACGGCCGCGCGGAAAACCGGTTCGCCGCGCGTCGGCCCCACGCGGATCCGCGCGGGAGTTCCGTCCGTCCTGGGAACCGCGGCGCCCCCGAAACTTGCCCCCAGCGCGGTCTTCGTTCTCACCCACGCGTAGTACGACAGGTACGAGACCAGGATCCGCGATCCCTCGGCCTTGATCGCCGGGGTCGGCGGCCCCTGCAGCTCCACCGTCCCGCCCGGCAGCACCCGGAACGCCTGCATGCCCGGCTGCAGAAGGTACGCCTGCGCATTGGTGTTGGCCGGCAGGTAGACCCGCAGCGGACAGAAATTCCGGAAGTACCACAGCGTATTCCGGGCGTGCGTCTCGTCAAACTTCGGGGCGGCCGGATCGAACCCCGGCAGCATCTCGTGCACGTTCAACGTCCGGCCCAGCAGCCGGGTCTCAGGCGGCCCCGCCCTGTCGCCGTCCACGCTCATGATCTCGATCCGGTACGCCCTCAACGTGACCGTCCGGCCCTCGATGGTAATATCCGGGTCCGACGACGAAAGCTTTCCGTCCTTGTCGATCCAGAACACGTGATGGCCCGGATCGATCACGTGTTCGCCCGGGGCCAGCCGGCCGGGCTCGAATTCCAGCTCGGCGGTCCGCCGCGTGAAGACACCCTTGTAGTACCGCTCGAACGTGTTCGTGCCGTCCACGCGCGCGTTCGCCACCCACAGCGTCGCATCCTCGCCCATCGGCGGGACCGTATGGGTTGACGGGGCGCCCGTATTGCGGTTGGGATCCTCGACCGCCGCCAGCGACTCCAGGTCGCTGATCAGCCGATCGGGCATCTCCGCCGCCACCATCCGTACGACGATCGGGCCGGCCTCCCGCGCCGGCGTTTGCGCCGTGGCTGCGCCAATGACGCCGGCCAGCGCGATTGCCAATGCGGAGAACGTTCTTCTTTGCGGCATTGTCAATCCTTCACCGTCACCGCTCGGGTACCGGCAATACTGTTGGCCCCGTGACCCCGTGACGTCAGTTTTCACTTTTCAACCGCTGCTAGTGCGTCAGCGTATAGAACAGCCAGTTGATGGAGAACCGGTAAACGATATCCCGCACCTTGAACCCGCCTTCATCCAGATAGCCGTGCGCGCCTTCTCCCATGGGATTCAGGGCCGTCGGCGGCGTGGAGATCTCCCAGAAGCATCCGTAGTCGTTCGGGCAGAAGATGATCGCCGGGCGCCCCTTGACGTACGCCGCCTGGAGCGGCCGGCAGAACTGCTCCTTGCCCACGATCGGCACCCCGTCAAACGGATACACCATGTTGTACAGGTCGAAGAACTCCGGGGTCTCCCGCAGCATGAGCTTCAATTCCGAGCCCGGCGCGATCCGCTGGACATTCTGAGGCACGGAATCCATGAAGGCCCCGGACCCGGTACAGTCGTCGAGCCACAACGTTCCGCCGCGTTCCACGTACTTCTTCAGGTTCTGCACCTCTTCGTCGGTCAGGGTGAACGGGAAGTGGCTGGTGAAGTAGATGATGGGGTACTTGAAGATTTCCTCGCTGGTCATCTCCAACCCGGCGTTGTCGACATAGACCGGGAACTGCCCGTCGGTGCGCAGCGAGACCTGGTAGAAGAAATAAGGCAGCGCCGTGGGATCGTTACCCCAGTCGGAATGGCACTTCGGGATGAGCCGCCGGATGGTCACCTTGCCGCGCCGGTCGATCTCGTCTTCCCGCTTGTCCGCCTTGGAACGGCTGGTGAACACCTTCACCTCCTTGCGCGCCCCCTTCTGCAGCCAGCCGCCCTCGACCGCCGCGCGGGCCGAAGCCGCGGCCAGCAGCACCGCCAGAAGGCCCAGCAGCGCAGGTCTGCATGCGTCAAGTTTCGCAATCATGGTCCCACCTTCCAGCAGGGGTCAGGGGTCGGAAAGAAATGACCCCTGACTCCTGATTCCTCACTTCCGCTACTCCTTCACCGTGAGCACCGCATCTACCCAGTCGGCCAGGTCGTTCTCCGCTCCGTCGCCGCCATCGTCGACCAGAAGCAACAGGCGTTCGGCATCTTCCAGCCCTTCGACGGACAGCGTCTTGGCAAGCGTCATGCCGGTCATCGGGCCCGACTTGCAGTTCTTCCCCGTTTCCTTGCCGTCGACCAGGATCCTGAATCCAACCGATCCCCTGCCCTTTGCGGCCGCGTCGATGCCGACGGTCACGTCAAACCGCGAGAACTGCCCGTTGAGGGGGTATTCAAGGGCCGTATACCCCATGCACCCGATTCCCGACTCGTAGGTCTGCTTGCCGAGGGTCAGCGCTCCGCCCGCCGCGTTCCGGAAGGCCTGGACGGGCACGCCCGAATCCAGTCCGGCCAGCGGGCCGAAAGCGGTCAGATCCACCTTGCCCTCACGGATGCGGGTCAGCCGGAAACCGCCCGACAGCGTCGGGGCGCTGTGGCGCAATACCACTTCGTTCCGGCCCGCCTGGCAGCCGCGCAGAACAAGCGCGGAACGCCTCGGCCCCGGCACATAGACCTTGTCAAACACCGTGTTGCTCGTCGCCAAACCCACCATCGCCGCCAGATTCCAGGCCTGCGTGGCGACGCCGTTGAGTACGACCTCGACCGCGCGGTTCGTGTCGCCGGACGCCTCCAGGAACCACAGCCGGCTCAACAGCACGTCGCCGGCCGCGTCCAGCCGAAACGCGAACCGTTCTTCCGTGACGTTCTTGAGGAATCCGTCGCTGACGCGTTCGCCGGCGACCAAACGGCCCGGGCGGCGTTCCACGGCGTCCCCGCCGACCGCCTTGTATTCGCCGGCCTGCCGCGCGAAGGCCTCGGACGGGACAATGTCGAGCACCAGCTCATAGGTCTTGTCGGCGTCCCGCGGCTTCAGGTTACGCAGTTCGTGCGCCACTCGGTCAGCCGGCACTGAAACGAACCGCAGAAACAGGGGCATCGCCCCCACGGGCAGAACCTTGTCCAGCGTGACCGGCACGCCGAACGCATCCGTCGCCTTGACCGCGGCCCATTCCGCCGGCAGTTGATAGCTCCTCGCGCCCCGAACGCGCCACACCACCGCGCAGGCGTTTCCGTCCGTCTGCTTGAACAGGTAGGCGCGGTTAGCCTGGGGATCGCGATCCGCCAGGCCCGTCCGCTGCAGGAACTCCAGATCGCCCAGCATCTTCCGGGTCTCGATGAGCCCGAAATACGCGGGCTTGGGCACATAGAACGACCGCTGGCGCTGGATGGAGCTGTTCCCGTACAAGGGATGGAACAACAGGCCGAAGCCGTCCTGGGTTCCGTACTTGTTCACGCTGGCGAACTGGTGCGGAAGCGCGCCGGCCGCATGCAGCAGGATGGCGGCCCGGGCGTGGTACGCCGCCTGGTCCAGCAAGGCGAACTGCTTGTCCGTCACCCAGTCCAGGTCGGCGATCAACGCCTTGCGGCCCGTGGCGGTCAGCTTCAGCCTGGCGTCGAGATCCTCCAGGAAGTCCTCCATCTGGACCTCCTCGGACGAGGCGCTGCCGGGAGTTACGTGCACCTCGAATTGGTCAAAGGGCATCGTGTCGGGATCCGGCATGCCTGCCAGGTAACCCAGGACCCGGTCAAAAGTGAATCCGCCGGCAATGATGCAGGCGTCCGCATTGTACTGCCTGATCCACCGGCAGAAGACATCGAACATGCTCCGGTACTTGTCCTGCGGCAGGTAGAGCGGATTCGGATCAGGCATGTCCGGGTTCGACCAGAAGACCCACTTGGCGAACTCCCGGGCATGTTCCCGGCCGACGTTCCGCATGAACGCGTTCCAGTCCGCCAGGCGGATCGGCGCCTGCATGTAGTTGCCCACATCGCGGACATAGGTGCCGTCGGCCACCGCCAGTTGCTTCTCCGGGCCGGCCCAGTCGGCGCAATACCCGACGATCGGTACGACATCGTACGTCTTCTCCTGGGAGGCGTTACGCGCATACCGGCGGAACCAGTTATGGTGGTACAGGTTCGGAACCGGCTCGGCGGTGTCCCAGTCAAGGTTGATCCGCCTTTCCGTCAGACCGAGATCGCCGTCCAGGCTCCGGAGATCGGCCAGCCGGGCCATGACGTCCTCGCCGAAATACCGTTTGCGGTCCGGCGCCTGGACATCGGTTTCAAAGACCCGTCCGCCGGGCAGGCCGTCCATGCGCACGTGGTAGAACCCCTCGCGCAGGTTCTCGACCAGCGTGATTCCCGTGCGACTGCCGGGCGCCAGTGTCGTCCTGGCCACACCGGCCTGCGCCACCACCCCGACGGGCGTGATCACCTGGTAGCGCGCGTCCACCGGCACCGGTTCCAGGGCGAAATTCACCAGTGTCAGCTTCAGCGGCTGCCCGGGAACGTGGAGCATCGTCTCGTCCGGGTATTCCAGTTCGACGACAAGTTCCTGCTCCCTGGGCACATGCGTGCTGACCTTGACCTGGTCCACACGGATGGCCGCCGGCCCGCCGTCCTCGGTCCATGCGCTCAGCGCCAGGTTGAGCGGATACTGCGGCGCGTAGAACGGATTGATCTTGGCGTCCGACGACCCGTAGGCCGGCGGGATCGGCGGGGCGGGAAAACGGCACGGTTTCCATCCTTTCCAATCCACGCGCACCGGCCGGCCGGCGTGCTGCTGGAACGGCATGTCGAACTCCGCCGACTTGCTGTCGACAAAAACCGCCCACAGCATCACGGGAACACCCTCGCCGAACACCTGCATCTCGACGCTTTCGACAATGCCGGGCAGGGCCGGGTGCAGGAGTACGGATACCGGGATGTTGGTCGCGATCGTCAACGGCAGCGCGCGGGCCGTGCCGTCCGCGCCGCCGGCCCCCGGTTCCGCGCCCAGGGGACCGGGCGCCGGCATCCAGTTGGCCTCGCTCGAGACGTGGCTCCTGTTGTTGTCGCGCAGGCTGACGTAGGTCTTGCCGCCGCCCATGGCCATGGAGTGCTTGTGATAGGTGGATTGGTAGTACCACTCCGGCGCCATGGGGTTGAAGCGCTCCTGGCGTTCGAAATCCCAGACGAGGCCCGCGCCGGTCGGCCGGCTGAACACCACGCGCCCCTGGGCGCGCTGCCCCGCCACCGGCCCCGTGACCGTCACGACGGCCGTCACCGGCCCGCGCGGCTTGCGCGCCTCGAGCGCCGCCAGCGACAGGGATTTGACCGCCACTTCGCCCATGGCCGCGTCGATCCCCTCCGCCATTTCGGCGTCCTTCACGGTTTCGCCGTCGCCGTCCAGAAACGTCACGGCGATGCGCCCGTTGCGAATCTCGTAGGGCGTTCCATTCCCCACCGCGACCAGCAGCTTCGCGTCGGCATGCAGTCTCCGCTCCGGCGTGTCGCCGCGCAGCTCCAGCGTCATCCGCTCGTTCCGGGGCGCCTGCGTCTCCACCAGGATATCGTCAACCCAGACGCTCCGCGGCGCGGCGTCGGCCGGCGCGTCCTTGCCCCGCGGCTCCGGGATCACCCGCAGCGCGGCGCAATGGATCGGCGCCTGGATGGGATGCCGGACCTCAATGCCCGAGTGCCCCGTCAGGTAGGACCGGTTGTCGCGCCCGAGCAGGCCGTCGCCCAGCACCGGGACCGTAAAGCACTTCCAATCCGAGAAATCCAGGCGGCAGATTTCCACGCTCATGGAATTCATCCAGCGCTGGTAGCTGGCGGTGGAGAAGTTGCACGGATCGCGCCACTCGATCACCAGCCGGTCGCGGGTGTTGTTTCCCTTGACCCAGATTCGCGCCGCCATCGGCAGGCCCGGCAGGCGCACGTTGCTCCCGATGACGGCCGTCGCCCCCGGCGAGTAGTCGATCCGGAGGCTCCGGGCGCCCTGGCGCTTCACCTCGGAATCGAACACCGGGCGGACGAACGGCTGATGGGCGCTGAACAGGATGTTGGGCGTCTTCTGAGAATCGCCGTCGCTCAGCGGCTTGCCCGGGATATGCCAGTCGGCGAGCGTGTCGCTCTCCATGCTCGATACCGGCACCAGGAGGGTGGCGAACGGAAACCGGGCCTCGCTGGCCGCGGAGATCTGAAGCGCCTCGTTGTTCACCGCGAAGGTGATCGTGTAAGGTCCGGTCGTATCGCGTTTGGGCGTCACTTCCTGTTCGTAGTCCGTGGGTCGGGTGTCGGACAGGACGATCTCGGTATCGCCGCTCGACAGCTGGTTTCCTTCGGCATCCAGAAGATGGTACTCGATGGCCGCCTTCTGCTCCACGCCCCGCCCGTGAGGGCCGAAATGCAGCGTGAAGAGCGCCTTGCGGTCCGCAAAGCCCCCCGCCAGGCGCACGGTGCAGGACTGCAGCGGCGAGCCCGGCCGGAACGGATACACCAGCTCCTCGCCGGCCAGACCGAGCGCATCGTCCCGCACGCTCAGCCGGATATAGTCGCCCGGAATCGGGATCATCTCCTTGCCCGACTGGCCAAGACTCGTCCAGAGGCGGTCCTTGGGAACGCCCGGGTTCAATACCGGGAAGTCCGCCGTCACCGGCTTGCCGTCGCCGGTCAGTTTCACGGCGAAGCCGCCCGTGAAACCGTCGGGGCTCTCGCCGCGCTGGTTGAACGGCCTGGCGGCGATCCACACGGTCTGCGTCGCCGCCGCTCCCGGCTCGATCGTGACCTGCATCCGGGGCTCCTCGCCCACCCAGATCATGTGCGCCCGGAAGGACGCCGCGGCCTGAACGTCAAGGCACAAGCCCAACCACGCCAGCACGAGTAACCGCGCGACCGGTTTCAGGTTTCGGGTTTCAGGTTTCAGGAATACCGAGATCAACGACGGTCGCTTCTCCGGCTGCTTCCTGACGCCTGACGCCTGAAACCTGAAAACTCTCCTCATCACCTGGCTCCCAGAATGGCGCTGCCGTAGTCGCCGGCCGTCTTGTCGAGCGCGCCGCGCACTTCGGGGCGGGCGTCGATGATCCGATCGGCCTTGAAATCGCTCTTGTAGCTCTCCGCCGTGTCCAGCTTCTGCGGCATCGTGATGGCGCGCGATCCGCCTTCCTTGGCCTTGTACACGCGCTGCGCCCCCGCGCCTCTCACCGTAAACTTACCCAGAATATCCGTCCCGCCGCCGGCCATGCCGAGCTCGATGCCCTGCCCCCGGATGAAGATGGAGAACATGGAGGAAACCGCCGACTGCGGTTTGGGATCGCGGTTGTCGAACGCCTCGACCTGGAAGGTGAAAAGGTCGCCCGCCTCCGCCGTCTGCGCCTGATCGCGGAAGAGATTCTCGAAGGCCGCCACGGCCGCGGGGCGGGGCGGGAGGAAGACGCGTTCGATCGGCTCGCCCTGCACCTTCACGCGGCTGGGCTCGTCCGTGGACGACTTGCGCCACTTCACCACGCACCTGGCCGCGCCGAAATCGTCCTCCACGCGGGCGCCGAAGGTGAACCCCGCCAACTCGTCCAGCGTTTGCGGCATGTCGGTCTTCAGGAACGACGGCACGATGAGCTTGGGCGGGTTGTCCACCGTGAGGCCGAACTCGATGGCATGCGGCTTGTCCAGGGCGAACCCGTGGATATCCTCAACCTGCAGCGCGGCCCCGCGCTCCAGGGAATGCACGAACGACACCGACGCGAAGCGGCCCACCACGTCCAGCGGCATGCGGGTCTCGTCGTCGAATGTCAACACGGCGGACTTGAGCGGCTTGCTGAACACGAACCCCAGGTTCACGCGCGTTCCGGTCAGCGCCGTGACGCGGTCCAGTATGCCTTCCAGCTCTTTGGGAACCAGCCGGGTATAGAGCGGATACGCGAGCTCCGCCTGCATGTTCTCGATCATGGGCGTTGTCGTGAACACCAGCTTCATTTCCTCGGTCGTGCGTTTCCCGAAGGCGAAACGGATCCGGTATTCGCGCTCCAGCGTGGGCTGCAGCGCCACGGCGGCGAGTCCGCTCCTGTCCGTCGGCAGCACGATCCGCTCCACTCCTTCCGCGCCCGCCGTCTCGCGCAGCATCGTCACTTCCGGGTAGCGGAAGCGGGTGAAGCGCAGTCCCGTCTCGACCCTGCTGCCGATCAGGTAGACGTTCGGCCCGGCGCCGGGCAACAGCGCGTAACGCGTCGGGAACATGGCCTCCCGCAGATTCATGGCGGCGTACGCGACCGTGCGGCCCAGGCGGGAGAAACGGAACCACTCGGTCGAACCCAGGAGCAGAAAGGCGACGAGCAGCAGCGCAAGCCGCGTGCCCAGGCGATTGCGCGCGGACCGGTCAAGCATCCGTTCGAAAGGCCGCTCCAGATCCTGCCGGGCCTGCTCGATCACCACCTCGGTCAGCGGCGTGGGCGCCGGCCATTCCAGAAAATCCACGGCGCTGACGAGGCGGCTGTTCAGGCCCCCGGCGAGCGCTTCCGCCCGGAAGGCCTCGGACAGGACGCTGCGCCGCTTCTCCCAGCCTTTCAGAAGGCGCGCGAGCAGCCAAGCCAGCGCCGCCGCCGCCGCCAGCGCAAAGGCGCCGTTCACGAAGGGGTTGGCCGTCCATCCGCACAGGAGAACCAGGGCCGCGCTCCCCACGCCCAGGGCGCCCACGCCGACGCCGCAGGCCAGCGTGGCGTTCGCCACGGCGCGCCGCGCGCGGCCGAAGCGACTGAGCCGCTTCTCAAAATGTTGTTGCAGTTCCTTCATTCCGGTCCTGCTCGGCACGGTGCGGTGAGCCGGCGACCTCATGACGCCGCTGGTCTGACCGATTTGCAGTCCCCAATCTTCAATTTTCGATTTTCAATCTTCAATGCTTCTACGCCAGTCCCTGCCGTTTCCTTATATAGCAGTCCGCGCTCACGAGCAGAATGAACAGCGCCAGGATCGCCGGGCTGTTCCACAATTCCAGATCCCGGACGGCCGGCTCGGTCACGGGCCGGCGGTCCACCTGCCTGGCCCATGCGGCAAGATCGTCCACCACGGTTCCCGCCGCCGCCGCGGCCAGCGCCTTCATGCCGTCACGGTCAACCGACAGGTCCGCATACTCGTCGTCCTGTCCGCGGACCACAAACTTCGTCACCCGCTTCTCCTTGCCGAGACCGGCGGTCGCGGTCCAGTCGCCCGGCTGGTCGGCCGGGAACCGGTATTCGTAGTAGCCGGGCCGCTCCGGCAGATCGCACGGGTAGAGCGTCAGCGACCGCCCGTCGGGCTTCGTCACCAGCACCTTGAGGTCCGCGCCGCGCAGGGGCTCGTAGCTCTTGTCGCGCAGCAAAGTGGACAGCACCACGGTGTCGCCCAGCGCCGGCGTCGGGTCGGCCGCCACGACGTTGACGCCCCCGGCCCGCAGGCCCGGCTCGGGGGCCATGTACCGGACGATGTTGGCCATCAGCGTTTCGAGCGGCGGCGGGTCGAACTCGGGCTGCAACTGCCAGTACCAGAACGTGTCCACGGAGGCGGCCAGGATCTTGCCGCTGCCGAAGTCCTGGTAGGCCAGGACCGGCACCTCCACGGTGTTCGTGAATCCGGTGGCGGACCGGACCTTCGCGGTCCGCGTCAGGAGCGGCCTGGCCAGCGGCTTGAACGCGCCCACGTTGTTGCAGCCGTCGAGCTCGGGCAGCGCGTTCCAGCGGGCCTTGTTCTCCGCCGCGTCGGGCAGGAGGCGCAGCAACGGGTGGTCGTACTGGTCGTTCACGACGTTCACGTTGAACCGGCCGGGGAACTGGGGGTCCTTGGAAATGCCGTCGCTCAGGTCGAACGGCAGGACCGCCGCCAGCGGGCTGTCCTGATAGCCTCCCGCGCGGTACACGTCCTTGCCGCCGGTCACCATGAGGCCGCCGCCCCGCTTCTGCATGAAGGACACCAGCAGCTTCATGGAGGTCTCGGACAGGTCCCCGCCCGCCCGGAAGAGGGCCCGCGGCACGTCGCGCAGGATCACGACGTCATACTTGAACAGGTCCGGCTCGCTCTTGATGACGCCTTCGGTCGCGTTGGCGTGCAGGGCGCCCCCCTGCACATAGACCCCGCCGCCCGGCATATGGCAGACGGTGACCAATTGCACGAGCGGGTCCGTTTCGAGCGCCACTTTAGCCAGTTTGAACTCGAAGCGGGGCATACCCTCGATCATCAGCACATTGATCTTTTCCTCGCGCACATCGGCGTAGAACGACGCCGCGTTGTTGCCCGGATTCAAGTCGTCCGCCGGCATCGACAGAGTATACCGGTGCAGGCCCGCCTTCTCGGGCTTGTAAACGACTTCGAACCAGTCGAACGATTCGCGCCCCACCGCCACCTCCCGCACCTTCTTGCCGTCCTCCTCCAGCGCCAGCGTGCAGGCCGGCTTCCCCGAGGCATCCCTGAGGGCGCCGCGTATGAACAGCGACTCGCCGAGCCGGATGACGGTGCGCTCCGGCCTGGCAATGATCCCCGCGTCTGAGGTCGGCTTGTCGGCGCCGTAGAGCACGACGTCCAGCGCCACGCCGCGCGACTTCAGCGCCTCGCCGGTCAGGGCAAAATCCCGGCGCTCCACGTCCCGCCCATCGGCGAGCAGGAGCAGGCGCTGCAGGCGCGGCCGCTCCGCCAGTTCCCGGAGGATGCCCGCGTTGATAAGCGTGGGAGTTTTTTCGCCGGCCGCCGCGCCGAGCGGCGCGCCGCTGAGCGTGGCCGCCTCGACCGTCACGTGGCGCCCGGCGGCCCGGCGCACGACCTCAATGTCCCTGACGGCCGCCTCGAACCGGGCGCCGTCCTTCACGTCCTTCGTCCGCATGGACCCGGAATCGTCCACCAGCGCCAGCCAGGCCTGGTCGCGCGCCATCCGGAAATCGAGAACAAGGTGCACGCGCAGCAGCGCCAGCAGAAAGAGGCCGACCATCCCCGCGCGGAACAGGAACGTCAGCGCGCGCACCCGCTTCTGCATCTTGACGGCCGGCAGGAAGTTGAGCGCCGCCATGGCCAGGCCGAGCCCGACCGCCCCCCACACCACCGCCCCCGGGATCCCGGGTTCGGTCACGAACCGTATCCCGGTGATCCGGTCGACCTGCGTGAACGGGTCCAGGCCGAACCAGCGCAGGAATTGAGAACCGAAAATCGAGTCAATTTTCAATCTGTCCGCCTCCGGCGGAGAAACGCTCCGCCCGCGGTCTCGGCCGCCAGGGCCGCGAAGACCAGCGCCAGCAGCGGGGCCAGCAGCTCGCGGCGGGGCCGGAAGAGACCGTCGAGCTGGTCGGACGTCGCCGTCGCCCTGACGCCGCCGCACAGATCCGTCAACTGGTCCGCCGTGATGAACTCGGCCGCGGATTCCTCCGGGGACGGATTCACCGCCAGCCACCGGTCCCGCGCCGCCGTCTTCCCGGAATGGGTCGCGCGGTAGGCGCCGGCGACGTAGATATCCTTGACCGTTATGTGGGCGTCCTCCGGCGCAATCTTGAAGGAATACGTCCGGGGGCCCTCCAGCGTCACTTCCCCGCCCAGGCCCCGGAACTGCGACAGCATCATGCGGTGGAAGGCTCCGGCCTGGATGTGATCGGGACGGTCGTCACCTTCCGTGTCCGCGTCCGGCCTCGACAGGCGATCCAGGACGGCGTGCGCGACGCCGACGAAGGAGAGGCTGCGCGGCAGGGAGGTATCCTCCACATTCCAGCTGTGGGTCTGGATGCAGACCCGCCCCTTCCCCATCTCGGCAACGGCCAGCAGGATATCGCCGTCCCGCGTCTTCAGTGCCGCCCTGGTGTTTCCCTGCTCCAGCGTGTCAAAGTAGCGCGCAAACAGGATGTCGTTGATGGTCCCCCATTCGCCGCGTATCAGTTTTGACAGCAGGGGGTCCGCCACGTTCTTCTCGTTGTCGTCCAGGGGGGCGGCCAGCTTGGGCTCGCGCAGGTCCCCCAACTGGAATCCCGAAAGCAGCGGGGCGAGTTCCCGGTTGAACGTCGAGGATACCACCGCGGCATCCGGAATGAGGTACAGGCCGCCGCCCTGGCGCACGTAGCCCGCGAGGTCCTGGACCACATCGGGCGAGGCCAGTTCTTCCAACCCGTAAAGCACCACCACCGAATACATCGACAGCGCCTTGCGCTCCAGATCCGTCACCGGGACTCGCTTGACCGAAATGAAGGTTTCGCCACGGGCCTCTCCGGTAGCCTCGGCCGGATTTACCGCGCAGGAGAACAGGTCCGCCCCGCTGGTGCCCAGCGTCAGGCCCTCGGGTTTGGGATAGCGCGCGGACGTCACCAGCAGCACCTGGCGCCGCTTCAGCATGCGCATCGTGGCGTAGGCGTCGTTGTCGGCCGGGAAACCGTCCTCGGACAGGCTCACCCCCCAGGCGGTATCGTTGGGCGACTCGAACATCTGCCGGATCTCCACGTGGGCGGTCTCCCCGCTGGCCAGGTTGCACGGCCGGGTCTCCAACGTCACCGGCCCGCTCTTCAGCGCCACGGTCACCACCTGCTGCGTCTCCGAGGCGTTGTGCAGGCGCGCGGTCACCTTGCCGCTTGCCCCCAGGTAGGTCTTCTCGGGATGGAACTCCGCGCCCTTCAGTTCGACGTTCGGTCCGTTCGTCACCGGGTCGACGACGAACACCGGCTTGATCCGGCTCCCGCGCAGCAGGGGCGCCAGCGTGGAATTCTCCAGATGCGACCGGTAATTCCGAAGCTGCTGGTCGGAGAACACGATGAGGGCCGTGTTGGGCGCGCGCCTGGACCGCAGTTCCCGCAGGCCATCCTCGATCGCCGGATACAGGCCGCGGCCGCCGCCGTCGCTGATCCATGCGTTGGTCACGCACCGCTCCAGCGCCGCGCGGTCGCCCGTGAAGCCGGTGCTCGCGAACGTCTTGTCGCCCGCCAGCGTGAAGGAGAAATAGTCCCCCGGCTTCATGCCGCGGACCAATTCGAGAATGCGCGCCCGCTGGGACTCGAACAGGGCCGTCTTGCCGTCGGGAATCGGCCGCTTCATGCTCATGGAGTTGTCCATGACGATCGCCACCGCCCGCGGGCCCACCGCCGCGCTCGGCCCCGTGAGGCGGGCCATCAAGAGAACGAACAGCGACAGCAGAAGCAGCCGCAGCAGGAGCTGCCACACGTCCCGCGGCACCGGCGCGAAAACGTTGGCCACATCCTGCTGGTCGAGAAACTCCAGAGTGGCCAGGGGCCGCGGCCGCATGCGGCGACGGTTGATAAGGTGGATCAGCACGGGCACGCCCAGCCCGAGCAGACCAAGCAGCATCAGGGGGTTCAGCATCGAATGCTCCTGCGCACCAGGCGTTGCAGAAAATGCGAGGACAGCAGCGTGATCAGGTCGTCCCCGTTGTGCACGCGCAGATAGTCCACCCCCTGCTGGTGGCAGAAAGCGCGAATCCGTTCCTGGTGGGCCTCCAGCCGCGCGAGGTAGCGGGCCCGAAGCGCCAGCGGGTCGCCCATGATGCGCCGCCCGGACTCCGGGTGCCTGAACTCGGTCATCTTGTCGAAGGGAAACGTCAGCTCCGTTTCGTCCAGCACCTGCAGGAGCGTGACATCCTGCTCACGCACCATGAGCCCCTTCAGCGTCTCGAAAATGGGATCGAGCGGATCCAGGGCGTCGGTCAGCAGGAACGTCACGCCCCTGCGCCCCAGCCGCCGCATGACTTCCCATGCCACCTCGCCGAAATTGCCGCCGCCCCTCCCCCGCGGAGCCCCGAGGTGCTGGTAGAGCTGCGCCAGGTGCCGCATCCCCTGGCGCGCCGGGATGGCTTCCTCCATTCTGTCGCCGATGCAGAACAGCCCGACCGAGTCCTGCTGCGAGACGGCCATCATCGCCACGGCGCCGGTGATGCAGGCGGCCAGGTCCAGTTTCGTGGGGCGGCGGTCCTCGGCCGGAACGCGCATGGAATCCGAGGTGTCCAGGATGAAGTGCACCCGCATGTTCGCCTCCATCTCGAAGCGCTTGACGAACAGCCGGTTGGTGCGGGCGAAGACGCGCCAGTCGATGCGGCGGATGTCGTCGCCCTGCTGGTAGTCCCTGTGCTCGATGAACTCGTTGGAAGCGCCGAAGTCCCTGGTGCGGTGGCGGTTTTCATAGAACCCGCGCACCAGAAAGCGGGACTTCAGCTCGATTCCCTTCAAACGCTCCAGCAGCCTCGGGTCGATAGTCAGGCTGTTGGTATTGCCGTTGGCCATGGCGGTTCCCAGGAAAGGTTTCAGGTTTCAGGTGTCAGGTGTCAGGGGTCGGGGGTCGGACGGAACGGCGTCCGTCATCGGCTTCCGTGTTCTTTCCCGCGACAGAGAACAGGCTGACGCCTGCCCCCTGATCTCACTCCTAATTGCCCTCCGCCGGCACTTCCTTGAGGAGCCGGTCTATGATTTCGACGTCGGTCAGCTTGTCGGCCAGGGCGTTGAAGTTGAGCGAAACGCGGTGCCGCATGACGCTGCGCGCCACGCGCCGCACGTCCTCGATCGAGGCGTGCTTGTTGCCGTGCAGCACGGCGTTGGCCTTGGCCCCGAGCGTCAGGTACTGCGCCGCGCGCGGGCCGCTGCCCCAGTTGAGATATTTCCTGATGAATTCCGGCGCGGAGGGATCCTTCGGCCGGCTCGCGGCGCTCAGCCGCACGGCATAGTCGACGATCGGGCGGGCGGCGGGAATCCGGCGCACGATGCCCTGGATGGCGACGATCTCCTCGCCCGTCATCACCCCGCCCGCGATCGGAAGCTGCTCGCCCGTGGTCTGTTCGACGATCGTCACGAGTTCGTCGTTGCTCGGATAGTCCACGAACGTGTTGAACATGAAACGGTCGAGCTGCGCTTCCGGCAGCGGGTAGGTTCCCTCCTGCTCCAGCGGGTTCTGCGTCGCCATGACCAGGAACGGGCGCGGCAGGGGGCGCGTTTCGCGGCCCGTGGTGACCTCGCGCTCCTGCATGGCCTGCAGCAGGGCGGCCTGGGTCTTGGGCGGCGTGCGGTTGATTTCGTCGGCCAGCAGGAGGTTCGTGAACACCGGTCCCTCCACGAAGCGGAACTCGTGACGTCCCGTTGTCGGGATCTCGTCCACCACGATGGTTCCGGTGATGTCGCCGGGCAGCAGGTCGGGCGTAAACTGCACGCGCTTGAAATCCAGCTGCAGCACCTTGCCCAGGGTCGAGATCAGCAGCGTTTTCGCCAGGCCCGGCACCCCCACGAGCAGGATGTGCGAATTGCAGAACAGCGCCATGAGCACGTCGTCGATGACGTCGCGCTGTCCCACGATCACCTTGCCCACCTCCTTGAGGATCTGCTGGTAGGCGGCGCTGCATTTCTCGATCGCGTCGATATCGGCATGTTTCGGTTTGTCGGCCATCGCGTTCTCCTTTCGCCGCTGCGCGGCATTTCTATTCTTAGATCAACGCCCGCCTTGCGCCGGCCATGTTTTCGCAGGAAACATGCCACGCGGGCCGGACGCGGCGCACCCGCGAGAATCTAGCCCTTCCGCTCCGGAAAGCCAGCATTATCCTGGCCTGGCGACGAGAAAGGCGCCAAGGCGTGGCGCAGGAGGCGCGTCTGCCTGCGTATTGCCATACGCACCCGCCCGGCCGGTTACTGCCTCCTGTATGCAGCGGCCGGCGATCATCGCCGCCGCCGTCAGCGGATTTCGTCGAAGGCCGCGCGGAGTCCGGCCGTTTCCGCGGCGCCGGCCCAGACGGCCAGGCGCACGTTGGTGTCGCCGGCCACGCCGCGCAGCGCCCTCAGGATTTCGCCGGCCGGCTGCTCGGCGCGCGCCCATACCAGGTGTAAGGTCCGCCGCGCCGCGGCGCCGGTCTCGCGCCGGCGCCTCAGCAGCGCGATCAGCTCCGACAGCACCGCCTCCGCGCCGTCCGATCCGGGCATCACGACCGCGTAGCGGCCGAACCAGGCGCCGTCCAGGAGGAATTCCGCGCCGGCCGGCACGCCCGGCGCGCCGGCCACCAGCTTCGTCACGCCCCACGCGATCCACGTCCGCACGGAAACCCGCGCCACGCGCGCCGCGCCGTCCCACGGATCGCGCCCGCCGAAGTAGATTACGTTCTCGCCGCGCCGCATTGCCGCCCCGGCATAGTCCGCGGGGGACAGCGCCGCCGCGCCGGGCGGCGTTATCAGCACCAGCCGCGCCTTGGGCGAAATCGCGTCCAGCCACGGCCCGCCGATCGGGACCAGCCAGCGCGTGGTCAGCGTCCGGTTGAAGGCCCGCAGGTAGTCCGACGCCATCATTCCCAGGGTCCCCAGCAGCAGCAGCCTGATCGCCAGCCGGTTCAGACGATCCAGGCGCCTCGCCGCCGCCAGGTCGTCGGCCTTCATGTAACGGATGCTCGTGTCCTCGATCCTGACCCCGACCTTGCCATCGCCGCCGACCTTCTTGCCCTCCGCGCGGGTCCGTTTGCCGCCCCGCGCGTACGCGGGAACAACATCCGGCGGCGCCTCAGCCGCCGTAACGCCGCTGAGGGACGTCTCGCCGGCGGACGCGCCCGCCTCCGTCCCGGCCGCGGTTCCTTCCGGCGTTTCGCCCTTGGCTTCCTTGAGAGCCGTCAGATCCTTGCCGGCCAGCACGTCTTCGGGGGAATCCTCCGCGAAACGCGCGGTGAGCTTCTGCTTCTCGATGTCATCGGCCATCTCCTCGTGTTCCTTGAGGGTCATGGCGATCTGCTCGCGGTCGTCAATCCGCGCGTTCATGATCGCGTCGGACGTGGCCCGCCCCAGACGCGTCGCCAGCACCGCGGCCGCCAGCGCCCCGAACAGCCAGCGCCAGCTGTTGGGCTTGTCGTGCCGGCTGCGCGCCAGCGCGTAGGCCGCGCCGATCCAGGCCAGCACCGACAGGGTTCCCACCACGCCGAAGTATTCGAAGAACTTCACGATCACCGCCTGTATTTGCGCGTCAGTTCAAGATAGTGCGTGAATGAGTAGTACAGGATATTGACGCCGATCTCGACGGCGCCCTCGGCCAGCTCCTTGCGCATGCCGGAACGGCCCGTCTTCCAGGCGTCGTTGACGTCGCCGGGATGGTAGAAGACGACCCATCGGCCCTTGTGCTTGACGCCCAGGGCGTCGTTGCCGCCGTGGTGCCACAGCGGCGGGGCGCCGTTGGGGAAGGCGAAGGGGATCTGGAAGATGATGTCGTCGTCGGCGATCACCCGCAGCGGCTCGCCCGGCAGAACGCGCGCGATGAGGCTGCGGAAGGCGCCATCCCAGTGCCGGCTGCCGCAGTCGGCGAAGAGCATTCCCCCGCCGTAAAGGTACTCGCGCAGGATGCGCACTTCGCGCTCGGACACGTTGATCCCGCCGTCGCCGGTCATGTACACGAACGGCGGCGCATAGCCCTTGGGGTACCTGGCCAGCAAACCGATGGAATGGCTTTCCGGCCGGGTGGCCACGTTGAACCCGGTCATCTTGCGGAAGGCGTCCAGGAAGTTCAGGTCCGCGCGGGAGACCACGTCCATGCCGTCGTCCCATCCCGGCCCGTTGTACTCCAGCCGGATGAGCCGGACCAGGTGGTTCTCCATGCCGTCCGGCCACCCGCCGGTTTTCCCGCCGCCCACGCCCATCTTGCCGGCGCTGGCCATGACCCGGCTGGGGTCGGCCTTGTAGGTGACGCGGCTGATTTCCTCGACGATGCGCTCGATCTTCGAATCGTCCAGATCCGGCACGTGGAACGAGATGGCCGACTGCGGATTCACGACGAGGCGCTTCTTCTTTGTCTTCTTCTTCTCGACTTTCATCACCCGGGCCACGGCCACCGCGGGCGTGCCGCTGCCCTTGGGAACCCGGTAGGGATTGACGCACCCGAAGTAGGTCAGCAGCCAGGGCAGGATGAGCACGACGAAGATGTGCGTCCAGGCGCTGGACCACAGGCTCTTGCGGAAGCGCGGGTCCGCGCCGTGCGCGCGCAGGTTCTCCAGGACCAGGTCGCCGGGCCCCGGCTCGTCCGACTCCCTGCCCGTCCAGGCCGCGATCGCGGCGCGGCGCCACGCCAGCAGGTAGATGGCCGCGAACGCCACCCCCGCCAGAAGCGCGGGCCACAGCAGATCCCAGCGCCACATGAAGACGTTGTAGGAATCGGGCGCCGCTCCTTCGATCTCGATGTTGTGCGTCTGCAGCGCGCCCGTGGCCTTGCCCAGCACCACGCTGTAGAACCACACCGCCAGCCATGCCGCGATGCAGGCCTTGCGCACCAGGCCCAGCACCCAGCGGCCGCGCAGCAGCAGACCGGCCAGGGCCACCAGCGCCAGCAGCCCCGCCGCCATCCCGCCGACCCAGACCAGCGCTTCGGCCAGATCGCCGACGCCCTGCGCCGCGAAGGCCGGACGCATCGCCGGAAAACGCGCCTGAACCGCCTCGTAGCGCACCGGCAGCAGGAGCGCCTGGCGCGCCGCGAAGGCGCCGATGACGCCCATGGGCAGGCACAGCCGGATCGGCCAGGAAATCTGGAACCTGAAAGAACGCATAAGATCTCAGCCGGCGCCCGGCGGGACGGCCGCCTCAGACAGCCCTTCCCTCGTTCTCGGGCGCGGCAGCGCCCGCCCGCCGTTCGTCCGCCATCTCCGTTCGCGCCGCCGCATCATCTCACGCTGGTGTCTTCCAGCGTGATCCCCAGCTCGTCGGGTTTCTCCGGTATCTCTTCGGGTTTGGCCGCCTCCGTGATGCGCTTGATCACCGCCGCGTTGGTGCGGTCCGCCGGAACGACCTCGCCGTCGATGGTCATCGTCGCGTTGGTTCCGCTTTCGGACGCCGCCGCGGTTGCGCCGTTCGTCGTCGCGGCTGCCGCCGTCGCGACCGTGCCGGTGGCGGACGTCGCCGGAATGCCGCCCTTTCCGGCTTTCAACGCCGCTTCCGCCGCCTCCTTGCGCGCGATCGCGCCCTCCGGGTCGATCCACCTGTCGCGGACGTATCCGGTCGACGTGCCCAGCAATATCACGGCGTGAACTCCGATCGCCACGACGCACCAGAACACCAATCGCCCCTTCGAGAACACGTTCAGCAGTTTGTCCGGCGAATGCCGGGCGTAGTCCTCATTGCCTGTCGTCATTTGATTCTCCTCCTACTCTTTCCTGCGTCTTTCGCCCACGGCCACGACCACCCCGCCGGCGCTCACGATGGCGTCCAGCGCCGGCTCGAAAACCTTCCGGGCGACGTTGAGGTCGCACTTGAACAGCACGTTGCGCTGGACGGCATCCGTCTTGTCGCGCAGCATCGAGGTCAGCATGCCCTCCAGCGTCGCCGCGCTGTCCAGGGCGCGGCCGTTCAGGTAAATCTGCCCTTGATCGTCCACCACCACGGACAGGCCGGCCTCGCGCACGGCCGCCACGTCCTGGGCGGAGGGCGACTTGTAGCGGATGTTCGCCTCCTTGGCGAAATTGCTGCACACCATGAAGAAAATGATCAGCAGGAAGGCGATGTCGCCCATGCTGGCCACGGGCATGCTGATGGGGCCCCGGCGTTTGCGCCGCAGCTTCACTTGCCCTCCTCCTCGCTGAGAATTCCCACCACCCCGTCCGCGGCGGTGATGATGGACATGACTTCGAAATAGACCTGGTAGACCACTTCCGCCCCGGCGTCGAGCAGCACCACGCGATCGCCGGGCGGCCTGGAGGCGAACTTGCGCGCCAGCAGCTGCGTCTTCAGCTCCTCCAGCGAAACCGGACTGTCGTTGAAGAGCACCCGGTCCACCTGCAGCCCCACCGTGGGCGTCTTCTCGGTCGTGGGCGTGGCGGACTTGTCCCCGGCCGGAAGCTCGGTGTTGAATCCCGTGAGCCGCCGGATGGAGGTCGTGAGGATGAAGAAGATGATCAGCAGGAAAGCGATGTCCGAAAACGAGTCGATCGGCACCCGGCTTTCGCGCTGTCGCTTCCGCAGGCTAAAGGGCATGGCGCGGAGTCTCCTCAGTCGGCGGACCCGGAGTGCCGTATCGTGATGAAGTCCAGCAGCTCCGCCGCCGCCTCGACCACCTCGGTCTCGATGCCTTCCACGCGCGACACGAAGTAGTGGTACGGAATCACCGCGCCCAGGGCGATGAGCAGCCCGGCGGCCGTGGTGATCAGCGCCTCCGAGATGCCCGCGGCAACCACGCTGCCTTCCATGGCGCCGGCGGCGGCGATGGCGTTGAACGAGCGGATCATGCCCGTGACCGTGCCGGTCATGCCGAACAGGGGCGCGGAGCTGCCGATGAATGAAAGGATGTTCAGGCGGCTCTCGACGGCCCGCATGGCCTGGTTGGTGTAGTCCTGCATGGCGTCCTGCACCACCGCGCGCAGGGAATCGACGCGTTTCGTGCTGCCGCGGTGCTTGAGGTACGACTGCATGCCCGCGGCCAGCACCGCGGACACCGGGCCCGGCGTGTTGAAGCACAGGCCCACCGCTTCCTCGGCCCGACCCTCGTTCAACAGGGCCACCGCCTTGGCGCGCAGCGTGCGCACGTCCACGCGCGCGTTGGCCCTGAAGGCCATGAACCGGTCCAGCAGAACCGCCAGAGCCAGAACGCTCTCCGTCACCAGCGGAACCATCATCGCGCCACCAAGTATGATCATCTCCAGCATGGCTAGTCTCCTTTGCCCGTCATGTATCCCAGCAGGCGCCACCCCTCCAGGGGCGGCACTCTGAGCCTGCGCACCGTATCGTCCGCGGACCTGGCCAGGATCAGTTCGCCCGTGACGGGGTTGTACTGGCTCGCGCCCATTTCGGCCGTCGGCACCCGCTCCACGTGCGGGCGCCGGCCGTGGGCCAGCATCGCCAGTTCACGCCCCAGCACGGCGACCCACACCCGGCCGCCGCCCCACCATTGGTTGCACCACTCGCCCACGTCCACCCGCGTGCCCGTGCGCATCAGGCAGTCCGGGTCGCGGCCGCCGCGCACGCGGTCCAGCAGCGCGCGCTCGCCCGAGGTCATGCCCTTGCCCAGCCAGAAAATGACGAGGTCTTGCGCCAGCACGACGCAGCGCGTCCGGGCCAGCAGGACCCAGGCCTGGGCCGCGCGGCCCGCCCGCGTATCCATGAGGCGCAGAAACGCGCGTCCGGTCGCGCGGCCCAGGTGGCTCTCGCGCAGCCGCCCGAAGGCGGCCCCGGCGGCGGCGGCCGAGGCGCGGACGAACCGGCTGTCGCGCAGCCGCACAAGCGCGGGCCCGGTCGCGCGGATCAGCCGCCCGCTCTGCGCGCGCAACACCGCCACGGCCGCCTGGACCGGGGGGCTGCGCAGCGCCCGCGACAGGGCCGCCCCCGCGGCCCGCTCCAGCCGCGCGGCGAAGGCGCCCGCGGCGCGGACGGGCGGGCTGCGCAGCAGGCGCACGACCGCGGCGCCCGCCGCGCGGGCCAGCCGCCCGCCGAGCACGCTCATCCGCCGGCCGATCTCGGATATCTGCTCTCGCATGGTCATCCGCCAGAGGCACTGTCGGCCTGCGCCAGCGCGGGCTCGGTCAGACGTCCGCGCGCGTACTTGGCCCACTGCGATTCCGGGTAGTCCCACGTCAGCTTCTTCAACATGCGGTACGCGTCCACGATCGCGGACTTCGATGTCTTGGCGAGCTTGAGGTAGCTGTCCCCGCACCAGTACATCGCCTCCGCGACGAGTTCGCTCTCGCCGCGCTTGCCTTCGATTACAACCTTGAAGGCCGCGACGGCGCGCTCGAAGTCGCCCGCCCGCATCCAGCACTGGCCCGAGAGCACGGTGGTCTTCTCGGCGAGTTGGTGATCGGGGAAGCGCTTGGCGAGCCGCGCGAACACCTGGGCGGCGGTCTTGAACATGTCCACCGACTGCAGGCGCAGCTTCTCGCGCCGGATCGGATCGGCGGCCGCCGCGATCTCGGTCTCGATGCCCTTGCCCTTGGTGAGGAAGTACTGTCCCAGACGCGCGATGGTCTCGGCCACCAGTTCGTTGTCCGGGTACTTGTAGGACAGCTTCACGTACTCCTCGCAGGCCTGGTCGATCTCGCCCATCTTCTCGAGCGTCAGGGCCTTCTTGAACTGCGACTTCGGCGCGTAGGGGCTTTCCCCGTAGGTCGATACGATCTCGCTGAAGCGCTGCATGGCTTCGCCGTAGTGTTTCTTCTTGGCCACTTCGTCGGTGGTGTCCTGCGCCAGCTCCAGCGAGAGCTCGGCCAGCAGGTACTCCGCCTGCGCCCGCGCCTCGGTCTGCGGGAAGTCGCGGATGGCCTCCTCCAGCAGCTTGCGGCCCTGCGCGATCTCGCGGCGCGCCAGCTCCTCCTGCTTGAGCTGGCGGTGATTCTTGGCCAGCTCGAAGTAGCTCTCCGCCACCGTGAACTGCGTCTGGACGGCGATGTTGGGGTCCTTGAAGCGCTTGGTGAAGCTCTGGATGGCCCCGTCGGCGCCCTTGCTGATCGAGAACGCGCGCCGGAGTTCTTCGGCCGCCGAGCCGCCCTTGTAAGTCAGGGCGATCCTCTGGCCGTGAGACGCGCCCAGGATCCCCGGCCGGTTGGTGTCGGCTTCGCGGGTGGTAACCACCTGGAACATGCCCTTGAACACGCCGGAGTGCGGGAAGGTCTCGCTGAGGGGCACGCGCACGGGCGCGGCGTCGCCGACGTGGACGTCGATCCCCACTTCGTCTTTCTGCCCGGACGCGTCGGCCGTCGGGTCAATGACGCGGAGGAAGACTTGATCGCCCATGTTGATGGCGCGGACCGGCTGCTGGTAGCGCCGGTCCATCACGTCAAGCGCGGCGTCCCCGGACAGGCTCACGCGGCGCACGACCCAGTAGTTGTTGGTTCCGTCCTGGTACTCGAAGCCGATCACGATCTCGTCGTCCGGCCGCACCGCCAGCACGCCCGGGGGCACTTCGCCCGGCGTCACGTCCGGCGCCAGTCCGTCGGCCTTCACCAGGCCGGCCTGCTTGCGGCGCTCCTCGGGATCGGACGCCGGCGCCGTGGAGGGCGCGCCGAGCTGCAGCGGGATGGCGAACGTGAATTCCCCTTCATCCAGCGCGTTGCCCCTCAGGCCTGCCCGGCTGGCCTCCGAAAAACGCACCTGCGCGTTCAGATACCCCGGCGGCGCGCTGAATGCCCCGGCGGTTCCCGCCGTGGTCTCGTACGTCACCGTGCCGGGCATCTTGGGATCGAAGGCGTTGGGGTCGGTCACGCCCGCCGCCGTGCGGGACGACAGGGTCTGGGCATGCAGCCGCACCGTGCTGAGCGGCGAAAGCGCCACGGCCGGCCACGTGATCTCAACCAGCACGGGGCAGACCACCATTCCGGTCGACGTGCTCTCGTCGACGGTCGAATCCCGGCGCAGGGCGCCGATCACGCGGTGCTTGGGCACAAACTCGTCCATCAGCTCGGCGGCCTGCCAGTGCGACGGTCTGCCCGAGGTCGAAGCCTTCTGCAGCTCGTTCGACGGCGGGTTGTCGACCCACAGGTTGGTCGGCATGAGCGTGGAGGCCAGGTCGAACATGCGCAGCACGGGCGGATTGGTGCCGGCCTGCTCCACGAGGATGGAGCGTTCCCACGGAATCCCGTAGTCCGTGTTCTCCGCGTCGCGGTACGTGATCTGGATGTCGTCGTTCGGCTGCAGCTGCATCTCGGACTCGCGCTTGGGCGCCTCCTCGACGGTGAAGATCCGGCCGAGGAAGACGCCGGAGTGCGCGCCGCCCGTGCCGCCCACCTTCGGATCGGATTCGAGGGCATCGAGCGTCACGCTGGCGCCCGAAGACGACCGGGCCGTGAACTTGACCACGTCCGCCTTGTCGCTCACGTCGCAATCGGGGTCTCTGATGAACACGTTGATCGCGTCGCCCAGCCGGAAACGGCGCATGGGAACGTAGAAGGCCTCGCGCCCGCCGCGGCCGTCGTCCTTGGTCTCGATAAAGCACGCGCTCAGCGAGGCGTTGTTGAACGTCGCCGACAGGCGCGCTTCCTGGACCCGCCTCTCGGGCGTGATCGGCGTGGGATCCTCGTACGTGATCGTAATCTGGTCGCCCGGCAGCGTCTCCAGGACGTCGTTCTTGCGCAGGGCCAGCAGGTCCTCCTTCGTGGGAAGCACCGCGCCGCCCTTGGCGTCGCTCAGGGCCAGCCGGCGGATGGCCGGCGCATCGCCTTCGAAGTCCAGCAGCCCCAGGCGGATCACGCGCGCCTGCGATTCCGCGGCGAAGTCGATGTCAAAGCCGTTGTTGTCGGCCTGGGCCGTGATCGCCGCGGGCTTGAAGGTGAGCGCGGCGCTGATCTGCGGGTTCCGCGCGATGTCGAACATGTCCGCCGGGCACGGCGCGAAATAGGGCGGCTCCTGGGTATCCCACTCGATCGTGAACGACGGCGCGGCGCCCCGCTGCGCCCACAGGTAGAAGTCCAGGACGTGAACGCCCTTGCCGAACGAACCGGTCAGCGCCACGCCCGCCTCCTTGGTCTGCGCGGCCACCTTGCCGTCAACGGCGAGAATGTTGAACACGCCGCCTTCCACGCCCCTGACGTTCGCGCGGAACGTCCGCTCGGCGCGCCGGGACAGGTAGAACCCGCCGCGCATGTGCAGCACGTACCAGCTGTCCGGGCTGTTCCTGTCGTGCGATATGCCGAGCTTGTCCGCCTGGCCCATGACCTGCTGGCCCACATCGACGGCCAGCGCGCCCGGCAGAATCACCGGGTCGGGAGCGCCCGGGACGCGGCTGCCGACCGCGAAGAACTCGCGAATATCGTTAACGCCGATCATCTGGTTTGCCGCGGGACGCGGAATTGCCCCCTTCACCAGCGTTATGCGCAGCGCGCCGTCCCATGCCGGCATTTGCTCCGGCCAGGCCCCCACGGTCTCGAAGTCCCTGCCGTTCAGCGACGTCTGCACGATGAAACGCTTCAGGCGCCGGGCGGGCACGTCGGCCAGCACGGTGAGTTTCTTCAACGCCACGTTGTCGTTCAGATCGACGGCGTAGGACTTCGGGCGTTTGCCGTCCGTCAGCCCGACCCACGGCGGGTGGTCGCCGCCCGAGACGGCGAAGTTCGGGTCGGCCCCCTCGTTGCTGTCCGAGGCGAAGGCGGTCGCGGGAGCGATGCCGGTCTTGAGTTTGCCGTCGAAAATGCCGGTGGCTTCGCCGGTTTCCTCGAGGTAGAACGCCGGCACGCTGTCGCCGCTCGATGACACGGCGCGCAAATGAACGGTATCCTTGCCCGCCGAGACGCTGCGGTCGGGATCCACGACGCGCACGCTGATGGAGTTGCCCGGCTTGACTTCGTCGGTCTTGCGCACGGTGCTGAGCGCCGCGACCACCGCGGCCATCTGCGCGTCGCCCTGCGCGGCCTGCGCCTCGAGGCGGGCGCGGATCTGGGCTTCCAGCGCGGCCTCCGCCATTTCCTCTTCGCTGAGGATCTCGCCGGAGGAGGCGAACATCTGGGGATCGGACATGACGGTCACGGGCGGGGCCTCCGCGCCGGCGAGCTTGTTGATCTGCTTGAAGCGCTCCGAGAAATCGTACCGCACCTCGTCGCCGCCCAGCACCTGCAGCATGCGGTCGCCTTTCACCGCCGCGCCCAGCGCCGTGGCGATCTGGCCTTCGAAGCGGACCTTGGAATCGCCGAAGGGCAGAAGGTTGAAGATTTCCTCGTCGCCGGAGGCGGTCCACACGCGCACCTCGATGCCCATCGCGGCGCCCACCACGGACAGGTTGCGGTCCTCGAGCTGGATCGTGAGGACCCGGCCCGGAACCAGTATGCGCTGGGACGCGGTCAGGCCCAGCTTGAGCTGCGTGGCCTCGATCAGCTTCTTGAGCTTGAGGTACAGCCTGCCCTCGAGAATGCGCCCCTCGGCGAGGGTCGGATCGAGCTGCAGCGCCTGGTTCAGGTTGTCCCTGGCGCCCGCGTAGTCCTCCTGGTCGTACTTGACCAGCGCCAGCAGGTAGTTGGCCTGGGTCTGGAGGTAGCGGTCGTCGCGCTGCAGCAGTTCCTCCAGGCGCTTGGTGGCGCCGGCATAGTCGCGGGTGAGCCGCTCCACGTCGGCCACCTTGACCTCCGCCACGCCCTTGGCGCGCGTGCCGTCGTATTCCTTGGCCAGGGCGATGCGCTCGTACTGCGCCTTGGCGCGCGGATACTCCTGGCGCGCCAGGGCGATGTCGGCGTAGGCCAGGAAGAGGCGGCCGCGGGCCTCGTTGTCGGACATCTGCACCGTGGCGGTTTCGACGGTCTCGATCATGGCCCGGGCCAGGCGCTCGGCCTGCTCATACTCGCCCTGCGCGGTGCACCGCTCGATGGCCCAGATCGCGAAGAGCGGATCCAGGTTCTTCAGTTCCGAGATCATCAGGTCGCGGGCGCCGGCATAGCCGCTCCAGGCCTGGTCGTACTGTCCGGCCAGGTACGCGAGCTGCGCCGCGTAAATCGGATAGCGGCGGTCCCCGCGATCCACCGGAATCACGCCGCCCAGGGCCACCAGGGTCTGGGCGCGAATCGACTCGACGGTCTTGCGCAGGTGGTCCGGGAGGTGCTCGCCCACGGACATCGCCGCGGTGCTGTGCGAGGCCGCCAGCTCCAGCAGGTTGTTCTCGGCCGCGGCGGCGGCCCGCGTCACGAGGCGGCCGTACAGATCGTTGCGCCGGTTGCCGTCGCGCAGCGCGCGGGCCGCGGCCCAGAAGCCCGGCACCTCCGCCAGCAGTTCGCCGGCGCGTTTGCGGGCGACGTAGGCGTCGTGGACAAGCTCGATGCCCGCAAACGCGGTCTCGTAGTCCCATTCGTTGATGCGCAGTTCGCTGAAGGCGCGCTTGAGGGCCGCCAGTTCCGCGTCGCTGATGTTGCCCGCCTTGCTCAGGCTTGTCAGCGACCCGGCGACGCCGGGCATGACCACCTGGCGCGGCTGGGTAAGCGCGCGGCCCAGCAGGGCGCCCAGGCGGTCGAAGAACGCCTTGCGGGTCTCCGGCGCCTCGGCGATCGCGGTAAACCGCAGGCCGACGGCGCCGATGGCGTAGTCGTCAAAACGCGTCGTTCCAAAGGCCGCCTCGGCGGCGGAAAGCATCGCCTGGCGGGCTCCCTCGTCGGCCCGGGCGGCGGCGTCATGGGCCACGGACCAGAACTCGTCGCGGGAATACACCGGCGCGCCGCCGTCATAGCCGAACGGCAGCCTGGCGAAACCTTTCATGACCGCGGCGACGGCGTTGGCGCCCTTGCGCTCGCCGTCGGCGCTGCGCTGCCAGAACTGGGGATCGGCCCGGCCCGTCTTGGCCACCTCCTCGGCGAACATGTCGTCGAAGTACCTGTCGCGGGGGTACTTGTCGTTCATCCACGGGAACTCGCGCTCCAGGAGCCACTGGTAGGTGGTGGCGGCGTTGATCCGCCCGTCCAGGCGATAGTCGGGCTGGCTCATCAGGACCTTGCCCTCGACCAGCTTGGTCATGATCTCCCGGCTGGCGGGGTTGTCTATGCGCGTTTCGCGGTAAAGGTTGAACAGCCGCGCGTTGAACTTGCCGGCGCCGAGCATGGCCAGGACGGCCTTGGAGATCGCCGCCTCGAGACGCACGCGGTCCTCGCCCTGCGCCTGTGCCAGAGCGCTGATCCGGCCGCCGGAACCCAGCCGCAGATCTTCCGCGATGGCGGCCAGGACCGCATCGAGCCCGCCCGCGCTGCCGTCCTGAAGGTGCAGGTTCATCTGGTCGGTCAGCGCCTCGGCCAGCAGATCCATCATGTCGACATCCGGCCGCGGCCGCAGGACTTCGCCCAGGCAGATCCGGCCGAAGGGGGTCTTCTTGGCCTCGTAGTCCCGCAGCGCGGCGTAGGCCGCCCGGCCCGCCGCCAGGGCGGCGTCGCGGTCTTTGCGGTCAAGCGCTTCGCGCTCCCGCGCCATGTTCTGGCACAACTGGCCGGGCGCCTTGCCGGCGTCGTAAACGGCGGGATCGACCACCTGCCGCAGGGCCTGGCCGATGGGCTCGATCAGCGCGATGACCGCGTCGAACTTCTTGCCCTCCTCGGGCGAGCGCTTGGCGGCGGCTTCCTGCTCGCGGCGCACCGACTCGCTCCAGGCGCGGAACTGATTCTGGACCTCGCCGTAGATGTGCTGGCGGTCCCCCGCGGACAGCGGCGCCCAGTCCAGCAGATGGAGGTACTCGACCGTCTTGGTCCGGTCGCTCCACTGCCAGACGTGCGTCATGTAGATTCGGTTTATGTCGCGGTTCATCAGCGCCAGCGGCGACTTGAAATAGACCTCGACCAGGTAGCGGGCAAAGGCCTGCTCCATGGCTCCCTGCTGCAGCCGGCCGGCGTCATCGCGCGGGAAGCTCCGGTACACGTTCGACATCAAGTCGGCCAGACTGCGCATCTCATCCGCGCTGCCCAGGAACCAGCTTTCGTTCTGCGCCAGGTGAAGCAGACAGGCGCGATACTCGTCGCCGGCCGCCAGCGCGCGCATGACGGCCGCGCCCCCGCTGTTGACGCCGGCCAGCGCCGGCGCGGCGGCCTTGTGCAGCGCCGCGTCGGCCGTGCGCCAGGGCAGTTCCACGCGGCTCGCCCATCCGTTGCGCTCGGCGCTCGGCGGCGCGGCGCGGACCAGTTCCAGCCAGGTTTCGGGGGTGGCAAAGATGCTCGAGAGTCGATAGCTGTCGGCCATCGCGTGGAACGCGGCCTGCTCGGCCGGGGAAAGCCGCGCAAAAGCCTGCTTGAAGAAGGCGAGCTTGGCGTCCGCGGCGCGGCTCAACTGCTCCTGCCATCCGCCGGCGTCCCTGCCGCCGTTGCTCCACATCGCGCAGACGGCCGCCAGGGTCTCGCCGCGCGGCGCGGCGTCGAGCCAGGCCTGGGCCGAGGCCGCCACGGGGGCGAACTCCGCCGTGAGCGCGGCCGCTTCCTTGCCCCTCGCGCCCGCGCACATGGTCAGGTAGTCCGTCTGGAACCGCAGCCGCGCCTGCCGCGCGGGGCTCTCGCGGATCAGATCCACTATGCGGCGCATCTGCGGCAGGGCGTCGTACGCCGCGGCATTGTCCTGCCTGGTCGCGTCGATCAGACGGTCCAGATCGTCCCAGTAAAGCAGCCGCTCCAACTCCACGGGCCCCTGATCGCCCATGCATACCGCCAGCCAGCGCGCCACGCCGGCCAGATCGTTGCGCTCCCACGCCACCTGGATGAACCACTCGTCGTACTTCTTCGCGTCCACCGTCGCGCGCAGCGCCTCGCCGGACTGCTTCATGAACGCATGGGCCTCGTCCTTGCCGTCTATGTCCATGAGCATGCCGCAAAGCTCCGCGGCAGCCCTCGAAGCCTCGGCCCCCGCGGGCAGCGCGCGCAGATACTGCTTCTGGCGCGTGATCGCCGTGCGGTAGTCGCCCGTCAGGCGCGCGTTCTCGGCCGCCAGCTTCAGCAGCGGCGCCGCCGGCGCGGGGTTGCGGGCCAGGTAGGCCTTGACCAGGGGCGCGACCGCGTGCGGGCGGAACAGCGCGGCGCCCAGTTCGATGGCCCTCTGCACTTCCGCCGTGGACAGTTGCTCGCCCGCGCGCAGGCCCTTGGCCAGCAGGTCGTCGAGTTCGGTCGCGCTCGCGCCCGCCGCGGCGGCCGGCTGCGCCGGCGGCGCGCCGGGTGTCTGGGCCCAGGCCGCGGCCGCGCAGGCCGCCGCCAGAACCATGGCTGCAAACGTTCGTGTACGCATGGGGCTGCTTCCTCCTTCTTCGCTTTGGGATTTATGCTCTCGGATCGCGCGGTCCGGATTGCCGGTCCCGGCATCCCGCCTGCTCAAGCTCAACTTCCCGACTTTCTCTCCGGCGACCGGATGTGCGCTTGCCATGTTCGATCCTCATCACTCGCCGCTCGGGCCGGAAGACGGAGCCGTCCCCGATGCGCCGGCCAGCTTGGCCTGAATCCTGGGCAGAATCTCCTTGGCCTTCGCGGCGTAGGGACTTTCGGGATACTCCGAGATCAGCTGCGCGCACTTGTCGCGCGCCTTGCTGTAGTCGCCCGACTGGTAGGCGACGAGCGTCCACTTCAAGTACATCGAATCCAGGAACGGCGCGTCCGGATAGTCGGTAAACACCTGGTCGAGCAGCACGCCGGCCTGCACGAAGTCCTGGGAATCGACATAGTAGTCCACCACCTTGGCGATGGCCTGCGGCGCAAAGGGGCTGTCGGGATAGCGCTCGGCGCAGAGCTTGTACTCCTGGATGGCCTGCGCCCGCGCCATGTTCCGCGTTTCCTTGCCGCCGCTCTTCTGGGCGTCCTTGGCCGCCTCCTCGCCGGCGGCCTCGATCGCTTCGCCCAGCCGGTAGTGCGCCTCGCCCTTGGCCTGCGAGATCTCCAGGGCCAGCACCTGGCGGTACGTACTGATGGCGTCGGCGTACTTGCGGTTCTCCATGTGAATGTTGCCCATGCCGATCAGGGCCTCGTCCACCAGCGGCGAATCCGGATAGAGCTGGTTGAACGCCTTGCAGACGGCCATCGCGTTGGCGAAGTCGTCGGACGCGATGTGCAGCTCCCACGTCAGTTTGTAGGCCTGCTGGTGCACTTCCGGCGGAACGCCCTCGGTCATGCGCACCACTTCCTGGCTGCGCTCCAGGCCAAGGAGGGCCTTCTCGCCCGCGCCCTTCACCAGCCCCATGGACCGGAAAATGCGCGCCAGCTCCAGGTAGGCCGTGGCCTCCACGACGTTCTTCTTGCTGCGCACGACCGGGTCGAAAACCACGTCCTGGCTCGCGCGCGGCCGGCTGTCCAACTGGCCCAGCACGGGCAGCGTCGCGCTCGTCGTGCGCGCCACCGGGCCTTCGATGTTCAGCGTATCGACGTAAGTCACGACAATCTCATCGCCCTGCTCGCAGGACAGGATGTCGTCGTCCTGATTGGGGACTTCCCCCGAGGACAGCATGCCCACCTTGAACTTGCCGCCGAAGCGGCCCGTGCGCAGCGGAGCGTTGGTGCCCAGCTCATGCACCTCGAACCGCACCTGGTCGCGCGTGACGTAGATCACTTCCTCTTCCGCGGGACGGGTCAGCACGTCCTCCGACTCGGACTCCTGCTTGTAGCGGCTGATCGCCGTCAACTGCGCCTTGTCGCTCTCGTCCGAAACGTCAAGGTCCGCGTCATGCAGCAGCGCGAAGCAGGGCTGCCCCAGGTAGGCCGCCGCGGCGTCCGACTCGTAATCCCCGAGCTTGAAGGCCACCGCCCCGCTGGATACGACCGTAACCGTGCTCGTGCGCGCCATCTCCCTGACGCCTTCCGCGGTGGTGTCATCGAGGTAGGTGCTCAGGATCTCGTCGCCGCTGACCACCTGCAGCGTGCCGTCTCCCGGCCTGGGCGCCCCGATGGCCGTCGGCAGGGAGCCGATGACCGTTCCGTCGGCGGTAAGCGGAATGCTGTCCACTTCCTCGCGGTCCCCGCGCGAGGTCGTGACGAAGATGCGCGTGGGCTTGCCCAGCTTCAGCAGGATCGGTATGTCGCGGTCCTCCACGCGCAGGTAGAAGCGGCGGCCGGCCTCCATGTACTCGGCCGTGGCGCTCTCGGGGTCCATGAACGCCCCCACCATGTTGAGCGCGTCAATGGCCTTGCTCCAGTTCCGCTGCACGAAGTGGCACATACCTATATAGTAGTAGGCCTGGTTGGCCCACACGGTCCCGGAGTAGTCGGAAGTGATCTTGCGCAGGACCGGGAAAGCCTCGCTGAACCGGCGCGTCTGGAAATGGGCCACGCCGGCAAGATAGAGCGCTTCCAGGAACCACTCCCGCTCTTCGCCGGTCGGCTTCTTGTCCGGCTTCTCCAGCGCCTTGAGCTTGGACAGCATCGAAACGGCCTTGGCCTGGTCGCGGATTTCAAGGTAGTGGCGTCCGAGCTCCAGCGATGCCGGATAGACCGTGACGGTGTTGGGGTACTGCTCCAGGATAGACTCGAAAATGCGCACCGCGCGGTCCGCCTCCTTGGCGCGCATGAGATCCATGCCGCGTTCGAACAGCCGGCGCGCTTCCATCGCCGCGCCGCCCGAGGCCACGGCCGCCGTGTCGCCCTCCGGCGCTTCCCGCCGTTCGCGCGCCGCCTGCGCCCGCGGCCCCGCCAGCGCGCAGGCGATCGCCAGCCCGATTCCGGCCAGCTTCGCCGCTCTTCCCCGCGAGATACTAGTCTGCATCTATGCCTCCTCCTATCTTGATGCCCAGCGCCTCCAACTCCTGATGAGCGGCGCTGGACTGGCCGCTCCTCGGATACTTCTTCATCACGTCCCTCAACCCGGCGACGTACTGCTCGCGCCTGCCCGCGCCGCGATACACGTGCGCCACGCGCAAGCCGGCTTCCGGGGCCTCCCGCTCAAAGAAATTCTCGATCTCCTGGAGCTGCCCCACGGCCGGGTCCACGCGTCCGAGCCCGACCAGGCATTCGGCGATGGCGAACAGGTTCCGGGGCGGGTCGTCGGTCATCTGGTAGGCCTGGATCGCTTCTTCCAGCTTGCCGATCCCGCGCAGCAGCCCGGCCTTGATCCAGTAGGCCTCCCTGGCGTAGACGGTGACCACGGTGCACATGTCGGCCAGCGGCAGGCCCCTTTCGGCCTTCTTGTTCGCGTCGCCGCGATATTCGAACCAGAAACGCAACTCCTCCATGTGGCCGAGATCCTTGTCGTCCATCCGGTTGCAGGTCTCCACCACGAGTTCCTCGTCGCGGTGCCAGAAGAAGCGGGCCAGGGAAACCTTCTCCGGGTCCTTCATCTCGTTGAACTTCAGCTTGAAGAACAGGTTCCTGGCGATGGCCCGGGCCGTGGACACGTCGAACAGATCCTCCATGAGCTTGCGTATCAGGTCGTTCGACATCTTGGCGAAATTCAGCTTGGCGTAGTAGTCGTTCACCTTTGCGGGGTATTCCCGGTAGAAAACGATCCACTTGGCCACGCGCGCGTAGTCCTCGGTCTTCTGGTACGCCTCGAACTGCTTGTCCAGGCGCGCGAACCAGGCATCCTGCTTGCCGTCCGCCGCCCGCCGGAAGTCGGCGTTGTCCTTCACGAAGTCGTCGTCCGCCGGCCGCTTGCCTTCCATCGCGTCGGCCCAGTAGCGGAAATATGCCGTGCGCTTGTCCGCCTCGTCCTGATTGAACCCGCCCATCTCGCGGACCTTGCCGCGGACCACGGTCCAGAAATACGCGTCGTCTTCGGCCTTCTCCTTCCGCGGTGGCCAGTCGAAACCGTTGAGCTGGACGCAGGCCGCGCGCAGACGCCGCACGTCGGGGCTCACGCGGACGTGAATGAACAGCAGCTGCCGGATGGCTTCGTCGGACGCGCGCCGGTTGGCCTCGCGGAAGTCGGTCGCCACCTGCAGGTAGTACTTGGCGGCATCCGCGACCTTGCCGTCACCGAGCAGCCGCCCGGCCAGCGCGTTCAGGGCATGAGCCGCCAGGGCGTGCCTGCGGTAGTCGGCGTCTTCCGCCATCTCCTTCCAGCACTTGAGCGCATCCTCGACGTTGCCGTTGCCCTCGTGGCATTGGCCCATGTAGAAGAGCGCCGCGGCCGCGTAATGAACGGAATCGGGGAAGTAGTCCAGGACATCGTTGTATATCTTGATCGCATCGTGGCGCTTGTTGTCGTACTGCATCGCGCGGCCCTTGCGCATGATGGCGTAGGCCAGGGCCGCGGAGCGCGGAAACTCCTGCAGGAATGCGTCGTACTCCGCCACCGCCTGCCGCCAGAGACCGTCCTCGAAGGCTTTGTCCGCCCGCGACAGGCTGCGCGCCTCGAAAGGATCCAGGGCCTTCAGGTCCGGGTCGGTAATCGCGACGTCGCCGTCGCGCAAGGCAAACGCCGCGCTCGCGGCAAACAGCAGGACGAAACCCAGCGCCGCCGCCGCCCGCCCGGGAGACATGAATGGCGTCGCTGGCGTCAAGCCCTTCTTCCTTCCGACAACACCGGATGCGTGCGGATTGTCCACTGTCTCGTCTCCGCGGTCCCGCGTCCCGCGCCTGCGCCGCGGCGCAGCCGCGCGCGCAGCACGCAAACAAAACTCACGGGGCCAGCAGCAGAAAACATGCCATCAGAAACCGGGAAACGCCCCTGAAACACAAACACCCCTTTTCCATGGCTTTCCGGAGACAGATGGCGCCTCACCCGGCTGCCACCCCGGGAAGCCCCGCGTACTGGCGTACACACATGCCGTATTCGCAGTCGACCGTGTATCCTGCCTGATTCTCCTCACAATGAAAGCGGGAGATGGGAATCGAACCCACGACGTGCAGCTTGGGAAGCTGCCATTCTGCCACTGAATTACTCCCGCATCTGTGTTCCAGGCTCCGTAGGCTAGCACACGCCGGATGTAACGCCAGACAAAAAAACGCGCAGCGGGTCAGTGAAACGCGGGGAAGGCGGCCCGCGTGATTGACGCGCCACGCCGCGCTTATTGCGCCGGAGCCCACTCCGGACGCGCGCCCGTCTGACGCCACGCCGCGATGTCGCGCGCCATGCGCGCCGCGTCCGGGTCGAACCGCCACGCCAGCACGCGGCAGGCGCCGGCCTCGCAGACCAGCCGCAACGCGCATTGGTACGGCGCAAACCCCTTGACAAGTCCGAACCGCAGCGTGGCGGGGCCCGCCGGCGCCGCCGCGCCACGCGCCTCCGCCGCCGCGCCGCGTCCGCCCGCGTCCTCCAGCACGGCCCTCAGCTCCACGCCGCCGTCCCCCGCCGACACATCGCATGCCAGCGTATACGCGCCGCATGCCAGTCCTTCCTCCGCCAGCGTTACCGTTGCGGCCGCGCCTGCGCCGTCCGCCGCCAGCTCCACATACGGCGGCCCCGCGCTTTCCAGGTAGCGCGCCCCGGCAACCAGCTCCCCCAACGCCTCGGGCGCCGTCCCGGCCCCCGGCAGGCCGTCCGGCGGCGCGGCTTCGCCGCCGCCGAACAGGCGGAACACCGCCTCCTCGCGCGGCGTCGCCAGCACCGTCACCCACACGTCGCCGCCCTTCGCCGCGGCCCGCAGCGGCGCCATGAAGATCGCGCCCCCTTCGCCGCCGGGGTCCACGCGCCGCCAGCGCCGCGGGACGAGTCGCACGATGCGCTGCGCGTCCGGCCCGAGCCGTTCGGCGGCGCGCGCGCCGCCGAACGCGATCGCCGCCTCCGCCGCGCGCGCGCCCGAGCGCAGCCCGATCGCCATCGCGCCGCCCGGATCTTCCACCACGACTTCGCGCCGCGCGGTCCCGCCGGCGGCCACCCGCAGCATGCGGTCGTTGCGCGGGAAAACCGGTCCGTTCGCGAAGATCCAGTCGCGCGCGCCGGGCAGCGGAACCGCGGGAACCGGCGCCTGGCCGAGCGCGCGCCATTCCGCGCCGCCCCAGGCCAGCACCCGCTGCCCCCGGTTGCGGAACACCGCGGGGTTGTCCGGCTCAAGCCGCACGTCCTTGATCTTCGCCCGCTTCCAGGGCTTTCCGCTCTGCGCGCGCAGCACCGCGGAGGGCAGGTGACGCCGGAACCAGAGGTTGTCCTCGCGGCTCCAGTAGAACCGTTCGCGCCACGCGACGCGGCCGATCTCCGCCGTAACCAGCAGCGCCAGCGCCAGCGCCGCCGCCGCGCCCGCCCGCCCCGGCCGCCGTCCAGCGCGGCAGGCCAGGAAAGCCGCGCCCAGGCTCAACGGCAACTGCAGATACGAGAAGTGAAACGGCTGCACCACCGGCTTGCCGGCGATCGACGCCGCCAGCGCAAGGAACGGATACGTCAGCACCGCGGCGGCCGCCAGGCGCCGGCCCGCCTCGACCGGATCGCGCTCCCGCAAGGCGCGCGCGCCGCGCAGGCGCGCCCAGGCCGCCGCCGCCCCGCCCGCCGCCGCCAGCGTCAGACCCGCCCCCATGGCGCGCACGACGAGCGGGAGATTGCCGGCCAAGGAACGCGCCAGGCGCGCGCGCGCCGGCAGCGCGCGGAATTCATCGGCGATGCCGTAGTCGCGAATGAAGGCGAAGTTGGCCGCCACGTCGCGCCACGCGCGCGTCCATTCCACCAGGCAGGCCGGGGTCGCCAGCACCGCGCCCGCGGCGAAGCCCAGCAGCGCGGCCGCCGCCGCGGCCGCGACCCGGACCAACCGCCGCCCCGCCGCCAGCTCCAGCGCGAGCAGCAGCGCCACGGCCGTCCCGGCCAGCGCGCCGTTGTACTTGCAGCCGAAGGCAACCCCCACGGCCAGGCCGCAGACCGGCATCCACGCCGCGCCGCGCCCCGTCGCCCAAAGGAGCAGCGCCGCCAGCGCGGCCGCCGCGAACAGGTCCGTGCCGACGTCGCCCGTGGCGTGATGGCACACCGCGATCGAAACCGGCGCCAACGCCAGCAGCAGCAGCGTCCACGCCCGCGCGCCGCGGCATTCGGGCATCAACACCCGCGCCGCCGCCGCGCCCAGGCCCATTGCCAGCAGCCCGTAGAGGACCCGCAGCCCGCGCGCCCATCCGGTCAGCGCCCGCCTGTCCGGCGGCGCCGCCGGCGCGGCGCCGGAGAGCGCGCCGCGCGCGAACAGCGCCGGCCGCATCAGCAGTTCGTCCACGCGGTTGAGGCCGTAGGGATACCCGTCGTAGAAAAGGCTGCCCGTGCGCCACGCGTAGCGGCCCCGCAGGTAGTTCTCCAGCGCCGCGATCTGCTTCGCCTCGTCCGGATGCGCGCAGGCGTCGGCGTCGATCCCGCGCCGGAGCCCGGCCGTCCGCAGGTCGAAGGCGACGAGGAAGACAACGGCGCCGAAGAGCCACGCGGCCGGGCGGCCGCATACGTCGCGGATGAAACAGCGCGGCATGGAATTCCAGAGGGCCGGGCTCCGTCCCGGCCGCCACATCGGCGTCACGCCGATGCGCCATGGCACTTCTTGTACTTCTTGCCGCTGCCGCAGGGACACGGGTCGTTGCGCCCGACCTTGGGCGCGTCGCGGCGCACGGGCTCGGGCGGCGGTCCGCCCGCCGCCGCCAGGCGCGGGCCCGCCGCCGGTCCGCCCGGCGGCAACCCGCCGGCCCGCGCCAGCGCCGCGTCCATGGCCGACGCCTCCTCGTGCACGGCGCGGCGCGGCAGGGCCCGCAGGAACTGCTCGAAAGCCTCCAGCGACGTGGCCGACCGGAAGAGCGACGAGGCCACGTCCTGCTTGATGTCGCTCATCAGCGTCTCGAACATGTCGAAGGCCTCGCGCTTGTACTCGATCAGCGGGTCGCGCTGCCCGTAGGCGCGCAGCCCCACCCCCTCGCGCAGGGAATCCATGCTGCGCAGGTAGTCCTGCCAGTGCGAATCGATGGCGTGCAGCAGCAGGTGGCGCTCCAGCGAGGTGATGCGCTGCGCGTCCTCGCTGGCGATCTTGAGCTCGTAGGCGGCCTTGACCCTGCCGAAGACCTCCGCGGCCAGCGCCTCGGGGTCGCCCGCCCGGGCGCGCACCTCGTCGGCCCGCAGCGCCACCGGGAACGAGGACTGCACCCACTCCACGAACGCCGCCGCCGCGTCGGCGTCGTCCGGCGCTCCGATCGCCCCGGCCTGGGTCGCGATGACGTCCCGCAACAGGTCGTAGACCTGCTCCCGTACGCTCGCGGCGCGCACGATCTCGCCGCGGAAGCCGTAGATCACCTCGCGCTGCCTGTTGGTAACGTCGTCGTACTCGAGCGTGCGCCTGCGGATGCCGAAGTTCTGCTGCTCGACGCGACGCTGCGCCGTCTCGATCGAGCGGTTCAGCCAGCGGTGCTCGAGCTGCTGGCCGTCCTCCAGGCCCAGCCGGCTCATGATCCCGGCGATGCGGTCCGACCCGAAGAGGCGCATGAGGTCGTCCTCGAGCGACACGTAGAAGCGCGAGGAGCCCGGATCCCCCTGCCGCGCGCAGCGGCCGCGCAACTGCCGGTCGATGCGGCGCGCCTCGTGGCGCTCGGACCCGATCACGTGCAGGCCGCAGGGGTCCTTCGCCAGCAGGTCGCGCAGTCGGTCGCCGTTGACGCGGTCGTCGAGCCGGAGGCCCGACTCCACGAGCTTGCGTTCGACGTGCACCACGCCCGGCCCCAGCTTGATGTCCGTGCCGCGCCCGGCCATGTTCGTGGCGATGGTCACCGCCCCGGGCTGCCCGGCCAGCATGACGATCTCCGCCTCGCGCTCGTGGTTCTTGGCGTTGAGCACGTTGTGCGGAATGCCCGCGCGGCGGAGCATGCGGCTGATCACCTCGGAGGTGTCCACCGAGGCCGTGCCGATGAGGATGGGCTGGCCGCGGCCGTGGCGCTCCGCGACCTCCTCGATGATGGCGTTGTATTTCTCGCGCTGGGTTTTGTAGATGACGTCGTTTGCTTCCAGGCGCCGGACCGGCCGGTGGGTTTCAAGCTGAACCACGTCCAGTCCGTAGATGTGATGGAATTCGTCCGCCTCGGTTATGGCCGTGCCGGTCATGCCCGCCAGCTTGTCGTACATGCGGAAGTAGTTCTGGATCGTGATCGTGGCCAGGGTCTGCGTCTCGCGCTCGATCTTCACGCCCTCCTTGGCCTCGACCGCCTGGTGCAGCCCGTCGCTCCAGCGCCGCCCCGGCAGGATGCGGCCGGTGAACTCGTCCACGATCAGCACCTGGTTGTTCTGGACCACGTACTCGACGTCCTTCTCGTAGATGCAGTAGGCGCGGATGAGCTGGTCCACGTTGTGAATGCGCTCGCTCTTCTCGGCGAACTGGGTCTGGATCTCCTGCTTGCGGCGCAGCCGCTCCTGCGGCGAGAGGCGCGCGTCCGCGTCAAGATCGGCCATGGCGGTGATCAGGTCCGGGAGCACGTAGGTCTCCGGGTCGGAGGGGTTCAGCGCGCTGCAGCCCTTCTCGGTGAGGCTGGCGTCGTGGCCGCGCTCGTCGATCGTGAAAAGCATCTCCTCCCGCAGCGCGCGCGCCTGCTCCTTGCGCATGTCGGTCAGCATCTGGTTGTCGACCTGCTCGAGCAGCTTGCGCACCTTGGGGTCCTCGATCATGTGCAGCAGCTGCTTGTTCTTGGGCATGCCGTGCTTGACCTGGTAGAGGTGCAGCTGCGCATCCTCGACCTCGTCTTTCTCGAGGTGCTCCTTCGCCTCCTGGATGAAGCGGCTGCACAGCGCGCGCTGCTCGCGCACCAGGCGCTCGACCTTGGGCTTGAGCTCGAAGTACTGGTGCGAGGAGACCGGCGCCGGCCCGGAGATGATCAGCGGCGTGCGCGCCTCGTCGATGAGGATGCTGTCCACCTCGTCGATGATGGCGTAGTTGTAGCCGCGCTGCACCTGGTCCTCGGGAGCGCCGGCCAGGCCGTTGTCGCGCAGGTAGTCGAAGCCGAACTCGCTGTTCGTGCCGTAGGTGATGTCGCAGCCGTACTGCTGCCGCCGCTCCTCGGCGTGCATCTGGTTCTGGATGCAGCCCACGCTGACGCCCAGGAAGCGGTAGACCAGGCCCATCCACTGCGAGTCGCGGCGCGCCAGGTAGTCGTTGGTCGTCACCAGGTGCACGTTGCGGCCCGCCAGGGCGTTCAGATACAGCGGCATGGTGGCCACCAGGGTCTTGCCCTCGCCCGTGGCCATCTCCGCGATCTTGCCCTGGTGCAGCACGATGCCGCCGACGAGCTGCACGTCGAAGGGCACCATGTTCCACGTCATTTCGTGCCCGCAGACCTCGAAACGAGTGCCCTCCAGGCGGCGGCACGCGTTCTTCACGACGGCGAAGGCTTCCGGCAGAACGGGATCCAGGACGCTATGGTATGCCGCGCCGATGCCGCGTTTGACCCGCAGTTTTTCCTTCTCGTCAATCGCCCGGGACACCCTCTGCTTCAGTTCCAGCAATAGAGAGGCCAGCGGCTCTTTGCGAAGAGACTCTTGGACGCGGCGCCGCAGATCGTCCGTCTTGGCGCGTAACTGATCGTCGCTCAGGCCGCCATACTGTTCATCCAGCGCGTTGATTTGCGTCACGATCTTCCCCAGCGACCGCAGATCGCGCTCGTTCTTGGTCCGCAGAAAAGCCTTCAGTACGGCCTGCATTACGCGTATCTCTCCATTATGCGCCGGATCGCCGGCTCGCGCGTCTCGATGCTCTCGCAGAGCTTCAGTTGCACCAGCGCGCGCCGCAGGTTGTGGCCCTCGTAGCGCGTCTTGAAGTACGTGTCGCCGGCAATGTAGTCCGCGAAGAAACGCACCCCCAGCTCGAAAGTGAGCAGCCGCAGCGCGTCGAACCGGTAATGCCGGTCGGCTTCGGTCAGAAAGCCGCCGGCGAAAGACATGTACCCCCTGACTATAGCGTCGCACAAATCCGTGTCGAGATAGACTTCGGCCAGGTCCCGCGTCTCCTCGCCGCCCGGGTTGCAGCACGAACGCAGGCAGTCGCCGAAATCGTAGTGCACCAGCCCGGGCTTGACCGTGTCCAGGTCGATGAGACACGTCCCCTTCCCCGTGTCCTCGTCGATCATCACGTTCGCGAACTTGGCGTCGCCGTGTATCGGGCGCACGATCAGCTCGCCGCGCGCGCGCGCCTCTTCCAGCACGCCGGCCCAGTCGCGGCGGCGCCGGATGAAGCGCTCGCACTGCCGCGCCTCGGACGAGCCGCGCAGCCGCTCCACGCCCCCCGGCGTGCCCAGGGCCGCGTCCAGCGCCGCGAGGTAGCGCGGCGTCTCGTGAAAACCCGGCAGCGTGTCGCGCAGCCGCTCCGGCGGCAGGTCGCTGATCAGACGGTGGAACTGCCCCAGCACCACGCCCGCCTCGTGGGCGTGCTCGGGGCTCTGCACGCGCTCGAAGGACTCCGCGGAGGCGATCAGGGTGACCGCGCGCCACCAGTGGCCGTCCTCGTCGGTCAGGAAGTCCGCGCCGTCCCGCGTGGGAATGATGCGCGGCAGCTGCCAGATGCGGTCGGCGTCGTCCGCCTCCGCCTCGAGCCGCCGGTGCACGTGCTCGGTCAGGACTTTCAGGTTGTGCATGATGTCGTCCGGCCGCTTGAAGACCTGGCTGTTGAGCCGCTGCAGGATGAAGCGGAACTCGGAAAAGGTCGTGCGGAAAATCGCCAGGTAGGTGTCGTTGATGTTCCCGTTGCCCGTGGGCGCCACGCGCACGGGACGTCCCTCCACGGCAAACCGCTGGGCTATCAGGGCAGCTTTCACGGGGGGAAGGGGGCTCGGGGTTAGGTCTCTAATTTGCTAATTAGCGCCCGACGCTGTTCTTCCAGCGCGGCGGCAAACCGCCGGTCTTCGTCGCGCCGCCGCTTCACTCGCGCCACGGCGTGTCCCGCCGCCGCCGTCTTCACGGCGAACATCCTGCCAATCTCCTTCAGCGTCCGTTCACCCGCCTCGCGGCACAGGTACATCGCCGCGTCTCGCCGGACGTGGTTCCGCCGCCGTCTGCGCAGTTCGTCCGGCGCCGCGCGCAGCACGTCCGCCACGGCTTCAAGCAGTCTGTCAAAGGAGATGTCTCTGCGCCACTGTTTCGCGCCGACGATCTCTTCGGACAGAACACGGTCCGGTCCCAGCAGGTCCTGGACGAAGTCCCTGAAACGGTCGCCGCCCAACACGCAGCCCATCCGCACTTCACCGAGCGGATTGAAAGCCGCCTCGTCCCGCTTCCCTTCCGGCTTGTTGCGCTCCTCCTGTTCCTTCACCAGCCATCCGCGTAGGTACTTCCGGTATTGCCGCCGCCCTTCCTTCGCCGTTGACGCCCCAAGCCCGCCCCAGACCCGGTCGCACTCGATCCGCGGCATCCCTTCCACCGCCGCCACGTCCTTCACGTACGACCGCACACTGCTCCACGGATAGTCCATGACGCGCGCCAGACGCTCTTCCATCGGCTTCTCGCGCCAGCCCCGCACCCGCACCGGGTTCATGTGCACGTAGCCGCTCACACTCAGCAGATAACCTTCCTCCTCCATGACAATCGCCTTGTACGGACCTTCAAACAGGTGCCCGCTGCGGCCGTTGCGCTTGTTGCTCCACACCGTGTAGGCGGTATTCAGGTAGTGCATGAAACTGTGCAGGTTCGCATGCTCCGTCCGGACAACGAGATGATAGTGCGTCTCCATCAGCACGTACGCGAACAGCCGCACTTCGTACCGCTCCTGCCCTTCCGCCAGAAGCCCCAGCAAATGCCCCCTGTCCGCGTCACTGCGAAATATCCGCTGGCGGTCGTTGCCCCGCGCCGTGACGTGATACAGCGCCCCCGGATACTCCACTCGCAGCTTACGCGCCATCCCCCATCCCTACCAACAACCACCCCCGCCCGCAAGCCGTTATTTGGCAAATTAGAGACCTAACCCCGAAGGTCACGAAGGTCAGCACGCAAGCCGTTATTTAGCTAATTAGAGACCTAACCCCGAAGGTCACCGAAGGTCAAAGCACGCAAGCCGTTATTTAGCTAATTAGAGACCTAACCCCGAAGGTCAGCCAACCCCGAAGGTCAGCCTGTCATGCCCGGCGAACCCGCCTTGACCGTTCCGGCGCGCGATGGTACTCACGCCGCATGACCACGGAATGCCTGTACGGAATCAACGTCGCCGACGAGATCCTGCGCGCCGGACGCCGCCGCGTCCGCCGCGCCTTCCTTTCCGCCAGGAAGACCCCCCACGCGCGCATGCGCGCGCTGCGCCGGGCTCTCGAAGCGGCACGCGTCGACTGCGAGGAAACGGACGACGGGCGGCTGGCGCGGCTCTGCGGATCGCGCGACCACCAGGGCATCGTCCTGGCCGCCGACCCCTACCCCTACGCGCATCTCGATGAGGTCTTCGCCGCCGAGCGCATCCTGCTGCCGGACAACATCGAGGACCCACACAACCTGGGCGCCATCCTGCGCACCGCTGAATTCCTGGGCTACTCCGGCGTATGCCTGCCCACGCGGGGCACGCCCGAGGTTTATGCTTCGGTGATGCGCGTCTCCGCCGGCGCGGCCGAACACCTGCGCATCGCGCGCTGCCGCACGGCCAACCACTACGCGCGCCTGGCCCGGGAACGCGGCTTCAGCCTGATCGCCCTCGACGCGCAGGGCCGCGCCACGCTCGCCGCGCTCGCGTCCGACCCGCCCGCGCGCTTCATGCTGGTGATCGGCGGCGAGGACAAGGCCGTCGGTCAGTTCATCCTGAACATGGCCGACCACACCGTGCGCATCGGGGGACCCGGCAGGGTCGGGTCGCTCAACGCCTCGGTGGCGGCCGCGCTGGCGATGTACGCCCTGCGCCCGGAAGCCGCAAAGACGGCCGCAGCCGCCCGCGCCTGACTCACCCTACGGTTCGGCCGCGCCAAGCGCGGCGGAACCGCTCTTTCCAGGCTCACAGGCCGACGCGCTTCTTCAATTCGGCCAGCTGCGCCTTCATGCGGGCCGGCAGACGCGAATCCGCCGTGTTGAGATAGGCCTCAATCTCCGGCACCTCGCTCTTCCAGCCTTCCACGTCGACGCGCAGCAGTTCGTCCACCACGCCGTCGGTCATGTCCAGGCCGCCGACGTCCAGGTCGCCCTTGAGCGGCAAGTAGCCGACCGGGGTTCTCACGGCCCCGACTTTGCCTTCCACGCGCTCGCACATCCATTTCAGGACGCGGCTGTTGTCGCCGAAACCAGGCCACAGCCACTTGCCCTCGGGGGACTTGCGGAACCAGTTGACGTAAAAGATCTTCGGGGCCTTGTCCCCGAGCCTGTCGCCCATGTTGAACCAGTGCTGCCAGTAGTCGCCGATGTTGTACCCGCAGAACGGCAGCATCGCCATGGGGTCGCGGCGGATCGAGCCCTTGACGTCCAGCGCCGCGGCGGTGGCCTCCGAAGCGGCCGTGGCGCCCATGTACACGCCGTGGTCCCAGTCGAAAGCCTGCGTCACCAGCGGCACGAGCTTCGTGCGGCGGCCGCCGAACACGAAGATATCGATCGGCACGCCGTCGGGATCCTCCCAGTCCGGGCAGATCACCGGGCACTGCCGCGCCGGAGTCGTGAAACGCGCGTTGGGATGGGCGCCCTTGACGGGCTTGCCGTCGGCGTCCTTCTTGTCGGGCGTCCAGTCGTTGCCCTTCCAGTCGATGCCGTGCCCGCAGGAAACACCCATCTCCTCCCACCAGATGTCGCCGTCGTCGGTCAGAACGCAGTTGGTGAAGATGGAGTTGGACTTGATCGTCTCCATCGCCATGGGATTCGACCTGTAGCTCGTGCCCGGGGCGACCCCGAAGAAACCGGATTCCGGGTTGATGGCGTGCAGGCGCCCGTCCGGCCTGATCTTCATCCAGGCGATGTCGTCGCCGACGCACTCGCACTTCCAGCCCGGAATGGTGGGCTGGAGCATGGCCAGGTTGGTCTTGCCGCAGGCGCTGGGAAACGCGGCGGCCATGTGGAAGCGCCGGCCCTGGGGATTGGTCAGGCGCAGGATCAGCATGTGCTCCGCCATCCAGCCCTCGCGACGGGCCATGGTGGAGGCGATGCGCAGCGCCAGGCACTTTTTGCCCAGCAGGGCGTTGCCGCCGTAGCCGGAGCCGTAGGACCAGATCAGGTTCTCTTCCGGGAAATGGGCAATGTACTTCTTCTCGATCGGCGCGCAGGGCCAGGGGACGTCCTTCTGGCCCGGCTGCAGCGGCGCGCCCACGGAGTGCAGGCAGGGAATGAACTCGCCGTTCCCGCCGAGCGCGCTGATCACTTCGTCGCCCACGCGCGTCATGATGTGCATGTTCACCACGACGTAAGGCGAGTCGGTGATCTCGACGCCGATCTTCGAGATGGGCGAGCCGATGGGCCCCATGCTGAAGGGAATGACGTACATGGTGCGGCCCCGCATGCAGCCGTCGTACAGCCCGCGCAGGGTCTTTTTCAGCTCGACCGGATCGATCCAGTTGTTGGTGGGCCCGGCTTCCTCCCGCGTCCGCGAGGCGATGTACGTGCGGTCTTCGACCCGCGCCACGTCGCTGGGATGGCTGCGGAACAGGTAGCTGTTGCGACGCTTCTTCAGCGGCGTGCCCGCGCCGGCGTCGACCATGATCCCGATCATGGCATCGTACTCGGCCTTGGAGCCGTCGCACCAGACCACCTTGTCCGGCGCAACCATGGCCCGGACTTCGGCAACCCAGTCAACGAGTTTCCTGTTGTTGCATGCGACGCTCATGTTGCGTTTTTTCCTTTTACTGGCTCGTCCGTTTTTTCAACCGGCGCCGCAAACACGAAGGCCGGTACCGGCCCCTGCGGGGCCTTGCGCCCGTCCCTGCGCCGCCCTGCCCCGCCCCTATTGCCCCGCCGTGACCTCCCATTGCGCCAGCGGCGCGCCGCCTTCCACCGCCCATCCGGACAGCACCCGGCCGCCCGGCGCGTATCTGACCACGCGGTGGCCGTTGTTGATCGTCACATAGACGTCGCCGCCGGGGCCGGCCGCGATGTCTCCGGGCACGCCGGCGGCTATGTCCCATCCGCCCAGCGGCTGACCCGCCGGACCGTATCCCAGCACCCGGGGGCTGTTGCTGATCGTGACGTATACCTCGCCGTCCGGCCCCGTGGCGATCGCGGACGGCGCGCCGCCCGCCGCTTCGCCCGCGCCCGTTGCTTCCGCCGCGACGGCGTCGCCCGCGGCCGCGCCCTCAACCTGGCTTGACGCCTGCTCCCCGCCCTCGTCACCCTCGTCCGCGGAAACCGGCGCCCCGGTCTGCGCCCACGCCGGCGCAAGCGCAAACGCCGCGCCAAGCAGCGCCGCCATACCGATTCCGCCCGTCCATGCCGCGCGTCCTCTTGTCGACTCCATGACGCTCATCCCGTTCTTCCCTTCTCCTCCCCCGCGGACTCCCGATTCCACGCCCCGCCACGTCACATCTCTACCACACTATCGGCCGCACTCAAGCCCTGAATGGCCGCGATGCCCCATTGCGCAACGCGGAGACCCGGCCCCGACGGCTCCGGTTGATCTCTCTCGCCGCGCCGGCTATCGGTTCTCGTGTTGACATATGCCATATCGAGGAAGCAACAGGTGACGATTGGAGGACCCCGTGCGAACTATTGCCCTGATGCAGCCGCCGCGCATCGTCATCGGCGAACAGGCTGCCGAGGCCTGCGTCGCCGGCGCGCTTCGGCGGGGACACCGGCGGATCTTTGTCGTCACCAGCCCGCCGCTGCGGGCGCTCGTGGCGCCGGTTGCCGCCGCATTCCGCGAGGGCGGGGCCGAAGTGGCCGTTCACGACGCGATCGCGGTCGAACCGACCGTCCGTATGCTCGATGAGGCGCGCGCCGCCGCCCGATCCTTCCGTCCGGACGCCGTGATCGGCATTGGCGGCGGCAGTGCCCTGGACGCGGCCAAGTTCGTGGCTGCGCTGGCGCGGGAGACCAGGCCGGTGGGCGAGTTTTTCGGGCCGGACAAACTGCCGCCGCGGCAGGTCGGGCTCGTGTGCCTGCCGACCACTTCCGGGACCGGCAGCTACCCGTGGCTTGGTCCCTTCGCGGAGGCGGCGGAGCCTGCCGATCTCCGCAAACCTGGGACTTCCTCCTTCACGCCGCCACCCCTTCCCGCATGACATTTCCGCGGAAATCGTCACCATCTCAGGCCCGCAACATCCCGCGGCGACTGCGGGCGCGTTCCCTCTCGCTTGGGTTCGCGCGGGCCGCGGCGGTTCAGCGCCGTGTCGCGGTGACTTCGGATTCGATGCGGCCCCGGGCCAGGCGCGTGAGGAGGCGGTCACCGCTTGACACCGCCGCCGCGTCGGTCACGGCTTTGCCCGAGGCGTCGCAGGTCACGCTGTAGCCGCGCGCCAGGACCGCCAGGGGATCCAGGGCCTTGAGCTGCGACGCCAGCCGGTTCACGTTCTGCGCGCGCGCCTGGCGCGCGAGCGCGCAGGCATGGCCCAGCCGCAGGCCGCCGTCGTCCACGCGCTGCTGCGCGGTCCGCAGCCGGCCCGTCGCGCTGTGCGCCATGCTCAGGCCCAGCCGCTCCAGGCGGTCTTCGAAGCGCCGCACCAGATTGCCGGGCTCCCGGAAGACGTAGCTTCGCTCCGCGGCCAGCAGGCGGTTGCGCGCCCTCAGTCCCGTCTCCACGGCCGCGCGCCGGATCAGCCGCGCCAGCTCGCTCAACCGGCCCTCGAACGCCTCCTTGGTGCCCACCACCAGCTCGGCCGCGGCCGACGGCGTGGGCGCGCGCAGGTCCGCGACGAAATCGCTGATCGTGAAGTCGATCTCGTGGCCCACGGCCGAAATCACCGGAATCGCGGAACGCGCGATGGCCCGCGCCACGCTTTCCTCGTTGAAACACCACAGATCCTCCAGGCTCCCCCCGCCGCGGCCGACGATCATCACGTCCAGCCCCCCCCGCCGGTTGAGCAGGTCGATGGCCGCGGCAATCTCGGCCGCCGCCCCCTCCCCCTGCACGCGCACCGGCGCCAGTACCAGGTGCAGGTTCGGGAAGCGCCGCGTCACGACGTTGAGGATATCGCGCAGCGCCGCGCCGGTCTCGGAGGTCACCACGCCCACGTGCTGCGGCAACAGCGGCATGGGTTTCTTGCGCTCCGCCGCGAACAGCCCTTCCGCGCGCAGTTTCTCCTTCAGCGCCTCGAAACGCGCCTGCAGCGCGCCCAGGCCGCTCTGCTCCATGCGCCGGACGACGATCTGGTAATTGCCGTAAGGCTCGTAGACGGTGATCTCGCCGGAAGCCCGCACGGCCAACCCGTCGGCCGGCTCGAACTTCAGCCCGCCGCGCGCGCCCCGGAACATCACGGCGCTGAGCTGCGACCCGGCGTCCTTGATCGTGAAGTAGAGATGGCCCGACGCGGGCCGCCGCACGTTCGACAGCTCGCCTTCCACCCACACCTCGCCCACCGCGCGCTCAAGCGTGCCCTTGATCAGGCGCGTCAGCTCGGTCACCGTGTAGACCTTGGTCACGTCCGGCACCCCTTCCCTCCCCGTCTCCGGCGGGGAACGCACGCCGCTCCCGCCGCATCCGCCCGCTTACTCCCTTTCCCGCACGCGGGCGATCTTCTTCGCCCGGCCCGTGGCGGCGTCAAGCGTGATCAGCGCGCCTTCCAGCACCGCGTCGCCCGCGGCCACCTTGAAACGCTCCGGCATGCCCGTAAGAAACACGGAAAGCACCGAATTCAGGTCCCGGCCGAGAGCCGAGTCAAGGGCGCCGGTCATGCCCAGGTCGGTAATATACGCGGTTCCCCTGGGCAGGATGTGCTCGTCGCTGGTCTGAACGTGGGTATGCGTTCCGACCACGGCGCTGACGCGCCCGTCCAGATAGCGCCCGATGACGATCTTTTCCGAGGTGGCCTCGGCGTGCATGTCCACCAGCAGCGGGCCCCGCAGGCGCCCGTCCGCCAGAAGCGCGTCCACGGTCCGGAACGGGCTGTCGCAGGCACTCATGAAAACGCGCCCCATGAGGTTCACAACCGTCAGGGCGCCCCTGGCCGTCTCGACCTTCGTCCAGCCGCGCCCCGGACAGCCCGGCGCGAAGTTCGCCGGACGGATCAGGCGCGGCTCCTGGTCAAGCAGCCCGCGCGTTTCCTTCTGATCCCAGGCGTGGTCGCCCAGGGTCAGAACGTCGGCGCCCGCCGCGAGCAGGTCCGCGGCCAGCCGCGCCGTGACGCCCCTTCCCCCGGCCGCGTTCTCGGCGTTGGCCACGATTGCGTCCACCTTGCCGGCCGCCTTCAGGCGCCCGGCCACGCGGGCGAACAAGGCCCGGCCGGGCTCGCCCACGATATCCCCCACCGCCAGCACTTTCATGTCCATGGTTTGTCCCCGATTACGCGCGCCGGTCTTTCATCCCGCGGATCAGCGCGCGTATTCCACGCAGCGCGTTTCGCGGATCACGATGACCTTGATCTGGCCCGGATACTGCAGCTCCGCCTCGATCTTCTTGCTGATGTCCCGCGCGAGCACCACCGCGCCGTTGTCGTCGATCTTCTGCGGCGCGACGATGACGCGCACCTCGCGCCCGGCCTGGATCGCGTAGCTGCGCTCCACGCCGTCGAACCCGTTGGCGATGGATTCCAGGTGCTCGAGGCGCTTGACGTAGATGTCGGTGGTCTCCGACCGCGCGCCCACGCGCGAGCTGGAGATCGCGTCCGCCGCCGCGGCCAGGAGGGCGTAGATGCTCTCCGCCTCGACCTCCTCGTGGTGCGCCGCCACCGCGTTGATCAGGAGCTGCGGCTCGCTGTGCCGCCGCAGCACGTCGGCGCCGATCACGGCGTGACCGCCCTCGACCTCGTGGTCCATCGATTTTCCGATGTCGTGAAACAGCCCGATGCGCTTCGCCAACGAGACGTCCAGGTTGAGCTCGCCGGCCATCACGCCCATGAGGTGCGACACCTCGATGCAGTGCTGCAGCACGTTCTGCGTGTAGCTGGTCCGGTACTTCAGGCGGCCCAGCATGCGGATCAGCTCCGGGCTGACGTTTTCCACGCCGGCCATGAAGGCCGCCTCCTCGCCGGCTTTGCGCATGCTCTCGTCCATGCTTTCCGTCGCCTTGGCCACGACTTCTTCGATCCGCGCGGGGTGGATGCGCCCGTCCGCGATGAGGCGCTCCAGCGACTGGCGCGCGATCTCGCGCCGCACCGGATCGAAGCCGGAGATGACGACGGCCTCCGGCGTGTCGTCGATGAGCACGTTCACCCCGGTGGCCGCTTCCAGGGCGCGGATGTTGCGGCCCTCCCGGCCGATGATGCGCCCTTTCATGTCGTCGCTGGGCAGGGCCACGGTGCTGGTCATCATCTCGCTGGCGTGCGAGACGGCGTAGCGCTCGATGGCCAGCGCCACGATCTCCCGCGCGTCGCGCTCGGCCGTCTCCTTCGCCTGCTCCTGGCGCCGCCGGATGAACCCGCCCACTTCGCTCTGAATCTCCTTTTCCACGCGCTCCATGAGCGCCTGGCGCGCCTGGTCGCGGCTCATGCCCGCGACGCGCTGCAGGGCGTCGCGCTGCTCCGCTTCCTGCTTCGCGACGCGCGCGCGGGCCTCGGCCAGATCCGCCGTGCGCTTCTCGACTTCGGCCGCGCGTTCTTCCAGCGCGCGGTCCTTCTTGTCGAGCATGGCCACCTTGCGGTCCAGGTTGGCTTCCCGTTCCGCCAGGCGCGCTTCCAGATCGGCCAGCTCCTTGCGCCGCGCCTCCGTGGTCTTGTCGAAGGTTTCGCGGAGCTTGATGGCCTCGGCCTTGGTGTGTATCTGCGCTTCCTTCCGCATCGTCTCCGCTTCGCGCCTGGCCTCGGCGAGCGCCTGCTTCGCGCGCGCCTCGCTACTGTCCACGGAGACCTTGCTCAACCACCACCGCACGAGATACCCCGCGCACAGCGCGATGATTCCCGTGATTGCCGCCACGGCTGCCGTATTCATCCCTTCACCTCCCTTTCCCGAACGGAGCAGCGCTCCGAATGGTTCTTGACTCCGTCACGACCGCCTGCATGCGGCGATCGTGTTCCGCCACGGGAACGCGCTCGAAGACCTGACACTCGAACGCCAGTCCCACCGCAAAGAGCTTGCCGCCCGTATCCGCGGCCAGCAGGCGGTCGATATGCCCCCCGCCCCGCCCGACCCGGCCGCCGCGCAGGTCGAAGGCCACGCCGGGCACAACGGCCAGCGCGACCTCTTCCAGGGCCACCCACTCCCTGTCCTCCGGCTCGGCCACGCCCAGCGGGCCGCGCGTCAGGCGCGTATCCGGCCGCAGCCGCGCCAGACCGTACGTCCCCTCCGGCCGGCGCGCCGGCACGCACAGGCCGATGCCCCGTTCCCGGCACGCCGCGATTATCAGGGCCGTGTCCGTTTCGCCGCGCAAGGCGAGATAGCAGCACACCAGCCCCGCGGCCTCGAACTCGGGCAGGGCCGTGACGCGCGCCTGCGCCATTCCGCTCAGCCGCAGGGCTTCGTCCGGCGCCAGGCGCCGCCGCCGCGCTTCGGCTTCGCGGCGCACCGCCGCCTTCGCCGCCCGCAGCGCCTCCCGTTCCGTCTTCTCCGCGCCGGCGGCGGTCATTGTTCTGCGCCCTCCCGGCGCTCCCGCGCCCGCCGCGCCGCCGCGGCCTTCTCTTCCCAGCGCGCCATGCGCTTGGCGATCACCTCTTCGTAGCCCTCGCCGGAAGGCCTGTAGTAGCGCGCCACGTCCGGCGCGTATTCCTGGTCCACGAAATGCCCCGCGTAGTCGTGCGGATAGCGGTATTCCGGCTCGCGCCCGCCGCCCGCCTCCCCGGCGGCGCGCAGGCGCACGTTTTTCAGGTGCGCGGGAACGGCCAGCGCGCGGCCCTCGGCCACGTCGCGCGTCGCCGCCTCCACCGCCAGGCAGGACGCGTTGCTTTTCGGCGCCGTGGCCAGGTAGGTCGTGGCCTGCGATAGAATCAACTGCGCCTCGGGCATGCCCACGAACTCCGCGGCGTGCATGGCCGCCACGGCCACGGTCAGGCCCCGCGGGTCGGCGTTGCCGATGTCCTCCGACGCCAGGATCACCAGCCGCCGCGCGATGAAACGCGGGTCCTCGCCGGCGTACAGCATCTTGGCCAGCCAGTAGACCGCCGCGTGCGGATCCGAGCCCCTCACGCTCTTGATGAAGGCCGAAATCGTGTCGTAGTGCCCGTTCTCGTCGTGGTCGTACACCACCGCCTTCTTCTGAATCGAGTCTTCCGCCGCCCGGCGGGTAATCACGATCCGGCCGTCGGCGCCGGCGGCGGTGGTCAGGGCCGCGATCTCCAGCGCGTTCAGCGCCCGCCTCGCGTCGCCCTCGCACATGCCGGCCAGGTGCGCCGCCGCCTCGTCCTCCAGGACCACGCGCCGGTCCGCCAGTCCGCGGGGATCGGTCACCGCGCGCCGCAGCAGTTCGCGCACCGCGGCCTCGTCCAGCGCGCGCAGCTCGAAAACCAGCGAGCGCGAAGTGAGCGGGCTGTTGATGAAGAACATGGGGTTGTGGGTCGTGGCGCCGATCAGCGTGACCGTGCCTTCCTCCACGTGCGGCAGCAGCAGATCCTGCTGGGCCTTGTTGAAGCGATGAATCTCGTCCAGGAACAGGATCGTGCCCGCGCCCTCGACGTCGCGGGCGTGCCGGGCCTTGCGGAAGAGCGCGCGCAGCAGCGCGGCGTTGGCCGTAACCCCGCTGGCGCGCTCGAAACGGCGGCGCGTTACCGCGGCGATAACCTCGGCCAGGGAAGTCTTGCCGCTGCCCGGCGGGCCGTAGAGGATGATGCTGCCGAGCCGGTCCGCCTCAACCGCCCGGCGCAGAAGCCTGCCGGGGCCAAGGATGTGGTCCTGGCCGAGAATCTCGTCCAGGTTGCGGGGCCGCATGCGCACCGCCAGGGGGGGAGGACCCGCCTGTTCCCCGGGCGGCGACTGCTGCTCGAACAGATCCAACGAGGTCTCCCCGAGGGAAAAATACCCCGCCATCTGCCGTAGAGGCCATCATCTCTGAACCTCGCGAACGAGGTGGGTGCTCTATCCCACGCTTTCCGAGTCCCCCCGAAGGGGCCTTCGGGCCGCGCGGCGTTCGAGCTCCCCTGTATGTGATTACTGGGTCAGAGATTTCAGCCTATTAACGAACAAGGCAGGGTATTTTTCCCTGGGGGCGATCCTCTTACCCGTCTTTCCCGGAACGGCGCGCCGTGCCGGCGGAACAGCATCCCGTCGGCGCTCATCAACGCCCCGCAATCATCGCGAGCGAACAAACGCGGCGTCGCCTCCCCGACGGGGAACGTCGCAGCAGGTAATCGATCTCTCATCCACAGGATCATGGGTTTCTCACAACCCGGCCCGTTCGTCTCATCGGATGCCGGAGCTAACCCTCTCTGATTTGTGCGTTCAGCTTCTTGCGCAACACGTTCTTGACGGCTTCATGATACGCGTTCGCATCCTCATCCGTCAAGGTACGGTCCATTGCCCTGTACACGAGGGAATAGGCCAGGCTCTTCTTGTCCTTGCCGATACCCTCACTACGGAATGTATCAAACAGACAGGCTTGTGTCAACTCCTTGGGGGCGCCCGCGGCGATGGCCTCGAGCACGCGGGCGTGCGTGACGCTCTCGTCCACCACCAGCGCGATGTCCCGCGCCACCGCGGGGTAGAGCGGCACCGGACGGCAGACCGGAACGTCGAAAGCGCCCGCCAGCAGGGCCGCCACGTCCAGCTCGGCGAGCCCGGCCGGCCCCGGCAGGCGCCACTCGCGCGCGATGTCCTCGCGCAGCAGGCCGGCCATGCCGATAACCGCGCCGGCGGCGCGGAGAGCCACCGCCCAGCCGTCCTCAAGCGCGGGAAACGCGACGCTTTCCACCTGCAGAGGGCCCAGGCGCCGGCAGACGCACAGGCCCTCGATGAGGCCTTTCAATTCCAGGAACGTTTCTTCTCCGGTCGCGGCGCCGCGGCCGGGCATCCCGATCCGGGCGGGCCGCCCCAGCAGGCCCAGCGCCACGCGCGTCTTCTCGGCGGTCGTGCCGTCCGCCTTGCGCGCGAACGTGCGGCCGATCTCGAACAGGCCCAGATCGCACGACTGGCGCGACACGTTCCGCCCGACGGTCGCCGCCATCTGCGGCAACAGCGAGTCGCGCAGGACCGACTGGTCGCGGTTGACCGGGTTGGGCAGCTCCACCCGCGTCGCCGGGTCGCCCGCCGGGACCGTTTTCAGAAGGTCCGCGGACACGAAGCTGTAGTTCATGATTTCGCTGAGGCCCAGCGCCGCGAGGTCGGCGCGTAAACCATCCAGGGCCCGGGCCTCCTGCTCGTCGGGCCCGCCCGGCGCCACGCGGCACGCCGGCATCGGCGCCGGAACCCGGTCCAGGCCGTGCAGCCGCGCGACCTCTTCGATCAGATCGGCCTCCAGCTCGATGTCCGGCCGGTAGCCGGGCGCGACGACTTCGCAGGCCGCCGCGGTGCGCCCGGCCACGCCCATGCCCAGCGCGGACAGAATGTCCACGATCTCGTCCGCCGGCACCTCCATGCCCAGCAGCGACCGCACGCGCGCGAAACGGCACGTCACTCTCCGCGGCGCCGGCGGCCCGGCGTACAGATCGATGACGCCGCGCGCCGCGCTCCCGCCCGCCGTCCGCAGCATCAGCGCCGCCGCCCGGCGGCTCGCCCAGTCCACGCCCTCGCCGTCCACGCCGCGCTCGAAACGATACGACGATTCCGTGCTCAGCCCCAGCGCCGACGACGCCGCGCGGATGGCGGGCGGATGGAAGCGGGCGCTCTCGATCAGCACGGCGGAAGTCGCGGGGCGGATCTCGCTCTTCATCCCCCCCATGACGCCCGCCACGGCCACGGGCCCGGCCGCGTCGGCGATCACCAGCAGGCCTTCCACCTTGCGCCGCGCTCCGTCGATGGTCGCCATGATCTCGCCCGGCCGCCCGCGCCGCACGACCACCGCGCGGCCCTCCAGCCGCTCGCGATCGAAAGCGTGCAGCGGATGCCCGCATTCCAGAAGCACGTAGTTGGTCACGTCCACGACGTTGTTGATCGGACGCACGCCGCACTGCAGCAGGCGGCGCCGCAGCCACCATGGCGACGGCGCAACGCGCACGCCGGTCAGAACACGGGCCGTGTACCGCGGGCACCCCGCCGGATCCTCCACCCTGACCGCGGCCAGCGCGGCCGCCGGCCCGCCCTCTTCCGCGAACGACACGTCCGGACGCCTGACCGGCCGGCGGAAGATGGCGCCCACCTCGCGCGCGACGCCCATGATGCTCAGGCAGTCCGGCCGGTTCCAGGTGACCTCGACCTCCAGGACGGTGTCGGGCGGCCCCAGGACTTCCGCCAGGGGCGTTCCCGGCCTGACGCCGTCGGGCAGGATCATGATGCCGGAATGGTCGTCGGAAAGCCCGAGCTCGTCCTCGGCGCAGAGCATGCCGGCCGACGCGCGGCCGCGGATCGCGCTTTCCCTCACGACCGTTCCGTCCGCGAGCGAAGCCCCCGGCCGCGCCAGCGGCGCCGTGACGCCCGGCGCCGCGTTGTCCGCGCCGCATACGACTTCGACCTCGCCGCGGCCGTCGTCCACCCGGCAGAGGCGCAGGCGGTCCGCGTCGGGATGCGGCGTCACCGCCACGATGCGGGCGGCCACGACGCCGTCCGGGGCGCGCTTCTCCGCGACGATCCCCTCCACTTCCATGCCGGACATGGTCAGCGCCTCGGCCAGCGCCCCGGGGGTCGCGTCGAAGTCGACGCATTCCCTGAGCCACGCGATCGGGACTTTCACCGGAACTGCTCCAGAAACCGCACGTCGTTCTCGTAGAGGGTGCGGATGTCCGTGATGCCGTACTTGATCATGGCCATGCGCTCCACGCCCATGCCGAAGGCGAAGCCGGTGAACTCCTCGGGATCATAGCCCACCTTCATGAAGACGCGCGGATCCACCATGCCCGCGCCGGCGATCTCGATCCAGCCGCTGTCCTTGCACACGCGGCAGCCGCCGCCGCCGCACACGTGGCAGGAGAAGTCGTATTCCACGCTGGGTTCCGTGAAGGGGAAGAAATGCGGCCGGAAGCGCACCTTTACGCGCGGGCCCATCATGAGGTGCGCGAAATGCGCCAGCGTGCCCTTCAGGTCCGCCAGCGAGACGTCGCGGTCCACGACCAGCCCCTCGATCTGGTGGAAGTTCGCGCTGTGCGTGGCGTCGGTGGTGTCGCGGCGGTAGCAGCGGCCGGGCGTGATGACGCGCACGGGCGGGCGGCGGCTTTCCATGACGCGGATCTGCACGGGCGAGGTCTGCGTGCGCAGCAGCTCGCCGCTGGCCAGCCAGAAGGTGTCCGTCGCGTCGAGCGAAGGATGGTGCGGCGGCGTGTTGAGCGCCTCGAAGTTGTGATAGCCGGTTTCCACGTCGGGGCCGTCGGCCACGGTGAAGCCCATGGTGCGGAAGATCGCGGCCGTATCGGCGATCACGCGCGACACCGGATGCAGCGTTCCCGGCCGGTGCCAGCGTCCCGGCAGGCTGCAGTCGAACCGCGGCCCGGACGCGCCCGCCGCGCCCGCCGCGAGCGCGGCGCGGCGCGCCGCCAGGGCTTCCGCCAGCGCGGTCTTGAGCGCGTTGGCGAGCCGTCCCAGCTCCGCCCGCTGTTCGGCCGGCGCCGTCTTCAAAGCCGGCGTGATGTCGCGCAGCAGCCCCTGCCGCCCCAGGTACCTGACGCGCACCTGTTCCAGGGCGGCGAGGTCCGCCGCGGCGGCGCAGGCGGCCTGCGCCTCATCCTTCATCCTCCGCAGTCCTTCGGCGTCCATGGCAACAAAAAAAGGCCATCCCGAAAGATGGCCTTTCTCCACGCGAAGCGATTTACGAAAGGCCCGCCTTCGCGATTTCGACGATCCTGCCAAAGCCTTCCGGATCGTGGATGGCGATCTCGGAAAGCATCTTGCGGTTGAGGCCCACGCTCCTGCGGCGCAGGCCTTCGGTAAAGCGGCTGTACGAAAGACCGCGCTCGCGGCAGGCGGCCGAAAGCCGCGCTATCCACAGCGCGCGGTAAGTGCGCTTCTTCTGCTTGCGGTGCTCGGTGGCCATGCGCATGGCGCGGTCCACCGCCTCCGTGGCCTGGCGGAAGAGCTTGCTGCGGCCGCCCCGGAACCCCTTCGCCAGGGCCAGGCGGCGTTTTCGCCTGCGCCGCGAAGCCGGCGCATTGGTCGCTCTGGGCATCGGTCAACCTCCCGAAGAAATCATCTGGCCAGCAGGGGCTCGACGCGCCTGGCTTCCACCGCGCTCAGCACCCGCCTGCTGCGCAGGCCGCGTTTGCGCTTGCGCGTTTTCGACGACAGCAGATGGCTCGCCCCGGCCTTCCCGTAGCGGATCTTGCCGCCGGCCGTGCGTTTGAACCGCTTCGCCGCCGCCTTCTTGGTCTTCTGTTTGGGCACGCTGTCTTCTCCGGCCGCTCCGCGCGCGCGCACGCGCGCGCGCCGTCGCGGGCATCAAAGGCGGGAAGACTAGTGGCCGCGCCCGCCTCCGTCCAGTCTTTTTTTGCGGTTCAATTCCGGGACGGCCGGCCCGAGAGCATGGCGATGATGGTGCGGCCCATGAGCCGCGGCGGCTGGTCCACGCTGCCGCCGTCGCCGCAGTCCTTGAGCACGCGGTTGACCAGCTCGAAACCCAGCTCGCGGTGGGCGTTCTCGCGGCCGCGGAACATCAGCGACACCTTGACCTTGTAGCCTTTCCGCAGGAATTCCTTCAGGTGGCCGACCTTGGTCTGGTAGTCGTGCTCCGCCACGTTGGCCCGGAACTTTATTTCCTTGATGGCGTGGCTGTGATGGTGCCGCCGGGCCTCGCGCTGCTTGCGGCTTTCCTCGTACCGGTACTTCCCGAAATCCATGATCCGGCACACGGGCGGCTCGGCATTGGGCGACACCTCCACGAGATCGAGCCCGCGCTGTTCCGCCAGCGACCGGGCCTCGCGCGTGGCAATCACGCCCACCATGTTGCCGTCCGCGTCGATGCAGCGCACCTCCGGCACCCGTATGTTGTGGTTCACCCTGACAAACGTCCGACTCTGTGATCTCGCTCGGTCTGGATACGGCGCCATATACTCCTTTCTACTGTCTACTCCCGGGGAACGTTCTCGGCGGCCAGCAGGGCCGCGAGGGCGTCAACGGTCATCGCCCCCCGGTCGCCTTCCGTCCGGCTGCGCACCGACACCGTTCCCTGTTCAACCTCGCGCGGGCCGACGATCAGCATGTAGGGCACCTTCTCGATCTGCGCGTCGCGGATCTTGGCGCCCACTTTCTCCGATCGCCCGTCCACCTTCACCCGCACGTCCCGTTCGCCCAGCGCGCCGGCCACGGATTCGGCGTAGTCCGCCTGCTTCTCCGTGAGCGGCAACACCCGCGCCTGCTCGGGGGCCAGCCACAGCGGGAAAGCCCCCGCGTGATGCTCGATGAGAATGGCGAAGAAGCGCTCCAGGCTGCCGAGCAGCGCGCGGTGCACCATGTACGGGCGGTGCTCGCCGCCGTCGGCCCCCACGAAGGACAGGCCGAAGCGCTCCGGCTCGTTGAAATCGAACTGGATGGTGCTGAGCTGCCACTCGCGGCCGATGGCGTCCCGGATCTTGAGGTCGATCTTCGGCCCGTAGAACGCGCCGCCGCCCTCGTCCACGTGATAGGGCATGCCCTCGCCGTCGAGCGCGCCGCGCAGGGAAGCGGTGGCCTGCTCCCAGCGCGCCGTCTCGCCCACGGCCCGGGCCGGCCTGGTGGAGAGGTAGGCCGAAATCTCCGCGAACCCGAACGCCCGGAGCATGCGCCGGGCGAAGCGCACCGTGTCCGCGACCTCGGATTCGACCTGGTCCGGCGTGCAGAAGATGTGCGCGTCGTCCTGGGTGAACCCGCGCACGCGCAGCAGGCCCTGCAGCACGCCGCTCTTCTCGTAGCGGTACACCGTGCCCAGCTCGGCCCAGCGCAGGGGCAGCTCGCGGTAGGAATACCTGCGCCGCTTGTAGACCTGGATATGGAACGGACAGTTCATGGGCTTCGCGAAGTACGCGTTGCCGTCAATGTCCATCGGCGAATACATGTTTTCCTTGTAGAAACCGAGGTGGCCGGAGGTCTCCCAGAGCGTGCCGCGGCCGATGTGCGGCGTATACAGCAGCTCGTAGCCCGCCTCGAAGTGGCGCCGGCGCCAGAATTCCTCGATCACGGCCCGCACGCGCGCGCCCTTCGGATGCCAGAGCACGAGCCCCGGCCCGACCTCGTCCTGCAGGCTGAACAGGTCCAGCTCGCGGCCCAGCCGGCGATGGTCGCGCCGGCGCGCCTCTTCCATGCGCGCCAGGCGCTCCTCCACGGCCGCGGCGCTGGCCTCGGCGACGCCGTAGACGCGCTGCAGCATGGGATTGGTCTCGATGCCGTGGAAGTAGGAGCCCGAAACGGAGACCAGCTTGAAGGCGCCGACCGCGCCGGTCGAAGCGAGGTGCGGGCCGCGGCACATGTCCTCGAAGTCGCCGCAGCGGTAGAAGGTTATCTCCTCTTCCGGGGGAATCTCCCGCAGCCGCTCCAGCTTGTAGGTCTGGCCGCCCGCCCGCAGCCGCCGCTCGGCCTCGGCGCGGGTGACGGCAAGGCGCTCGAACGGCAGGTCCGCGGCGACGATGCGCGCCATCTCCGCTTCGATGTCCGGGAAATGCTCGGGGCTCAGCCGCTCGGGCAGGTCGAAGTCGTAGTAGAAGCCGTCTTCGGTCGCCGGGCCGATGTCCAGCCTGACGTCCCTGAACAGGCGGCAGACCGCCGCGGCCATCACGTGCGCCGCGCTGTGACGCATTCGATCGAGGTCCGGTGCCTGCCTGTCGCCCATCGTCGTCACGGTAATACTTCACGCCGATAGGGCACGTCAATACCGTAGGCGCGGGCGGTGGCCCGGATTTCGTCCAGCAGCTCGGGCTGTCCGCCGCGCGCGTGGGCGCCGATCAGGTGATACAGCTTCTGCCTGGCCCACTCGGCCCGCAAGTCCTCGTCCCGGCTGCGCGCGGCCCCGCGCAGGCCCACGTCGAAGATCATGTCGCAAACCGCGTCGCGTCCCCTGCCCACGGCCTGGAAGAGAACGCTTTCGGTTCCGCGCGGGTAGCGCCCGAGCAGCACGAGCGTGCGGTCGAGGTACAGGTTGCCCGTGGCCGCGGGGAAGACCTCGCAGCCGCCGCCCTCGGCGAAGCGGAAGCCGATGTCGTGCAACACCGGCCGCGACGTCTCGCTCGCGACGCGTTCCAGCGCGTCCGGAATATCCCACCGGCCCCGCGTCACCACCAGGGAACCGCCGCCGTTGCAGTAGGCCAGCAGGTCGAGCAGGTAGGCGTTGGCGGTCTGGACGGTGCCCATCGTGAACAGGGCCATCTCGCCGGCGTTGGCCCTGGTGAACTGCGCGATGATGTCCGAGCTGTCGGTCAGGCCCGTCGTGGGGCGGCCGTCGGTCACCAGCACGACCACCACCGGCCGCGTCGCGTCGCGCTTCAGGCTCAGCAGGGCCTTCGTCGAAGCGAAGATGTCGGTCTCGCCCGACGACTGCAGCGCCTGGATGAAAGCCCGGGCTTCGGCCCGCCGCTCCGGGTTGTTCGCCGCCCAGTCCCGGAAGCACCATTGCACGTCGTCCTTGAACCCGACCACGTTGAAGCGGTCGTCCGGGCCGATCTGGTCCAGGGCGCGGATCATGCCCTCGCGGCAGAAGTACAGCCGCTGTTCCGTCATGCTGGCCGAGCCGTCCTGCACGAGCGCCACGTCCTTGGGCATCACGGGCAGCGCCTCCGGCCCGATGCGCCGGATGACCATGCGGAAGTAGCCGTACCTGATGTCCCGCAGGGATTCGAAAACGGTGATGTCGACCGTCAGCAGGTCCTCGACCGGCTGGAGCGAAGTGATCTCCTCGCGCGGCTCGGGATAGAGCCCCGCGCCGGACTCCGCCCGCTCCTCCCCGATGGCGACCACGCCCACGCCGCCGGTGGTTCCGCCCGCCACGGGACCGGCGGACGCCGCGCCCGTCGCGGCGGACGGCGGCGCCACGGCGGCCAGGGCCGCCCCCGCGCCCGCCGCCGGAGGCATGATGAAGGAAACGTCCGCCTCCTCGACGCGCTCCACGCCGGGGACGCGAACGCGCCGCGGGATACCCACGTTGTCCGCCACCACGGCGTGCTCGATGACGAGCATTTCCTGGCGCGTCAGGCCGGTCGGCGGCGCGGGCCGGGCCTCCGGCCTGGCCAGCGCGGCCTCCTCGCCGGCCAGCAGGCCGTCGCCCAGTTGCGGCGGGCGCAGGGCGGCTTCGTCCGGCGCCAGGCGCGGCTCGTCGACCCCGCGCAGCGCCTCCTCGGCCAGGCCCGCGTCCCAGGCGCGCGCGCTCTCGCGCGGCTCTTTCGCGGCCGCCCCTCGCCACACCTCCAGCAGACGCATCGAACGCGCGGGCAGCTCGCGCAGGGCGCGCCCCGCCGTGACCGGCACGCTCAGTTCGACGCCGCGCAGGTAGACAAACAACACCAGGTGCAGCGCCAGCGAGAACGCGGCGGCGGCGACAGCCACGGCGACGTGCTGCCGGCTGAATCCCGCCGTTTCCGTTCGCGCACCGTTCATCACGTGCCGCCGCCCTCCTCCGGCGCGGCGGGCGGCGCCTCCGCCGCCCCGGGCAGCCGCGCGGCCCTGACCGCCCATTCGCTGCCCGGGAACCTCTCCCGCAGCTCCGCGATCGCCTTGCGCCCGTCGCCGGCCTGGCCCGCGCGCAGGAAGGCCGCGGCCGCCTCGTACAGGCATTCCGGAACGAGCTGGTCCTCGTCATAGAGCACGGCAACGCTCATGAAGTACCGCGCCGCGACCGGGTCGTCGCCCGCGTCCCGCGCCGCGCGGGCCAGGCCCGCGTAGGCCCGGGCGCGGACGGCCGGATCCGCGTCCGGCCCTCCGGCCGCGGCCGCCTTCTGGAAATAGCCCGCCGCCGCCGCCGCGTTGCCGGCGGACAGCTCGCCCTCGCCCAGCCGCAGCGCGGCTTCGGCGCCGAACCCCGTCCGCCCGTCGGCCGCCAGCGCCGCGCGATACGCTTCGCCGGCGCCCTTGGCGTCGCCCTTGGCCAGCATGGCCCGTCCCGCGAGACACCAGCCGGCTTCCTGCCACGCGGCCGTCCTGTCGCGCGCGATCAGCGACCGCGCCGCGGCGAGAGCCGCGTCGTATTTCTTCTGATCGTGGCGGTACTCGGCAAGCCAGCGCATCAGCTCGGGCGGCAGCTCGGACGCAAACGCCGTTTTCAGCAGGCCCTCCAGAAGATCCGCCGCCTCCGCGTCGCGGTCCGTGGCCTGCAGCGCCAGCGCCAGGCGGTAGCGGATCAGCGGCGCCAGGTCGTCGCGCGGCGCGGCCTGCAGCGCGGCGCGCAATTCCTTCTCCGCCTCGGCCGGCCGCCCCTGCTTCATGATCAGCAGGCCGCGCCAGTAGCGCGCGTCGGCCGCGAAGCGCGAACCCGGAAAGCGTTTCAGCAGCTTCGCCAGCGAGACGAGCGCGTCCGCGTCGCGCGCCAGGCGCGTTTCGGACATGGACTTCTGGTAGAGCGCGTCCTCCAGCGCGGCGTCGTCGGGGTGCGCGCGCTCCAGGGCCGACCAGTCCTGCACGGCTTCGGCGTCCTGCCCCGCCCTGGCAAAACACGCGCCGGCCGCGAACAGCGCCTGCGGCGCCAGCGGGCTGTCGGGAAAACTCTCGGCCACGAGCCGGAAGCGGCGCGCGGCTTCGGCGAAGTCGCCGCTCTCCCGCAGGTGATAGCCCAGCCGGTAGTTGGCGTCGTCGGCCAGGTCGCTGTCGGGAAACTCCCGCGCGATGAGCCGGTAGTACTGAACGGCCTCCGCGTCGCGTTTCAGCGCGGCGTTCGACTCGGCCAGGAGCCAGTACGCGTCCTTGCGCAGGGCCGGGTCCGACCGCACCGCCGCCGCGGCCTCGATGGCGGCCGCGTAGTCGCCCATGCGGTACCGCACCAGCGCGCTTTCGTAGCGCGCGGCGCCGGCAAAGGCGGAGTTCGGAAACTTGTCCAGAAGCTCCTTGTAGAGCGCCGCCGCCTCAGCGTTTTTCATGAGCTGCCGCTCGCAGTTGGCCCGCAGGTAGAGCCACTCCGCCGCGTCGGAGCCCCCGTTTCCGGAACCCGCCGCGGCCGCCGCCTCAAGCGCCTCCGCGCAAAGGCCGGCGTTGTGGAAGGCCCACGCCGCCTGCAGCCGCGCCGCGGCCATCCGCTCGTCGCCGGGATAGTCCTTCAGCAGGCGCCGGTAGGCCTCCGCGCTCTCTTCGTATTCCTTGCGCTCGAAGTGAATGCGCGCCGTCTGAAACACGGCTTCCGCGCCCACGCGCGGCGTGGGCGGCGCCTTCGCGGCGCGGCCGAAGCAGTCCAGGGCCCGGCCGTAATCCTTCCGCGCGGCGTGGACCTCGCCCAGCTTGAGCAGGCCGTAGGCGCCGAACTCCGCGGCCGCGTATCCGTCGACGAGTTTCTCCAGGACGGTCAGCGCGTCCTTTTCCTTTTTCAGCTTCAGCAGCGAATCGCCCAGGAAGTACATGGACGCCGAGGCAATCTCGTCCGTCGGGTTCTCCGCCAGGATCTTCTGGTAAAGATCAACGGCCGAGTCGTAGAGCCCCGAGTCGTAGAAGATGCACGCCCGCCGGAAACCCGCCCGCGTCCGGTACGCGCTCTTGGGATAGTCGCTGAAGACCGCGCGGAATTCCTTTTCGGCCGCCACGCGGTTGCCCGTCAGACGGTGGCACTCGCCCAGCCGGAAGCGCATCACGTCCGCCAGGGCGCTGTTCGGGAAGTCGCGCAGCAGCGCTTCGTACTCCTTCGCCGCCGGCGCGTGCATCTGCCGGGCGTAGAGGCCGTCGGCAAACTGCATGCGCTCCTCCTCGGTCAGCGCGCGGCACGGGGAGGCCCCGCAGAGGGCGGCGAGCAGAACGGCGCGGCAGCACGTGCGAAACGTCATCGGGACGGCGGCTCCTTCACGAAGCTGGTCGCGAAAGATATGTTGTAGATGTCCGCGCGGCGGCACAGGTCCAGGACCCGGATGATGTGCTCGTAGGCCGTGCCGCGGTCGGCGCGGATCAGCACCGGCTGGCCGGGCGAAAGATCCACGATGCGGCCGAAAAGGCGGCCCAGCTCGCGATCGTCCAGCTCCCGCCGGTTGACCACGTACCGGCCGTCGTGCAGAACGTTGACGATGACCTCGCCCAGCATGCGGTCCTGCGGCAGACCGGTGGTGGCCGTCGGCAGCTGCACGTCGACCTCCGTCTCCCACTGCGAGAAGATCTGGCTGGCCATGAAGAAGCACAGCAGCAGGAACATCACGTCGATCATGGGCGCCACCTGGAAGCCCGGCGCCTGTCCCTTGTCCTCGCGGCGGAATTTCATTCGGACTTCTTGCGCAGCAGGGCGGTGAGCACCTCCGTGGAAGCCACCTCCAGCTGCGACACCAGTTTCGACGCGCGACGCCTGAAGTAGGCATAGAAAGCCATGGCCGGTATGCCCACGATCAGGCCGAAGACCGTGGTGACCAGGGCCTGGGATACGCCCGCCGCGAGCACGACGGGCTTGGCGCGGTCGATCTCCAGCGCGATGCCGTTGAAGGCCCGCAGCATCCCCAGCACGGTTCCCAGCAGACCCACCATCGGCGCGACCACCGCGATGTCCAGCAGGTACTGCGCCTGGCCCTGCATCGTCTCGGATTGCCGCTGCCCTTCGCCCTCCACGACGTCCTTCAAGAGCATCGGGTCGGTCTGCGGGATGTCCCGCACGTGATCGATCGCCGCCAGGCAGACCGCCGCCAGCGGGCTGGGCCTGTACTCGCAGGCCCGGCGCGCGTCATCGACGTTGCCGGTCCGCAGCTTGTCCATGAGCTCGCGCCGCAGGGCGCGCGGCACCACCTGGCCGGCCCGGAGCACGATGAAGAAATAAACGATCATCGCCACGGCCAGCACGGACATGCCGGCCAGCACATACATCAGGGACCCGCCGCTGGCGACGATCTCGCGCAGATTCATCGTGGTCCTGCCGCTCGCGCCGGCCGGCGCCGTCGCTTCCTCCGCCCGCGCCCCTCCCGCCGTCGCCGCCGGCGCGGTCGCGCTTGCCGCGGCCGGCGCCGCCTCCTCCTGCGCCGTCGCCGCCGGCGGCCGGGCCGCCGCGCAGGCCAGGGCCACGCACGCCACCAGCAATGTCTTCCGCATCATCTTTGCCGTCCTCCCGATCGCTTTTCTCTTGTATCGCACGCAACGCCGCATGGCAACCCCGCGCGCGGCCGCGTCTCCGGCCGCCGGCCGTCCGGTTGACCGCGCGCCGGTCACCGGGCTATCCCAGATCCGGGTACGGCACGCCGAGCAGCCCTGCGATCGCGCGCCGGCAGCGCGCGCTTTCCGCGCGCGCGAAACGGCGCGCCTCCCCGGCGCGCTTCTCCAAACCGTCGAAATCCACCCGCGCCGTGCCGGCGCGCATGCGCCGGGCAACGGCCTTGTCCGGGTCCGCGCCGGGCAGCGCGCCCAGGTTCGCCTTCACGCGGCCGTAGGCCGCGCGGAACGGCGTTCCGGCGGCGACCATGTCCAGGGCCGCGTCGGCCGCGAACACCTCCGGCCGGAACGCGGCGCGCAGCGCGCCGGGCACCGGCTTGAGCCCCCGCATCAGCGGCAGGAGCACCCGCAGGCAGTCAACGGTCATCCTTGTGCCGCCAAGGAACGGCGCCTTGGTCTCCTGCAGGTCGCGGCTGTAGCCCGAAGGCAGGCCCGTCACGATCGCCGCCGCCGCGCTCTCGCAGGCCTGCACCCTCGCCGCGCGCGCGCGCACGATCTCCAGCACGTCGGGGTTGCGCTTCTGGGGCATGATGCTGCTGCCCGTGCAGAAGCCCGGCGGAAGCGCGAAATAGCCGAATTCCGGCGCCGCGTACAGCACCAGGTCTTCCGCCAGGCGCGAAAGCGTAAGCATCACCTGCGCCATCGCCCCCAGGGTCGCGGCCTCGACCTTGCCTCGCGCCTGCGCGGCATACAGCGCGTTGGCGTACGGCCGCGCGAATCCCAGCAGCCGCGCCGTCCTGGCGCGGTTCAGGTTCAGGGGCACGCCGTAGCCCGCCGCCGATCCCAGCGGACACACGTTGGTCAGGTCGTAGGCCGCGCGCAGCAGCACCACGTCGTCAAGCAGGCTCTCGGCGTGCGCCGCGGCCCACAGGCCCACGGACGACGGCATCGCCGGCTGCATGTGCGTGCGGCCCACCATCGGCAGCAGCGCGTGGCGGCGCCCCAGCGCCAGGGCCGCGAACGCCAGACCGGCCGCGGCCTCCACGGCTTCCAACAGCCGGTCCCGGCCGTGCAGCCGCAGATCCACGGCCGCCTGGTCGTTGCGGCTGCGGCCGGTGTGCACGCGACGCCCCAGGTCGCCCAGCGCGCGCGTCAGGGCCCGCTCCACCGCGAGATGCACGTCCTGGTCGTTGAGCCCGATCCTGAACGCGCCCCGGCGGGCCCGCCGCATGACGGCGATGAGCGCGCGCACGATGCGCGCGCGGTCGCGCTCCGCCAGCACGCGCGGCCGCAGCGCCTCGTCCGACAGGGCCGTCACGTGCGCCGCCGTGCCGATGCAGTCAGCCTCCACCAGCGCGGCGTCGAGCGCGCGGTCCTCGTCCGCCGTGAAACGCAGCACTTCGGCGTCCACTCCGCCCACGATCGTCCTGGCCAGACTTTTCTTCATACTGCAACGGTATTCCGGATCTCCGGCACGCGACAAGCAACATCCGCCTTCACGCCATCAAAAGCCCTCTCGCGCCGGACGCCGTCCGGTCATTCCCCTTCCCCATCCGCATCCCCCAGCCCGGCGGCGGCCGCTTCCGCTTTGCGCAGCAGTCCCGCCAGCCCGGTCTCCGGCAGGCCTTCGGCCAGCGCGTCCAGAAACGCGGCATACGCTTCCGCGGCCGCGCCAAACTCCGCTTCGCGGCCGACCGCCAGCAGCCGCAGCGCGGCGCTCCTGTTCCGGGCGAAAGCCGGAACCCATTCCTCCCCGCGCCGCGCGATCAGGTCCGCAAACGTCAGAATGCGGTCCGGATCGCCGTCAACTGAGATACCACGATCGCGGGGGTGAATCAACAGTTGAGACCGCAACTGGTCCAGCAGCGCGGGCGTCGTGCGCGCCGGCCCCTCCGCCACGTAGACCACGCGCTTCTGGCGCAGAAGCCACGCGTCCCACATCCCGTCCAGGTCCGCCGCCGAGACGCCGGGCCCCGCGCAGGCCGCCAGGCGGGCCGCCGTGAGCTCCTCCCCGCCCGCGATCGCGCCGAAAGCCGCGTCGAAGAAGCGCTTCCCGTCGGGCAACCCGGACAGCCACTGCACGAGCGCGCCGCAGACGGCCTCGGACGGAGCGGCGGATCCCGCCGCCAGCAACTGTCCCAGCGACGCCAGCCGGCCGGCCTGCCACAGGGCGAGGGCGGCCGCGCTGTTCTCCGCGCGGCGCGACGGAAGCAGCGCGCGCGCCACGCCGATCACCATCCATTCGGGCGCGCCGCGCAGACCCGCCCGCCGATCGGCGGGCGTCTGCCGCGCCGCCACGCGCGCGTCGAGCAGAAGCCGGCACAGCGCCCGCTCCGCCTGCGCATACTCGGCCTCGTCATACCCCGCGATCACCAGCCGCTGCGCCAGACCGCCGTCCCGCGCCTCCTGAAAGAACGTCACCGCGCCCTTTCCCTCGGCCACGGGCGGCGCAATCTCGATGCGCAGAACATGCGACGACGGCGGGGGCAGGCGCGTCGCCGTGGCGCGCTCGACGTCACGGGAGATCCGCTGCGCCCAGCGCGCCACCTCCATGTTCTGGAGCGCGTCCGCGCCCGTGACGCGCAGGCGGCCACCCTCGCGGGTCAACACCCGCGGCAGGGAGCGCGGACGGGAGGCCGGACGCCCGGCCGGCGACGGGTCCGCTTCCCCCGACCGGGCGCAGAGCGACGCCGCAATCCACATCACCAGCGCGGCGCGCGCCGGGCGAAGGACGGACTCAACGCGCCACGTGCACGACCACCTGGCCCCTGCTGACCTCAATCTCGGTTGCATGCCGGAAGCAGGCCCACTCCTTTTCGGAACCGACCGTCGCGAGCAGCGCGCGCACCGCCGCCGTCCGCATCGGTCCGGACAAAGACAGTCGCCCCAGATACGCCTTGCGCACCGACAGCCGCCCGCCCACCGGAACGAACAGGTAGTCCCAGGTCATGCGCGGCGCCACGCGGAACGAACCGATCTTCCGCGGTTGCATCGCGCGCGCCATGCGCACGGCCAGATACCCCTCCCCCGCCGCCATGCTCAGCGCGTCGGCGCGTATCGCGCCGATTTTCTTCGCCTCGATGTAGGCGTTCACGTCGCCCTCCGCGAAAGTGGTGGCCATGGAGCGGCCTTCCGTCAGGGCCGCGAAGCCCTTCAACTGGGCCTCGACGCGCCGGGCGCCCAGTTGCGTGCCGCGCTCGCCGATGTAAGGCGGCCGCGGGTTGAAGGCCAGCACGACCAGGAGAAGGACCAGGAAGACCGGGATGATCAGAAACTTCTTGCCGTGCCCCGCCAACGGGTTCTTCCGCTGCATCCTGGCCAGGTCTTCGCTGCGGATCCCAGACGTCTCCAGCTTGGCGCCGCAGCCCGCGCAGAACACGCGCCCCACCTCGTTCTCCGTACCGCATTTCGCGCACTTCAGCATGGATTCACTCCGTTCTGCCCGGGTTGCCTCCGGCCTTCGCCGGTTTCTTGGAATCGGCGGGCGCGGCGCTCTTCCCGGCGGAAACGCTCTCGCCCTTTTCCTTCTTCTGCGCTTCCTTGTAGCTGCCGCTGCGATAGTCCGTGGCGTAGAACCCGGACCCCTTGAACAGAATCCCCGCGCCCGGCCCGAACATGCGCCGGATCTTGCCGCGGCACACCGGACAGCGTTGGAGAGGCGTGTCGCTTATCTTCTGAAACCGCTCGAAGCGGTGTCCGCACCTGTCGCATTCGTATTCGTATGTCGGCATCAACTCTCCAATTCCGGAACATAGTCCGGAAAACGCTCCGTGTCGAACGCAAACACGGACGCCTGACGCCCCACGGAAACCCTTGCGCATCGCCGCCCGCGCCGGTATGGTAGGCGATTATGGGCGACGCCTTCTATCCGCTGCTGTTCGATTTCGTGTACAAGAACTACGTGTGGGGCGGAACCCGCATTCCGGCGATTTTTGACCGGCCTCCCAGGGCGGGCCTCTCGGCCGAATCCTGGGAGATCTCGGCGCGCCCCGAAGGCCCCAGCACCGTCGTCAACGGCCCGCTCGCCGGGCGCCGGCTGTCCGACGTCGCGGCCGCATACGGCGCCGACCTGCTGGGCAAGGCGTGCGGCGGCCGCGCCTTCCCGCTGCTGATCAAAGTGATCGACGCGCGGCAGCGGCTCAGCCTGCAGGTGCACCCGGACGAACGCGGCGCGGCGCTGACCGGCGGGCAGCCGAAGACCGAGATGTGGTACTTCCTGGACGCCGAGCCCGGCGCCACGATCTTCGCGGGCCTGAAGCCCGGCGTGGACCGCGCCGGTTTCCTGGCCGCGCTCGAGCGCCGGCGCCTGGAAGACGTGCTGTCGTCGCTTCCCGTGAAGCGCGGCGACGCGGTCTTCGTGCCGGGCGGACGGGTCCACGCCATCGGCGCCGGCTGTCTGCTCCTGGAAGTGCAGCAGGACTCGAACACAACCTACCGCGTCTACGACTGGGGCCGCCTGGGCAGCGACGGCCGCCCGCGGGAGCTTCACGTCGGGGAGGCCTTGCGGACCATCGACTGGGAAGACCGCGCGCCGTCGATCCTGGCGCGGGGCCCCGCGCGCGTCGCGGGCGGCAACACCCGCACGGAAGTGCTGCGCTGCCCGTTCTTCGTCGTGACCCGCCTGGACCTGCGCGAACCGCTCGACAGCGCAGGCGACGGGCGCAGTTTTCACGCGCTCTTCACGGCCGAGGGGGGCCTGAGGATCCAGGCGGGCAACACGGTCACGCGGCTCGGCGCCGGGCGGTCCTGCCTGATCCCGGCGGCCCTGCCGTCCTACCGGCTCGTGCCGGAAACGCCGGATGCCGTCGCGCTGCGCATCAGCCTGGAGTGACCCCCAGCGGGACTTCGCGCAGCGCCGCGTACACCGCGCCGGCGGGCTCCAGGCGGCTTCTGTACAGGACGACCGCGCCGGCGTCAAAGAAACCGAATTCCCTTTCCGCGGCCGCCTCGATCTGGCGGAGCAGCGGACCGGCGCCCGCGCCGGAGCGCACGCGGCCCATGGTCACGTGCGGCACGAAGGGGCGGTCTTCGACCGGCAGGCCGCGCTGCGCCAGCTCCGCCGCCAGCGCGCCCTGCAGCCCGCAGAGGTTCTCGGCGCCCGCGCCGATCCCGGCCCAGACCACGCGCGGGGCGCGCGGGCGGCCGAACACCCCCACCCCTTTCACCTCGCACCGGAACGGCGGCGACGCGCGCGCGGCGGCGGCGAGCGCTCCGGCGGCGGCTTCGACCTGCTCAACCGTGACGTCACCCAGGAAAGCCATGGTGACGTGCAGGTTCTCCCCGCGCACCCACCCCACCCGCGCCCCGGCGCCCTTGAGGCGCTCCTGCAGCCGGGCAACGTCGCGCCGCACCGCATCGTCCAGGGGCACGCCGACGAACGCGCGAATCAAACCTTCACATTTCATACAGCGTCTTGTCCCGGCGCGGCGGGCGGCCGCCCGCCGACGCCCGCCCGCCCCGCCCCGCCCCGGATTCGGGCAGGATGAAGGGCTCTTCGTCCTCGGAAAGCAGATCGCCCATCTCCTCCTCGATACGGTCGGGATCCTCGCCGGACGCCATCCGGCTCATGGCCTCTTCCATGCCCTTGCCGAAACGGACGCCGGTCATGCTCGAGAACTTGCGCATCAACTCGGCGGCCTGGCGCGGATCGTCCTCGCCCGCCTTTTCCGCGTCGGCCGCCAGCGCCTCCACGGCCCTTTCCATCCTGGCATCATCGATCGGGAGATCGGCGTCCTCGCCCCCTTCCTTCGCCTTGCCCGTCGTGGCGAAAGCCGATACTTCGCGGCGGAGGTTGCGCCCCCCGCACTTCGGACAGTCCGGCCGCCCGGATGTGTTAACGGCGCGCGAGAGGAAATTGAAGATCACGTGACAGTCCGGGCAGTAGAATTCGTATATCGGCATGCGCATCCTCCTCGTCCCGGTCCGACCGTCTTTCCCCGGCCGCGCGGGCGACGCCCGCGCGACCGCCCGTCACGACGCGTTTGCGGCGCCGGCTTGAGCCGGCCTCCGCGCGCGCGCCGCGCGCTCGACCGCGTCGGCCACCCGCTCCGCCGCGTCCGGCCGCGCGCCCTCGCGCATCTTCACCCGCATGCTAGCAAGAAGCCCGCGGTCGCGCCAGCCTTCGCGCACCCAGTCCGCGACGCGCTCCGCCGACAGGTCGCGCTCCGGCATGATCGCGGCCGCGCCCCGCCGGGCCAGGGCCTCGGCGTTGGCGCGCTGGTGTCCGCGCACCGCCGCGGCCAGCGGCACGAGCAGGGCCGGCACGCCGCACGCGCTCAATTCCGCGCAGGTGGCCGCGCCGGCCCTGGTCACGGCAACGTCCGCGGCGTTGTAGGCCTTGCCGATCTCGCGCAGGAAAGGGAACACGGCGTGCGGCACTCCGGCCGCCACGTAGGCGTCCCGCACGGCGCGCTCGTCACGCGCGCCGCTCAGGTGCACCGCCTGCACCGGAACGCCCTCCCGGCGCAACCGGCACAGGGCCTCCGTGCAGATCTCATTGAGCGCGTGCGCGCCCTGGCTGCCGCCGGTGACCAGCACCGTGAACAGACCTTCGCGCAGAACGCCCGCCTCAAAACGCCGGTCCAGCCCCGCCTTCAGCGGCAGACCCGTGAGCGTGGTCTTCCGCGCGCGGGGCAGCAGCGCCGCGGCGTCTTCGAACGACAAGGCCACGTCCGCGGCGAAGCGCGCCAGGAAGGCAACCGCCCGGCCGGGCACGGCGTTGGCCTCGTGCAGGACCAGCGGCACGCCCAGCGAGCGGGCGCCCAGGGCCGGCCCCACGGAGGAGTAGCTGCCCATGGCCAACAGCGCGTCCGGACGGGCGCCGGCCATCCGCCGCCGGCACGTTGCCGCCGCCGCCAGCATCGCGCGCGCCGCGCCGAGCCAGGCCAGTGAAGGCGGCCCGGCCAGTCCCGCCGCCGGCACGATGACCGTCTCGCCCTTCCACCCCGCCGCGCTCTCGCCCTCGATGCCCTTCCCCGCCAGCCAGACCGTAACCGCGTGCCCGCGACGCGCCAGCGCTTCGGCCGCCGCCAGGCCCGGATACACGTGCCCGCCCGTCCCGCCGCATGCCACGCCGATTCGCATGGCGGCATAATAGGCGCGGCTGCGCCCGAGACAATGCCATTTGTCGCCCCGCTTGCGGCGGCCCCACTTGCGGCTTGAGCCCCGGACGCCGCGCGTGTAGCGTGTCCCCGCCATGTCGCATGCTCCTGAGATACCGGGCTACGAACTGCTGCGGGTTATCGGGTCCGGCCCGGCGGCCACCGCCTGGCAGGCCAGGCAGCTGTCGCTGGACCGCCTGGTGGTCGTCCGCATCCTGAACACCGGCCTCTTCGCGTCGTCCGGCGACCGGGCCGCCTTCCTCAAGGAGGCCCGCGCCGCCGCGCGCCTCGCCAACCGCCATATCGTGGCCGTTCATGACGTGGGCGAGCACGGCGGCAATTGCTACGTCATCACGGAATTCGTGGAAGGCTCTTCCCTGGTCCGCATCCTCCGCGCGCGCGGCGCAATGCCGCAGAAGGACGCCCTGGCGGTGGCCGAAAGCGTGGCGGCCGCCCTTCACGACGCCTGGACCGCGGCCGGGATCGCGCACCGCGAGATCAAGCCGGACAACATCATCGTCGAAGAACACGGCGCCGTGAAGCTCGCCGACCTCGGCATGCCCAAGGGCACGGACCGCGCCCTGCTCGCCCCGCAGATCGCGAAAGGCGAAATCGAGATCGCCGCGAACTATGTTGCCCCGGAACAGGCCGCCTGCGTTCCCGACGTCGATTGCCGCACGGACATGTACGGCCTCGGCGCCACGCTCTACCATGCGCTTACCGGGCGGGCGCCTTTCGACGGACTGGCGCCCGCCGACGTCATCCAGGCCCAGCTTTCCGGCGACCTGCCGCATCCGCGCGATCTCAACGCCGGCGTCACGCTGGGCGCCGGGCAGCTGCTCACGCGCCTGATGATGAAACGCCCGGAGGACCGCTACGGGGACTGGGGCGAGGTAATCGACGCGATCCACAAGACCGCCAGGGGCCGCGTCGTGCTGGGCCAGAAAAGCCAGCCGGCGAGCATGATCCGGCCCCCGGCAAACGCGGCGGCGGCCGCCGCGCCCGCCGCGGGCGCCGTGCGATCACGCGCCGCGCGCACGCACGCGCCCGAAATCTTTCCGGTCGCGGTGCGCGTCACGGGCTGGATCGTCGTGGCGGCCTGCTCGGCGCTGCTGGCCGTCGCGCTGTTGCGGAAGCCGCCTTCGGAGCCGCCCCGCCTGCCGCGCCCCCCCACGCCCGCGCCCGCGCCACACACGGCGCCCGCGCCACACACGGCGCCGGCGACGACGCAACCGGCGGCGGCGGCCCCCGCCGCGGACGCCATGGCCTCCACCGCGCGACAGGTGGCGCAATGCCTGCTTGCCGCCGACTTCGAGCGCGCCAGGCTGGTCATCGAGGACGCCGCGGCCGCGCGGCCCGCCCCGCCCGCCGGGGAACTGGCGGAACTCCGGCGCGTGACGGCCCAGGCCTCGCGGATGGAAGCGATCGTGCTGGCCGCCTTCCGCGGCCGCGTGGGCCAGCCCGTGGCGCTGCGCCAGGAAGGCGTCGACCGCAATCTGGTGATCGAAGAAGTCAAAGACGGCGCGATCACGGCCGCCATGCCGGCGGCGAACGGCGTGCGGCGAATCGTTCTCACCGTCGGGCAGATCGATCCCCTGGAACTCGTCAAATGGGTCGGCGCGGACGAAGCCCCCGCCGCGCACGCCATGAAGTTCATTCTCTGCTTGAAGGGGGGCGACAGGGAACAGGCGGCGGTCCACGCCGCCCGCAGCGGCCCGCTGGCGCAAGCCTTCGGGGACCTGCTGCAAGCCGCGCCTTAGACACGTTCGCGAAGGAAACGGACCCGGCGGTCCTCCGCCGGCAAGGGACGCATGGCATCGCGGAGCACAACGCCCGCCGACGACGCGCGCCGCGCCGCCCGGCTGCGCGCCGAGATCGAGCGCCATAACCGCCTCTACTACGTGGAGAACGCGCCCGAAATCGCCGACCGCGAATACGACCGCCTCTACGACGAGCTGCGGGCGCTCGAAGCCGCCCACCCCGAGCTTGTGACTCCCGATTCCCCCACCCGGCGCGTGGGCGGCGAGCCGCTCGAAGGCTTCGCGCAGGTCCGCCACGAACTGCCGATGCTGAGCCTGGACAACACTTACGCCGTCGATGACCTCCGCGATTTCGACGCGCGCCTGCGGCGCCTGCTCGGCGCCACGCCGTTCACGTACGTCGTGGAGCCGAAGATCGACGGCGTGGCGGTGGCGCTGCGTTACGCAGACGGACGGCTGGCGACGGGCAGCACGCGCGGCGACGGCTGCGTCGGCGACGACGTAACCGCCAACCTGAAGACCGTCCGCACGATCCCGCTGCGCCTGGCGGCGGAAAAGCCGCCGCCGGTCTTCGAGGCCCGGGGCGAAGTCTTCATGCCCAAGGAGGGGTTTGCCGCGCTGAACGCGGAGCGCGCCGAAGCCGGTCAGCCGGCGTTCGCCAATCCGCGCAACGCGGCCGCCGGAACGCTCAAGCTGCTCGATCCGAAAATCGTGGCCGGGCGCCCCCTGCACGCGATCATGTACGCCGTGGGTGCGGTGGCGGAGGTCGAATACGCCACGCAGGAGGAACTGCGCGCGGCCCTGGCCGGGTTCGGCTTCCGCGCGCCTCCGCGCCAGTGGAAGTGCGCGGACATCGCCGCGGTCATCGACGCCGTCGAAGAGCTCAAGGGCTTGCGGCACGGCTTCGATTTCGAGATGGACGGCGCGGTCATCAAGGTCAACGAGCGTTCGCTGCACGCCCGCCTCGGAACCACGGCCAAGAGCCCGCGCTGGCAGGTGGCGTTCAAGTACGAGCCCGAGCGCGCCGAGACGGTCCTGCTCAAAATCAGCGTGCAGGTGGGACGGACCGGAACGCTGACGCCCGTGGCCGAGCTGGAGCCGGTGCGCGTGGCCGGTTCGACGGTCAGCCGCGCCACGCTGCACAACGAGGACGATATCCGCCGCAAGGACATCCGCGTGGGCGACCGCGTGCTGATCGAGAAGGCGGGCGACGTGATTCCGGCGGTCGTGGAGGTTCTCAAGCACGCCCGCACGGGCCGCGAAAAAGTCTTTCACATGCCGGCAAAGTGCCCGGTCTGCGGCGAGCCGGCGGCGCGGCGCGAAGGCGAAGTGGCCGTGCGCTGCGAGAACCTGCAATGCCCGGCCCAGCTCAAGCGCTGGATCCGGCACTTCGCCTCGCGCGGCGCCATGGATATCGAAGGGCTGGGCGAGGCCCTGGTCGAGCAGATCGTCGACGGCGGGCTCGTGAAAGATCCGGCCGACCTCTACGACCTCACCGTGGAACAGCTCTCCGGCCTGGAGCGCATGGCGCGGAAGTCGGCGCAGAATGTTGTGGACGGCATCGCGGCCTCGAGGCAGCGCGACCTCTGGCGAGTGGTTTTCGCCCTGGGGATCAGGCACGTGGGCGCCAGGTCGGCGCAGACGATCGAGGAGCATTTTGCCGATATGGACGCGCTGATGAGCGCGCCGCCCGAGAGGCTCGAACAGCTCCCCGATATCGGCCCGGTCGTGGCCGCGAGCATCGCCGCCTTCTCCGCCCGGCCGCGGCACCGCGAGCTTGTGCGCCGGTTGCGCGAAACCGGCGTGGCCATGCGCGCCGCACGCACGCCGGCGGGCGGCGGCCCCCTGCGCGGCAAGACCTTCGTCCTCACGGGCGCCCTCGAAAGCATGACCCGCGACGAAGCCGGCGAGAAGATCCGCGTCCTCGGCGGACGGGTGGCGTCAAGCGTGTCGAAAAAGACCACGCATGTCGTGGCCGGGGGCGAACCGGGCTCAAAGCTGGACAAGGCGCGCAAGCTGGGCGTCGAAGTGCTGGACGAGAAGCAGTTCCTGAAGATGCTGACGGACTCCAGGGTCAGCCCTGAATGGCGCTAAGATAAGCCTCTTCACCCTCTTTGTCGCGAGCTTTGTCGCGAGCTTTGTCGGAGTCGCAAGGGGTTCGCGCATAGCGGGTTCGACAAAGCGACAAAGAGGGTGAAGAGGCTTATCTTAGCGCCATTCGATTCAGAGCCTGGAGATGCACAACGTAATCATCACCAGTCACATTGCGTCGGCCTCGCCGCAGGCGGTGAAGAAGCTGCGCGAAGACGTGGCCCACGCCGCGGCCCGCCGCATCCGCGGCGAGCCGCTGGTGAATGGGGTGCGGTGAGGAAAGGTGCGCCGGAGATGCGCGCCAACAATGGCGCGCCGGAGTGACTGGCGCACCGGAGTGAGTTTGGGTGGCCATTTCTGGCCGCCGACAAAGGAGGCTGAGACCATGAGAATCGCGCGTTTCCAGGACAAGACGAACCAGGTGCAGTACGGGATCGTGGAAGGCAACACCCTTGCGGTGGCCGCGGGCGATCCGATCAAGGGCTTGAAGCGGATGGGCGCCACCGTTCCGCTGGCGGGCGTGAAGCTGCTCGCGCCGGTCGAGCCGGTGAACGTCCTGTGCATCGGCCAGAACTACAAGGCGCATGTCGAAGAGGGCGGGGCGAACCTGCCCAAGGCGCCGATCCTCTTCATGAAGACCACCACGGCGGTCATCGGACCGGAAGAGCCTGTTCTGATCCCGAAGATCGCGCCGACCGAGATTGACTACGAAGCCGAACTGGCGCTGGTGATCGGCAAGACGGCCCGCCATGTGCCGGAGAGCGAAGCGCTGAAGTACGTGCTGGGCTACACCTGTGCCCACGATGTCAGCGCCAGGGATTGCCAGCGTGGCGACGGACAATGGTGCCGCGCCAAGTCGTTCGAGACCTTCTGTCCGATCGGCCCGTGGCTGGAGACGGAGCTGAATCCGCTCAACGTCCGGGTGCAGGGCCGGCTGAACGGCCAGACCATGCAGGATGCGGCCACCTCGCTCATGATCTTCAGCATCCCGTTCCTGATCAGCTACCTCTCGCGCGGCATGACGCTGCTGCCGGGGACGCTCCTGCTGACCGGCACACCCGCCGGAGTGGGTTTCGCCCGCAAGCCGCCGGTGTATCTCAAGCCCGGCGATGTCTTCGAGGTGGAGGTGGAAGGCGTAGGCGTTCTGCGCAACCCCATCCGGGCGGAGGAATAGATGCACAAGGTGACGGGTCGCGGGTGTCGGGAAGCGATGACTTCCAGAGATAGGGTTTTAACCGCCCTGAACCACGAGGAGCCGGACCGCGTGCCGTTGTTCATCGGCACGTCGGGCGTTACATCGGTGCTGGGGCCGGGCTACGAGTGTCTCAAAGCCCACCTTGGGATCAAGGGCGGGCCCATCCAATGGATTGCGAAGCAGTTCCAGTATACATGGCTGGACGAGGAGGTCATGGAGCGTCTGGGATCGGACGGCCGGCCCGTGCGGCCGGGCCCGCCGTTGTCTAGCGTCGCCGGGGAAGTCTCCGAGACGGAGTTGGCGGATGCCTGGGGCTGCCACTGGGTGCGGCGACCGGGCGTGCCGTACTATGAGGTGATGGAGCCGCCACTTCTCAACGCGACGATTGACGACCTCGACCGTTACCCTTGGCCCGACCTGATGCATCCGTCGCGGTTCGATGGGCTGGCGGCGCGCTGCAAAGCCGTCCAGGATGCGGGGTATGCCACGGTGCTGATGAGCGGCGCGATGCTGTTTGAACAGGCCTATGTGTTGCGCGGAGTCGAACAGTGCCTGATGGACCTGGCGGGAGACGAGGAGTTCTATCTGGCCTTGCAGGACCGCATCAAGCGGCTGGCGCTGCCGTATCTCAGGGAGCTCTGCCGCCAGGTCGGGCCCTATGCGGATGTGATCTGCATCGGCGACGATCTGGGCTCTCAGGATGCCACGCTGATGTCGCCGGCGACGTATCGGCGGTTGATCAAGCCGCATGAGGCGGAACTGCTGGCCGCCATCCACGAGAACAGCAAGGCCAAGGTGTTCTTCCATAGCTGCGGCAACGTCTATGACGTGATTGGCGACCTGATCGAGATCGGCGTGGACCTCCTGAACCCGGTGCAAGTTTCGGCCGGACCGATGCAGGACACGGCGCAACTCAAGCGGGACTTCGGGAAGCGGCTCAGTTTCTGCGGTGCGATCGACACGCGGAATGTCCTGCCGCGCGGCACGACCGACGACGTGCGGGCTGAAGTGCGGCGGCGCATCCGCGACCTGGCGCCCGGCGGCGGCTACATTGCCTCCGCCGTGCATTGCATCCAGTCCGACGTGCCGCCGGAGAACGTGGTGGCGATGTGCGAAGCGGTGCGAGAGTTTGGAAGATATCCGATTCAGTGAAGCCGAAGGAAGACCATGAAGAAACAGGCTGTGATTGATCAGATGACCGAATCGGGCGTACTGCCCGTGTTCCGGACGAACGATGTAAAGCACCTGATTTCGGCCAGCCGGGCGATCGGCGAGGCGGGCATAGGCTGCATCGAGTACACGCTGACCATGCCGGATGTGTTGGCCCTGATCCGCGCCGCCCGGCAGGAGTTGCCGAAGACGCTGCTGGTCGGCGCCGGCACGGTGCTGGATGGCAAGACCGTGGCGAAGGCGGTGCGGGCCGGCGCGCAGTTCATCGCCAGCCCGGGGTGCAGTCCGTCCATGATCCGCGCCTGCAAGGCCCTCGGGGTGCCGAGCGTGGTGGGCGCCATCACGCCGACGGAAGTCATGAACGCGCTCAAGCTCGGGGCGGACGTGATCAAGGTGTTCCCGGCGCCGTCGGTCGGGCCCGGCTTCTTCGCGGAGATCCAGGGGCCGTTTCCCGGCGTGGTCCTGATGGCGGCGGGCGGGATGTCGCCGGCCAATCTGGGCGAGTACGTAGCAAAGGGCGCGCAGATCATTACGTGCCTGGCCAACGGACTCGATGCCGAGGCCTACCGGACCGGCCGTGTGGCGGCGATCACGCGTGTGGCAAAGACCTGGGTGGCGGCAGTGCGCCGGGCGCGGTGAGCCTCAGTACACCTCATCATGGGAGCCGATGGCGACGGGGATGATAGTGCGGCCTTCGATCAGGAACTCGATGGTGATACGGTACGAGAGATTGAAGGAGCGAGCATGAACAGCAAAGAAAGATTCGCGAGGATTCTGAAGCACCAACAGGTAGACCGGATCGGGCTCTTCGAGGTCTACTGGCGGGAAACGGCCGTGAAGTGGGCGGCTGAGGGGCGCTTTGCCACGCCCGAGGACATCAGCGACCACTTCGGGCTGGATGTTCGCCGCACCGGCGGCGAGATCACGCCGGGCAACTACAAGCTGATCAACCTGGTGGGCGACGTGGAGTCGGCCGATGTTGTGGTCGAGGAGACCGAAACCACGAAAGTGGTGCGGGACGGCAACGGCGCTCTTCTGCGCTGGATGAAGAACGGGGCTTGTGCTCCGGAACACGTCGGGTTCGGGGTCGCGGAGCGACCGGACTGGGAGCGTCAGATTCTGCCGCGCCTGCTCGACGAGAAGACCTACGAGAAGCGGATCAACTACGCCGCCTACCGGGAAACGCGGCAGAAATGCGCCCGCGACCAGACGTTCATGACCTGCGGCGTGGTGGGAGCGTTCGACGTCATGTCGCCCATGTGCGGACACGAGAACCTGCTGATGGGCATGGCCGCGGATCCCGATTGGGTGCGCCGCATGGCCGGACTCTATGGCGACCTGTCGGTGCGTCTGCTGGAGACTCTCTTCTCGCGCGAGGGACTGCCGGACGGTCTCTGGGTCTGGGACGATCTCGGCTACAAGCACACGCCGTTCATGTCGCCGGCCATGTACCGCGAACTGATCATGCCCGCGCACAAGAAGCTCTTCGACTTCGCGCACAGCCGCGGGCTGCCGGTCGTGCTGCACTGCGACGGCTTTGTTGAGGCGCTGATTCCGTCGCTCATCGAGGCCGGGATCAACTGCCTGCAGCCGATCGAGGCCAAGGCCGGCATGGACCTGCTGCGCATCAAGAAAAACTTCGGCGATAAGATCGCCCTGATCGGCGGCATGGACGAGCGGGTGCTGGAGACCAACGATCTCAAGGCCGTGGAGCGCGAGCTTGCCGCCAAGCTGCCCGGCGCCATGTCGGGGAGCGGCTACGTCCTGCAGGTGGACCACAGCGTGAGCCATCTGGTCGAGTACGGCACGTACCGGTTCTTCGTCGAACGCGGCTTGGAGATGGGGCGGTATAGGTGAGATTCGACTGCAATCGACTCGAGTCGACTCGAGTCGATTGGCGTCGAAGGAATGCCCAAACACAGAACAGAAAGGAAGTTTCCCCATGGCAGAATCAGTCTTCATCAAACGCGGCGGCTATCGGCGGATGGACACCTTCATGCTGGCCACCATCATCTACTACGGCACGGTGGTCTTCTGCCGGAAGCACATCGACAGCAGGCGACAGGTGGAGCAGATGGAACAGGCGGGGCGGTCCGGACGGCAGAACATGGCCGAGGGCTCCGAGCGGGCTGCAACGTCCGCCCAGACCGAGATGACGCTCACGGATGTGGCCCGTGCCAGTCTGACGGAACTCCAACTCGATTTTGAGGACTTCATCAACCTGCGAGGCGGAACGCCATGGCTCGATGACGATCCGAACAGTTTGGAGATCAAGTCGATACGACTGGAGCGTACACCGGCCGGGGCCAACATCATCCACAACTTCTCGCGCACCGTGGCGCAGAACCGAGCCAAATTCGCCAAGTGGCTCGAATCCGACGACCCGACCGTTGTGGCCAACGCGCTGATCCGGCTCTGCGACCGTGCCGACTTCCTGACCCGGAAACAGTTGGATGCGCAGGGCGAACGATTTCTTGAAGAAGGCGGCTTCAAGGAGCGGCTCACCCGTGTGCGCGTAGCGGCGCGGGTCGAGCCAGAGGCACCCGCCTGCCCGAAATGCGGCGAACCCATGCGCCTGCGCAGCGCCCGCAAGGGGCCTCGCGCCGGCGGCAAATTCTGGGGTTGCCCGAACTACCCTGAGTGCGACGGACTGCTCGATGTGGAGGGAGATGAGAATCGCCGCCAATCGACTGGAGTCGACTCGAGTCGATTGGCGTCGAAAAGAGCGGAAACGGAATGAACCAAACACGCACGACCGCAGCAACACACCTCGTGCTGACAACAATGGCCATGACCCAACTGACAACGACTTCCACCCAGGCGACAGCCAGACTCGAACGCCCTGCAGACACCGCGTATGAAATAGGCGGCCCTCTTCGCAAGCAGATTGACGGAGTGGTCGAGAACTGGCTGATTCCGGCGCCGGAGAAGAACCCGGCAATGACCGAGATGTTTGCCGACCGCGACAAGCAGCCGTACCGGAATCTGCTTCCCTGGTCCGGCGAGTTCTTCGGCAAGTATCTCACCGCCTCGGCGCAGATGATTCGGCTGACGAGGGCGCGGAGGTGCCGCAGAATATCCGACCGGGAGCATGGAAGCCGTTCGATCAGATCTACGCGTCGCCGGAAAAAGGAGCCGCGTTCGAGCACGACTTCGCCGGGGAGAGCATCCAGTGGTTCGGCATGCGCTTTGACGATGCCGGGAAGCAGGATTGTCCAGTTCGAGCAGGACGAGATGTTGACCCCGGAGCGACTGTTGCGCCAGGTCGGTCAGGAGCAGCCGGCGACGTTCACGAACGTCGATGCGCCGTATCGCTTCGACGCAGTTAATCCCGGATCGAATCACCTGATGGTGTCGTTTCCGCGGAGATGCCGGGCAAGAGGCTTACGCGTAGAGCGGGCCCAGTTCCCGGCAGGCCCGGAAATCGTCGCCGCCGAAGCGGTCCCACATCGTGGGCCGGAAGACGTCCTCGCGCCTCACGTTGTGCATGTCCACGGGGATGCGCAGCATGGCGTTAACCGTCAGCATGTCCGCCCCGATGTGACCGAATGAATTGGCGTCGTGATTGGGGCCGATGCGGGACATGTATTCGAAGGACGACATGTCGCGCGGCGCCCAGTAGGACTCCGGCCAGGTTTCGTCCGTCACGCGCGAGATATGGTCCGCCACTTCCGCGGGAAGTTCCACGGTCGCGCCCTCCACCACGGAGCACGTCAGTTCGTCGCCCACGGCGTTGTAGCGGTAGGCGGTCATGGGAACGCCGCCCGGCGTGCGGTAGCTGCTGGAAAGGCCGTCGCCCGGGAAATACTCCAGAACCGCCGCCTCGTAGGTCGTCGCCTCGATCGCGCGGTCCATGAGCTTCTTCTGCAGGCCCGCGTCGCCCCGGATCTGCCGCGCCACTTCCTGCACGCTGCGCCCGCGGCCGCCGCGGCCCAGCGCGAACACGTCCACGCCGTAGTCCAGCGCGCCCGCGCCCGAGTTGCGCTTGTCGATCAGCCCCCGCGGCGCGATCGCGCCGACGTCCTTGCCCGTGGCCGCCTTGATGCTGGCGGGCGTCCAGTTGGTGCGGATGTCGGCAAACAGCTGCGGCATGCCCGTGAGCAGCTCCGCGATGAGCATGCCCACGGCGTTCTTGGAATCGTTCTCCGTGGCCACGATCATGGGCGCCCGGTAGCCGTTCCAGTCGAACGAGCTGCAGAGCAGCGACTCGGTCATGTCGAAGTTCGGATACAGGTCCGTCCACTGCCGCTGGCCCTGCGTGCCCGCCGCGATGGCGTTGCAGCCCTGGGCGTGCTCCACGTCGGCCCGGAACCCCTGCGCGCGGCCCGCGCGCCTGTCGGCCAGCCGCGGGTTGCCGATCATCAGGTCGCGCACGATGAGCGTCATCTTCAGGCAGTCGCGCAGCAGATCGTCCGCGGGTTGCGGCCGGGGCCCGTCGCCGAAGTTGCAGCGGAAGCGCTTCTTCATGAAGCGGAAAGCCTGCTCGAGCTCCTCGTGGTCGTAGAATCCTTTGTCCATGCGGCCCTTAACGGCCACCATGTCCACCGAAACGGTGCCCATGCCGAAACAGCGCAGGAACAGGTTGCGGCGCACGTCCGAGCCGATGATGCCCATCGAGACCCCGCCCACCGAAAGGTAGTTCTTGCCGCGCATCTCCGCCACGGCGGCGGCGGCGCGCGCGAAGCGCAGCAGCCGCTCCGCCGCGTAGGGCGCGATGTCCCCTTCCTCGTTTTCGAGGTCCGGGTTGTAGATCGAGAAGATCGGCCGCTTCTTCTCGTCCATGGCCGCGGTGAACGCCTTGAGCCACACGGCGCCGGGCCGGTCCGTCTGGTTCAGGCCGTAGGCCGCCTGCTGCCACTCGCTGCTGCCGAGCCCCTGGACCGCGCTCATCAGCTCGTCGCTGTAGGCCCACGAGCGGCTCACCCAGATGTTGGCGCCGACGCCCTCGCGCGCGTAGTATTCCTGCGCCAGGGCGCCCGTCCGCGCCCCGTAGACGATCTCCGGCGCCGTGACCACGCGCACGGGCGTGCCGTCCGGAAGGCACACGTTGCCGGCGATCAGGTCGCAGACTTTTTCCGCCAGGCGCCACGTGCCGGCCACGTTGCTTTCGTAGGCCCCCGTGCGGCCGTCCGCCACGGGCGTAACGGCGATGGTGGGAACGTGCCCGACCAGGGCGCGCGGCGACGGCCGGAACCGGCGCGCGGCGGCGGCGAGGCTGTCGAACTTGGACTTATTCCGGGCGGCAGACTTGCTTGTCATGGCGTCCTCCTTGAACGGATGGCGCTCAATGTACATTCCTTCGGTTATTCCGGCAAGCCGCGGTTTCGCCGGTTTCCGGCTTGAAAGTTGCGGAGGGAAGCTTGAGACTCCCGCCACTGAAACCCGTAACCTGACGCGGAGGAATCCATGCGCAACACCCCGTCCGACCGTGACGCGCTTTTCCTGGGACTGGACTCCAGCACGCAGGCTCTCAAGGCCACGCTGATCGACGCGGAGCTGCGCGTCGTGCGGGAAGGCGCCGTGCGCTTCGACGACGACCTGCCCGAATTCAGGACCGAAGGCGGCGCGCACCGCCACCCCGACGGCCTTACCGTCACTTCGCCCGCCCTGATGTGGGTGGCCGCGCTGGACCTGCTGCTCGAGCGCATGAAGCGGGAGGGATGGCCCCGCGACCGCGTAGCCGCGGTTTCCGGCTCCGGCCAGCAGCACGGCAGCGTCTGGCTCAGGCGCGGCGCCCGGGCGGCGCTGCGCGGGTTGCGCGCCGAACGCGGGCTGCGCGAACAGCTCGCCGGCGTCTTCGCCCTGGAGGATTCCCCCATCTGGATGGACTCCAGCACGGGCCGGCAGTGCGCCGCGCGGGAGCGGGCCATGGGCGGCGCGCAGGCCGTCGCCGGCGTGACCGGCTCGCGCGCCTACGAGCGCTTTACGGGGAACCAGATCGCCCGCATCTTCGAGGAAAGGCCCGGGGTCTATGCCGCCACGGACCGCATCGCCCTGGTGAGTTCCTTCGTGGCCTCGCTGCTCGCCGGCGACTACGCGCCGATCGACGTCAGCGACGGCTCGGGCATGAACCTCATGGACATCCGCGCGCGCAAGTGGCACCCGGCCGCGCTGGAGTGCACGGGCCCCGGCCTGGAACGCCGCCTGGGGCCGCTCGTGCCGTCGCACACCGTGATCGGCCCCGTCTCGCCCTGGCTCGCCGCGCGCCACGGGTTCCGGCCCGACTGCCAGGTCGTGGCTTTCTCGGGCGACAACCCCAACAGCCTCGCCGGCTTGCGTCTGCGGCACACCGGCGACATCGCCGTCAGCATGGGCACGAGCGACACCGTGTTCGGGTCGCTGGCCGATCCCAAACCTTCGGCCTCCGAAGGGCACATCTTCGTCAACCCCGTCGAGCCCGAGGCCTACATGGCGATGGTCGTCCACAAGAACGGCTCCCTGACGCGCGAGCAGGTGCGGGACCGCCAGCCCGGCGGCTCATGGGAAGCGTTCGAAACCGCCCTGCGCGGCACGCCGCCCGGCAACGAGGGCCGCATCGGTTTCTACATCACGGAGCCCGAGATCACGCCGCCGATCATGAGGCCGGGCGACTACCGTTTCGACGCCGCGGGCAGAACGGCGGAGGCGTTCGACCCGGCCGCCGACGCGCGGGGCGTGGTGGAGAGCCAGTTCCTTTCGATGCGCCTGCACTGCGCCAACATCGGCCTGACGCCGAAAAGCATCCTGGCCACGGGCGGCGCGTCGGCCAACGCTTCCGTCGTGCGGATCGTGTGCGACGTCTTCGGCGTGCCGGTTTTCGTGGGCGAACAGCCCAACTCGGCCGCGCTGGGCGCCGCCTACCGCGCGCTGCACGGATGGACCTGCCGCCGGCAGGGCCGGTTCGTCACCTTCGCCGAAGTCGTGGCCAAGGCGCCGCCCTTCCGCCGCGCCGCGGAACCCGACCCGGCCGCGCACGCCGTCTACACGCAAATGCTGCCCCGCTACGCGGCGCTTGAGCGCCGCGTCCTTGCCGGGTAGCCGGCTGACGCGAACGCGCGACGAGAGCGGTTGACCAGCAGGCAGAACCTTGCCGGATTTGTCTCTTCCGCCGGCCGGGCAATGGCAGCAGATAAACCGGCGGCTTCGCCGGCGCGGCGCGGCACGGTGCGCCCGCAAGCTCGCGCCCGCGAACGCCCGCATTCACCGGCGCGCAAGTTCCCGGGTCTATTTGCTGGAACGCCGCCGGGATCGTGCTATTCTCCCTTCTTACGAGCGCGGCGGCGGACCCCGGGACACAAACACGAAAGGACCTGATCATGGGCGGATTCTTCGGCGTGGCAGCCGAACAGGACTGCGTGCGCGATCTCTTCTTCGGCACCGACTACCACTCGCACCTCGGCACGGTGCGCGGCGGCATGGCCGTGCGCAACGGCCGGGGCTTCGACCGTCACATCCACGACATCACCAACTCGCAGTTCCGTTCGAAATTCGAGGACCACGTCCGCGCCATGTCCGGGACGACCGGGATCGGCGTGATCAGCGACACCGACGACCAGCCGCTGATCATCTCCTCGCACCTCGGCACCTACGCCGTCGTCACCGTCGGCGTGATCCGGAACATCGAGTCCCTGGCGCGCCAGGCTTTCGCCCGGCGCAGCGCCCATTTCGCGGAAATGGGCGGCGGCAGCATCAACCCCACCGAGCTGGTCGCCACGCTCATCAACCAGGGCGACACTTTCGCCCAGGGCCTGCGCCTGGCCCAGGAAGCCATCGAGGGCTCCTGCTCGATGCTGCTGCTCACCGACGAGGGCGTGTATGCCGCCCGCGACCGCCTGGGACGCACGCCCGTCATCATCGGCCGCAAACCGGGCGCCCGCGCCGCCACGCTGGAGAGCTGCGCTTTCCCCAACCTGGACTATGAGGTCGAGCGCGACCTCGGGCCGGGCGAAATCGTTTTGCTGACGCCCGACGGCGTCGCGCAGAAGGCCGCGCCGGGCGAACGCCTCCAGATCTGCGCGTTCCTGTGGGTCTACTACGGCTACCCCGCCTCGTGCTACGAGGGCATCAACGTCGAGTGCGCCCGCAACCGCTGCGGCGCCGCCCTGGCCCGCCGCGACAAGGCCAAGGTCGACCTCGCGGCCGGCATCCCGGATTCCGGCACCGGCCACGCCATCGGCTATGCCGTCGCGGCCGGCATCCCCTACCGGCGGCCTTTCGTGAAGTACACGCCCACCTGGCCGCGCAGCTTCATGCCGCAGGACCAGTCCGTGCGCGACCTGGTCGCGCGCATGAAGCTCATTCCGGTGCGCGAGCTGATCGAGGGCCAGCGCGTGCTCTTCTGCGAGGACTCCATCGTGCGGGGCACCCAGCTGCAGGACATCATCCAGCGCCTGTACGACTACGGCGCGCGCGAAGTGCACATGCGCCCCGCCTGCCCGCCGCTGATCCACGGGTGCAAGTTCCTCAACTTCTCGCGCTCGCGCTCGGAGATGGACCTCGCCGCGCGCAAGGCCATCAAGGAACTGGAGCCCGACGCGCCGAAGGACCTGCGGGTCTACGCCGACGCGTCTTCCCGGGAGTACCGCGTCATGGTCGACCGCATCCGGCAGCGCCTGCGCCTGAGCACGCTGGAATACCAGCGCCTCGAGGACCTCGTGGCCGCGATCGGCCTGCCCAAGGAAAAGGTCTGCACCTACTGCTGGGACGGGGCGGAATAGGCTACACCGCTTCCATGGTCGAGGGCGGCTTGCCTGTCACGTTGTAGGTCACGCTGACCACGCCGGGCACTTCCGAAGTCAGGCGGTCCGCGATGCGCGTCAGCTTGTCGAACGGCAGACGCGTGGGCGCGGCCGTGACCGCGTCGCGCGTGTCCCAGCAGCGCACCTCGATCTGTTGGCCGAACTCGCGCGCGCCGGCGCGAATCCCCGTCACGCGATCCTCGTGCAGGATGGCCATGCACTGAAACGCGCCGGCGTCGGCCAGCTCCGCTTCGACGATGACCGTGGCCTTGCGCGCCGTGGCGATGCGCTCGCGGGTGGCCTCGCCGATCACGCGGGCCGTGAGCGCGGGGCCCGGGAAAGGCGGACGGTCCGCGATCGCGGCCGGCAGCCCCAGCGCCTTGGCCACCAGTCGCACCGCCGGCTTCCGCAGCGCGATCACCGGCTCGAGCACCTTGTACCCGTAGGCCTGCTCCGTATCGATGCCCATCTGCGCCAGCACGTTGTGCTGCGCCTTGATCCCGGCCACGGTCTCCTCGACGTCGGTGTAGATCGTGCCCTGCAGCAGGAACTTCGCCCCGCTCCGCTTCACCAGCGGCCCGAACACGTCGCGGTAGAACGTGCGCGTAATGCCGATCTTGCGCTTTTCTTCCGGGTCGGAGAGGCCCTTCAGGGCGCTGAAGAACGCGTCCTGCGCGTCCACGATCTCCACGGGCACGCCCAGCTTGCGGAACGTCTCGACCACGAATTGCGGCTCGCCTTCGCGCATCAGGCCGTTGTCGATGAAGTAGGTCTTCAGGCGGTTGCCCAGCGCCCGGTGCCCCAGCAGCGTGACGGTCGAAGAGTCGACCCCGCCCGACAGCGCGTTGACCGCCAGGCCGCCGCCCACCGCCGCGGAAATCTCCGCCACCTGCCGCTCGATGAAAGACTGGACGTTCAGATCCTTTTCCCCGATCTCGTTGACGCTCATCTTGCCGCAATCCTCCCGTTTACTGCCTGGGCCATTTTCGCATCGACACGGGGCGCAGTGAACACCATGCGGGGACGCGTGTAAAGGCGGGAAATCGGAACGGATCATTAAAGGGGCGAAGCCGGACACGCCAGCAATTGGCAACGTCCGGCTCGCGCTCGCCCTGGGGCCTTCAACCAGTCTGTGGGGTTATGACGCCTTGTGCGGTTGTATGAGCTTGGGGTCCACTCCATCTAATGACCGGTTGGGGTCCACATAGGCGTAATGCACGGATCGTGCCATCTGGCAGAAAAAGGGCATTCTTCCGCCCATGATGCGCATTCAATTGTACTGCAATGATTTACGCGATAAGTGCGATTGCGCGGCGCACACGGAAACCAAGCTATGTCTCGGGTCTAACGCGATACGTCTCGCCAGGCGAGACAGTTGTCCGGTGTCTTTTCGCGTCCGCTCGTCAGACCGGTCCTGGCCGGCGCCGCGTACTTGTCCGCCCGCTCTCTACTCCGGCCTGATCACGCGCAGTGAGACGAAGTTCGCCTTCTCGCCGGGTTCGCCCTGCGCACCCGCGCCGGCAGGCGGCACGCGCTCGACGCGCGTGGAGAACACTGCCGCGTCCAAGCCCTGCATTGCCAGCACGTCCTGCACCCGCGCGGCGAGCGCGCGGCCGATCTGCAGGTCGGTCTTTTCGCTGTCCGTCGCCGCGGTGTGGCCGACGATTTCCACGGCAAAACGTTGTCCCACGCGGTTGCCGGTCCGCAGCAGCTCGCGGATATTGGCGGCCAGCCCCTCCACCCTTCCTTTCTGGCCGGGCCACAGGTCGGGCGAGTCCTTCAGAAAGCGAAACACCTCGCCGTTGATGGCGGCGCTGATCTCGGCGATGGCGCGCAACTCCCGGTCGACCAGGTCCGAAGACACCACCCGCGACACGCCCGGCAGCGCGGCCGCCAGCGCGGTCGCCCTGGTCACCCACTCGTGCCCCGCCTCGCCGCGCAACTCAAGCACCCCGTCCTGGAAGGAGATGCGCACCGTCTCGGGCGGCAGCAGCATCTGCCGCGCGCGTTCCGCCAGGATGTCCGGGTGCAGCGCCTGGTAGGGCATCCAGTTGGCCACCACGTCGCGGGCGTCCAGTCCGCATTCCTGCAGGATCTTCGCCGGGCTGCGCGCCAGGGGATCGTTCAGGCCTGAGACGTGGAACTTGCCGTCGCGCATGCCGTGTTCCACAACGACGATGCCGGGCGAGGCATTGAGCATATCCAGATACTTCCGCCACTGCGGCAGGCGGTCGGCGTATTCGTCGCGCAGAGCCGACGTGTCGATCCCCGACACTCCCGCCACGCCGCGGGCCGCGTTCCCGGCCTGGGCGATCCAGGCCGCCGGCGCCGTTCCGCCGAGGTACAGGATGCCGTGCTCGAGGTCCATGCTTACCGTGGAGGGCGCGTTCAGGATCGCCCGCGCGCGCGCCTTGATGAAGTCGGGGTGCAGCGCCTGGTACGGTTCCCAGTGCATGACAACGTCGGGTCCCCCCATCCCCGACCCGGCCAGGACGGCCGCGGGATCGCTGGCCAGCGGGTCGCGCAGTCCCGAGACGTAGAACTTGCCGTCCACGCGCCCCACGTCGGTCACCATGATCCCCGGCTGGCTCTTGAGCGTGTCGACGTAGCTGTTCCACAGGTATGCGCGGCGTCCGAAGTCGAAACCCCACCACCCCAGCAGCGCCACGGGCGCGAGCAGGAGCAGCCAGGTCAGGGGCAGGATGCGCATGCTCCTGCCCGGCGTGCGCAGGTCAAGGAACGCTTCGAGGTAGGGTTTGCTGCGCTCGAAGGCCGCGGCGTCGCCGTCGAACTCCTCGAGCTCGCGCGCCAGGCGCCCGTGTATGCGCGTCAGCGCCTCGCTGAACGCCGGCCGCAGGTCGGGGGGCGCCTTGCCGTCCAGCACGGCGGCGATCGTGGCGGCGGGCCCGCGCTCGACCCAGACGGTCATGTCGCCCATTTCGACGGTTTCCAGGTCGCCTTCGACGGCCCTGCCGGACGAGAAGGAGTCGTTGACGAAATCCTGTATGGCCGTGAGCATGCCCGAGACCATGTCGGCGTCGCGCGTGGCGAACGCCGGGCTGCGCACCTCGACCAGGAGCAACCCGGTGCGGCGATGCACGAGCAGCACCTGCTTGACCGGCCAGGTCGCCGTGTGGCGGCGCACCACTTCAGGGAAGGAGCGGCCGGTCCGCATGGATTCGAAACGCCACTTCCAGCCGCGGAGCGTGAAAACGGAAAACACCACCAGGTTGATGCCTTGAGCGACGCCGGACAGGCCTCCCGTGATCCAGCGGCGGATGCCGATGCCGAAGATGGGGCGCAGGGCCTCCGCCAGGCGCGAGGGATCGGAGCGCGCGGAGGATTCGATGGCCTTGATCACTGTCGGCTGCAGCGCGTCAACCAGGCCGAAGCCCTTGCGCGCGCTCACGCGCAGCGCCGCCGGCAGGATGTGGCCCACGTGTGTCGCGGCCTGCGCCTCGCCGTCCGCCTCGGGCGCGCCCGCGCCGGCGATCCGCGGTTCGTTCTCCTGATCGGGGCTCGGGCTCATGGATGGAGCGTCCGGTTGTCGGTTCCCGGTTTTCGTTCCGCAGCGGGTCCGGCCTGGCCGCCGGAACGCGCCGGCGAAGGCGGCCGGAGCTGGGCCGCGTCCCGGCGGCCGGCCATCCCGTTCCGGGCCGCGCGGCGGCCCGTGGAGGCCGGCGGTCTCCGCCGTCCCCGCTTCGTCACACGTTCAAATACATCTCGAAGTCCAGGCTGTTCGGGCGCACGCGATAGTCCCGCGCCTCCTTGCGTTTGACCGCCAGGTAGTTGTTGACGACATGCGGGCCCAACGCCTCGCAGATCGCCTCGTCCGCTTCCAGGCAGTCCAGGGCTTCGTCCAGCGACCCCGGCAGCGTGGGCACGCCCGCGTCGCCGTGGAACAGGTCCTTCTCCGTCGCCGCGCCCGGGTCGATCCGCCTGCGTATGCCGTCCAGTCCCGCCGCCAGCGTGACGGCGAATGCGAGGTAGGGGTTGCAGCTCGGATCGGGCGAGCGATACTCGCAGCGGCTGGCGCGCGGGTCGCCGTGCGGCACCCGCACCAGGGCGGTGCGGTTCTTGCGGCCCCAGGCGACGTTGACGGGCGCTTCCCACCCCGGCACGAGCCGCTTGTAGCTGTTGCACGTGGGATTCGTGATGGCCGTCAGGGCCCGCGCGTGTTCGAGCAGCCCGCCGATGAAGTGCAGGCCGATGGCGGAGAGGTCGCCCGCCACCCGGTCGTGGAACAGGTTGGTTTTGGCCGGCTTGCCGTCACGCCCCGGCGCGTACCTGGAGAGATTCAGGTGGCAGTGCATCCCGCTGCCGTTCATGCCGAAGAACGGCTTGGGCATGAAGGTGGCCAGCAGCCCGTTGCGTTGAGCGTAGTTCCGGATGATGTCTTTCAGCGTCACCGTGGCGTCGGCGATCGCCAGCGCCTCGCCGTAGCGGAAGTCGAACTCGAACTGCGAGGGCGCCACTTCGTGGTGGTACACTTCGTAGCGGATGCCCATCTCGTTCATGGCCTCCATGACTTCGGTCAGGAACACGCGCATCTGCGCCGTGGGCGCGTCGAAATAGCCCAGGTTGTCGACTTTTTCGCGGTCCGCCCGCAGCACGAAGAACTCGAGCTCGGTGGCGACGTGATACTCGAAGCGCGCGTCGGGTTCCAGGACGCCCTCGCGGCCGCGCAGGCTGTCGGCGATCCCCGCGATGGCGCTGCGCAGAACCGAGCGCGAGTCGCCCTCGAACACCTTGCGCTTGCCGCTCGCGGGGGGCGAATGGATGTCGCAGATCACCCGCGACACGTCCTTGGCCCAGGGCACGACGCGGAACGTGTTCAGGTCGGGCATGATGATCAGGTCCGATTCCTCGATCGGAACGCCGTAGCCGTTGATCGACGATCCGTCCACCCCGTAGCCGTTCAGGTATTCCTTTTCGTGCAGGAATTCGTCGAACGACACCGTCTTGAACTTGATGTTCCCGAAGATGTCGATGAACTGCAGGTCCACGGTGCGGATGCCCCGGGCGCGGGCCTCCTCCAGCATGCGCGCGAAGTCGTTTTCTTCATTCATGCCGCAAAGCATAATCCCGCGGCGCGCGTTGGGCAACGGAGAAAGAGCGGCGATGCGGAGAGCGCGCCGGGCGCCGGTCCCGTGCGGCCGCCGGTCTCAGCTTCGCGGCGGAACCGCGCGGAGCGCGTCGGCGACCAGCCGCACCGCGGCGCGCGCCGCTTCGCTCAGCGGGGCCCCCTGATCGGCCGCGGCCGGCTGGATGCCCACGATCCGGATGCGCATTTCGCGGCGCGCGCGCAGGTAGCGGCAGGCCACGTCCAGCGACAGCGCGTGCGTGGAGATGCCGGCGCCGTCCAGCCGGTCGGGATCGAGCACGCGCACTTCGCCCGGCGCCCCGCCCATGCAGACGGCGTCCACGATCAGGAGCGTGTCCGGCGCCAGGGCCAGGATTTTCCCCAGGAAGTTCTCCGGCGCGTCGCCGGCGTCCAGGCAGTCGGCCGCGGCGCTCCCGCGCAGCGCGTCGATCACCGCCGGCCCGGCCGCATCGTCGCCGGCCAGGCGGTTGCCCACGCCGACGACGCACACGCGTCCCGTCAGCAGGGGCGCCAGGGAAGCGGCCAGAGCGTGCGCGGCGTCGGGCATTCCGCATCCTCACACCGCCAGGGCGGCGGCGCGGCGGCACCTGGGGCAAAGAATGCTGATGCGCCGCGCGCGCTGCGCCGTCTCCGCGCCGGGGGTTACCCCTTCGCCCACGACTTCCAGACGGTCGTGCGCCACCAGCATCACGGTGGGATTGGCGAAAGCCAGGGGGCCGAGCCGGCGCGCCAGCCAGCGGATCTGGTCCAGCGGCGCGATCGCGCCGCCGCATCCCTCGCACAGCAGCAGGGGTTTGGCCGCCTTCTCCTCGAAGTCCGCGGGCTTGAAGCCGATGAACGCGTACTCGTTGGTCAGCCGGATGCCCTTTTCGGTCGTGCAGTAGCGCTCGCACTGGCCGCAGGCGATGCAGGCGTCCATGTGCTGCACGAAGCGCCGCACGGGCGGGTCGGCCGCGGCTTCGTCCGCCACGTCGATGCACTCCGCGGGGCACACTTCCGCGCAGGCCCCGCAGCCGATGCAGTCCGCCTCGCTGAAGCGCGGCCGGCCGCGGAAGCTCTTCTGCGCCTCGTAGGGCTCGGCGGGAAAACGCGTCGTGTAGGGCCGCGAGAAAAGCGACTTGAACGCCAGTTTCAGGATGCGCAGTTGCAGCAGGCAGGGAATCTTCATTCCGTTTCCTCGCGCGCCGCGCCCGGCTCGCCGTCGGCGGCATAGGCGTCGGCCACGCTGCCTTCCCACAGCTTCACGCCCGAAGCGTGCGCGCCGCGCGCCAGGGCGTGCGCCGCCGTGGGCGAGGTGATCACGATGAACACGATGCACAGCGCGCCGCGCAGGGCGATGGCCGCCGACTGGCCGGCCGTCAGCACCGCCACCGCGCCCAGCACCAGGCAGGTGCCGAGCGTGACGCACTTCGTCGCCGCCTGCAGGCGGTTGTAGACGTCGGGCAGCCGCACCATTCCCAGGCAGCCGGCCAGGTTGAACAGGATGCCGACCGCGAGCATGACCGCGCCGATCGTATCACTCATCGAAGCCCTTACCTTCCAGGTGCTTGGCCAGGGCGATGGTGCCCACGAAGCTGAGGATCGCCCAGGCGATGCCGATATTGAGGTAGTAGCTCAAGCCGGTCCGCAGCGAGAGCAGGGCGGTAAAGCAGACCACCACGATCCCGAGGATGTCGATGGCCACGGCCCGGTCGGGCGCGGTCGGCCCGAGGCCGATGCGGTACAGGCACATGCCGCAGCAGACCAGCAGCGCCCCGCACGCCAGGTTGTAGATCGTTTCCGGCACCTTGTCCTCCCGCGGCTACGCGAAAATGCGACTGATGAACCACTCGAAGCGCGACACGATGTGCCGCGCCGCCTCCTCCGGATCGGTCGTCGTCACATGGATCCAGTGCACGTACAGCCAGCCGTCGGCCGTGGCCTCCACGGTCAGCGTGCCCGGCGTGAGCGTTATGGAATTGGCCAGGGCCGTGATGGCCGACGCGGAGCGCAGCGACGTGCGCACCTTGACGATCCCGGGGCGGATCGGCATCGCGGGGTGCAGCACGCGGTAGGCCACGTCAAAATTGGCTTTCACGATGTAGAACAGCAGCACCACGCCGTACGCCGCCAGCCACAGGTAGCGGCGCGGGTCCAGCAGGCCGCGGGTCTTCTCGAAGGTGAACTCGCGCATGACCGCGGCCGCCAGCAGGGCGGCCAGGGCGCCGGCGGACAGGTCCGCCAGGCGCAGGGCGCCGGTCTCGTCCCGCGGAGGCCAGACCAGCACGATCCAGACCGCGAAACACAGCAGGAACAGAGCCAGCCGTCGCATCATGTCCGTGTCCTCACGGCAATCCGAACACTCCCGCCTGCAAGGCCTGCGCCGCCCGGTCGATCAACGCCGGCGACGCGATCCCCGTCAGCGCCAGCAGAGACGTCCCCGCGCACAGCAGCGCCAGCAGCACCATGGCCAGCGCCATCAGCGGCGGCGCCTCCCTGACGTGTTCCGTCCCCCCCTTGGCCGCCTCGAAGAACGCGTAGCGCTGCACCTTCAGGAAAGAAGCCAGCGTAAGCAGGCTCACCGCCACGGCGGCCAGGGCCAGCCCGTGACGCCCGGCCTGCACGCAGGCCAGCACGATGATCAGCTTGCTCCAGAACCCGTTGAAGGGCGGAATGCCGGCGATGGACATGGAAGCCACGAACGACGTTCCCGCCGTGACCGGCATGCGCGCGCGCAGGCCCCCGAGGCGCTTGAGATCGCGCGTGCCCGTGGCGTATTCCACGGCGCCGGCGGTGAGGAACAGCAGGGACTTGAAGATGGAATGGTTGAGCATGTGGAACAGGCCGCCCGCGATGCCCAGCGGCGTGCCCAGGCCCAGGGCCAGGGCCACGTAGCCGATCTGGCTGATGCTGTGATAGGCGAAGAGCCGTTTCATGTCCCATTGTCCGATGGCCAGCATCACCCCCGCCACCATGGAGAGCGCGCCCATGCCGCGCAGGACGGCCAGCGCGGCCGCGCCGGCGCCGAACACGTTGAACAGCAGCCGCGCCATGACGTAGATGCCCAGCGCCTTGATCACCACTCCGGAAAGCATGGCCGACACGGGCGCCGGCGCCGAGGGATGCGCGTCGGGGAGCCAGGCATGGAAGGGAACCAGCGCCGCCTTGAGTCCGAACCCGCACAGGAACAGCGCCAGCGCCAGGACCATGGGCCGGCCCAGGGGCTGCCCCGCCAGACGCGTCGCGACGTGGGCCATGTTCAACGTGCCGGTCATGTTGTACACGATCGCCACCCCGATCAGGATGAAGGCCGAGGCCACGCTGCCCAGCACGAGGTACTTGAACGACGCCTCCAGCTCCTCGTGCCCGCACCCGAAGCCCACCAGCGCGTACGACGCAATGGCCGCGATCTCCATGAAGACGAAGAGGTTGAAGAAGTCGCCCGACAGCACCACGCCGTTCATGCCCGCCACCATGAACATGAACAGGCTGTAGTAGCGCAGCTTGGAGGTGTAGCGGCGCATGTAGTCCACCGAGAACACGACCGCCGCCAGCCCGATCGCGTTCACGGCGATCAGCAGCAGCGCCGCCAGGCCGTCCAGCCGCATCTCGATCCCCAGCGGGATGCCCTGGGGCGAGACCCAGTCGCCCACGGCGTACACCCCGCCGCGCCGCGCGCCGGCCGCCGCCATGACCGCCAGGGCGCTCATGACCAGCACCCCGAACACGTCCGACGCCGCCCGCAAGCGGCGCGACACCATGGGGATGACGAATCCCGCCGCCAGCGGAATCACCACGAACATGGGCGTCAGGTTGTCCATGTGCTTTACCCGCGCAGCCGTCTCATCTCGGTGATGTCGAAAGTGCCGTAGCGCTCGTACAGCCGGATGCAGATGGCCACCATCATCGCCAGCACCCCCAGCCCGATCACGATCGAGGTCAGCACCAGCGCCTGCGGCAGCGGATCCACCGCCCCCGCCGCGAACTCCGCCGGGGACGCGCCGGGCTCCATGATCGGCGCGTGCCCGCCGGCGCGGTAGCCCACCAGAATCAGCAGCAGGTTGATGCCGTACTCCATGATGGCCAGGCTGATCACGATCTTGACGACGTTCTTCTTGACCACCACGCCGTAGAGCCCCACGGCGATCAGCATCAGGCACAGGGCGTAGATCATGACTTGTCCTCCCGCCGCCGCACCATGCGACGCCGGCCGCCCTTCACGGCCACGTGCACGGCCGACAGTATGGCCAGCACCATGAAGAGGCTCGTGCCGACCTTCAGACCGATGGCGATGTTGCAGACCGGGATCACGCCGCTGCTGAGCAGGCGGAAATGCGCCTCGGGCGGCGTGCGGATGAAGTTGCGGAAGAACACGCCGCCCAGCGCGATGCCCAGCGCGCCCACGGCCGTGAAGATCAGCGCCCCCGCGCTGTCCAGCTCCGAGGCGGCCAGGCGGCCGAGGGTGCGGTGGCCGATGCCCGCGCCGCAGGCGAGAAACACCAGGATGAAGGCGCAGGCCACGATGACGCCGCCCGCGAAACCGCCGCCCGGCGTCAGGTGCCCGTAGAGCACGATGTACGCGCCGTAGAGCAGCAGGAAGCCCTTGAGCCAGCGGGTGACCGTCTTGACGATCAGGCTCATGCCCTCTTTCGCGTGCGGATCGTTCATGCGGCGTCGCCCTCCTCCGTCTCGTCTCCGTCGCGCTGCCGCCGGGCCCGGCGGCGCATGAGGGCCAGGGCGCCGAGGATCGCGCAGAAGAGCACCGTGGCCTCACCCAGCGTGTCGTACGCCCGGAAATCGAGGATCACCGCCGTGACGATGTTGGCCGCCCCGGTGCGGTCCAGGCCTTCCGCGAGATAGGTCGCCGAGGGCGCGTCGTCCGGGAAACGCGCCATCACCGGCTCGCCGAAGGGCGGGAACTGCTCGAACGCCGCGATGCCCGCCAGCGCCACGAGCACAACCAGCGCCACGCCGACCACCATGCCGAAGAACTCGCGCTCGCCGCTGACCGCCGTAAGGTCGCGGCTGATCGTGGCGCGGATCAGGATGACCAGGCACAGGATTTCGACCACGAGCTGGGTGATGGCGATGTCCGGCGCGCCCAGGAAGAGGAAGGCGATGGACAGCAGGAAGCCCACCGCGCCCACGCTGATGACCGCCGAGAGCAGGTTCGTGGTTTCGACGGCGATGATCGCGCCCACGAGCATCAGGAACAGCAGTGCCGCCAGTATCGTCATGGCCCTTCTTTCATTGCGCCAGCCGCCACACCAGTATGAGCAGGCCCGCCAGCACCCAGGTCAGGTAGACGGGCAGCACGCCGCCGTGCGCCTTGCGCAGCGCTTCCACGAAATAGAACAGCACGCTCGTGCCCACGTCGTACAGGTCGAAAAGCTTCTTCCCGGCCGCGGCGTAGATGCTCTGCAGCGGCTGCATCTCCTCGATCGTGCGGTAGAAATCGACGCCGGTCACCTCCACGCTTGCCGCGGGCGCCGCGCTTGCTCCCACAATCTCGCCCCCGACGTATGTCGCGCACTCCCGCGCCCGGCCCGCGCGCGAAACGGCGTAGAGCAGCAGGCCGAAGACAAACGCCGCGGCCATCATGGCCGTGGCCGTGCCGGACCACCAGACGCCGATCATGGGCGTGTCCCCGCCGGCCGCCGGCAGGATCATCGTCCGCAACGGCAGCGGCACGGCCAGCACGCCGAACAGCACGCACACGGCCGCCAGCGCGAGCATGGGCGCGCGCATGGCCCAGTTCACTTCCCGCGCCTCCCTCAAGTCCGTCCCCGCGGCCGGCTTGCACAGGAACACCGCGTGCAGCACCTTGGCGAAGCTGGCCAGGGTCAGCGCCGAACCGATCATGGCCGCCGCCAGCCACACCACCCAGACGGGTCCCGCCGCGCCGGCCGACTGCACGATCCCCTGGTAGACCATCCACTTCGAGAAGAACCCGTTCAGGGGCGGAATGCCCGAGATGGCCAGCGACGCGGTCAGGCAGGTGGCGAAGGTCGCCGGCATGGCCCGCGCCAGTCCGCCCAGCCGGTCGAGATCGGTCGTGCCGGCCTTTTCCTCCACCGCGCCCGCGCAAAGGAACAGGGCCGACTTGTAAACCGCGTTATTGAGCATGTGGAAAAGCCCGCCGGCCAGGCCCAGCGGCGTGCCCGCGCCGATGCCCAGCACCATGTACCCCACCTGGCTTACGGCGTGGTAGGAAAGCAGCCGCTTCAGATCGTGCTGCACCAGCGCCATCATCACCGCCGCCACCACGGTCACCGCCCCGACGGCCATCAGCACCAGGTTCATGCATGCGTCCGGCGCGAACATGCCGCGCGTCACGCGCGCCAGCAGGTAGATGCCCAGCAGCTTGTCCAGCGAGGCCGGGAGGAACGCGGTCACCGGCGCCAGCGCCTTCTCGCCGCAGTCCGGCACCCACGAATGCACCGGCACCGCCCCGGCCTTGGCGAGCGCCGCCGCGGCGAAGCACAGGAACGCCGCGTAGGTCAGGCCGCCCGTGAAGGGCAGAACGGGCCCGTTCATGCGCGTGCTGCCGGTCAGCAGCCAGACGATGACGATGCCCAGCATGAGCAGGCAGTCGGACCCGCCGACGATCACGAAGCTCTTCTTGGCCGCCGCCGAGGCGTCGGGGCCCGACAGGCCGATCATCACGTAAAGCGTCAGCCCCAGCAGGCCCCACAAGACGAGCAGGAGGATCAGGTCGTTGGCCAGCACCGCCCCGCACGCGATGCCCACGGTCCACGCCAGGTACGCGTAGTACTCGCGGGCGACCGGCGGCACGGCCGCGTGCCCCAGCGAGAACAGCGCGATCAGGAAACCGAAGGTCGCCACGGCCGCCAGCACGAAGCGGCTCAGGCCGTCCACGACCAGCCAGGGCCCCGCGCCAGGCATCAGGCCGCCGGCCGCGAACACGCGCCAGGCCAGCATGGCCGCGACCGCCGTGCCCGCCACGGCCACGATGCCCTGCTCCCGCCGCCAGGCGCGCGGCAGCAGGCGGCCGATCAGCCCCGTCAGCAGCGGCACCCCGATCGTCAGCCCCACCGGATGCCGCAGGATGTCGCCGAGCCCGTTCATGTTCTCATTCCGTCCGGGCGAGGTCCAGCTTCGGACCTTCCGCCCCCAGTTCCCGCTTCAGACGTTCCGTCTTTTCCCACGAAAGCCGCAGCAGCTCCTTCGCGCCCATCAGCCGGCGGCCCGTGGACGCGTCCAGCGCCGCCATGCGCTCCGTGCAGCAGTAGCAGGGGTCGACCGCCGCCAGCACGATCGTGGCGTCGGACACCGAGCCTCCCAGCACCGCGGCGCGGTCCGTGGGCACGTTCATGTAGCTCGGCGCCCGCACCTTGTGGCGCGCCGGCCGGTTGCCGCCGTCGCTGCGCACGTAGTGGAACACCTCGCCGCGCGGCGCCTCGTAGTGGCCGATCCCCTCCCCCGGCGGAATCTCCTTCGGGTTCGAGTCGATCGGGCCGCCCACGACCTCCAGGCGGTCCAGGCACTGCGCCACGATGCGGACCGACTCGAACATTTCGCGGATGCGGACCACCGCCTTGTCGAACACGTCCCCGTTGTGCTCGACGCACACGTCCCATTCCACCAGGCCGTAGGCCGCGTGCGGATGGTCCCGCCGGACGTCGATCGCCACGCCCGAAGCGCGCGCCGTGGGCCCCAGCGCGCAGTAGTCGATCACCTCCTGCCGCGTGAGCACGCCCACGTCCTTGAGCCGGGCGTGAATGACCGGGTCTTCCGCCACCGCGTCGCGGAACAGGGCCAGCGGCCCCTTGAGACCGTCGAGCATCTTGCGCACGGCCGGGATGTCCTCGCGGCGGATGTCGCGGCGCACGCCGCCCGGCTTCATCATGGCATAGTGGTTCCGGTTGCCGGTGAGCAGCTCCATGATGTCCAGCAGGTCCTCGCGATAGCGCCAGACCCACATCCAGACCGTGTTGAAACCGAGAAAATGGCCCGCCAGCCCCAGCCACAGCAGGTGCGAGTGCAGCCGCTCGAGCTCCCCGATCAGGGAGCGGATGTACAGCGCCCGCTCCGGGACAGCGATGTTGCCCGCGTCCTCGATGGCCTGCACGCAGGCGATGGGGTGCGACGTGGAGCAGATGCCGCAGATGCGCTCCACGAGAAACACCGTCTGCTCGAAGGTCTTGGACTCGGAGAGCTTCTCGATGCCGCGGTGGTTGTACCCCAGCTCGATGTCCAGCCCGACCACCGTCTCGCCCTCCACGTGCAGCTTGAAGAATTCCGGCTCCTCCTGCAGCGGATGATAAGGGCCGATGGGGATTATGGCGGTCCTAGGCATGGTCTGCCCTCACGTAATCCCTGCGCAGCGGGAACTTCCCCGCCGGCCAGTCATCCCTGAGCAGCAGGTGCCGCATGTCGGGATGACCGCGGAACTTCACGCCCAGCAGCTCCCACATCTCGCGCTCGATCCACTCGGTCCCGGTGCAGATCCCGGCGACCGAGTCAACCTCGGGCTTCTCGCGGTCGAGCTTCGTGCGCAGCGTCAGCACGAAGCCGAACCGGTCGAACGCCCAGTGATAGAGAATCTCGATGGCCCGCGGCGTGTCGATGCCCGTCGCGATCTGAAACCGCGCGCCCAGCTCTTCGAAGATGAGCCGGGTGGCGCCGGGGACGTCGTCCGGACCGACCTCGACGTAATACCGCCTGTCCGATTTCGCGTGGAAATCGACCACGCGGTCGCCCAGTTCGGCCTTGATCCGCGCCAGTATGTCGTCCCTGGTCATGCGCCCCTCAATTTCTTCACCAGCGTCACCACGGCCTCGAGCATGGCTTCCGGCTTGGGCGGACAGCCCGCCACGTAGGCGTCCACCGGTATGTAGCGGTCGACCGGCCCGTCCCAGTTGTACGACTTCCGGAAAATGTCGCCCGTGCAGGCGCAGGCGCCGATGGCCACGACGACCACCGGCTTCGGCGCCTGCTCGTAGATCCGCCTGGCGCGAATCGCCGCCTTCGTGTTGAAGACCCCCGACAGGAGAATCAGGTCCGCGTGCCGGACGCTGCCGACGAGCGTCAGTCCGAAGCGCTCCACGTCGTAGCGCGGCGTCAGCGCGTCCAAAATCTCTATGTCGCAGTTGTTGCACGCGCTGCCGCCGAGGTGGAACACGTTCAGCGACCTTGTCAGCGCTCTGACCGCAAAGCTCATGTTCACAGTCCCACAAACACCAGGCCCGTGGCGACCAGCGCCGCCAGGGTCGCGGGCCCCCAGAAGAACCGCACGGCCTGGTCGATGCGCACCCGCGGCGCCGTGTTGCGGATCAGGATCGTCGCCACGACCAGCCCGACCACCTTGAGCACGCCCGCCACGGCGGGCAGCACGCCGTCGCCCAGCCGGATGCCGCCTCCGAACACGGCCACCAGGAAGACCGGCATGGTGAACAGCATCATGGCCCGCGTGAGCTTGAAGACGGCCAGCGGCGGCCCCGAATACTCGATGTAGGCGCCGCCGCTGAGCTCGGTCTCGGCTTCGGGCGCGTCGAACGGCACGAGCGTCAGCTTGGCCTGCATGCACAGCACGGCCACGACCAGGGCGATGATCCCCGAGGGCCGCGTGGCCGCGGCCGGCGCCGCCAGGATTTCCTCGAGGCGCAGCGCGCCCGTGCGCGCCACCACCGCCAGCACCGCCAGCACGAACGGCAGCTCGTAGGCCAGGAGCAGCTTCATCTCGCGGCTCCCGCCCAGCGAGGCCAGCGGGTTGCGCGAGGCGAACGATCCGAGGATCACGGCCAGCGCGGGCAGCGTGAGCAGGTACAGCAGCACGATCACGTCGCCGCTGAAACCGGAACCCCGCGCGAGGAAGGCGCGCCAGATGATCGTGGAGGCCAGCGCCGCGCCGGCAAGACCCGCCAGCGGAGCGGCCAGGAACAGGGCGCGCGCGCCGCCTGCCGGGACGCAGGTCTCCTTGATCATCAGCTTCACCACGTCGTAGAACGGCTGCAGGAAGGGCGGCCCCACGCGCATCTGCACGCGCGCGGTCACCATGCGGTCCACCCAGCTGGTCACCAGCCCCGCCGCGGCGGCGAAGAGCAGGCCGGGAAACACCAGCACCTGCAGCGTGAGCGGCAGCATTTCCATGGCTAGACCTTCTTCTTGTCCCACACCGGCGCGCGCACGGCCAGGTTGTCGCCGATCAGCACGACGCCTTCCTTCTCGGGGTCGCTTATCTCGCGGTACGCGAGGGCGTCCTTCGCGCACGAAAGCGTGCAGGGCGGCGCCTCTCCCGCGGAGTTGACGCAGAAATCGCAGTTCATCGCGTGGAACGGCACGGTTTCGGGGTAGATCGTGCCGAAGGGGCAGGCATGGCTGCAGCACTTGCAGCTCACGCAGCGCAGGTTGTGGCGCTTGAGCGCGTCGTCCGGCTGGCGCTCCAGGGCCTCGAACTTGCATGCCGCCACGCAGGCCGGGTCCTCGCAGCGCCGGCAGACCGTGAGGAAGGTGGCGCGTTCGCGCAGCCCGAGCACGCCGTGGTCGGTCGCGGCCTGGCGGTAGAAATAGTCGCATTTCACCGCGCACTCCTCGCAGGCGTCGCACTTGTAGAGGTCTATGAGCAGTCGCTTCATGCCCTTCCAGCCGGGCGCCGGGCGTCAGGTGTCAGGGAGCAAGGCAACGGACGCGCGCCTGGCGCTCTCCCGCCTCCCTGAAACCCGAAACCCGACACCCGAAACCTCCGTCCTAGTCCCATATCCTCGACAGGCCCTGCACCTTGTCGAAGGTGAACACCGGGCCGTCCTGACAGGCGTAGTACGCCCCCAGCCGGCAGTGCCCGCACTTGCCGATGCCGCAGCTCATGTTCTTCTCCATGGAAAGATAGATGCGATCCGGGGCATAGCCCAGATCCAGCAGTTTGACGGTGGTGAACTTCATCATGATGGGCGGGCCGCAGACCACGGCCACGCCGTTCCGCGCGTCGCACGTCAGCCGCCCGGGCTCGAGAATCGTGGTCACGACGCCCTCGTGGCCCGTCCACCCGTCGTCGCGCCTGTCCACGGTGAGCATTGCGTCGACGGCGTCCGCCATGCCCCACAGGTCGTCCAGGGCCCCGCGGTAGACCAGGTCCGACGGGGTGCGCGCGCCGTAGCGCAGGATGATCTTCCTGTAGGCGGTCACGTCTTCGAACAGGGCGAACAGCAGCGCCCGCAGGGGGGCCAGGCCCACGCCGCCGCCCACCACCAGCACTTCCCTGCCGCGCATGGCCTCCAGCGGATAGGGCTTCCCCAGCGGGCCGCGGACGCCCACCACGGCGCCCGGCTTCAGCGCGTGCAGGCGCTCCGTGACCAGGCCCACGCGCATGATGGTGATCTCCATGGTGTCCGCGACCGACGGCGCGGACGACGGCGTGAACGGCGCTTCGCCCAGGCCCGGCACGCTGAGCTCGACGAACTGTCCCGCCCGGAAAGGCACGGGCGCCTCCGGTCGCAGGCGGAACGTCTTGATGTTGGGCGTTTCGGCGAAGACGTCCACGATCGCCGCCGGCATCGGCGCATAGGGATCAGGCTGCATCCAGCGCCCTCTTCAGAACATCGCGGATATCGATCCGGCCCGTGCAGGCTTCCGCGCAGCGCCCGCATCCGTCGCAGGCGTACCTGCCGAGCACCTCGGGAAAGAAATTGAATTTCTTGTCGAAGCGGTTGTACAGGCGCGCCGCGCGGCGCCGGCGCGGGTTGGCCCCGCCGGCCACGCGCGCGAAGTTGAGGTACAGGCACGAATCCCACTGCCGCAGCCGCGCCGGCCGCCCGTCCGCGTCCCTGCCGTCGGCCAGCAGGAAGCAGTGGCACGTGCAACACGCCAGGTTGCAGGCCCCGCACTCCACGCAGTCCTCCGCGAATTCGTCCCACAGGCCGTGCTCCTCGGTCCCGCGCACCGCCTTGCGCAGATCGGCGTCGCGCTTCAGGCCCCTGGATGCCGCCCGTTCGCGGACCAGTTCGCCGACGCGCGCGCGCTGGGCGTCGCGCGCGGCCGCGAGGGCCTCGTCCGCCGGCGGCAGGCCCGGCGCCGCGCGCCGCAGCAGATCCGCGCCGCGCCGGCTGAGCGCCTCCACCAGGATGCCCTCCGGCGTCGCCGCGAGGTTGATGTCGCTGCCTTCCTTAACATAGGGCTGCTCGCCCACCGCCGGACAGAAGCAGACCTCACGGGCATCGGTGCAGTCGCAGGAAACGATGAGGGTCTTCTCGCGCGCCAGCGCGTAGTAGGGATCCGCCGGCGCGGTCTCCCGCAGGACGAAGTCGTGGATGCGCAGCGCGGAGACGTCGCAGTTCTTCGCGCCGACGACGATGCTCTCGGCCGCGCCTTCCGCCTCGGCCAGCGCGGCCGGCGCGCCCACGCGCTCGCGCGGCGGGAAAACCAGGCTCTTGAGCGGTTCGACCGGCCGGTAGGCGCCGAGCACGTGGCGTTCGGGATCCCAGGCTTCAGCGCGGACAAGGTGATATTGGTCGCCGTCCTGCTCGAGCGCGTACACGGCGCGGCCGCGGCACAGCGTCTGCAGAAAGTCCCCGAGACGCCCCTTGTCAAGCTTCAGCACAGCGCCTCCCGACTGCGGCTCCGTGTGGCCTGATCTTTTACACTGTAGGGCGCATCAGGGGTCTGTCAAATAGTTAACGGCTTTCTTGTCTTTTTTCTTCGCGGGCTTCGCGCAGGCAAATCGCACGGGCCGGCGCCAGGCACTTGATCTGACGCAACCTGCGCGCTCTCGCGACGAAGGTTCACGAATAAGCCGGGCCAGGCCGCTGTCACGCGTCCCGGCACAGCTCCAGCATGCTGCTCAGACGCAGCCTCCCCGGCAGCGGAAAGCCGAATTCCTCGACGCGGCCCAGCCTGCGCATGGCCAGGCCGAGGCCGGCGGCCGCGGCGGCAATCGCCTCCGGGTCGTGAACGTGAAACGCAAACCCCCTCCAATAACGTCCCGCCGTGGAAACGGATTGATCGAGAATGTCGCCGTAGAAGCGGCCGCCGGGCGCGAGACGCGCCGCGACCTGCGCCAGCAGCGCGCGCAGGTCGTCCGGAACAAGGTGGTACATCACCTGCGAAGCCCAGATGAAGTCGAAGACCCGGCCGTCCAGTTCGTCCCTGCCGAACGTGCGCGAGACGTGGACCTCCGGACGGCGGTTCTCCAGGCCGTGCTTCGCGATCTGCCGCCGCGCTTCGGCCACCGTATCCTCGAGCAGATCCACGCCCACGTAGCGGCCCGGCTCCAGGTAACGTATCAGCGGCAGGCCGCCCGACAGCGGACCGCAGCCGATATCCAGGAGCGTGTGCCACGGCCGCAGTCCCATCCTGGTGAGGAACCCGAATACATACACCTGCATGTCCGCCCAGTAGCCGGCCCGCCCCGCAAGCCGGCTCAGACGGTGCTGCTCGTTGATCCCGGGATGAAGCCACCGCAGAATCCGGTAGAGCGCTCTGCCGGCCAGCGTGTCGGGCTTGGCGATGCGGGACAGCGCCCTCACTTCGCGCCCTCCCGCGACCGAAGCGCGCCGCCGAGGCCGACGAGCAGATGCACGGCCGCCCTCGATTCCGGATCACGGTTGCGGCCGATCAGGGCGCGCGCGAAGCCTGGCTGCGAGAGCGCGGCTGGAACAAGCTGATTCGTCATGCTTCACTCCCCGCCAACCCGGGGGCGCGGCGGCGCCTCAGAGCACCTTTCCGATCAAGACCATGTCCCATCCCGGAAGCGACGCAAAGGCGGCATTGTCTCTGGCCCGCGCCGCTTGACAAGCGCAAACGCGCAGCCTGGGCAAGACGCCTTAGCCCCGTCGCTCCTCCCCCAAGCCCTTCGCCTCTGCGCTGAATGGCGCTAAGATAAGACAGCTCCGCATGACGTCCTTTGTCGCGAGCTTTGTCGCGAGCTTTGTCGAACCCGCTATGCGCGAACCCCTTGCGACTCCGACAAAGCTCGCGACAAAGAGGGTGAAGAGGCTTATCTTAGCGCC
>Ga0194112_10000101_pt1 | contig 109663 bp, 102 predicted proteins | sample TA2MahC400mmetaG_FD_146191 | JGI IMG/M metagenome (GOLD analysis project Ga0194112, IMG submission 146191) | Freshwater microbial communities from Lake Tanganyika, Tanzania - TA2015016 Mahale Deep Cast 400m | ecosystem: Environmental > Aquatic > Freshwater > Lake | place: Tanzania: Lake... | reverse complement strand
AATCAGCCGAGGACAAGCTTTTCTTATTCAGCTCAGTCGAGGCGAGGCTGTTTTGAGGAAACTGTAGCTTTGGCACGTAGGGATCGTGATAACTTACATTAGCCCCCTTTTCACGGAGGAGCTGGATTAACTTCAAGCAAGGCGACTCTCTTGTATCTTCGACATCTTTCTTATAGGTCACTCCCAAGATAAAAACCTTGGCTCTGTTCAAGCTTTTGCCTACTGCATTTAACGCTTCCATAATGCGGAAAACAACATAATGCGGCATATGCTCATTAATCTCAGCTGCCAACTCGATAAATCTGGTATGAAAATCAAATTCCCTGGCCTTGTTGGACAAGTAATACGGGTCTAAGGGAATACAATGACCACCCACACCGGGGCCAGGATAGAATGGCATATAGCCAAAAGGTTTTGTTGATGCAGCATCGATAACTTCCCAGACATTCACATTCATGTTATGGCAGAGCTGTGCCAGCTCATTGACAAGTGCTATGTTCACACTGCGAAAGACATTCTCAAAAATCTTTGTCATCTCAGCTACTTCTGGAGATGATACGGGAATCACAGTGTCAGCTATCTTAGAATAAAGAACCCTAGCCACATGAGTGGATTCTGGGTTTATGCCGCCAACAATTTTCGGGGTGTTCTTAATACTGTATTTCTTATTGCCAGGGTCTACCCTTTCCGGCGAATAAGCCAGATAAAAATCAACGCCACACTTAAGCTTTGCGGATTCTAAGATAGGTAATACCACCTGTCTGGTAGTACCGGGATAGGTGGTGCTTTCCAAAACAACGAGTTGCTCAGGCTGGAGATATTTAGCCACCTTTTTAGACTCATGGATTACATGAGAGAGATCAGGGTCCTTAGTCTTGGTTAAGGGGGTAGGCACACAAATACAGATAGCATCTACATTCCGCAGGCTGCTCTGGTCCGTGGTTGCTTGCAGACAATTGCTGGCTATTACACTTCCAAGGTATTCTGCAGGAACATCGGCGATATAAGACTGTCCACGATTAACCGCATCTACCCTTTTTTGTTGAATATCTATACCCAATACCTTAAAACCAGCTGTTGAGAAAGCTACCGCCAGCGGTAGGCCAACATAACCAAGCCCAACTATACCTATTTTGGCGGACCTAATGCTGATTTTTTCTTCCAGCTTTATCATAACATCCCCACCTGTCAATCCATTGTATAGCTTTGAAATATAACTCTGCTCTGATTCGTATGATTGCCCTCAATAATAAAGAGCTCGAGCGCGTCGATATCCTCAATGAATCTGATACGCCTGTAGCTCAGCCTTGTTGAAAAAATCATACCAAACAAGACAGGAACCACGCAAGTTTGTCCTCTGCTGTTTGATGTGATAAACTCAAATAGCTTTTGGGAAACTGCTGTGAAGATACTGATTAGCAATGATGATGGCGTATATGCCGATGGGCTATGGGCATTGGTAAAGGAATTGCGAGATATAGCCACGGTAACGGTAGTGGCTCCAGATAGGGACCAGAGTGGTGCCGGCACCTCGGTGACGCTACGCCATCCTCTGAGAATGATTGAGATAAGGACACCGCTTGAGGGAGTAAATGCATACTCAGTAGAGGGCAGTCCTGCAGATAGTGTAATTCTAGCCATCAGGCATATCCTGAAAGACGGGGTGGATTTGGTAGTAGCTGGCATCAATGAGGGGCCGAATCTAGGCGATGATGTTTATATCTCAGGAACAGTGGGGGCTGCTTTGCAAGGCCTTTTTTACGGCGTTCCTGCCCTTGCCTTTTCTATAGCTGCTTTTGGAAGTCTTCATTTTGATGTGGCTGCCAGACTAGCCAAACTATTAGTCGGAGAAATTGTTGATAGAGATATGCCTCGAAGAATACTGCTGAATGTCAACCTACCTAATTTGCCGCGGGAGAAACTCGAAGGAATTGAGATTACCAGGTTAGGCAAGCGTAGGTATGCTGATAGGATTGAACCGGGACATGATGGTAAGAGGCAATACCACTGGATTATGCGTGGCAAGTCTGAGTGGTATCCGACTTCAGGAACTGATATCTGGGCATTGGAGCATAATAGGGTTTCAGTTACTCCTTTGTTTGGAAATCCGGACGGCTCCAGCCGCGAGCTTCTTAAAGGCCTGGCCCCGGAGCTTTTCCGTAAGTTATCGGGCAACGAAGCTTCTTAAACTAGATTTGGAGTATAGAGTTATGTCAGAGGTAGTTATTGTCAGCGGCGTCAGGACAGCTATCGGGGCCTTCGGTGGCTCTTTGAGGGATGTTCCTGTGGTAAACCTTGGGGCGCTGGTGATCAAAGAAACATTGAAACGGGCTGGTCTAAGACCTAGAGCTGGCAAAGAGTTGCTCGACTATGCACCAAAAGCAGCGAAGGATGCTGGGCTGACTGAGCTGGAGAAAGCTCACTATGACTGGGATGATACACTTAAAGAGGTTCAAGTCGATGAAGTAATTATGGGCAATGTGTTGCAGGGAGGGCAGGGACAAAATACTGCCAGACAGGCTGCTATCTATGCTGGTTTGCCTAAGGAGACGAATGCCTTTACTGTAAATAAGATATGTGCTTCAGGGCTTAAAGCAATTACATTAGGTGCGCAGGCAATAATGCTCGGCCAAGCTGAAGCAGTTGTCGCTGGCGGTATGGAAAACATGAGTTATGCCCCTTATGTTCTACCTCGGGCTCGTTGGGGTTATCGCATGGATGTAAATGCCAAAGGCGAGGCTATAGACCTCATGGTTTACGATGGATTGTGGGAGATATTCTATGGCTACCATATGGGGTTGACTGCAGAAAATATTGCCCAGAAGTATAGCATTTCCCGGCAGGAACAGGATGAACTAGGGCTTTTGAGCCATCAGCGAGCCAGAGAAGCTATAACTCAAGGTTTATTCAAGCAAGAGATAGTGCCGGTGGTTATTCCACAAAAAAAGGGCGAAGCTTTTGTCTTTGATACTGACGAGCGACCGATGGACACAAGTCTGGAAAAGATGGCGAAGTTGCCGCCAGTATTTAAGAAAGATGGCACAGTAACTGCGGGCAACGCTTCTGGTATTAATGATGCTGCTGCGGCGGTAGTGCTGATGAGCCGGGAAAGAGCTGATGAGTTGAAGCTGAAGCCGATGGGGATGGTCAAGTCTTATGCCTCTGGAGGTGTCGACCCGGCTTATATGGGATTGGGGCCGATACCAGCGGTGAAAAAGGCGCTGGAGAAGGCTGGAGTTGGTGTTAAGGATTTGGATATTATTGAGCTGAATGAAGCCTTCGCCTCCCAGGCTATTGCTTGCATTAGAGAACTAGTATTAAGTACAGATAATACCAATGTCCGCGGAAGTGGCATTTCCCTGGGACATCCTATTGGCTGTACCGGAGCCAGACTGGTGGTCACAATACTCCATGAGATGAAGAGGCAAAACTTGCATCTTGGTCTGGTAACCATGTGCATTGGTGGAGGGCAGGGCATGGCGATGGTTATAGAGAGATAATGTCCCTGTCTGGAGTTAGCAGAATTGACTCGACTTATTGTGGTCAGGCATGGGCGGACGGAGTGGAACCGGGTAGAAAGATTTAGAGGTAGAGCTGATATCGAGCTTGATGAGATAGGTATTAGACAAGCTGAAGCTGCAGCTGCACGGATTGCAGACTGGCAAGTTTCAGCAGTTTGTTCTAGCCCACTTCGCAGGGCCTTGACCACAGCCAAAGTACTAGCCAGGCCTTTTAATTTGGAGGTGAAGTCACTCCCTGGTATTATCGACATAGATTATGGAGAGTGGCAGGGTTTGTCTCCTGAGGAAGCGGCTGCCAAGCATGGTAATCTTTATTCAATGTGGCTAAACAGCCCACACAAAGTGAAATTTCCCGGAGGCGAGTACCTTGCCGAGGTCAGAGAGAGAGCTGCTTTTGCGGTGGATGGCTTGATAGCACAGCATCCTAAAGAAACGGTTGTTTTGGTGACACACAAAGTGGTCTGCCAGATTCTTATTCTCAGTTTACTAGGTTTAGATAATTCGCATTTCTGGGAGATAACTCAGGATGTCTGCGCCGTTAACCTCTTTGAAGTGAGAGAAGGTGTACCTTCGGCCTTATTTCTAAATGACACCTGCCACCTGAAAGGTGTAAACTAGAGTCTCGCTTGGATTTGAATATGTCAAAGATAAGAGTCGGAATCATAAATGTTACCGGTTATGCCGGTGCAGAGTTGGCTAGGTTGCTCTATAAGCACCCGAGAGTTAAGCTTGGCTCAATTACAGGCAGGAGCACTGCCGGACAGAAGCTAGCCGAGGTTTTCCCACACCTAGCTGAAATTGACATAACGATCACTGCAGAGCTTGATGAAGTTGACCTCGTCTTTTCTGCAATGCCACATAAGGCAAGCGCTGAAGTCATAATACCCTTAGTTGAACGTGGCATTAAAGTTGTCGACATCAGCGCTGATTTCAGGCTCAAAGATGCTAGTCAGTATCCACTGTGGTACGACTTTGCTCATCCAGCACCGGAATTATTGCAGAAAACTGTTTATGGCTTGCCTGAATTACATCGTTCCGAGATCGCTACAGCCAATTTGGTTGCCAATCCCGGTTGCTATCCAACAGGAGCACTGCTGGCTCTAGCACCGGCAGTTAAGGAAGGCCTGATCGAGCCAGATATCATCATTGATAGCAAATCAGGTGTCTCCGGTGCCGGCAGGACTTTAAGTTTATCAACCCATTATACCGAGGCTGTTGATACTGTCCGTGCCTATTCCGTGCATGGGCATCGTCATTTGCCAGAAATTGTCCAGGGGCTTGAAACTCTGAATCTAGGTTCCCCTGTTTCGGTGACATTTTTGCCTCATCTGGTGCCGATGTCTCGGGGCATATTAAGCTCGTGCTATGCCAAGCTGAAAGAGAGCCAATTGGTTAAGAAGGAGAAGGTATTAGAACTATATCGCGATTATTATAAAGGGGAACCTTTTGTCAAGGTGGTTGATAAGCCACCTGAGACGAAACAAACCTGGGGAAGCAATCTTTGCCTCGTTTATCCTACTGTTGATGCTAGGACTGGCAGGATTATAGTCATAAGCTGTTTAGACAACCTGGTAAAAGGGGCGGCTGGACAGGCTATACAGAATATGAATATAATGTCTGGCTTTCCTGAAACTGCCGAGCTTGAAGCCTTACCGATTTACCCCTAACTCCTCTGCCCCCATCGTCTAGGGGACTAGGACGTCAGCCTTTCAAGCTGAAAACAGGGATTCGAATTCCCTTGGGGGCACCAAATCTCTTTTAGCCAAGGCGAGCTACACAGACTTCCCCACCCTCAATGACCACGGTCATCGTCCGGTGGCAATTATGGCAGGTGAGTGGGCCACTGTAATTCATCTGAGATGGCTCCAGCGGTATGCCTTTGCCACAACCCAAACAAATCACACCTTGGGAGCCCGCTGGAGCAGCCTGGTGCTGCTTCTTATGACTGGCTAACTGCTCTATGTTATCGAATTCGATTCCGCAGGTAACGCACTTGAATCGCATGTCTTTCTCCTTTCAGTTTTCTTTTGGCAAGACCTGGACTATTCTAAATCATTGGATGATGATATGTTAAGACTGAACTCGACCTAGACAAGCCGCCCACGGGTCTTGCAACTAAAGGTCGAACATAGACCCGCGCTTTTTCTTTGTCTCTCCTTTTATTTTCTCAAGTGTACTATCTATCTTGTCCAAACGTGAGCTTATATTCTCCAGATATTTGTTACCTTCTTTTAGAAGTTTTACCAGTTCCTCAAATTCCTGCTTGTTCATTTTCTGTCTCCTTGGTTGTTATAACGGGATGCTGGCTGGGAAGTTTATCTTGAGGCTGCGTTTATAAGATTCTGGTAAGTCAAGCCGGCGCCGGTAAGCTTATGGTTAAGGATATTCTGAACAGCTTTTTGATTGGATAGCTGAGTTAGCTGTCGGTAGGTGAGGCTATTATGGACTGCTTTATAATCCAGATAGCCAAAAAAGTACTTGGACCAGAACGGAGAAATGAACCCATACCCCTTGTAGTTAGCCAGCTTGACCAGGATTTCCAGGAATTTGGAATCCAGAGGTTCCCAGAAGCTGTACACATCTCTGCTGAACATCATTGCCTGGGTAGCAATGTTGCCTAAGTCTCCCAGTTCGTTATCGTATACCTTGTAAGTCCAGGCTTCACCGATAATGAGTCTTTTGTTATGGGCACGTGCAATGTCAGCAATGGTGCCGGCTTGCTCAAGGAAGTTAGCCGGATATATGTGGATGTCAATGTAGTCAATGCCGGTATCTCTGGCCAGCGACTTGACATAATCCAGATGGTTCCAAGTGCCGGTACCAGCTCCAATGAGCACGCCAGAGCGATCGAGTCCATTCAAGACGTAGCGCACCGTCTCTGTAAATTCAGGTACTGTTACGTTAAGCCCCGTGGACATGGCCTCGGTGGAAGGCTCGTTGGCTATGGTTAAATAGTCGGGGTGAATCTCCTTGATTATCCTTTCCGTTATTTGGCGTTTGGATTGGCGGTATTTGGGAAAAGTTAGATTTGAAAAAGACACTTGTAAATCGGTGAAAGATGGATCTGGAAGCAGGTTGCCGATGGCAATCAATATCTTCATGTCCCTTTTTTTCAGTTCTAAGACAAGGTTTTTGTAATATTCTAAATATCTGTCGGAGTTAGGGAAGTCAGGTGACAACAACGGATAGCTGATGGCTATTTTTACACCCTGGATGCCTATGGATTGCAAGCCGTCCAAATAAATCAAGGTGCCCTTATAATTCTCTTCGGTAAACAGTCTTTCGCCCATATGTCCATTGGCGGGAAGCAGTTCAGCACCGAAGGTTACTTTTTGTTTCACCCCATTCCAGTGAGAGTTTAAATAACTGTCAAATGTCTCTAGTTTCTGCGATATGTCTTCGTAGAGGGGCTGGTATTCTGTGGGGATGGCATGTTCTGTTTCTGGCTCGGCTACAGGTCCGGCTTGTGTTTCTGTTGGCATTTCTCCAGGCTGAGATGTAGGCATTGCTGGCTTTGCCTGATAACTGCAGCTAATTATTATGGCTACAGTAACAGATAATAGTAGACTGAAGTGTAGTTTACCCAATTATTCGCCTGGTTTTGAGTGAGCCTCAACCTATTTTTTGTATCTGTTGTTTATGTTCCTCGAGTACTTTTTCGTATTGAGCATTGAGTTGGCTGCTGAGCTTGTGCCATTCTGCCTGGAATTGAGCCTGAAGCTGTACCTCGATAGGGACAGCATTTCCGGGTTGCTTTTGTAAAACTTGATTACTTTCTTGTAGTCTTGCTTCGAAACCCTTTTTGAACTGCGAGTAGGTCTGCTGGCAGGCTTGCTCATAATAATTGAGTAGATTAGTTATCCGGTCCAGGATAGTTTCGAGTTGGTTTTTGTTTTCTTTTGCTACCCTTAAGCCAGTCATAGCTCTTTTTGTGATTTCTTTGTCTCGCTCACTTTGGGGGAGGATTATATTATGCAGGAATATCTCCTGGGCACCCTGAGCTATGTATTTCCTTAATCCGGTGCCTTTGTATTTCATCAGTTCGGCATCTAGATTAAAATCAGCTTCTTGAAGATATCTGGAAGCCAGTTTATTTCCGACTGGGACACACTCAAATCGTTTGACCTCGTCTTCAGTGGGTTTGCCCAGCTTTTCTACTTTTTCCATGGCTTTTTCCCGGGCGCTTTTCATCTCACTCATAATACCACCCACATGCCAAGATGGTGTTTAACATAATAGAGTTTGTTAAGCGACCTTTGATAATTCATTTACATAGAGTTCTCGCCATCTGTTTTTATTAGCTTGTCTAAGTTGCTTAAAGTGTGATTGAAAAACGCTGGAAGTCAGAGAATCGGTGGTCATGAGCACTGCATCTTCTCCGTTGTCTGTATAGTAAGCCCGGCGTACGCCAACCTTTTGGAATCTATATTTCTCGTATAGTGCTTGGGCTTGTTTGTTTGAGACACGTACTTCTAGTGTAACCACGTTAGCCTTAAGTTGTGCCGCCATTTCGATGATTTGAATTAGTAGTCGTTCTCCTATACCCTGTCGGCGGTAAGCGTTTCGTATGGCAAGAGTAGTAATATGTGCCTCATCTACCATTATCCAGAAACCAGCAATGCCAACGATGTATTCCTTCTGATGTGGGGAGACTTCTTCCCCAAAGAAGCGGGCATGGTCGAAAAGGTGCTGCAGTTTCTGCCAAAAACCTTTGTCGTCAGTGTCTTGTTTAGTCGCTTCAATTTCGCTTGGTTTAACAACCACTACATAAAGGGCTAACCGGTTGCGGAGTTCCTGTTTGAAGGAATCATACGATGGGTGAGGCCACTGAGCTGGGAAAGCCTCGCGGTCTATCTCAAGCGCCTGTGGAATGTCTCCGTCTTGCATACGTCGGATAATATAACTCATGAGCTCCTTGAATATCTCGATTTTGCCCTCTTTAGACTATTGGTTAAGATTTTAGCATATTTCTTTATATATGATAAAAGCCGATGCTGTCAGAGCGTTTAACAATGTACCCTTTCCAATGTAGTTGTAACCTTATGTGGGTGTCTAGCAACACAACATGTAGCCTTGACCCTAGAATTACCTATCACCACACACATGTAGCCTCACCCTTGGTAAATAATCGCGATACTATATTTTCTTCATAACCTTGGCTATACTATATGTAGGAGGTGGTGATGAAAGGACGCGTTGTTGCAGAAGTGTCAATTATTCCAATAGGTACAGGCGATACAGGGTTGAGCCACCATGTTGTTTCATGTCTCGAGGTACTTAAAGGGAGGAAAGACTTAACTTATCGTCTTACTCCAATGGGGACTGTCATTGAAGGTCCCCTTGATAAACTACTTGAAGCGGTTCGCAAGATGCACGAGGTTCCTTTTACTAGGGGTGCATCGCGAGTAGTTACCCACCTGAAAATAGATGACCGCCGGGACAAACCAACAACTATGGCTAGCAAAGTGGAGTCTGTGCGCAAATTGCGTCCGTCAATTAAGGCTTGAAATGGGTAACCTAAGTGTCCAGTTAACACCAGGGCATCCAAAGGGCCTACTTCTGGCTAATCCTGTGATGACAGCCTCTGGCACCTTTGGCTATGGTGTTGAATATAGCAAACTAATTGACATAAAAAGGCTGGGAGCTATCGTTTGTAAAGGCACAACTTTAAGGGCTAGAGAAGGTAATCCGCAACCACGGCTGGTGGAGACAGCTTCCGGGGTTATTAATTCTGTAGGTTTGGAGAATATTGGGGTCGAGGCTGTGATAAAAGAAAAAGCTCCTGTTTGGGCTAAATGGCGAGTGCCAGTTATTGTTAATATCGCTGGCGAAACTATAGATGCGTATCAAGAAGTCGCTGCTAGGCTAGAGGGCATTCCCGGCGTAAGCGGTATCGAAGTCAACATAAGTTGCCCTAATGTAGCATCTGGTGGGATGGAATTTGGCACTAACCCGAGGTCTGCAGCAGAAGTGACCAAAATGGTTAAATCAGTCAGCAGCTTACCCATTATCGTTAAGTTAAGTCCTAACGTCACTGATATTGGAGAAATTGCCTCGGCAGTATATGAAGCTGGAGCTGATGCTATAACCTTGATTAATACAGTGCGAGGAATGGCTATAGATATAAATAAATGCCAGCCTTCTTTGGGTAATACCGTAGGTGGGCTTTCCGGTCCAGCTATCAAGCCGATCGCTCTCTACATGGTGTATAAGGTTGCTGGGATCGTTGGTATACCTATAATTGGCTGCGGTGGCATTAGTTGCGCTGCTGACGCTTTAGAATTTCTAATGGCCGGGGCTAGTGCTGTACAGGTTGGCACGGTTAACTTGACCAGCCCTCAAGCCGTTCTGGATGTACTGGATGGCATTGAGCAATTTATGAAAAAGAAGGGGATACAGAATCTGAAAGATATCGTTGGAATTGCCAGAAGGTGATAAACTTGCTTAATTATTTTTGCCGGTCAGTTCGCTCCTGATAAACTCGATAATCTTTGGTGTGGGGGTACCTGGGCCAAAAATGGCTTTTATGCCTATCTTCTGCAATGCGGGGATATCCTCGTCTGGTATAATGCCACCGGCAACAAGTAAAACATCAGTCCTTCCCTTCTTCTTAAGCCCTTCCACAATTGGTGGGAAAAGTTCCAAGTGCGCACCGGAAAGAATACTTAAACCGACAACATCAACATCCTCTTGTACTGCTGCCTCAACTATCATTTCTGGTGTTTGCCTGATTCCAGTATAGACTACTTCCATTCCGGCATCTCGGAGTGCTCTGGCAACAACCTTAGCTCCACGGTCATGACCATCAAGGCCTGGTTTTGCAACTAATACTCGAATTTTTGCTTCTTCTGCCATCAGCCCTTCTCCTTATACTTTCTGCGCCAGTTCAATGAGTACCCCTTTGGTTGATTTAGGATGTAGGAAGCCGACTTTACCGGCTAGACCGGGGCGGCCTTCCTTGTCAATCAGTTGAACACCTTTATCAGCTAAGGTACAAAGCTCCTGGTCAACGTTCTCAACTTCGAAGCATATATGATGAATTCCCTCGCCCCGGCTTTCGAGAAATTTGCCTACACCGCTTTGCGGGTCAATCGGCTCGAGAAACTCGATTTCCCCACCTTCAGCCATAGGCAAGAGGGCTGCTTTTACTCCTTGCTGTGGCAAAGTTTCTATCTTGCTGGGTTTAGCCCCAAAGAGGTTATCGTAAAGTTGAAGTGCCTCATCCAGATTTTTGACTACAATAGCAACATGGTGAACTTTTTTAATCATTTTTCTCCTTTAATCCCCTCTAGTAAGAGCTCGGGCTATGGTCATTCTCTGCATTTCTGAGGTCCCCTCATAGATTTCGGTTATTTTAGCATCGCGCAGATAGCGTTCTACTGGATAGTCTTTGCAGTAGCCATAACCACCATGAATTTGAACGGCATTATTAGTAACCATTTTGGAGGTTTCAGCAGCATAGACTTTTGCCATAGCTGCCTCTTTCATAAATGGCATATTATGGTCTTTGAGCCAGGCAGCCCTGTAGGTCAACAGCCGAGCAGCATCAATATGGGTTGCCATATCAGCGAGCATCCACTGAATTGCCTGGAAGTTGGCTATCGCTTGTCCGAATTGCTGGCGTTCTTTGGCATAGGCAAGAGAATCATCAAATGCCGCCTGAGCGATACCTAGCGCTTGGGCAGCTACAGTGACACGGCTGGAATCTATGGCCTCTAAGGCTACCCTTAACCCACGACTTTGTTCACCCAACAGGTTGGCTGCCGGTATCTGACAGTTTTCGAATACCAACTCTGTTGTCGATGAGCCGCGTATACCAAGCTTGTTCTCCTCCTTGCCTACAGAGAAGCCCGGGGTACCTTTTTCAACGATGAAGGCAGTTATGCCCCGATGTCCCAGCGATTTGTCAATGGTGGCAAAAACCGTAGCTATTCCAGCTTCAGCACCATTGGTTATGAATATCTTAGTGCCATTAATAATGTATTTGTCGTCCTGCAATATGGCAGTTGTTTCTAAAGCTCCGGCATCGCTTCCCGCCCCAGATTCGGTCAATGCGAAACAGGCTAATTTTTCTCCTTTGGCTACGGGTGTAACATATTTATGCTTTTGTTCTTCATTTCCAAATTTGTAAATAGGGTAGCAGGCCAATGATAAGCTGGCTAGAAAGACTGTGCCCACGGAAGCCGAAGCCCGACATAATTCTTCTGCAGCAATAGCCATAGATAGATAATCGCCACCGCTGCCTCCATACTCCTCATCAATAGTAATGCCGAACAGGCCCAAACTGGCCGCCTTCTTTATAATTTCGTCCGGGCAGTTCCCCTCTTCATCGATTTTTGCTGCTAATGGCTTGACCTCGTTGGTAGCAAAGTCGCGTACCATAGCTTGGAACATCTTTTGCTCCTCGGTTAACTGAAAATCCATCTGGCGCTCCTCCTGTGTTTAATTTTATGCATTTATACGCTTATCCATCTTCAGAAAGCAAGGTATTCTTTCTGGGTACCAAAAACTTTGCGCAGCACATCACATATCTCACCGATACTGGCATAAGCCTCAACACAATCGATAAATGCTGGCATGGTGTTATCTTGGCTGCGGGCTACCTCTTCCAGGTTTTTAAGCGCCTTGGTAACCTTGTCCTTGTCTCTATTTTTCTTTACTTGGGATAATCTTTCTTTTTGTTTTATTTCCAGCTCAGGGTTTACTCGCAGTAGTTCTGCTATTTTGGGGGACGATGAGACAAATTTGTTGACACCTATCACGGTTGCTTTGTTTTCCTCGATGTTCTTCTGCTGACGATAAGAGCTTTCTTGGATTTCTTTTTGTTGGAAACCTTGCTCTATGGCAGCTACAGCACCACCCAGCTTGTCGATTTTATCAATGTATTCGGTAGCTTGTCTTTCTAAAGCCTCGGTGATGTATTCTATGAAATACGACCCACCAAGTGGGTCAACGACATCACCAATGCCTGTCTCATAAGCTAGGAGTTGCTGAGTGCGCAGGGCAATGGTTACTGCCTCTTGAGATGGTGTAGCATACGCTTCATCGAAGGAATTTGTATGAAGCGATTGTGTTCCACCTAGAGTTGCGGCCAGGGCTTGGACAGCTACTCTGACGATATTGTTGTATGGTTGTTGTGCGGTCAGGGTACAGCCGGCGGTTTGCGCATGGAAGCGCAGCATCATCGAGCGAGGGTCCTTAGCTTTAAACCCCTGGCTCATAATCTTAGCCCAGAGATGACGCGCAGCCCTAAACTTAGCCACCTCTTCAAAAAGATTGTTATGTGCGTTGAAAAAGAAAGAGAGCCGGCCACCAAATTCATCCACATCCAGCCCGGCATCAATGGCTGCCTGAACGTAGGCAATACCGTTAGCCAGGGTAAAGGCGATTTCCTGAGCTGCTGTGGAACCAGCTTCGCGTATATGGTAACCGCTGATACTGATGGTGTTCCACCGTGGGACATGCTGGCTGCAATAAGCAAAGATATCAGTTGTCAGGCGCATTGATGGACGAGGCGGAAAAATGTGCGTGCCCCGGGCAATATATTCCTTTAGGATATCATTCTGAATGGTGCCGTCCAGCTTAGCCGGGTCAACTCCTTGCTTTTTAACTAGGGCAATGTACATAGCCAGAAGGATAGGGGCGGTAGAATTTATGGTCATGGATGTACTGACCTTGTCTAACGGAATATCCTTAAAAAGAATTTCCATGTCCTCCAAAGTATCTATAGCCACTCCAACCTTACCAACTTCACCCCTAGCCAGGGGATGGTCTGAATCATAGCCGATTTGGGTAGGCAACTGAAAGGCAATGCTCAAGCCAGTCTGCCCTTGTTCCAGCAAGTAGCGGTAACGCTTGTTAGATTCCTCAGCAGTGCCAAAGCCGGCATACTGACGCATTGTCCATAGTCTACCGCGATACATGTTGGGTTGTATACCGCGGGTGAACGGGTACTCTCCAGGATAGCCTAAAGCAGCAAGGTAGTCGAAATTTGGTATATCTTCTGGAGCATAAACTGGCGAGATATCAATCCCCGAGCTGGTCTCAAATTTCTCTTGTCGCTCGGGAAAGCGCTTGAGGGTTGGAGCTAATGTGGTTTCTTGCCATTCCTGCTTCTTTTTACTAGTCATGAGTGGTCTCCTATGCTATTTTGCAATTCCAGGCCGAGACATTTTAACACGAGTTACTGGAAATGATAAAGTACTGGCAATAGGTCTTTACTTGATGCGCAGTTTACTCTGTCAGATTACTAGCGGCTAGTTTTTGACCAAGAGCAAAGGCATCTTTAAGCGCTGTTGGATGCAGATGGATGGATTCCCTTTCATCAATTCCAGAGAAGACCAGTTCGCCAGTGTATCTGACATCCAGAGTTGTAAACCAACTTTTGACCGTAGCCATGGCTGGCTGAAACAGATTTTGGAGCCTCGTTCCACCCACTGAGACAAAGTTTCCTTTGCGTTTTTTGCCGGGGTTAAACGCTACTGGAAGTTTAAGTACGTATTTTATTACCCACAGTGCCTGACAACGGTCAATCATGGCTTTGGTTTGGGCAGTAACTCCCATGAAAAAGATGGGCGAGGCTAGAACTACACGGTCAACTTCTCTCAAGTCGGCATGTATCCAATGCATGTCGTCGTCTATCACGCATTTACCGGTTTTAATACAGCCATCGCAGTGGCGGCAGGGCGCGATATTCAACTCACTAAGGATGACCGTTTTCGTTTCGGCTCCCTGACTGGAAGCGCCAGCCATTACCTGTTGAAGCAACTGGTCGGTGTTGCCGTCGCGACGAGGACTGCCGGCAATACCTAAGACCTTTAACTTTGAAGAGGGGCGGGTTTCTGGCGATTTTGACAAACTTGCTCCTTCCTGTTCATTTTCATTATATGATAACACTCCACAGATTTGGAGAATCCTCACCTCTTAGGGTTAGTGTATAATAAATCGATGGCATATATCTAGAGTCTGCCGAAATTTCAAGAAACAAAACCTTGTGCTTTTGCATGCAGCGATGAAATAGGCTAAAATTGAGGTCGCTTTTATGTGTGATAACTCTAAGGAGAACTTAAATGACCAAAAACGAGATATTCAAGCAAGCCAGGAAAGAGAACAGGGCACATTTAACTGAGATTGAGTCCAAAGAGCTTCTGAAAGAGGCTGGAATACCTGTCGTCGAATCGAAACTGGCTCGGACAAAGACAGAAGCGGTTTCCCTGAGTAAGAAGATGGGGTTTCCGGTGGTGCTAAAAATAGTCTCGCCCGATGTCATTCATAAGAGCGATTCTGGTGGTGTTAAACTAGGCCTAGCCAACACAGCCCAGGTAGGCAAAGCTTATAGTGAAATTGTCTCTGCGATTAAGAAACACTACCCAAAAGCGAAAATAGAGGGTGTATCGGTGCAGAAAATGGCTCGTCCCGGAGTGGAAGTTATTATCGGCATGACCAAAGATGCGCAATTCGGGCCGGTATTGATGTTTGGTCTGGGAGGGATACTGGTTGAGGTACTGAAAGATGTTTCCTTCAGGATAGTTCCGCTGGTCAAGAGGGATGCCCATGAGATGATAAAGGAGATAAAAGGTTATCCTCTGCTTGAAGGTTATAGGGGGCAGGAGCCGGCTGACGTCCCATTCCTGGAAGACTTAATGTTGAAGGTTTCTGACTTCGTTGATAAGAACCCGGAAATAAAGGAACTCGATCTTAACCCTATTTTCGCTTATAAGAACAGGGCAGTGGCGGTTGATGCCAGGGTGATTCTAGAACCCGCTTCGTAAAAGTGAATATTCATTAAGTCAAGCTGAAGACCCTGTAGCCTTCTCCCGGATTCATTCTGTACAATGCCGAGGATTTCCCTCACCAGCATAATGGTTTGATTTCATCCACCTCTCCTACTAACATTTTGTAAGTTTAGCCAATGCCAGCTAAAATTTTCAGTGAAAATCAGCAAACGGTATTTACATATAGTCGAAGAGCAGAACAATGGAGGGAATTATAAAGAAAGTCTATTTGCTACTGGTGCTGGCTCTATTAATTTTAACCACATGTGCGTCAGGCTGCTTAAGCTCAACAAGAGATAGAGACGTCCTGTTCCAAACTTCAATGTTCAGCGCACTTTCAGAAGGTGACTACGATGGAGACTTAATATACAAGGAACTGAAGAAACATGGTGATTTTGGGATAGGCACTTTTGACGACCTTGATGGAGAGATGATTGCCCTGGGGAGCGAATTCTATCAAATTAAAGCAGATGGCAAAGCTTATCCTGTAGAGGATTCGATGGAGACGCCATTTGCGATTGTAACGTTCTTTGAGCCAGATAAAGCTGTTTCTTTGGATAATGTATCAGGCCATGAGCAATTAAAGCAGTATCTTGATGGCATGTTGCCAACCAGAAATATCTTTTACGCAATCAAAATAGAGGGGGATTTCGAATATATCAAGGCAAGAAGTGTTGCTGCGCAAAGCAAACCGTATCCCCCCCTTGATGAAGCCTTGAAGGGACAGACGATGTTTGAATTTCATGATGTGACTGGTACTCTAGTAGGATTCTGGTGTCCGACCTATGTGGACGAAATAAACGTGCCCGGTTATCACTTCCACTTTATAACTGCCGACAGGAAAAATGGTGGTCATCTTCTTGAATGCAAAATAAAAAGCGCCCAAGCTGAAATTGATTATACCTCAGAGTTCTACATGGCATTGCCCTGAGGGTCAGTAGCTTTGTTGAGTAAGCCCGTTTGATAAGCCACCGTGGAAGTGAAACGTATCCTCACCTAGCTTGACCAAACTTGTAGCCTTTGTTAGTATTTGTTTTGAGGGGATATAGCTCAATTGGGAGAGCGCCGCGTTCGCATCGCGGAGGTCGGGGGTTCGAATCCCCCTATCTCCACCATCCACTTGAGAGCATTCTAGTAAGGCATTTAGCAACCGGAGTAGTATTGACAACGTGTATCTCCATATTATAGAATTTGCCATTATTGCTGCGGGTTTTTATTCCGCAAGAGTCAAAGCTACAGGAATAAGACCGGTGCCTGCTAATAAATACATTTACCGCCAGTGACTCCGGGGTAAGTTACTGTACAAGGCAGTAACTCTGGAGTCACAGTCCTGAATATCCTCACTATTAAACATCTGCCGCTCAATTTCTCTAAGGTTTCGTGCATCTTTCTTTCTAAGAAGGTACGAGCACTTAAGTTGCATTCAAGAGTATAATTTTGGCTTATAGCCTTATATGAAGAGGTCGAGAACTAAAAAAGGAGGTTGAAAATCAATGAAAAAAGAGATACTGTTTATCTTGTTAGCTCTTACGATGGTAGGAGCACTGGTGCTAGGTGCTTGTGCAAAACCAGCGCCGGCTGAGACTATCAAGCTGACGTATAGCAATTTCTTCCCGCCCACAAATTTGAACTCCATACTGGCTGAACAGTTTTGCGCCGAGATAAAGGCGCGCACCAACGGTGGGATAGAAATTACTTATTACCCTACTGGCACATTAACTCCAGCAGCAGGGATATATGATGGTGTGGTCAACGGCATTTCCGATATAGGCATGTCTTGCTTTACCTACACTATGGGGAGGTTCCCGGCCAGCGAGTTGGTCGATTTGCCTCACGCTTACCCCAATGGCTGGGTTGCTACTAAGGTTGCCAACGATTTTTATCAAGAATTCAAACCAGCGGAATTGAACGACGTACATGTGCTTTATTTGCACGCACATGGTCCTGGTGTGGTTTTCACTACCAAGAAGCCGGTGAGGACATTAGAAGACCTGCAGGGATTGCAAATAAGGGGTACAGGTGTGGGTGTCAAAATAATGGATACACTGGGGGCTAAAGGTGTAGGTAAGCCGCAGGGAGAGGCTTACGAGCTCCTGTCCAAGGGTACAGTAGATGGCAGCTTTGCTCCTCTCGAGGTATTGAAGGGATGGAAACAGGCTGAAGTGGTGAACTATGTGACCAATTGTTACGCTGTGGGCAACACCACAGACATGTTTGTGGTCATAAATAAGGCTAAATGGGATAGCTTACCAGCCAATATCCAGAAGGTCTTCACCGAAGTAAGCAAAGAGTGGATAGAGAAACATGCTAAGGCGTGGACTTACTCTGACAAATCGGGAGTCGATTTCCTCCTGACGTTCGAGGGCAGGGAGTTGATACAGTTGCCCCCGGATGAGATGGCAAAATGGGTGGAAGCTGCCAATCCGTTGATTGAACAATATATTACAGAGAAGACAGCCAAAGGACTGCCGGCTGCTGATTACGAAAAATACATAGCCGAGCGAGTGAAATACTGGAGTGCTAAGTCACCTTCTGAAGCAGCCTGTGTGGAATGGGCTGAAAAGGAACTGGTGCCTAAGTAGTCTGGAAAGTTTGGCAAAGCAAATTTAGCTTTCGGGGGCATCTGAAAGTGGGGATGGTAACTTTCCGGTGTCCCCGAAAATAGTTTACTTTGATACCAGGGGAAAATGAAGAGATTCGAGCGCATTGTAAATTCTTTGAGCAAGTGGCTTAACTGGGTTGCCGGGGTTGCCCTGGTGCTCATGCTACTAGTGATAGTGGCTGACATAATCGGCGCCAAGCTGTTCAAGTCGCCCCTGCCCGGCAGTGTTGATACAGTCGGCTTGCTGGGTGTAGTGGTAATCGCCTTTGCTGTAGCTCAAACTCAAGTTGTGCATGGGCACATTGAAGTCGAGTTTTTTGTGATGCGCATCCCTGAAAAAGCCAGAAATATTATCGCTGGGATTATCTATTCTTTAGGAATGCTGTTATTTGTACTACTCGGTTGGCAAAGCTATGACTTTGGGCACACGTTGCAGGCCAGCGGGGAGGTTTCCATGACTCTGGGTATCCCCACTTACCCCTTTGTTTATGGTATCGCCTTTTCCTGTATCGTTGTCTTTCTGGTGTTGCTGCTGCAATATCTTAAGGAAGTATTAAAGATAGGAAAATGAGTCCAGCTACTATCGGTATCATAGGAATTATCCTTTTAATTATATTTTTCGTTCTCCGTATGCCAGTTGGCTTCGCCATGGCCCTTATCGGAGTTGTCGGTTTCAGCTATCTGGTTTCCCCCGGGGCTGGGTTCGATATTTTTGCCAGGGACATTTTTTACACCTTCTCTTCTTATTCGCTCACAGTTATCCCCATGTTTGTCTTTATGGGTTGCATCGCTTCTGGCGCCGGCATGAGTAAGAGACTCTATGATGCTGGCTATTTGATATTAGGCAGGCTGCGCGGTGGCTTGGCAATGGCTACCATAGCAGGTTGCGCTGGCTTCGCTGCCATTTGCGGCTCAACCAATGCCTGCGCTGCTGCCATGGGAAAGGTATCGCTGCCAGAAATGAAGAGGTACCATTATGATGATTCGTTGGCAACAGGGACTGTGTCTGCTGCCGGCAGCCTAGGCATACTTATTCCTCCCAGCACCATCTTTATTGTTTACGGCATAATGACCGAGCAATCCATAGGTAAGCTTTTTATAGCTGGTGTTTTCCCGGGGCTCATTCTTGCCGGGCTATTCATGACTACTGTGTACCTTATTTGCTGGCTTAATCCCTCGCTTGCCCCGGCGGGTACAACGACAAGTTGGAGGGAGAAACTGGATGGAGTCACAGGTATTGGCGAGATGTTGGTTTTATTTCTCCTAGTCATCAGCGGATTGTTCCTCGGCTGGTTTAGCCCAACACAAGCTGGTGGTGCCGGTGCCGCTGGCGCCTTGCTCATAAGCCTTATTAGACGGCAACTCACCTGGGAGAACTTTCTCGGTGCAGTCAAGGATACTTTGCGCATAACCTGCATGATAATGGTTATCGTTGCTGGGGCTACGGTTTTCGGACATTTTATGGCGGTATCGAAGATTCCTCTTTTTCTGGCTGATTGGGTGAGTGCTCTGCCTTGGCCTCCGGCAGCTGTGCTGGCAGTGATAGTCCTCATTTATCTGCTCGGTGGCTGTTTCATGGACTCACTGGCAATGATAATGCTCACCGTGCCTATCTTTTATCCGGCTGTTATTGCACTTGGTTTTGACCCGATATGGTTCGGTGTGATAATTGTTCTGGTGGTAGAGATGGGTGTTATCACACCGCCAGTGGGTATAAATGTGTATGTAGTCAAGGGAATTGCTAAAGGAGTTCCTCTGGAGACTATTTTCAAAGGGGTATGGCCTTTCCTTTTGGCGGAACTTGTTATGGTTGGCATATTGATGCTTTTCCCTCAGATTGCCACTTTCCTGCCTAGTTTAACTACATATTAAAGATGAGCCAACAGATGACCACTATATCAGATATGTTAGCCCAAAATGCCAGACTGTATCCTTATGATATAGCTCTTATTGAATTGAAACCAAGCCAGAAGATAAGAAGGGAGATAACTTGGAAACAGTTTGATGAAAGGGCCAACAGGATTGCCAATGCACTGAAGGACAAAGGTATTGGCAAGGATCACAAGGTAATACACTGGATGATGAACTCAATTAAATGGCTTGAAACCTATTTTGGCATTATAAGAACCGGGGCATGGGCAATCCCACTCAATTTCAGGTTCACCAGCAGAGACCTTAAATATTGTGCGGATATAGCCGAAGCTAAAGCCATGATTTTAGGAGAAGAGTTTATAGATAGGGTAGAAGCCGTCCGTTTACAGTTACCCACGATTCAACATTATATTATTGCCGGTCACAACCCATCAGAAAATATGGACAGCTTGGAGGATTTAATTAGAAGCTCGTCACCTAAGCCGACGGGAATTGAGTTAGTCGACGATGACGAGTGTGGTCTCTATTTCACTTCAGGCACAACCGGAGACCCCAAGCCCATACTCTTAACTCATAAGAATATGGTCTGCGCTGCTATCGTTGAGGAGGTTCATCATTACCAAACGCGCAAGGATAACTTCGTCCTCCTGCCGCCTTTATATCATACCGGCGCCAAAATGCACTGGTTTGGTAGCCTGCTGGTAGGCGGGAAAGCTACCATACTAACGGAAATCAACCCCCGGAATATATTTGAAGCCGTTGAAAGAGAGAGGGGGACAATAGTATGGCTGCTGGTACCATGGGTTCATGACATCCTGGTAGCAATGGACAAGGGGGAATTGCGGAAGGAAGATTACGATCTGAGCTGCTGCCGACTAATGCATATAGGTGCTCAGCCCGTGCCTCCAAGCCTGGTCCAGCGCTGGAAGAAATATTTCCCCAGCATGCAATATGACACTAATTATGGTCTAGGTGAGGCCTCAGGCCCGGGATGCATCCATCTAGGCATAGAAAACGAGAGAAAGGTTGGAGCTATCGGGAAAGCCGGTTTTAACTGGGAGGTTCGCATAGTCAACGATAGTGGCGAAGATGTAGCCCGGGGTGAGGTAGGTGAGTTGATTGTCAAAGGCTGTGGTGTTATGAAGGAATATTACAAAAACCCAGAAAAAACAGCAGAAACGATAAGAAACGGCTGGCTATATACAGGTGACATGGCTCGAATGGACAATGAAGGCTTTACTTACCTCGTTGATAGAAAGAAAGACACAATCATCACTGGTGGTGAGAATATCTATCCTGCTGAAGTAGAAGAGATTCTCCATCGACATCCCCAAATCTATGATGTGGCCGTTATCGGGATTCCAGATGAGAGGTTGGGCGAAATAGCTTTAGCCATAATTGCCCCCAAGCCAGGCGAAACCTTGACCGAAGCCGAGGTAATTGTATTCTGTGAGCAGAATTTAGCCAAATACAATAGACCCAGGCGTATTATATTCGACAAAGTACCGCGTAACCCCACCGGTAAGATAGAAAAACCGAAACTCAGACAGAAGTTTGGTAGCCAGTAAGTTCAAGCCACTTCTGCCCAACATCAGGTGCTCTTTTTAGCAGCCACAATTTGTGTACAGACTATAGTGCCACCTGCTATCAAAATAATGACTCGCATATTGGCTTTGGTGCTTGTCCTCAAAAGTGGTAGAATCAGAAGGTTTGTGCGTCTTTTTGGCAATTGTATTAGCCCGAATTGGGAAGTTTTGAAATGAAAGGGGTTTTTTACGGTTGGTGGATAGTAGCTGCCAGTTTTTTTATTGCCCTTTATGTCGCTGGCATTATATTCTTCGGCTTCACCGCCTTTTTTGAACCCATCGTGCAGGAGTTTGGCTGGAGTTACACCGAGGTCTCAATCGGAGCCTCCCTTCGCGGTTTGGAGATGGGAATCCTTGCCCCAATGATAGGCTTCCTGGTTGACCGCTTCGGCTCGAGAAAGCTGGTTTTATTTGACGTCATCACGGTCGGCCTTGGTCTCATACTTATCAGCCAGACCCGGTCTCTTATCACACTATACTCGGGATTTCTACTTCTTTCTTTGGGGGCAGGTGGCTGTACCAGCGTGGTCTTGTACACAGCAGTCGCTAACTGGTTCAAAAGGCATATCAGCAGAGCGCTTGGTGTTGCAGCCTGTGGCTTTGGGGCTGGTGGAGTCATGGTTCCGCTTATCCCTTGGCTCATTAATATTTATGACTGGCGGACTACTCTGATTATCCTCGCATTTGGAATGTGGATTTTTGGGATACCTTTAGCCTTAGTTATTCGCGATAAGCCAGAGCAATATGGTTATCTCCCTGATGGTGGTGTAATGCCCGTAGTGGCTCCGGATTACCCAATAGAGTCAGAAGCTGTAGAAGCTAGCTTCTCGAATATAATTAAAGGCCGAACCCTGTGGCTCATCAGCCTTGCAGAGGCAATACGGTGGATAATACTTACAGCAGTTGTCATTCATATCATGCCATATCTAAGCAGCATTGGCATTCCAAGGGCAAATGCTGCTCTTGTGGCAGCGGCTGTTCCCCTGATTAGCCTGACTGGAAGATTTGGATTTGGCTGGCTCGGCGATATGTTCGACAAGAGGTATCTCATGGCTATAACATACTTTCTTACAGGCATGGGAATGATAGCTTTATCGTTTGCATCTACCGGGGCGGTCATATTCATTTTTGTCATATTCTTCTCAGTGGCGCTTGGTGGCGGCGTAACGCTCAGAGGGGCTATGCTCAGTGATTATTTTGGTAGAAGCTCTTTTGGTAAGGCTCTCGGCATAATTATGGGCACTTCAGCAGTCGGTGGTATCATAGGACCTACACTCGCTGGATTCACGTTTGATAACACGGGAAGCTACCGATTAATATGGCTGGTCTATTGTGGACTGACAATCATTTCGATAGCTGTAATACTTTTGCTTAGACCAGCAGCAACTACCAGGGTTGAACCAGGAGACGATGCAAGCCAGCGCAGATGAAATTATTCTGCTATGTCTTCCGCTAAACTTGACAGTCAAAAATATTTTCGCTAAAGTATTTAATTTGTGATTGGACTTTAGGCAATCGAATGACTGTCCTTAGACGGGCTTTTATTTTAAGGGAGGTTGTAATAACATGAGCAGATTCAAAGTGACTTATTATTTAGCTTGCGTTGCCTTGCTATTCGCTGTATTTGGTGGATTGTCGATTCAATCAACCGCTCAGGCAATGCCAGATACAGGCAGCCAACCGGCTTCGATATCACCAAACCAGAAATCACCTGGGGCCGAGAAAATAACGCTCACTTGCCAATATCCTGTAGTGAGCAGTTACGCTGGCACCTATTTCGCATATAAAATTGATTTGCAGTACACGGGAGGTACAGCGCCACGTATTTTTGACCTTCAGGCTAAGGGTCCTGACGGTTTCACTTATTCGATTACGCCAAGCTATGGAGAGACTACAGAAATTGCCGCTATTCGCCTCGACCCTCAGAAAACATACCCTGATACGATTACAGTGATGGCCAGACCATATGCCTGGCGAGTGCCACAGCCCGGAGAGTACCCCATAACTGTGGGAGCCAGCTCAGGAGAACTTAAAGCCAGCATTGAGCTTAAAGCTATAGTAACTGCCCAATATGACCTTGCGGTGGAGCCTTCTAGTGGACTGCTGAATACTAAAGCCACCACTGGTAAGGATAACTATTTCCCCATCTCTATAATAAACACCGGGTCGGCAGACCTTGCAAAAATCAATTTTAGTTCGAAAATAATTGGCGGACCTTCCGGTTGGAGTATCACTTTTAACCCCGAAAAGATAGATTTACTCCCAAAAGGCGATAAACGCGAGATTCAAGTTAATATAAAGCCAGCAGAAAAGACTATAGCAGGCGATTACATGGTTACCATATCGGCTGAGCCGGAAGCCAAGAATGCATTTGGCGCCTTTGATCTTAGGGTAACCGTGCTAACGCCTACAATCTGGGGTTGGGTAGGTGTCGGCATCGTAGTTCTGGTTATTGCCGGACTAGCATTCATGTTTATGCGCTTGGGTAGACGTTAAAGACAAAGTGGGCAAACAGGCTATTATCGAAACCAAAGACTTAGTCAAAGCCTACGGAAAATTTATCGCTGTGGATAAATTAAATCTTTGTGTAGGCGAGGGTGAGATTTTTGGCTTCCTTGGCCCCAACGGCGCCGGAAAGACTACAACATTACTCATGCTGCTTGGACTCACCGAGCCAACGTCTGGCACAGCTCGAATATGCGGTTTCGACTCTACCAGAGAGCCGCTCAAGGTAAAGCGTATTACCGGCTATCTGCCGGAAAAGGTTGGTTTCTATGATGATTTGACCGCAAGGGAGAACTTGGATTATACCGCGGCACTAAATGGCTTGTCCCGAGAGGTTGCATCAAGGAAAATCAGCGAGCTCCTAAATATGGTTGGACTGTCCCAAATGGCTGAGAATAAGGTTGGTACTTTCTCCCACGGTATGAAACAGCGCCTTGGAATCGCCGAAGTCATGATTAAAGACCCTAAAGTAGCTTTCTTTGACGAGCCCACAGCTGGAATAGACCCTGAGGGCATTGAACAGGTCCTTAGCCTCATCACCAACATGGCTAAACAGAAGGTGACCATTGTTCTGTCTTCGCATCAACTACACCAGGTACAGAAAATTTGTACTCGGGTGGGAATACTGTCCAAAGGACATCTCGTAGCCGAAGGGTCAGTAGATCAGCTCGCTAGAGAGAAAATCGGTGGTGGCAAGTTCAGAATAGAAGTCCAGGTATCGGAGCCTACAAGCAAGCTGATGAAATCAATAAAGAATATCAAAGGTGTGACCAATGTGGAAAGCTCTGACGACCTGCTGCTTATTAGCTGTGACGAAGACCTGAGACCTCAAATTGCCAGGGTGGTTGTTGATAGCGATAGCTTATTGGTTCAGATGAAGATTGAAGAGTATGGTCTGGATGACATTTACATGAAGTATTTCCGTAAGGCTTAGATTAGATATGTCGGGCTTAATGGCCGTTTTTTGGAAAGAATTAGCTGACCACTTTAATAGCAAGCGATTTATCATTTTATCTCTCCTGATTTACCTGGCCGGTATAGCAACTATCTATGTGGCAGCGCAAACCATTAGAACCGGCATAACTGAAACCACCGAATTCATCTTTTTGAGGCTTTTCATTGTCTCAGGTGAGACCTTGCCCTTTTCCTTCCCGTTCTTTCTCTCGCTTTTCATACCTATAGTCGGCATAGCTCTCGGTTTTGATGCTATAAACAGTGAGCGAACCAGCGGTAACCTTAGTAGGATTTTATCACAGCCCCTTTACCGAGATTCGGTAATCAACGGGAAATTTCTAGCTGGACTGGTCACCCTAGCAATATTAGTGGTAAGTATAATGCTTCTTGTCGCTGGCATGGGACTGCGCATGATTGGTGTGCCTCCAACTGCCGAGGAGATACTCAGACTTTTTGCCTTCATATTTGTGAGTATAATCTATGGCGCTTTCTGGATGTCGTTGGCTGTCCTTTTCTCGGTTTTTTTCAACCGTATTGCCACTTCGGTTTTGGCTTCGATGGCCCTGTGGATTTTTCTTTTCCTGTTCATGTCTATGATTGCCGGAGCTATTGCTGGTGCTGTTGTCCCTGTTGATCAGAACTCGAGTTTAGAATTGCTAGCCAAGAACGACGAAATCTACCGTACTATCAGTCGCATCTCACCAAGCACTTTATATGGAGAAACTGTCCAGGTTTTACTGATGCCTGAACTAGGGAACCCTAGCTCAACGTTGATGTTGATAAGCATATATGCAGGCGGAATGATACCAACACCTTTACCTTTAGGTCAGAGCTTGCTTATCATCTGGCCTCAGTTAACCAGCCTGATAGCATTGACTGCCCTGTGCTTCGCAGGCTCGTATATTAAGTTTATGCGCGAGGAGATAAGGTCAACCTAATCTAGTCCTACCAGTCCAAGTCGTATTTTGGCTATTCATCCTTGTGCTGAGTAAAAAATGATTCTGAAGACTCTTGTTGTCGGCCCTATTGCCAGTAATTGCTACATCGTTGGCTCTGAATCGAGCAAGCGGGGGATAATTATTGACCCGGGGGCTGAAGCCAAGTTGATTCTAAGAAATGTCAATGAGTTGGGCTTGACAATTCCTCTGATTGTGATTACCCACATGCACTTTGACCATACCGGTGCACTTGCGCCTGTTAAAGAGAGGACAGGAGCTAAGTTTGTCCTCCACGAGGCCGAGGCAGCAGACATAGGAATGTTTTCTAGAATGCTCTCATCTATGATGGGTGGCTCTTTCAGTCAACCACCCACACCAGACAGACTGCTAAAAGATGGCGACAGAATAGATATGGATGATTTAAGCTTCACTGTCTTGCATACACCGGGACATAGTCCTGGCGGCATCAGCCTCTACGGGCATGGAATAGTCTTCAGCGGTGATTCCCTCTTTAACTATGGCATAGGCAGGACTGATTTTCCGGGCTGTAGCTATAAACAGCTAATGGATAGCATTCAAAATAAACTCATGACCTTGCCGGATAAGACCATCGTCTATCCGGGGCATGGCCCGTCCACTACTATCGGCGAAGAAAAAAGGGGCAATCCCTTTCTCACATGATTGCCCCCTGCGGTTATTACTTTCTACGGTCTTCGCTATTCTCTACATCAAATGAACAGCGGACACATAACCAACGTGATGGTGCTGAGCAGCTTGACCAAGACATGAAGTGAAGGCCCAGCAGTATCCTTGAACGGGTCACCAACGGTGTCACCGACAACTGCCGCAGCATGAGTAAAAGTGCCTTTACCTATCACGTTACCATTCTCATCTTTGAGCTGCCCGTCTTCAATCATCTTCTTGGCATTGTCCCAGGCACCACCACCGTTGTTCATGAATGAGGCCAACATGATACCTGCGATGGTGCCAACCATAAGTAATGCGGCTACCACCATAGCGGCATCGTAACCTGCCCACTTGAAAATAAGCCCAACAACTACTGGCGCCAGCACGGGCAAAAGACCTGGCAGTATCATCTCTCTCAAGCCGGCACGAGCAGTAATATCGACCGCTCTAGCGTAATCCGGTCGAGAGGTACCAGCCATAATGCCTGGGTCAGCCTGAAATTGGCGGCGGACTTCTTTAATGATCTTGGCTGCGGTTTTTCCCACTGCCTTTATTGCCCAGGAGCTGAACAGATAAACCAGCATTACTGCCAAGAGAGCCCCTACGAAGACTTCTATCTTGGCGATGTCCACAACGTTGTACTGGCCCTCAACACCGAACTTGAGGAATGAAACCCTATTAAGATATGCCTGGAAGAGTAAGAAGGCGGCTAAACCTGCCGAAACCATGGCATATCCCTTGGTTAAGGCTTTTGTGGTGTTGCCCACAGCATCGAGCCTGTCGGTAATCCGGCGTACCTCTTTACCGGCACCTGCCATCTCGTTAATACCATTAGCATTGTCAGTTATAGGCCCAAAGGTATCCATTGACAGCACATACGGGCAGGTCATCAGCATGCCCATGGTAGCCACAGCAGTGCCGAAAGCACCGCCACCTTGGACTCCACTTATATTACCCATCCAGTAAGACAGCAAAAGGGCGAGGCCAATCACTACGGCTGTTGCCAGTGTGGTTTCAAAGCCTACAGCCGTGCCAGCGACAATGTTAGTGGCTGGACCTGTTCTTGAGGCTTCGGCGATTTCCTGTACCGGTTTGTATCGAGACTCAGTGTAATACTGAGTAATGTAAACGATGACAACGCTAGTAACAATCCCCACTACACCGGCACCGAACAGCCACCAGTTGCCTAGCATAAAGTGTATGGTTACAGCCATGCCGATAATTGATAAGGCGATAGCAACAAAATATCCGCGGTTCAACGCATTCATGGCGTTCTCTTCTTCCTTGGCGCGGACAATCAATACTCCTATCATGCTGGCGATCAGACCAAAAGCACGAACGACGAGAGGGAAGAGAATCCAGGCTATATTACCAGTGGCAAGATAGGCAATTACCCCAAGAATCATAGCGCCGATGTTTTCAGCAGCTGTAGATTCGAACAAGTCGGCACCACGGCCAGCACAATCACCAACGTTGTCACCGACTAAGTCGGCAATAACCGCAGCATTACGCGGGTCATCCTCAGGAATACCAGCTTCTACTTTACCCACCAGGTCAGCGCCCATGTCAGCAGCTTTGGTGTAAATTCCACCGCCGAGCTGAGCAAATAAAGCAACAAAACTAGCGCCGAACCCAAAACCCACGATTAGGTGAGGAGCGATTTCAGGTTTGCTGCCTCCGCCGAAGGCAAAGAAGATAGCGGTAACTCCAATTAAGCTAAGAGCGGTAATGAGAAATCCAGAAACAGCTCCACCTCTGAGGGCGATGGTAACTGCTTCAGTCAGGCTCTTTTGGGCTCCAGCAGCGCAGCGAACGTTGGACTTAACTGCAATATACATGCCGATAAAACCTGAAATCCCTGAACAGAAAGCACCTACTAGGAAGGCAACTGCTGTTCGCCAGCCAATTCCGAAAGCAGTCATCCCTTCAATACCCTTCTCTCCACCCAGTAGGGCCACAAGAACGCCGATGATAACTGCCACCACCAGCGACAGTATCCCGATGGTACTATACTGCCGTTTTAAGAACGCCCAAGCGCCTTCAAAAATCATGTCACCGATTTCCTTCATCTTTGGCGTTCCAGCGTCACGGCGTAGCACGTTTCTTGCCAGGAGTATGGCAAAAATCACCGTTACCAACCCAGCAACAGGAACAAGCCAGAAAATACCAGGCATTTTACCTCCTTATGATTGAGATTTGGTTTTCGCCATCTGATTTGCGAATAACCACCAAGTGTCAGATTCTATCGTCTTTGGCTAGCAGAGTCAAGGTTATCCATCATTGGAAATATAAAATTGTACTTTAGTACAGACGTATGCGGGATAGCAGACCTACTAGGCAAGAGGATCTCCTGCCTTTATCAAGTCACCTTTTTTTCGGAATTTGCTCTAACTTATCTTCCAGTTCTTTTTGTCTCAGAACCAGCGTCAGGTCGCCACGGGTTCTCTCCAAAATGCCACGCACGGCATCACTTGTTCGCCTCAAACCATAAGTGACACCCTCGGGGAAGTCCATAGTCATGAGGACAGCATATATGTCATCCATTACGGCTAGCAATTCCTCGCATCGAGAAAGGTCATTCCGTCTCAAGCTATCTAAAAGATAGCGCCGCAGTTCACCGACCGCTTCTCCCAGGCCGTTTAAGTACGCTGGATAGCTGATCCTCAATGCTTCCGGCTCAGGAAGCGACTTACCATCAACTATGGCTAAAGTTGTACTGGCCTCAGCGAATTCCTTCTGAGCATCGTGCACAAATCCGGCGTGTGCAAATTCGTCATTGTTCTGAAGCACATCGTTAACTAACTCTTCGAGTAATGCACGCGCTGAGCTTAAAAGTTGTTCTGCGATCACTTTCTCCTGACGATGGACAGCACGAATAGCATTGGCGCTGTAGCGAATTACCTCACGGCTTAGACGTAACGCCTTCTCTCGGGCTGCATCTTTAGCGGAGAAATAGAGGCGAATTTCCTCAGCGATGGTTTCTAGATTCTTTATGGCTCTTTGGTTTTTTTTCAATTTCTTTCACCAACTGGCGTGTTGCTGATTCTATATCCTTTTGAGTCAGGACAGCACTGATAACCGCTGCTGAATCAGCCCCAGTAGCCATGACCTCTCCAATGTTTTCTTTGTTAATACCGCCGATAGCAACTATTGGTATAGACACCGCCTTTCTGACTTGGCGCAAGTACTCCAGCCCAACCACCATAGCATGTACTTTTGTCGGCGAAGGGAATATGGAGCCTACGGCAATATAATCCGCTCCTTCGACTTCTGCGTCCTGCGCTTGAACCAAAGTATGTGTCGACAAGCCGACGATCTTGTCAATGGGTAATTCCTTTCTGACCGCAGATAAGGGGAGGTCATCATATCCAATGTGTATCCCATCTGCCTCAGATGCTAGGACTATATCAAGATAGTCATTAACTATAAAAAGGGTGCTGGATTTACAACATAAATCTTTCAGTTGTTGAGCTATAACTAACAGCTCGCCTTTGCCATGCTGTTTGTCGCGCAGCTGAATAACTTTAGCTCCACCACGGATAGCTTTGCGGGCTGCATCAATCACGTCTTTTAACTCTAATATTTGGGTATCGATAATGACGTAGAGACCGGTTAGTTCTTTTATCTTCTGCCGGCGCACTAATCTGGACAATAGCTCTTTCTCCAGTGTATAGAGATTAAACCGTGCTTGCTCGAAGTCCTTTGAGCGCAAGGTTGCACTCAAGTCTGAGAGTTTGGCTAGCTCCTCTACAACCCGTAATGCTTCTTCTACCCTTTTGGCGTTAGCCCTGGCAAGAGAAGGCAAATCCTGATGCTGGCTAATCTGGGTACCGAATCCTACATCTGCAGCTGCGTCTCTCTCCGAAAGCATGGCTGTGCCAAATTTATTTAGGCTCTTAACCAGGTTATGGCGCATCGTCTTCAATTGATGGCTAACGGCAGCATCATTAAGCAGAAAGCGAGCAACATCTTCGAGAAAGCGCAATCCTTCACCGATGCGGTTGCAATTGGCATCAAGAATACGCAGCGTCTGGCGAGGCACTTTGTAAATCCTTTACAGATTCAGGTAATTCACCTTCTCTAGCAGCCTGAATTTCCTGCTGAATTTCGCTGGGCATTTCCATACCCATGTCCTGGAACTTTCTCTCTGCCCATCTGCCTATATTGCGCGGGTCTTTGTAGTAGTCCGGACCTGAAAACATACTAGGCTCGCCACTCTCTTCATGTATGGTCTTGAGTGATTTATGATAAGCAAAGGTGGAGATAACACGAGATACATCAGGACTGCCGCAGATTGAGCACTTAGGCTCAAAAGAAGAGAGACTCCTTACTAGAAAACTGCTTTTTTTACGGCATTCGGGACAATAAAACTCGTAAACGGGCATGGAATTAAACCTGCTCAGCTTCTTCATGAGGCCCGCTAGTGCCTGTGCTGGCTGACTCAGCAGGCATTTCTCCCTTTTCCATCCTCTCAATCATCTCTTCGTATTCCGGGGCGACCTCCTCACCCTGACTCATTCGCTTGTTCCATTCAGCCAAAGCTCTAGGGTCGTCGGCTAACATCCCTCGGGTCATCTGCGAATCAGAGAGTATATCCTCATACATATCCTTGTATGTTTTGCTACGCACTGAGAAAGTGGAGAATAGGCGGCGTAACGTGTCATTACCACATTGCGGGCAAGAAGGTGAAGCCTGAGAAACGGTCGGCGAATATAACGTTACCTTACGTTTGCATTGACGGCACCAGTATTCGTAAAGTGGCATTGTATCAACTCCTTGATATATCTGAATTTTAGCACAACTGAGAAAAACATAGAAACAAAAACATCATCCTCACCAATAGACAGATTGACACTTGAGCGCTACTTCATTAAAATCCACATAGGTGATAACTAGTGAACAGTGATCAGATAAGAGAAGCCTTTCTGCGCTTTTTCGAGCAAAAAGAGCACAAAATAATCCCCAGTTCACCTTTAGTACCTCACGGTGATCCCACCTTATTACTAACAACTGCAGGTATGGTGCAAATAAAGCCTTATTTCCTGGGGTTAGCTATGCCACCAAGTACACGCCTAGCCTCATGCCAGAAGTGCTTCCGCACGACGGATATCAATTCAGTAGGCGATTCTAAACACCTGACTTTCTTTGAGATGCTTGGTAATTTCAGCGTGGGCGACTACTTTAAGAAGGAGGCTATTGCCTGGGCATGGGAATTTGTCACCGAGCGTCTAAAGCTAATGCCTGAGCGATTATGGATAACCATCTATTTAGATGATGATGATGCATTTAACTGTTGGCAAGGAATTGGCTTTCCTGAGAGCAGAATAATACGGCTTGGCGAAGAGGATAATTTCTGGGGACCGGCCGGTGATTCAGGGCCCTGTGGACCATGCAGCGAGATACACTACGATTTCGGCAAAGAAGCCGGCTGTGGCAAGCCTGACTGCGGTCCCGGCTGCGACTGTGGTCGCTTTTCTGAAATATGGAATTTGGTTTTTACCCAATATAACCAAGACCGCGGCGGAAAGCGCACACCTCTGCCAAAGCCAAACATCGATACTGGCATGGGGCTGGAAAGAGTTGCCGCTGTGATGCAAAGCGTGTCTTCAGTCTATGATACAGACCTCTTTATCCCTTTACGAGACAAGATATGCGGCTTAACAGGCATAAAGCACGGCAAGGATGAGGTTGCCGACCATTCCGTCAGGATTATAGCTGAGCACAGTCGAGGCATCACTTTTCTAATTGCTGACGGTGTTCTGCCATCCAATGAGGGCAGAGGATATGTTCTGCGTCGGGTATTGCGTCGAGTCTGCTTTTTCCTCAGGAAACTGGGCGCAGAAGAGCCTTTCCTTAGCCAAATAGCCGAAACAGTTATTGCCAAGATGGGGCACGTATATCCCGAGCTGGTGAAAAACCAAAATCTGATACAGGAAGTAGTTAAACTAGAGGAGGATAAATTCACCAGCACCTTAGATGCTGGAATTAATCTTGTCGACAAAGCTGTTGATGAAGCTCTGATGCAGGGGCGAAACAGTATTGCAGGTGAAGAAGCCTTCAGGTTTTGGGATACTTATGGCTTTCCTCTAGAATTAACTACTGAAATTGCGCGGGAGAAGGGATTAGATGTTGACCTCGAAGGCTTCGAGGTTGAGATGGAGAAGCAACGGGAGAGAGCCAGAGCTGGCCACAAGTTTAGCACTGCCCTGAGTGGTAATACGAGTTTGAATGCCGAAGCAGAAATCAAGCCTAAACCCACCAGCTTCGTTGGCTATGACAAACTTAAGGCTAATACTAAGGTTAGCTGCATTTTAGACCAAGTTTCTGGTAGCTCTGTAAAGTCTACCGGTAAGGCTCAGAAGGTTGCTGTTGTCCTTGAGGAAACGCCTTTCTATGGTGAGATGGGAGGACAGGTGGGAGACACTGGCATAATAACCGCCGATTCCAGTCGAATCGATGTTACCGATACAGTTTGGTCTCCATATGGTAGCCTGGCTGAAGGTGCCATCGTTCATATTGGGCAAGTTTTTAAAGGTGCTATCTCGGTTGGCGATATCGTTGAAGCCAAGGTAGACAAAAGCCGTCGCCTCGATATCGCCCGAAATCATACAGCGACACATCTGCTTCAGGCCGCCTTGCGCCAAGTGTTAGGTAGTCATGTTCATCAGAGGGGGTCTTTGGTACACCCTGAAGGGTTCCGGTTTGATTTTTCCCACTTGACCACCATCAGCAAACAGCAGCTTGATGAAATCCAGCACATCGTCAATGAAATGATACGAGAGAACTTGCCGGTGAAAAGCAAGGTTATCCCATATAAGCAGGCCATGGATGAGGGTGCTATTGCTCTTTTCGAGGAGAAGTATGGGGATACCGTAAGGGTGCTGGAAATAGGCGAGCCACTGATAAGTGCCGAGCTTTGTGGTGGTACACACGTCAAATCAACCGCAGAAATCGGAGCCTTCATTATAACCGGCGAAAGCAGCATCGGCACTGGTTTACGCCGAATCGAAGCTGTCACCGGAAGAAGTGCTGAAGCTTTTCTACGACAGCGACTTGAAGCATTGGAGGCTGCGGCTGAGGAGCTCAGAAGTTCACCGACAGAAGTTGTAGATAAGGTGAAAGCTCTGCTTGCTGAGCTGGCTTCAGAGCGCAAACACTCTACTTCCTTGGAAAAAGAGCTATCCCGCTATACAGTTGAATCCTTGATAGGTAAAACTGAGAAAGTGAATGGCATAACAGTCCTGACAGCTAAGGTACCATCCACTTCGTTAGCAGTCTTGAGGGAAATGGGAGATTTATTGAAAGACCGGTTGAAGAGTGCTGTTGTGGTTTTGGGGACGGTTCACGATGGTAAACCTGGCTTTGTGGCTATGGTCACCCCGGATTTGGTGAAAAGAGGTTTACATGCCGGTGATATCGTGAAACAAGTTGCCGCAGTCACCGGTGGTAGCGGTGGTGGTAAGGCAGACATGGCACAGGCTGGCGGCAAGGATAAAAGCAAACTCAACGAAGCTCTCGAGCTGGTGAAACAGTTGATCCAGAAAACTGGCCGATAACTCGAAATGCGTATTCTAGGATTAGACGTTGGAGACCGGAGAATAGGGGTTGCCATCAGTGACCCTGGAGAGATTTTAGCCAGTCCGCTGGTTACCATCACCAGAGAGGATGAGCAAAACGCTATAGATGCTATCATCCAACTCGTTGACCAACACGATGTGAAACGAATTGTGGTTGGTCTGCCTTATTCTCTAGATGGCAGTATTGGTGAACAGGCTAGCAAGGTGATGGATTTCGTTGAAGAGCTTTCCAAAGGTACCAGTGCCAAAATTGAAATTTGGGACGAGCGGCTATCCACTGTGGCTGTGGAACGCTTGCTAAGAGAGGCTGGTAATAAGAGGGCTGGGAGAAAGGCATCACGGGATGCAGCAGCAGCAGCCTTCATCCTGCAGGGATATCTGGATAGCCTGAAGGTCTGCGACCAGTGACACAGTTAATCAGCGTTATCGGTTACCCACTGAAGCACTCGGTATCTCCCGATTTTCAACAGGCGGCTTTGGACTACTATAAACTCGACATACACTACGAAGCCTGGGAGACAAAACCCGAGGATTTACCGTCCACAATAACTAAGCTGAAGCAGTCTCAAAATCTAGGAGCGAACATAACCGTACCTTATAAAGAGACAATCTTACATCTCATAGACGAGATTGACGACCTCGCCAGCCTGGTTGGCGCTGTGAACACAGTAGTCAATCGTGATGGCAGGCTCATAGGTTTCAATACTGATGCGCCTGGCTTCCTCAAAGCCTTACGTGATGATGCCAGGTTTGAACCTAAAAACAAGCGAGTGGTAATTCTCGGGGCGGGTGGGGCTGCCCGTGCTGTAAGCCTTGCTCTTCTTCAAGAAAAGGTAAGCTCTTTGACTATTGCAAACCGCACTCTGGCAAAGGCCGAAAGCCTAGCAGGCTCTATGGTCAAACATGCTGCTGACAACAAGATGAGCACAGAGATAGCTGCTATGCCATGGCAAAGCTCAAAGCTTGCAGAAGCAGTCAAGCACGCTCATCTGATAGTCAATTGTACTACCCTCGGGATGAAGCATTCTTCTGAAGAAGGACAATCGCCTTTGGCATCAGGCCTAATCCCCAAAGATGCTCTGGTCTACGACTTGGTGTATAATCCTCCAGAGGCACCTTTACTGAGAATGGCCAGGGAAGCTGGTGCCAATACTATCGGTGGCTTGCCTATGCTAGTTTATCAAGGAGCTGACTCATTTAAGCTATGGACGGGTAGGGAGGCACCACTTGACATAATGCTTTCAGCAGCCAAGCAAGCCCTGCTTAGAATAGGAGGTTAAAACGTGAAGAGAGTTACAATAATAGTCTGCACAATTACTTTATTGGTCTTATGTGCAATGTCGGTCTCTTGCGGAATCGTGGAAAATAAAGTAGCAGTAATCTCGCTTAGCGGGCCGATACAGTCGCAGGGCTCCGGGCTGTTATTTGGCGGCAATGTTATCAGTCCGAAATTTGTTCGAGAACAGCTGGAAAAAGCCAAAAACGACATAACCGTAAAAGCGATTGTTCTTCAAGTGGAAAGCCCGGGCGGTAGCGCAGCTGCCTCTCAGGAAATTTTGAACCAGCTTGAGCTGGTAAAAAAACCAATCGTGGTTAGCATGGGCGATGTGGTTGCTTCCGGCGGTTACTACATCTCGGCAAAAGCTGACAAAATCGTGGCTTTGCCTGGTACTTTAACCGGCAGCATCGGGGTCATCCTAGAAATCCCTAATCTCAAAGGACTGTTTGATAAGCTTGGGATAGAGACAGAGGTTTTCACAGGTGGTAAACATAAGGATATGTATGCCGGGCTTAGAGAGCTAACTCCGGAAGAAAAAATAATTACGCAGGAAATAACTGACCAGATCTATGACCAGTTCGTTCAAGTCGTGGTTGAGGGTAGAGATTTGAGTGAGGAGAAAGTCAGAGAATTGGCCACGGGACAACTTTATACAGGCGTACAGGCTAAGGAACTGGGCCTCGTCGATGAATTGGGTGGTCTAAACAAGGCTATAGACCTGGCTGCTAGTTTAGCTGGTATCGAGAAGCCAGAGATAGAATATTACAAGCCTGAAATTCCGTCTCTACTAGATACTTTGCTGGGGATGGGCTTGCAAAAGCTGCACAACGTCATTCAGGTGCAATCATTGGGGGCTGAAGGTATTATCCTTCTGGAAACACTGAGCAATCCCTACCCTCAGCCGGAATATCGATAAACAACCACAGGAATCAAGAATTATGGGGCAGTTTCGTTTTCTCACCGCAGGTGAGTCACACGGCAAGGGGCTAGTGGCAGTTATTGAGGGGATGGTAGCCTGCTTGCCCATCAGTGAAGACTACATAACTCAAGACCTTAAGCGTAGGCAGGCTGGCTATGGACGCAGCGCCCGCATGAAAATCGAGCGGGACAAAGCTGAGATTATCTCCGGCGTACGCCACGGCCTTACCATCGGCAGCCCGATAAGCCTGCTCATCTGGAATCGCGTCTGGGAAGATTGGCAGGAGATAATGAGCATTGCCCCGGTAGGTAAGAAAATACAGCCGATAACTACACCTCGACCGGGACATACCGACTTAGCTGGAATAACTAAATATGGCGTTGAAGATATTCGTCTCATTTTGGAACGGGCCAGTGCCCGAGAGACAGCAGCCAGAGTTGCCGTCGGCGGTGTAGCCCGAAGATTCCTCGATGAATTCGGCATTACTATTCATAGCCATACCATAAGCATAGGTAAACACCGGGCTAAACAACCCAAATCAATAAATTGGAAACAGGTGGAGAAATCATCTGTACGCTGCGCCGATGCCATGGCCCAAAAGGCAATGATAGCGGCTATCGATGAAGCCAAAGCTAAGGGAGATACGCTGGGTGGTGTCTTCGAGGTAATTGCCGCTGGAGTTCCTGTCGGACTGGGCAGCCACGTCCAGTGGGACCGCCGTCTTAACGCTCAAATCGCTCAAGCCATAATGAGCATACCCGCTGTGAAAGGTGTGGAAATAGGCGACGGCTTTTCGGTAGCCAGTGCTAAAGGCTCTCAGGCTCAGGACATAATCGAGACCAGCCCAAAAGGAGCTGCTTTAGCCTGGCATCGAGCCACTAATAATGCCGGCGGCATTGAAGGCGGTATAAGCAATGGACAGCCAATTGTGGTTCGCGCTGCTGTGAAACCTATCGCCACTCTGGGCAAACCCTTGCCATCCGTAGACCTGCGAACTGGAAAGAAGGCCGAGGCTCATTATGAACGCAGCGATATCTGTGTCGTCCCTGCAGCCGGAGTCATCGGAGAAGCCATGCTGGCCATCGTCCTGACAAACGCCATGCTGGAAAAATTCGGCGGTGACCACTTGAAAGAGACCTTAGCCAACTATAAAAACTACATCGGCTCTGCCTGCTCTCGCAAGCACTATGCGAAGTCGTAAAGCAAACAACAACATCGCCCTCATAGGTTTCTCAGCTACTGGTAAGTCGGTCGTTGCCACAAAAGTAGCTGAACGCCTGAACTGGACACTCATAGACACCGATGATGAGATAGTTAAGCTCAGCGGCAAGACTATTTCGGAAATCTTCAAACAGGACGGCGAGGATAAGTTCAGGCAGCTAGAGAGCAAAATATTGAAGCAGGCCTGTCACAAAGAGCGAGTGGTCATCGCCACTGGAGGCGGGGCTATAGTTGACCCTAAAAACCAGGATTTGCTTCTTGAAACCAGCGTGCTTGTCTGCCTGGAAGCCAAACCAGAGACCATATACCAGCGTCTGCTCCACGATACTCTGTACTCGGCTAACCCTGCAGTCCGACCTTTGCTTGCCGGGGGGAATCCTCTAGAACGCATCAAGCAGCTTAAAACCAAGCGTCAGCCCTACTATGCTATCGCCGACTGGACAGTCCATACCGACAACCTGACTCTCGATGAAGTAAGCCAGGAGGTAATAAAGGGCTGGCAGTATATAAATAAACATCGAAGCAGTAAACAATCTGCTGAAGCTGATTTGGCCTGTATGGTAGAGACAGCGACCGCCAGTTATCCTGTATTTGTCGGCTGGGGGATACTGGACAAGCTTGGGGAAAAAATGAAACAGGCCGGCCTATCAGGCACAGCTAACATAATTAGCGATGGAATCGTTTTTTCTATTTACGGGACACGAGTTAAGAAAACGCTGGAAAAAGCTGGCTTTACTGTCAATTGCTATGTGGTACCGCCTGGCGAAGCTTCAAAGAACATCGACCAGGCGGTCAAGATTTATGATTTTCTCATTGAGCACCGGGCAGAAAGAAATGACGTGATAGTTGCGCTGGGTGGTGGCATGATTGGTGACCTGGCCGGATTTGTAGCCGCCACTTTCTTAAGAGGCTTGCCCTGGCTGCAAGTGCCCACCAGCCTAGTAGCCATGACAGACGCCAGTATAGGCGGAAAGGTAGCCGTTGACCACCGCCAAGGTAAAAACCTGATAGGCGCTTTCTATCAACCGCGTCTTGTCCTGGCCGACGTTAAGACCTTGACTACCTTACCACAACGTGAGCTTACCTCAGGATGGGCGGAGGTTATCAAGCATGGGCTGATTCTAGACGACGCTTTCTTGCAGCTCATTGAGGATAATGTTAAAGACTTAGTGAAGTTAAAGCCAGACATTACTTCTAAAGTCATTGCTAGAAGTGCTGCCATTAAATGCCAGATTGTCTCTGAAGATGAAAAGGAAACTGGAAAACGCACCATCTTAAATTACGGGCATACTATAGCCCATGGACTTGAAGCCGCCGGCAAATATGACCGTTTTCTCCATGGTGAAGCAGTGGCTATTGGAATGATGGGAGCAGCCAGGCTCAGTCATAGGTTGAAGCTTTTATCACCAGACGCTGTTGGACGCCAGAAAGCTCTCTTGCAGAAGTTCAAACTACCTACAGATTGCTCCGGTATAAATCTAGCTGACGTGCTTGCGGCTATGGAACTGGACAAGAAAGTACGGGGCAAAGCAATCCGATGGGTCTTGCTCGAAGACATCGGCAAGGTAGTGATACGCAGTGATGTGCCGGAAAAGGACATATTGACTGTCCTTAAAGAGGTTGTAAAGCCTTGAAAATAACTCTAAGTAGGCAGTGGTCATTTCTGGACTATATCACCGTCCTGAAACCTGTAGAAACCAGCCTGCTTACCTTTATCGGCATTTGCTCAGTGATTATCGCCGCCGGTGGCTATCCGACAGCCAAAGTCTTTGCTCTCACCTTAATTGCCATCTTCTTAGGCAGTGCTGGCTCCAATGGGCTTACCAACTATCTCGACCGTGAGGTCGATGCCCGGATGGTGAGGACATCCAATCGAGCTTTGCCCTCAAGGCGAATCGACCCTCCGCAGAAAGCCCTGCCCCTCATCATCGGGCTTATAGTTGTCGGATTAGCCTTAGCCTGGGTGCTGCATCCCCTCTGTTTCCTATTTGGGCTGATCGGCGTCATAGCTTCGTCAATATGGCGTAAGACGATTTCATGCACCTTTCTCGGCATAGTCGCCGGCTGTAGCCCGGTGCTTATCGGCTGGTTTGCCATAAGTCCAGCCTTCGACGCCAGGCTTTTTCTCCTATGCGGTCTAGTCGCTATCTGGACTCCCATTCATGTCTGGTGTGTAATGATTGCCAACCGGGAAGATTATCTCGGTGCTGGCTTAAATTATTTCCCACTAAGCTGGCAGGTCAAAGATGTGGTAAAAATACTTTTTGGCTTATCTATACTTCTCTATCTTATTTCAATGCTCATCTACATAGCCGCTGATTTTCATCTGCCTTATCTGATTGTGGTGAATATCCTTGGCATTTTGATGGTTTATGCCAATGGCCGCTTGCTATTCTCGATGACATCAATGGCTGCCTGGAGGGTCTACAAACTATCGGCCTTTCCTTATTTGGGTATCATCTTCCTGGGTATGTGCTTAGATATTTGGTTGACATAGCATGGATGCTGACCTTATCAATACATTAGAGACTGCCTTTCATCCTAAGGCCATTGCTGTAGTCGGGGCATCGGAAGATCCCTTGTCGTTTGGCTACCACTATGTACGTCACCTTCTGGATTACGGCTATCCCGGGCATATCTATCCAGTAAACCCCAGCAAAGAATCCATCCTTGGTCTGAGAGCTTACCCAAACTTGAGCAGCGTCCCAGAGATAATCGATTATGTTATCTGCTGTCTTCCAGCATCTAAAGTCCCCAATCTGCTTGCCGAATGTCCTGCCAAAGGAGTAAAAGTTGTTCATCTTGTTGCCGGTCGCCTTAGTGAAACAGGGCGGCATGAAGCTAAAGACCTCGAAGCTAGGATCCTTCAGGAAGCTAAAAGACTTAACATCCGACTTATTGGCCCTAACTGCATGGGGATTTACTACCCGCGCGGAGGAATAGCGCACAGTTATAATTTGACCAAAGAGGCTGGAACAATTGGTGCTGTGTGTCAAAGCGGTGGTACGTCCGCGTTGCTCGTTCGTTACGGAGAATTACGAGGCCTTCGTTTCAGCAAAGTCATCAGCTACGGCAACGCACTTGATTTAGACGAAAGCGATTTCCTGTACTATCTCGCTCATGACAACGAGACTACGATTATCGCTGCTTACTTTGAGGGTATAAAGGATGGCAAGAAGTTTCTCAAGGTTTTAGGCGATGTAGCGCGTACTAAACCAGTGCTCGCCATCAAAGGCGGGCGAGGCACAGCTGGACCTAAAGCTGTTGCTTCACACACCGCTGCCATCGCCGGCTCTGACATTATATGGAAGGCAGCTTTCAAAAAGGCTGGTGTAATATCTGCCAAAGACCTAAGTGAGCTTGTTGACCTTCTCGTCGCCTTTTCCTTCCTGCCTCCGATTAGAGGAAATGGTGTCGGTTTAGTGAGTGCTGGCGGAGGGCTCTCAGTAATGTCTGCTGATGTTTGTGAAGAAGCCGGCCTTACACTGCCTCCGCTGCCCCGTGAGATTAAGGAGGAACTGAGAGGAAAGGCACCCGAAATATGGGATTGGGTGGGTAATCCAGTAGACTGCTCCATAATGGGTGGGGTAGCCATGGGCTTCGCAGAAATTCTAAAAGAGATACCGAGAATGTTAGCCAAGAGCCCACATTTCGATTTCATCATTGCTGAATTTACCGATGATAACCCCTTTTCGGAGGAGGTTTGGTCCAGTATTGCCAAGGGGCAGACTGAAGCGTTTATTAACCTGTCTCGAGAGGAATTGATGCCGTTAATTGCCGTAGTGAGTAGTGGAATAACCGGTTCTGACCGGCTTCCACACCAGCGATGGAAGTTGCTTGCTGAGCAGAGAGCACGGCTCGTCGATGCTCATATCCCGACTTATTCAACAGTAGCCGAGGCTGCAAAAGCCGTCAGGCAGTTTATAGATTATTGGCAAGCAAGGGCAGATGCGTAGCTTTCCAACCTCCGCCGCCTATGCCCAGAGCTTTCTACTAAAAGGCAAGGAGTTAATTAATAAAAGAACATTTTAGAGTCATAAAGGCCTGTTCAGATACCAAAGCACGTCTTGGAGAGCTTGTTACAGGTCATGGAATAGTGCCAACGCCGGCTTTCCTCCCCGTAGCCAGCCAGGGCACGGTCAAGACCTTAACACCAGAAGAGCTCAAGGACCTCGGTATAGCCATAATCCTGAGCAACACCTATCATCTTTACCTGCGGCCGGGAATAGATGTTATTGAGAAGCTGGGAGGGCTGCACCGGTACATGGGCTGGGATGGGCCGATATTGACCGACAGCGGCGGCTATCAGGTTTTCAGCTTAGCCCGGCTGTGTAAAGTCACCAACGATGGTGTCATATTCCGCTCTCATATCGACGGCAGTGAGCATCGCCTTACTCCTGAGCTGGTCATTGAATTACAACAGAAGCTGGGCGCCGACATCATCATGACACTGGACGAATGCCCAGCCGTTAACGCCAGCCTGGCAAAGATGCGTGAAGCTGTAGACAGGACCTCTCGGTGGGCGGAAAGATGCAAGAAGCACCATCGAAGCCCTGGCCAGCTACTCTTCGGCATTGTCCAGGGCGGCACTTCCACTCAGCTTCGGCAGCAGTCGGCGAAAGCCATTACCTCTCTGGATTTTCCCGGCTATGCCATCGGCGGCTTGAGCATAGGAGAACCTAAAGAGCTGACTTGGTCGATGGTGGATGAAACAGTGCTTTCATTACCTCCAGATAAACCCAGATATCTCATGGGTGTAGGCTCGCCTGAGGACATAATTGAAGGGGTCAGCCGGGGCATAGACCTCTTCGACAGCGCACTGCCTACCAGGGTGGCCCGCAATGGCGCCCTTTTTACCCTGCAGGGCAGGCAAAACATACGGAAGGCCGTCTACAAGGCCAAGAAGGGGCCTGTTGATGCCGGCTGCGATTGCTATACCTGCCGCACCTTTTCGGCTGCTTACCTTCATCACCTGTTCAAATGCGATGAGCTGTTAGCCTACAGGTTAGCCACCATACATAACCTGCGATTTATCATCAGGCTGATGCAGAAAATAGAAGCCGCCATTCAGCAGGGCACCTTCACCGCCTTCAAAAACGACTTCCTCAGCCAGTATCAGGTTACCGATGAGGAAGTCAGGCTCACCCAGAAGCAAAAGTGGTTGGATTCACCACGGCGGGCTGATATTCATTGATTTGAGGGATAGAATTCACCTATTGGTAAGTGAATCTCTCAGAATCTAGTTAGCATTCTATGAGCAAAAACAAAGAATCCGCTGAACTTTTTACAAGATTCAGAGGATTTTAGCTTCGAAAATTAGTGGCAGAGGTTGGATTTGAACCAGTACTCCTGACTACCTAAGCGGTTGCGCAGTGTCACCTTTAGGCAGATGATACCTAAAAGAGATCCCCTTACTTGATATTGGCAGTATTTGTGATAGCCAAACAGTGCCCAGAAAGCGTTATAATATAGCAGGTGTAAAATGAAGTATTCAATGAGCGAATCTGAGTTATTGAGGCTGGCTGATCTCAACCTTATAGAGTTCTGGTGCGAAAGCTCCAAATGGATACCAGGTACAGAGATTTTTGAAGCGCATGATACTGTGTTCATCAATTCTGCCTTGGGTTTTCCCGGCTGCAGTCTCGCATTTAGTTTAGCCACCGAACAAGATGAGCGTCCTGATGCGTTCCTGTCCCGCATAAAAGCCTTTTTCGCCACGCGCAAGCGGGGCTTTTCACTCCTACTTCGAGGCCATTGTGACCAAGCTCTTATTCAGTACTGTAAAGATAATGGAATATTCTTGGTATCTGAGCAACCGGGAATGGTACTTGAGGAACCGATAAAGGGGGGGCCAGCACCATCTGGAGCAGAGCTGCATTGGGTGGATAATGAGAATGAATTGCAGGGCTTCAAGCAAGTTGTAGTCGAGGCCTACCAGGACCTGGCATTTCCCAAAGAGGTCAGCGAAAGCTATTTTGCTCAGGCGCAGCGTGTAATCAGCCCGCACTTTATTTTAGCAGTAGTCCATTTTAAAGGCGAGCCCGTATGTACAGCACTGGCTATGCTCAGCCATGGCATCGCCGGTGTTTACTGGGTAGGTACAATAAAGAAGGCGCGAGGCACTGGATTGGCCGCGTACTGCACCCGCGAGGTGAGCAATGCTGCTTTTGCTCTGGGTGCACGAAAAGTCGTGCTCCAGGCAAGCAAGTTCGGTGAGCCGGTCTATCTAAGGATAGGCTATCGGGAATTCACCAGATATCCATGGTTCATATGTTCCAGCAAGTAAGGTAAGAGGTGTGGTTGCCTGTGGGCAGACAAGAACATACGGAAGGCCGTCTACAAGGCCAGGAAAGGGCCTGTCGACACCAGCTGTGACTGTGTTACACCTGCCGCACCTTCTCCGCCACCTATCTGCATCATCTGTTCAAATGTGAGGAGCTTCTGGCCTATAGGTTAGCCACCATACATAATCTTCGCTTTATCACCAAGATGATGCATCAAATACATACCGCCATCAAGCAGGACACCTTCGCTGCCTTTGAAGGCGACTTCCTCAACCGATATCAGGTTACCGACGAGAGAGTCAGGCTTGCCCAGAAGCAGAAGTGGCTGAACTCGCCACAGCATCGTAATGACACCGTTCTTTAGGCCTGGAAGATTGTATAAAAAGAACGCATCGTCTTTGGAGTTATATAGTATAAGGATAGTAAGACTCACGAAAAAAGGCTGGCATATTGCTATGATTTATTTTCTAGATTATCTATTAGACTGTCTGAGGAATCCTTCCATTTTTTAACAAGCATGTTAATATTTTGGTTAACAATGATTGCCTGAGAGCCGATTATGACTATTCCCGCTGAAATCCAAGCAAGACTATCATGTACATTATTGAAAATTTTATTAATGTCCTTTTCAGAAGGTAAATCCGTCTCTTTACGATCTAATTTCTTGGATAGTTCTAATAATTTCTGGATATCTTGTAATTGCTTTATAGTTTTTGCCATTTTGGGGGGTGGCACGAACAATTCTACTCCACCATCAAGAATAAATTTCAGCATGTAATTTATTCTGTCATCATTTGTACCTGAGCCTAATTCTTGTGGTCTTAGGATACGATGTTCGCGAATTGCAGTCTTGAAAGCGCAGGCTGTTGACAAGATCTCATATGCAGAAGATCGATAGCGATAAGCCTTACGCAAAAATTGCAGATGAGTAGGATCATCAATTTTTATACCTTTAACAGTTGGCAAGGTCAAAGATTTGAATCGCTCTGTTATTGATTCTGCGAGTTTTTTCGCTATATTATCATCAATACCTAAGACAGTCCACTGATGTTGCATAGGTACTATACTAGTTTGTACAACTGAAGTAATCTGATTACGAATTTGGTCAAGTTCCCTTCTATTTTCTTCCCGCAAAGATTCAAATTTCGAATTAAAATCTATTAAATTCCATATTTTCAATTTTCCTGCTAGCGGCGCTAATACTAAAGCTACGACCAATACAAAGATCCAAAAATGTATATACTGGATGGGATTCCCTTGGACTGCAAGCACATATATTAGGTAGGCGATAGCAATAGTAGCTACACAATACGGTATTATTTGATTCCATAAGGATGGTTTCAGCTTCATCAGCTCATCGTATAGCCCACTGCATTATAATTCTATCGGCAATCGTAGTGCAACTAATGCATTTTAAATATTTATCTAACGAATATTCAATTTAAACTCGAGCCTGTGATTTGCATCAATAGAAACGTAATTGAACAAGAGGCTACCTTAGGCTATAATTTCCAAATACACTAGGAGATCTACTTGCTCAAGAGCCATAGCTGCGGAGAACTAAGAGATAAACACGTGGGAAAAGAGGTAACTCTGGCGGGGTGGGTGCACCGGCGCCGCGACCACGGCGGACTGATATTCATAGATTTGAGAGATAAAGAGGGCATAGCTCAGGTAGTATTTAATCCTGAGACGTCAAAAAAGGCACACCAAACAGCCAACGAGCTCCGCAACGAATATGTGGCTAAGATAACCGGCAAAGTTGCGAAACGTCCCTCTGGCACCGAGAACCTGAAGCTGCCTACGGGCAAAATAGAGGTTATCGCCAGCGACATTCAAATCCTCAATATAGCCAAAACACCGCCATTCTATATAAATGAAGATGTAGAAGTCGACGAGAACCTGTACCTCAAGTACCGCTATCTCTACCTCAGGCGCCCCAGAGTGAAAGAAAATATCATACTTCGCCATAAGGTGGAGAAATTTATGCGCGATTTCCTCGATGCCAAAGGCTTTGTGGAGATTGAGACGCCCATATTATTCAAGAGCACACCGGAAGGCGCCCGTGACTACCTGGTGCCCAGCCGCATACATCCGGGCAAGTTCTACGCGCTGCCTCAGTCACCGCAGCAGCTCAAGCAGCTATTGATGGTGGCAGGCTTCGAGAAATACTACCAGATAGCCCGCTGCTTCCGCGATGAGGACTTGCGAGCCGACCGCCAGCCCGAGTTTGCGCAGCTCGATATGGAGATGAGCTTTATCGATGAGGAAGACATACTCAGCCTGCTGGAAGAGATGTTCACCTCGCTGGTGGAGACGGTTAAGCCGGAAATGAAGATGCTGAAGCCGTTCCCACGGCTTTCCTTTACGGAAACGATGGAGAGATACGGCACGGATAAGCCGGATATACGCTTCGGGCTGGAATTAAGAGACCTGTCCAAAATTGCCGCCGAATCCGAGTTCGCCGTTTTCCGGTCCGCTATACAGGGCGGTGGCAAAGTGAAAGGTATATGCCTGCCTGGCTGCGCCGATTATTCCCATAAGCAGCTGGAAGAGCTGACGGAGCTGGCAAAGTCCTGCGGAGCCAAGGGGCTGATAACATTAGCATTACCTGCCGGCAGTTTTGACAAACTGGAGCAACTGACTCCCGAAAAAGTAAAATCGGTAGCTGCCAAATACCTGGCCACGGAACAGCTAAAAGAGATAGTCCGTAAATTTGAAGCTAAGGCTGGCGACCTGATACTAATCGTGGCCGGCGAGACCAAGATGGTGGATAAGGTGCTGGATGAGCTGCGGCGGGAGATGGGACACCGACTGGGACTGATCGACCCGAACCATCTGGTTTTCTTCTTTGTCGTTGACTTTCCGCTGCTGGACTGGAATGAGGAAACGAAGCTGTGGGAGCCGATGCACCACCCGTTTACATCACCGCGCGAAGAGGATATACCTCTTCTTGATACCGACCCAGCCAAGGTGCGGGCGCGCCATTACGACATCGTGTGCAACGGCTATGAGCTATCCAGCGGCAGCATCAGGATTCATACTCGCGAGTTGCAGCAGAAGGTATTCCGCCTGCTCGGCTACAGCGATGAGGAGATAGAAGCCCGGTTCGGGCATATGCTGGAAGCATTCGACTACGGAGCACCGCCTCATGGCGGTATTGCGCCGGGTATCGACCGCGTGGTGATGCTGCTGGCAGGGGCGGATAACATCAGAGAGGTGATCGCCTTTCCCAAGAACCAGAGCGCCATAGATGTGATGAGCGATTCACCGTCTCCGGTGTCTCAAGCCCAGCTCGATGAATTGCATTTGAAGCTGACAGGCGAGGGGACCACGAAGGCTTGAGGCGGCAGGTCTATTTGAGTTTCCCCCCTCCCTCTATCTCCCTCCCGCCAGGGGATGGAGGAATTTTTTTCGCAGAAGATAATACCGTAAGGTATAATATAGAAGGGTAAAAATGAAGGTATCTACAGAGCCAGTTGAGAACAGCCAGGTAGCAGTAAACATCGAGATGGAGCCCGTCGAGGTAGATAAATACCTGGACAAGGCTTACAATCGCCTGGTTAGAAGGGTCTCCGTACCCGGCTTTCGTAAAGGGAAGGCACCCAGAGATATACTGGAACGTCACATTGGCAAAGATGCCTTATTCAAGGAAGCCCTGGAAGACCTGATACCAACAGCCTATAAAGAGACTCTGGAAGAGCAAAAGATAGAGCCCATTGCTCAACCACAGTTCGAACTTATCCAGACAGAGCCATTGATTTTTAAAGCCATTGTGCCGCTCAAGCCTACAATCAAGCTTGGAGATTATACAAAGATAATGGTTGAATCCAAGCCGGTAGAAATAAGCCAAGAAGACGTCGAGACAACCATCGAGCAACTACGGCATCAACAAGCTATCCAGTCACCGGTAGACCGCCCAGTCCAATTCGACGACATCGTAACCATCGACGTCGAGGGCAAGAGAGACGGAGAATCTTTCCCTATCCGTAAGGACGTTGTATATGAGGTCCTTAAAGAAGCCCGGTTACCTCTTCCTGGCTTCGCTGAGAAGCTGGAAGGTATGAGTAAAGGCGAAGAAAAAAGCTTTGTCTTGTCCTATCCTGCAGACTACGAAATGGAGGAGCTGGCTGGAAAAGAACATGCCTTCAAGGTTACAGCTACGGAGATAAAGGAAAAAACACTGCCCGAGGTCGATGACGAATTCGCCAAAAGTCTGGGTAAAGAGGACCTGGCTTCACTGCGAGAGCAAATAGCGTCCAATCTGAAAACCAGGGCTGAGGAAAGGGCTCGCGCGGAGCTGGAGCAGAAGGCGGTCGATGCTGCGGTCGAACTAAGTGAAGTAGAATATCCACCGGTATTAGTGGATGGAGAAATCGACCGATTGCTCAGGGACGAGGCAAGGCACTTTGCTGAAGGAATCACCGGCCTGGAGAACTACCTGAAGACCATCAACAAGACACTTGAGGGGCATGTGGAAGAATTACGCCCTACGGCAAGTCGACGTGTTGTCCGGTCTCTGGTTCTGGGTAAAATAGCTGAAGCCGAAAAAATCGAAGTCGATGATTCAGAAATAGATGCTGAGATTGAGAAGGCAGCAAAAGATGCGGATAAGCAGGCTGATGAGATAAGGAGGTTTTTCAGCCTCCCGGAAACTCGTGAGCCTATCAAGCAGCTTCTGGTAGGTCGAAAAACGGTTGAGCGGTTGGTTCAGATAGCTACAGAGCAAAAACGAGTTACTCATTCTAGAAAGGGGAAGGCAAAATGAAAAATTTACCACAAAACATTATTCCAATGGTTATCGAAAGCGGTGCCCGGGGCGAGCGAGCCTTTGACATTTACTCGCTGCTCTTAAAAGAGCGCATTGTCTTTCTGGGTACACCTATCAATGACCAGATAGCCAGTTTGATAATCGCACAGCTTCTTTACCTGGAGCACGAGGACCCGGAGAAGGACATAAACCTTTACATCCATTCACCGGGCGGAATTATCGCTGCTGGCCTAGCGATTTATGACACTATACAACTCGTTCGGCCAGATGTGTCAACAATCTGTGTTGGGTTGACTGCCAGTATGGCCACGGTTATTCTTGCTGCCGGAGCTAAAGGTAAACGTTATGCCCTGCCACACTCCACGATTCACATGCATCAGGCAGTTGGCGGTGCCCAGGGCCAAGCAGCCGATATTGAGATCGCTGCTCGAGAGATTATGAGGCTGCAGGAACTGATTCGCAATATATTGGCTAAGCATACCGGGCAGCCGATGGATAAAATTGCCCATGATACCGACCGTGATTTCTACCTTAATGCTGAGCAGGCTGTGGAATATGGCATCGTTGACCAGATTTTAAGCGGCGCACCAGTCAAGGGGCAGAAAAAAGGCTAGGCATTTACAGGCGACATCCTGAGCGTTTGAGGTATCTCTGGGATAACTGAGCTAAGGTCGGAAGCCCTTTTCGAGCACCGACTTCCCTGATAGCAAAGCTTGCCATTATATCGCCGAGCAACCCACATTCTTCAATCCCTTTGCCTTTGAGGAAACCGAAGAGAAAGCCGGCAGAAAAAGCATCTCCAGCACCGGTGGTCTCCAACGGAGATTTTGGGCTTCCTGTTTGGGACTCAACTTCATATTCCTTTTCCCCAGCACAGGTATAGGCAGTAACCGTCCCAGCTTTGCCCTTAACCAGACCTTTGCCCAAAGTTACGACGACAATCCGGCAGCCTGATTTCACAAGTTCCCGGGCTCCGGCCTTGAAATCCTTGCCTGTCAATCGCTCGATTTCCTCACGGTTCATGAAGACAATGTGCGTCTTCTCAAGTAAAGGCATTAAGGCTTTCAGCCCTTTAGCAGCGTAAAGCATACCGGGAGACAGGCTGACCCTGACTGACTTCACAAGTTTTTTTACTAAGTCGACTTGAAGTTTAAGCTGCTTGTCATCAGCAAAGGAAGACAGGTGAACTATCTGAACCGGGTTCAAATAAGCGAGGCCTATATTCTTGGGGTTTAATAGACTATTAGCTCCGGGGGAGACATATATGACTCGTCTTCCCAACTTATCGCTGATGCAGGTTGTGGAGCCTGTCGCCGCTTTCTTAGCCCTGATTTGACTGATATCGACTGCGGCAGCCTTGAAATCATTGAGCAATTCTTTCCCATCATCGTCCATGCCTACAGCACCGACGAATCCTGTCTTAACACCGAGCTTAGCCAAGCCGTAAATAGTGTTAGCCGCAGACCCACCGGGAAGAGACATGAAATCTGTCACCATTTGCTCGCCGTCAACGACAAGCTTCTCGACCCGGTACAGACGGTCGATATTCATCGCTCCAAAACCGACTACCTCAATTTGAGCCATTTGAACTCAGCCTAGCTTAGCTGCCTCTTCTCGAACAACACGGCGGATTCGCTTGTGGATTTCAAGAGGAGTCCCTATTTTTTTAATTCCGGCAAGCCAGTGAAAGTGCTCCCTGTTAGCGTTCCCACCGGCTTTTTCTTTTTCTTTGACCAGCTTTTCCACGGCCGACCGTTTGCCCTTATTCCAGGCTTCTAACACCGGCCGCAGGTCGTCAAGGTGTGTAGAGGCTAAACCTATGGTAGCATAGGGTAGGGCATACTCGTTAGCATTGAAGGCAATCGCCAGTCCACCAGCCTGCTCAACAGCCTGAAGCATCTTGAAGTCGGTAATGCTATCACCAACCACTACACAGTTGGAGAAAGATTGCCCTTGAGCTGTGGCGAAATGGCGCAAGGCTTCCACCTTACGCTGTCCGCCAACAGGTTGCACCTGTTCTATGAGTAGACCCAGATTGGTCTTGGGCAGTTCCTTCCAGTAAAAACGGTCAAGCCTTTTCTTTATCCAGATGTCGTCGATTGGATGTTTATCCAAAATATTTTTCTCCACCGTCTCTACATAGCAGAAATCTTCTTTATTTAACTGTTTAGAGAATTTATCCAGTGGGCAAGAAGTACAGGCAACATTTTGCGAAAAAATGCCAAGTCTAAAAGCTATATGCCTGGCATACTGCTCATAGCTGGTGCTGATGCAGAATATTTTCCAGCCCTGAGCACTCAGTCGGGAGATAAGGCTAATAGCTCCATTGGTTAAGGTTGCTTTTCTGGCTAAGGCAGAAATGTCATCCTCTTTTATCCCGTGGTAAACCAGGAAGGGTGCAATAAGGGCTAAAGTGTCACCGGGCTCGTAGTCCAGCCTGGCTCCTAAAGTGAGCAAATCATCATAGCGGCTGATGACCTCAAAAATCCTGCCTCCATCAGGGAACAGCTTCATAAGCTCATAGGCATTATCCTGAGTAGCTAATGGCCCCTCGAGATCAAAACAAATTAGGCTCATCACGATTCCACTGCTTTATTTACTTCATCACTAAGGTTGTACCCCGGTATCGATTTCTCATAACGATCAAAAATTTTGCCAGCTTCTATTTTAACCTCACCACGGCCGAAGGCTCTCAAAGTCGACACGATAAGAGGGAATTCTCTGGCTAGCCCATGCTGGCGGATAAGTTTAAAAAGTGCATTGTTTTCACCTTGTGCCTTTTTTATCTCAGCTACAGAGCGACCATCTATTTCCCGCCAATATTTATCAAAATGTTCACCTCTAATAGGATAAGTGCAATAAGCTATTACCGGCCCCCTGTCCAACTCAGGCGTTACCAGGTGCATCATTACCCCGGATTCTGCAGCATTATTCTCAATCAATGCCCAGATTACCTCCTGCCAGCTACCTTTAGGCCCTCCGGGAGCCGCTGGATGCAGGTTAATCATGTCATATTTATGGCACATCTCTTCCCCGACAATAAGCATATAGCCAGCAAGCACGCACAGGTCTGGACGGAAACCAGTTAGTCTTTTCATAACCTCCCTATCAAAATCGAGGCGCCACTCTGATAATTTTTCGCTTTCCGCCTTGCCTGTTATTCCTTGCGCGGTTTTGAATTTCTCTGAGGAAAAGCCAATCAGTGGAACACCATAGCTTCGAACTAGCTCAAGGAATAAATCACTCTCTTTAGTTTCGCCGGGTTCGCGATTACTAAAGACAAAACTAATCTTGCCCTCGATTTCACCACTTCGAATTTTTGGGCATACAACTTGCAGAAGTCGCCTTGCTGCCTTATCTCTGCCGGTTGAAAACCAACCGATGGTCAACAAGTGAACCACTCCTATGACAATTGTTTTTTCAGTCTATTCCAGGTGCTGACGAAATGAGCAGCTGGGTTCGACATACTACCAGAAATTTTTCCCTTAGCCAGGGAGGCCAGAAAGTCATCTTTTCCATTGAATTCCGGCATTTCAACATAGGCATTGCCTATTTCAGGTAGTGTATGGGCATCACTGCCGGCACTGGCAGGCTTGCCATATTTTTGTGCTAGCTTCCAGGCTCTGGATGAGCTGCCAGGTGAAAAAAGACTACGGGCGTTGAAAGCCTCGATAATATCAATCTCTGGCATTACGCCTTTCAATACTTTGTTTCTAAATATTGATAAACGCAAGCTGTCATAGGGATGTGGAATACATACCAGCCCTCCCTGAGCTTTGATCTGGGCTATAGTTTCTTCTATGGACAATTTGCTAGGAATCTCCTGGGTGAGAAAGAACCCTATGATCTCACCACCCAAAGTCAGGATCTCTTCACCGACGATAATTAGGAAAGGTGCCATTTCTTTCAGCTTTAGAGCTCCGGCAATAGTGTTATGGTCAGCTACGCCGAGGCAGTTGATGCCAACTTCAAGACAGCGGTCAATTATCTGCTCCAGGGACATGGTGCAATCCATGGAGTATGTGGTGTGAATATGAAGGTCAGCTTTTATCAAAGATTCAGCTTACCCTCTCTAGGTAGTCCCCAGTGCGAGTATCAACCTTAATAGTATCGCCAGTATTTATGAAAAAGGGAACTTTAATAGTAATTCCCGTCTCCATCTTAGCTGGTTTGGTGCCGGCTGAGGCGGTATCCCCTTTGAAGCCAGGGCCTGTTTCCGTTACCTTAAGCTCTACTGAAACAGGTAATTGTATTCCCACAGATTTGCCTTTGTGTGTCAGTATTTCCAAGTTCGACCCGTCTTTCAAGTAGTTCAGCGTATCACCAAGCATTGATTTATCAAAAGGTATCTGCTCGAAGGTCTTGGTATCCATAAAATGGTAAAGGCTGCCATCATTATAAAGGTACTGTACAGGGCGACGTTCAAGGAAAGCTCTAGTAAATGTCTCACTGGCCTGGAAGGAGCGTTCAGTATTATGCCCAGCACGAACATCACGAAGTTTCAGCCGAACCTGTGCTGAGCCCCGTCCCATCTTAATATGCTGGTAATCAAGAACCTGATACAACTGCCCATCCAGTTCAATAGTTATTCCTCTTTTTAACTCTCCAGCGTCTATCATAAGGTGACTACCCTCCTAACAGATGTTTGCTATCTTCTCCGCCTTGGTAAGGGCTTTAACTCTGCCGTTCTCCATTACAACTGTATCTTCAATCCTAACTCCACCCCAGCCAGCTATATAAATCCCGGGTTCTACAGTGAAAACCATGTCATCAACTAACGAATCTGAAGAATTAGGCCCAAGCCTTGGCGATTCATGAGCCTCTAAGCCAACGCCATGTCCTAACCCATGACCAAAAGCATCACCATAGCCTGCCTTTTCAATAACCGCCCGGGCTAGTCGATCAGCTTGGTCGCCATTCATGCCAGCACCTATTGTTGCCAGAGCAGTTAATTGTGCACCCAAAACAATATCATAAATTTTAAAAAAAGTCTTGTCCTCATCACCTAGAAAAAAGGTACGGCTGAGGTCACTGCAATAGCCATTCACCCGTGCCCCCAAATCAACCACCACAGGTACATTTTTTTTAAGGCGCTGTTCTGAGGGCTTAGCATGAGGCGAAGCCGCATTGGGGCCAGAGGCCACGATGATCTCAAAAGGCACGGCTTCGCTACCCTTTTCTCGGAGGAATTTCTCCAATGCCCAAGCCAACTCTTTTTCGCTAATTCCGGGACGGATAATTGATTTAGCATGGTTAAAAGCGGCATCAGCTAATTCAACTGCTTCAATTATGAACTTTAGCTCCTCAGGCTCCTTGATAGCGCGAATGGACTCCACCAATCCAGTAGTTGGAACAAGTTTAATCTTATTATTGTCATCGCCTACCGTTTTACACAGCTGCTGGCAGGTGATAAAAGGAACCTGGTTGGCTTCAAAGCCCATCTTTTTATATCCTAAATCCGAGACCAATTTCGGCAACCAACTTACCACGTCACCTTTTATATGAATCACATCAAAATCCGGTGCTTCCTTCCTAGCTTGCTCTACATAACGGAAGTCCACGGCTAAATAAGTACTATTCTCAGAAATAAGCAGCCAACCCAATGAGCCAGTAAAACCAGAAAGATAACGCCGGTTTTCCGACTGAGAAACTACAAGGATATCCAACTCCCTTTGTGTTAGACTCTGCCGTAGTTTCTGCAGCCGGCTCACTCTTACTTTTCTGCCTTCAGTTCATCAGCTAGAATTCGCAGCGCAGCAACATATCCACGCCAACCCAAACCACTAATTTGCCCTTTGGCGATAGGTGCAATTACCGATTTGGCTCGCCATTCTTCACGGGCATAAATGTTGGACAGATGAATCTCAATAACCGGCAATCCACTATCAGCCAAGGCATCCCGTAAAGAAAAACCATAGTGAGTGAGTGCTCCCGGGTTTATGATTATGCCGCTAACTTCAGAGGAACTCTTCTGGATGAAGTCAATAAGTGCACCTTCATTATTTGACTGAAAGCTAACTATATCCACCCCCAGATCCTCCCCTTCCTTTTTCAAAAGGGTGTCAATCTGTGACAATGTTTTATCGCCATAAAGGGCTTTATTCCGCTTGCCTAATATGTTAAGGTTCGGTCCGTTGATAACCATGATTTTCATGCTGCCGCTCCTATTTTTTCTAATTCATCTAATTTATCTTTATATTCGCAGGCAGTGCATTTCACCCAACCGTCTCGATAAATAATGAGGAGCTTGCCACACTGAGGGCAGGGTTGTGGAACCGGCCTGCGATTAACTGCAAATTGACATTGTGGGAAACCACTGCAACCATAGAAAATGCGCTTTTTCTTTGTTTTTCTCTCTATCAACTCCTTTCCACATTGTGGGCAGGAGACACCGGTTTTGACCTTGAAAGGCATAGTCTTCTTGCAGTCGGGATAGCCACTGCAGGCTAGGAACTTGCCGAACCGTCCTGTCTTTAATACCATCGGGCGACCACACTCAGGACAGACTTCCTCTGTTGGCTTAGCAACGTTAATTCTTTCTATCTTCTCAGAGGCTTGGTTCAGCGTCTCCTCAAAAGGAATGTAGAAATCTCTCAAAACTGATACCCAACCCCTCTCACCCCGGGCAATCTCGTCTAGTTCTTCCTCAAGCTGAGCCGTGAAATCCAGGTCAACGATTTCAGGAAAGTGCTGAGTTAAGAGATCATTCACAATGAAGCCTATCTCGTCAGGGCAAAGCCTACCACTTTCCTTATATACATAACCTCTTTCTTGGATGGTAGATATGATTGGAGCGTAGGTGCTGGGACGACCGATTCCTTTTTGTTCCAGCGCTTTTATTAATGTAGCCTCAGTATAGCGAAACGGTGGCTGAGTAAAACGCTGCTCAGGGAAAAGGTCCAGTAAAACTAATTTGTCACCTGCTTTCAATTCCGGGAGGATGACTGCCTTGTCTTCTTCTCCGTCCTCATCTTTCCCTTCACTGTACAAAGTTATAAAGCCTGGGAACTTTACTACGGAGCTGGCTGCTCTCAGCAAATATCCCTTCTGGGATTCGGAACATTTGGCTTCTACTTCAACAGTGGTAGTATCCATCGAGGCTGCCGCCATCTGACTTGCTACCATCCGCTTCCATATAAGCTCATAAAGTCTAAGTTGCTCTGGTTTGAGATAGGGGCGAAGTTGGTCAGGTTCCCGATAAATCTTTGTAGGTCGAATAGCTTCATGTGCTTCCTGCGCCCATTTACCTCTCTTGCCAAACGAACGCGGATGTGGGGGCAAAAAACGAGCACCGTATTTGCTGGTAATGAAATCTCTGGTCTCAGCTATGGCGCTGGCAGCCACATTAGTGGAATCGGTACGCATATAGGTAATCAACCCAACCGAGCCCTCTTCGCCCAACTGTATGCCTTCATAAAGCTGCTGAGCGATAATCATGGTCCTTTGAGCAGTGAACCTTAGCTTGCGCCATGCCTCCTGCTGCATGGTGCTGGTTGTAAACGGTGGCGCCGGTTGGCGGGCTATCTCTTTTACCATCACTTTCTTAACCGCATAGTCGGCCTTCCTCAACTCGTCTTCAATCTTCTTGGCTTCCTCTTGGTTAGGCATCTCCAGCTTCTTGCCATCAGTCAGGCCTATAAGCAAAGCTCTGAAACTGGTTTTCGTAGCTTCCGTCAAACTTTTAGCCAATTCAGCCTCAATAGTCCAGTACTCCATACGGACAAAATTTTGTATCTCTCGCTCCCGGTCAACAATAATTCTCAAGGCTGCTGACTGAACTCTACCCGCAGAAAGTCCTCTTTGCACCTTCCGCCATAACAACGGGCTCAGCTTATAGCCAACCAATCTGTCCAAAACACGCCGTGCCTGCTGAGCATCAACCAAGTTCATGTCGATAGAGCGGGGATGGTGAAAAGCCTTTTCCACAGCATCTTTGGTTATCTCATGAAAGACAACCCGGTGAATGGGCACCTTGTTTTTACCCAGCTTAATGGACTCGATCAGATGCCAAGAAATCGCCTCTCCCTCCCGGTCAGGGTCTGTGGCCAGATAAACTGCTGAGGCACTATTAGCCGACTTCTTTAGCTCAGTTATGACAGGTCTCCTCTGTTTGATAACGACATATCTGGGAGCAAAGTCATTGGCCGTATCTATGCCCAATTCACTTTTGGGCAAGTCACGCACATGCCCCAGGGTCGCCTTGATATCATAACCCTTACCCAGTATCCTGCTTATTGTCCTTGATTTAGCTGGTGATTCGACAACAACAAGTTTCATTGTCATAATTACCTTGCCGTTTGGTATTCTTCTCTCATCTCTCTAGCCAGCACATAGTTCATACCACCAATCTGCTTCACCATTCCTTTAAGTTCCATCATGGTTAGAGCGCTGCTAACTAGAGCTGCTGCCAGACTACTATTACGACAAATCTCATCGATATGGGTCGGCTCACGGCTCAGTTGCTTTAGCAATAATGCTTCAGTCTCATCAACAGGTAGAAGCTCCTTCATCTCCAGTTGCTGTGCCATAATGGCCAGATTAAGCTCCTCTAAAATATCAACATAATTCCGAACCAGTTTTGCCCCCTCTTGAATTAAATGATTCGTCCCTCTGCTGGCGGGAGATAGAATACTGCCCGGGACGGCAAAGACCTCCCGGTTTTGCTCCAGCGCCTGATTAGCCGTAATTAAAGCCCCACTGCTCTCGCCAGCCTCCACCACCAGTACACCAAAGCTCAATCCGCTCATAATCCGGTTGCGTCTGGGGAAATTATCAGCTTTAGGCTTGGTGCCCAGTGGATATTCGCTCATCAAGGCGCCGTGCTCCATAATCTCGCGGGCTAGCTTGGCATTTTCTGCCGGGTAAACGATGTCCAGCCCACAAGCGAAAACAGCAATAGTTCTGGCACTTACTTGCAGCGCAGCACGGTGGGCTACAGAATCAATTCCTTTAGCTAGACCACTAACGATAGTGATTCCACTCCGAGCCAGGTCACTGACGATCTCCTCGGTCACCTGACGCCCGTAGACTGTAGCTCGACGGGTGCCGACTACAGCTAGGCAACATTCATCCTCAGACAACAGATCGCCCCTGACATAAAGCACCGGTGGGAAATCGTAAATTTCCTTGAGCCTTTGGGGATAGGCCGAAGAATCACAGGTAAGTACTTTCACCTTATATTGCTTCAGGCTGTCCATTTCAGCATCTGGCGAAATCCTGAGCCTCAAATTCACGATATTATCTACAGTTTTTGAATCAAGTCCGGCTCTTTTCAGTTCACCAGCCGAGGCTTTCCAGGCATGCTCAAGAGTAGTGAAATGCTCCAGTAGTTGGGAGATTTTCACTCGCCCGATACCTGGCACCTTGGAAAAGCCTACCCAATATTTCAGCCCATCTTCAGTCGTCATCTGAGTTGAAACATTGTAGCATAGGCAATATAGGCAAACAAACGGGCAGTTGACAAGGCTATTGTCAAGGTTAATGGGAAAACATTGAAGTGTAAACTGGCGGAGAGGGTGGGATTCGAACCCACGGTCGCCAATGGCGACACGCGCTCTCCAGGCGCGCCTGATAGTCCACTCCAGCACCTCTCCATGAGGCTGGCGGAGAGGGTGGGATTCGAACCCACGAGGCTCATCGCCCACCGCTTTTCGAGAGCGGCACCATAAACCACTCGGACACCTCTCCGCAGCTGCTAACATTATACAATTCCTGCGTTTGGTGGCAAAGTTTAGCACGCAGCTTTAACATACTGTCGAGGATAGGTTTACAAGGAAAAGCAAGCTATGATATGATTCCACCTTACCATATACCAATTGAGCGTTTTTGCAAGGGAATTAAGACACCAAAATTTGAGGCCTTGAAATGCTAGATGCGTTGTGGATAGTTCTTCTGGGAATGGCAATTATCTTTGCTGTGCTGGGAATACTGCTTGGCATGATGACCTTGCTGAATAAATTCCTGAAGCCCAATAAGGAAGAGTAAGGAATGGACATACCTGTAAGTGAATTTGTGGGCTTCCTCAACCTCAACTGGCAAATAGTCGTGATGCTGGCTGTCGGTGGGTTTCTCATCTACCTGGGCACCGCCAGGAACGTAGAGCCGGTTATACTGATACCCATTGGCACCGGAATTATGCTAGCTAACATACCTCTTGCTGGATTAGTTGATGAAGGCGGGCTTTTTGCTGTTTTGAGACAAGCTGGGATCAAAACTGAGCTCTTTCCCCTTCTTATTTTTATTGGCATAGGAGCTATGATTGATTTCGGCCCCTTCCTAGAAAGACCACACACTATCTTTCTCGGCGCTGCAGCCCAGTTCGGCATCTTCGGCACCTTTTTCCTGGCCTATCTCCTCGGTGATGGTTGGCTTCACATCATGAACTTCAGCCTGAAAGACGCAGCCTCTATCGGTATAATCGGCTCGGCCGATGGTCCAACTTCAATTTATGTGTCTTCCATACTGGAATCTAAGTATGCCGCAGCTATTGTGGTGGCAGCTTATTCCTATATGGCATTGGTGCCCATTATCCAGCCGCCGATAATGAGATGGCTGACTACCAAAGAGGAACGCCTAGTGGAAATGCCTATCAAAGTAGGAGCAGTGTCGCGAAGGACAAAAATCATCTTCCCTATAGCTACTGTATTGATAGTGGGATTAATAGCACCAAAAGCTACACCACTTATTGGCTGTCTTATGTTCGGCAATGTACTTCGGGAGTGTGGAGTGGTTGAAAGGCTTTCTGCGACAGCTCAGAACGAATTGACCAACATTGTTACCATCCTGTTAGGCCTCACAGTGGGTGGGATGATGATAGCTTCCGAGTTCCTCAAGCCAGAGACAATACTTATCTTCGTCATGGGAATAGTTGCCTTTGCATTAGATACTGCTGCTGGCGTCATTTTGGGGAAGACAATGTATCTTCTGTCCGGCAAGAAGGTTAACCCTTTGATCGGCGCTGCAGGAATATCAGCTTTCCCCATGTCAGCCAGGGTAGTCCAAAAGATGGGTCTTCAAGAGAATCCCCACAACCATCTGCTGATGCATGCTGTTGGAGCTAATACTGCTGGTCAAATCGCCTCGGTAGTAGCTGGTGGCGCCATGCTAATGCTAATACCCATGTTCAGCTAATTCCGATCTTGAATAAATACTGCAACAAGGAGGATAATTATCATGCAACTCAATAAGAACTGGCATAATTTAGAGGTACCAGAAGTCTTAGACTCTTTGAGTTCTAAGCGTGATGGCTTGAGTGAAGAAGAAGCTCAACACCGCCTGGCTCAGTTTGGTCATAATGAGCTGACTGCAGGGGAGAAGGTCTCACCCTGGAAAATTTTCCTAGAGCAATTCAAAAATTTCCTGATTATTATCCTCCTTGTTGCAGTAGTCCTGTCAGCTGTCGTGGGCGAGGTGGCTGATGCCATTGTCATTTTTGTTATCGTCGTTTTCGCTGCTGGCCTTGGCTTTATCCAGGAATACAGGGCTGAACGAGCTATGGAAGCCCTGAAGAAAATGGCAGCGCCTATGGCATCAGTGCTAAGAAATGGGAAAGAGGTGGAAATACCCTCTCGAGAGCTAGTCCCCGGGGACATAATCATCCTCAGAACCGGTGACCGAATACCAGCAGACGCACGCCTGATTGAAGCGATCAATCTAAAGGCAGATGAAGCCTCCCTAACCGGGGAATCGGTTCCCGTGGAAAAGATAGCTAAGGTATTGCCGGGAGAAATCAGCATTGGTGACAGAAAGAACATGGTCTTCATGGGAACAGCCGCCGTTTATGGTAGGGGTACAGCGATTATCACCGCTACCGGCATGGCTACGGAGTTTGGCAAGATAGCTACCATGCTCCAAGAGGTCAAGAAGGAGCAGACACCCCTCCAGGTTAACCTTGACAAGTTGGGAAAGTTAATTGCCATCGGCGCACTAGCCCTTTGTTTCATTCTCGCCGGAATTGGAGTTTTGAGAGGACATGAGATTTTGGAAATGCTCATCTGGGGAGTGAGCCTGGCAGTAGCTGCTGTTCCCGAAGCCTTACCTGCTGTAGTCACCATCTCACTGGCTCTCGGCGTTCAGAAGATGGTACGGCGACATGCCCTCATTAGAAAGCTACCGGCGGTAGAGACCCTCGGTTGTACCACATTTATTTGTTCAGACAAGACAGGCACGCTAACCCAGGATCAGATGACGATACGCCGCATCTATGTGGATGGCAAGCTGATTGATGTCACTGGAGTTGGCTATGAACCTAAAGGTGAGTTTCATTTTGACGGCAAAACCATAAACGCTGAAAAAGACACTGCCCTACAAATGCTGCTCCAGATAGGTAGCCTGTGCAATGATACGTCTCTTTCCTCTGCCGATGGCGTCTGGGGAATCAAAGGCGACCCTACCGAAGGCGCTTTGGTAGTAACAGCAGCTAAGGCCGATTTGTGGCAAGAGAAACTTCAGGGCCAATTCCCCCGCATCCACGAAATTCCTTTCTCCTCCGAGACGAAGAGGATGACCACTGTGCATCAAGCACCACAAGGTAAGATCGCCTACTCCAAAGGGGCACCAGAGGTAATCTTAAGTTCTTGCAGCCATATTTACCGGAATGAACAGGAACCAAAATTAAGCGATAATGATAGGAACAATATTCTGTCCGTGTCCCATGAAATGGCTGGTGATGCTCTCCGTATTTTGGGGGTAGCATATAAACGACTTCCTGATACCGCTAATACAACCGAGACGATAGAGCGAGACATGGTTTTCGTTGGCCTTGCTGGTATGATCGACCCGCCTCGTGAAGAAGTTAAAGAAGCGGTAAAGCTCTGTGACCAGGCAGGTATCAGGTCAGTAATGATAACCGGTGACCATAAGCTAACTGCGGTTGCCATTGCCAAGGAACTAGGCATACTCAAAGCAGGTGTTGCCCTCACTGGCGCTGATATTGATAATCTGAGCGACAAGGAATTTGAAGCCTTGGTGGAGAAAATAGAAGTCTATGCCCGCGTTTCTCCTGCCCATAAACTCCGCGTGGTGGAGGCTTTAACCAAAAGGGGGCATGTAGTAGCAATGACAGGGGATGGAGTAAACGATGCCCCGGCACTCAAAAAGGCTGACATCGGTGTGGCTATGGGTATTACCGGCACCGACGTTACTAAAGAAGCAGCCGATATGATACTTACTGATGATAACTTTGCCTCCATCGTATCTGCCGTAGAGGAGGGTAGGGGCATCTTCGGAAACATCAAGAAGTATCTAGTCTATCTCCTCTCATGCAATTTTGGTGAGATATTGCTCATGGCAACAGCCATTCTCTTTGGCCCACTTATTGGATTGCCGGCTGGGGTTATACCGCTTATTGCTATTCAAATCTTATATGTTAATCTGGCAACCGATGGCCTGCCAGCTATAGCTCTGTCTATGGATCCTCCTGACCCAGATATAATGAGGCATAAGCCCCGTCCTCGCCATCAGACTATCTTCACAGCACCTGTGCTCAGATACCTGACCGGTGCGGGAGTCTGGACTGCCTTGGTAACTTTAGCGGTCTTCCTCTGGGCATGGAATGCAAGGAACGACCACCTTGAGGCCCAAAGCATGTGCTTCGTTACCCTGATCCTCGTTCAGTTTTTCAACGCTTTTAACTGTCGCTCATTGGAACACTCTTTATTCAAGATTGGTCCATTTGCTAACAAGTGGTTATTGTTAGCAATAGGTTGGGAATGTATAATGCTCGGCCTAGTAATTTACCTACCCATTCTCCAAGGCCCATTCAATACCTATGCCTTAACTCTGACAGATTGGGTAATAGCCATACTCTCAGCCTCAACCATTTTCATTGCCGCCGAAATCTACAAGCTTATCAGTTCACGGCTAAAATCCAAAGGACTGGTTCCAGAACCCACCGGTTGACCATTTACCCTCTGCGATAACAGTCCTTAAAACCAGTAGGCTTCATTCTCGACATAAACCCAAATGTGGTAAACTTTACATGATTTATGTCTTTAACTACGGGTCTTTCGTAGATGGAAATCGAGATATATTTTAAATTTATACTGACCTTTGGCTTGATTCTGCTGGCAGCCAGGATAGGCGGCGAACTATTTGAGCGCTATTTAAAGCAACCACCAGTTTTAGGCGAATTGGTTGCAGGAATTATTATTTCACCATTTGCCTTGGGTGGACTTATCCATGACCCGATCATCCTGCATTTTGCTACTATCCAAGGTGCTTTCGGCCTCCATGAATTTAACGTAATGGAGATAATCTCCCAGATAGCCATCGTTGTTTTGCTTTTTGTTGCTGGTGTCGAAACTGATGTCGGTGCTTTCTTGAAGCAAGGAATAACCGGCGCTCTAGTAGCTGTCGGTGGCGTTATTCTTCCATTTACCTTTGGCTATTTCATCACCATGTGGCTAGCCCCTGAAGCAGGAATAGCTGGCTGGCTGTTCATGGGAGCAGCATTAACAGCTACTAGCATTGGAGTCACAATAAGGATACTAATGGGGATGGGCAAACTCCAGACACAAGCGGGAGCAACCATACTGGTTGGAGCTGTGATCGACGATATAATCGGCATAGTTATTCTATCAATTGTCGTTGGCATAAGCTCCGCAGTAAAAGCTGGCGGTGAGCTAAACATGATTCATGCCAGCTTAGATGCCCTTAAAATCCTTGCCATTGGCCTTGCCGTTTGGTTTGCCTTGTTAATCATCGGCGTAAAGCTCAACAAATATATATCACGTTTCCTTCTTAATCCTTTCAGAAAATCGGGGACAATACCCATTTTTGCACTTATCATCGGCTTTATCATAGCTTACCTGGTTACGTTGGTTGGCTTGCATCCCGTGGTAGGCGCCTATGTGGCTGGGCTTATGTTTGCCGCCACTGATGAAAGAGAGGACATTTTAGATAAAACCAGACCGATAATGCTCTTTCTGGCGCCTTTCTTCTTCTGTTACCTGGGCATGCAAGTTGACACACGACTGCTCTGGGGTGGAGCCATAATAGCAGTCATTTTGACAATAGCCGCTGTACTTGGGAAAATAGCTGGTTGCTATATTCCAGCCCGATTTGCAGGCAAGATGTCCCATACTGAGAGCATGATAGTTGGTATAGGAATGGTACCAAGAGGTGAGGTAGGTTTGATTATTGCGGGTGCTGGGCTTCTGGCTGGAGCCATAAGCCGAGACCTATTCGGTGCCGCAGTTGCGGTCAGCGTGGTCACAACACTTATAACACCAGCAATGCTCAAGCCATTTTTTAAGAAGCAGTCAGAACCAGTCACAGGCGCAGACAAGCCATTACAGCAAGATGAGTGAGTATGTAGTTTGCCTTTGGTAAGTTTGTCAAATAACACAATACTAGGTAAAATAACCAAAGCCCCTGTAGCTCAGGGGATAGAGCGCCGGCCTCCGGAGCCGGGTGCGAGGGTTCGAGTCCCTCCAGGGGCGCTTCGAGGAAATATAGCAAGTTGACGGAAAAAGACAAAACAATCGAGATCCGTTGGCATGGGAGAGGTGGTCAAGGGGCAGTAACATCGGCTGAACTATTAGCACTGGCAGCTATAGAGGAAGGCAAATTCGCCCAGGCATTTCCTAGCTTTGGCCCGGAAAGAAGGGGAGCGCCGGTGCTTGTTTTCAATCGCGTAAGCGATGTTAACCCGATTCGAGCCAGAGTGTCAGTAACAAATCCTGATATTGTGGTAATCTTGGATCCGGGCCTAATTTATATCACAGATGTCACATCAGGACTCAAGGAAGGCGGTGTGCTGATAATAAACACCACAAAGACATTAGTTGACATAACATCAGAACTGAATGGTCCATGGAAATTAGCTGTGGTTAATGCCACTTCCATTGCTCGGGAGATGCTTGGCGTTCCAATCGTCAATACGACAATGCTCGGAGCACTGGTTAAGGCCACAGGTATAATCGAGCTAGAATCGCTAACAGAGCCTCTAAAGGAGCGTTTCGGTGCTAGAGCTAAGGGTAATATCGATGCCTGTCGCAAAGCCTATGAAGAAACTGAAATAGCTGAACTTAGTGGCATTGTTGAAAAGCCACGTAAAACGTTCGAAACAGAAACATTTCCATCTTGGCAGGAATTATTGCCCGGCTGTGTTGTTACTGAGGCAGGGAACGCTAAGCAATATCGTACTGGGGATTGGAAATCAGAACGTCCAGTATTGGACCATCAAAAATGCATCAAATGTGGAATCTGCTATTTATTTTGCCCAGAAGGATGTATCGGGCAAAACGAAGACGGCTACTTCGAAGCCAATCTGTACTACTGCAAAGGATGTGGTATTTGTGCCCGCGAGTGCTGGACTGAAGCCATAAAGATGGTAGAGGAAGAATAGAGATGGCAATAAAGCGAACAGGCATGGAGGGCTCCTTCGCCATAGCCGAGGCTATCAAACTAGCCCGCGTCGAAGCTGTAGCTGCCTATCCCATTACACCTCAGACTCATATTGTGGAGCGGCTAGCTGAATTTGTAGCTAACGGTGAGCTAGATGCCGAATATATACCAGTGGAATCAGAACATTCAGCAATGAGCGCCTGCCTGGGAACTTCGGCTGTAGGTGCCAGAACTTTTACTGCTACCGCCAGTCAGGGACTGGAGCTTATGCATGAGGTACTCTATGTGGCCTCAGGGCTACGGCTACCAATAGTTATGACAGTAGCCAACAGGGCGCTCTCAGCACCATTGAGCATCTGGACAGATCATTCTGACGCGATGGCGACTCGGGACTGCGGTTGGATTCAGATATTCGCCGAAAATGCTCAACAAGCCTTTGATTTAACGTTATGTGCCTTTCGTATTGCTGAAGACCCAATTGTCTTGCTACCGACAATGTTCCATATTGACGGATTTTACGTTTCCCACACAATCGAATCTGTTGAATTTTTAGAGCAAGAAGTTGTAGATAAATTCCTTCCTGAATACCGGCATCCCTATCCTCTCGATCCAGATAAGCCAGTGACCATAGGCGCCTTTGGTCCCCCATTCATTTACACTGAGGCCAAGAAGGCACATGAGGCCGCACTAAGAAGCTCTAAGAAGGTGATTCTCCGAGTGTGGCAAGAGTTCAGCAAGCTCTCAGGACGCCATTATTCACCAGTAGAGAGTTACAAGGCAGAAGATGCTGACGTTTTGCTGCTATGCATGGGGAGCTTCAGTGAAACAGCTATGATGGCTATTGATAAAATGCAGGCTGAGGGTCAAAAGGTGGGACTAATAAGATTGCGCTTGTGGCGGCCATTTCCCACCGAAGAGCTTCGTCAGGCTGTAAGCAAAGCCCAAGTGCTTATCATCCTTGACCGAGCCCTTTCTCTGGGAGGCACACCACCGGTCTGCTCCGAAATACAAGCAGCACTTTACCCGCTAAAAACCAGGCCAAAAATTGTAAGTTTTGTAGGCAGCCTCGGCGGTAGAGAGATTTCCGCTCAAGGTTTTGAAGAGGTGATTCGTCATGGGGTGGATAAAGCGAAGCAAGGTGAACTTGATGAATTCGAGATTATAGGAGTCAGAGAATAGTGGAAAGTCTGGCTATATATGTCCCAAGATTAGTAACGACCAAGGAATATTTTGCCCCTGGACATCGTGCCTGTATGGGCTGTGGTGAAGCCTTGGCTGTAAGGCTTGTGTGTAAAGCTTTGGGCAGAAATATAATAATTGCTAACGCCACCGGCTGCATGGAAATCGTTTCCTCACCACTTCCTTCTACTTCCTGGGAGGTTCCCTGGATTCATACACTGTTTGAGAATACAGCGGCTGTGGCTTCCGGAATAGAAGCCGGAATAAAAGTTCTACGTCGCAAAGGCAAATATACTAAGAGAACAAAGGTTGTAGCAATGGCTGGTGATGGCGGTACTGCTGACATCGGCTTCCAAGCTCTATCCGGTGTTCTTGAGAGAGGCCATGACCTTATATATATCTGTTTCGATAATGAAGCCTACATGAATACCGGTATTCAGCGTTCCAGCTCCACTCCACTCGGTGCTTCCACCACAACTTCACCCGCAGGTAAGGTTAGCATTGGACAAACTACTTGGAAAAAAAATATGCCGGCTATCGCTGTCGCTCACGATATACCTTACGTGGCTACAGCGTGCCATAGTTATCCTTTCGACCTTATGAACAAAATTAGTAAGGCTATAGAAATCAAAGGCCCGTCTTACATTCATATATTGTCGGTTTGTCCCACCGGTTGGCGACTACCTTCAGATTTAACTATCAAGGCAGGGCGACTTGCTATAGAAACAGGCATCTTCCCTCTCTATGAGGTGGAAAAAGACAGATATACCCTGAATTTAGATTTTCCCCAGCTACGACCGATAGAAGACTACTTTAAGCTACAGGGAAGATTCCGGCACCTTTCAAAAGAAATAACATCTCAAATTCAAGAAAGGGTAGCTGCTGAGTATGCCAAACTTAAGAAGAAAGCTACCAGCAATAATTATTAGATATGGATGAAAAAGTTAGCGCTACTATAAACAAATACAACGCTGACAGAGGCCAACTGGTTTCCATACTCCAGGATATCCAGACTGAATACTATTACCTTCCCAAAGAAGCACTGATTCAGGTGAGTGAAATCATGGGCATTCCTGCAAGCCAGGTGTATAACGTGGCCACTTTTTTCAGAGCCTTCAGCCTCGAGCCCAGAGGCAAGCATTTGATTAACGTTTGCCTGGGCACTGCCTGCCACGTCAGAGGTGCCGTCAGAGTACTGGAAAAGATTGAACGAAATTTACTTATCGAAAGAGGTGAGACGACTAAAGACCGCAAATTTACATTAGAGACAGTTAACTGCATGGGATGTTGTGCCGTAGGGCCAGCCGTGAAAATAGACGGTGAATATTTCGGACAGCTGAGCACAGACAAGGTAGATAGTGTGCTAACCAAATTTGAGTAAGCGCTAACAAACGAAATGCCAAACAAGCTCCGTTCAAAACAAGACTTAGAGGCTCTACAAAAAGAGCTAATCAATGAAAGAAAATCAGGAAAGCCTCTAATTGCGGTATGCAATGGTACAGCCTGCCATCCTTACGGCTGCGCCCAAATCGTAGAAGCCTTTAAGAAAGAACTATCAAAACAAGGCTTGGAGAATAAGGCGGAACTGAGAATCACAGGTTGTCAAGGCCTCTGTGAGAAAGGCTCGATCGTAGTTATCCAACCTGGCGACATTTTCTACCAACAAGTAAAGTTGGAAGATGTGCCTGAGATACTGCATGAGACACTAATCAATGGCAATATTATTGACAGACTGCTTCATAATGACCCGATTACCGGCAGCAAACTTGTGCACAGGCATGAAATTCCCTTCTACCAAAAGCAAAAGCGGAATATTCTTGGCAACAACATCGAAATAAACCCAATTAAGATAGAGGATTATATTGCTATTGGTGGCTACACAGCTTTAGCCAAAGCCCTCTTCGAAATGGCTTCAGAGCAAATAATCGAGGAAATCAAACGCTCCGGCTTAAGGGGACGAGGAGGTGCTGGTTTTCCCACAGGAGCAAAATGGGAATCCTGCCATAATGCTCCCGGAGATATAAAGTACGTCATCGTAAATGCTGATGAGGGTGACCCCGGAGCTTACGCTAATGAAGGTCTACTTTCGGGCAATCCACACAGTGTACTTGAAGGCCTGATTATTGGTGCTTATGCAATTGGAGCTCACCAAGGATATGTGTATGTTCGCAATGAATATCCTTTAGCATTGGCTAACATAACAATTGCTCTGAACCAAGCACAACAGCTAGGGCTGCTCGGAGATAATATCCTGGGTTCAGGTTTCCATTTTAATGTCCGCATAACTAGAGGTGGAGGTGCTTTCGTTTGCGGTGAGTCTACAGCACTGATGGCATCCCTCGAAGGCAATGTTGGAGAACCAAGAGCTAAATATGTTCATACAGTGGAAAAAGGACTGTGGAACAGACCCAGTAACCTAAACAATGTAGAAACTTGGTCTAATGTGCCCGTAATAATCAATAAAGGCACTGATTGGTACCGCACCTTAGGTACCGATGGCAGCAAGGGGACAAAAATCTTTTCTCTGGTGGGTAAAATTAATAACACAGGCCTGGTGGAAGTGCCAATGGGGATAACCCTAAGGGAAATCATCTATGATATTGGTGGTGGTATCCGGGAAGGGAAGAAATTCAAGGCAGTGCAGACCGGTGGCCCCTCAGGTGGCTGCCTTCCTGAAAGCTTACTTGACTTACCAGTAGATTTTGACGAGCTAACTAAAGCCGGCTCGATGATGGGCTCGGGTGGCATGATTGTCATGGATGAGACCACATGTATGGTAGACATCGCTAAGTACTTCCTCACCTTCCTCGAAGAGGAATCTTGCGGTAAGTGCGTGCCATGCCGTGAGGGAATAAAACGCATGCGGCAAATTCTGGATGACATCACTGAGGGGAAAGGCAATGACGCAGATATCGACCTTCTGGAACGGCTTTCCGCAACCCTCGTAGATAGCTCTCTCTGTGCCCTAGGTAGCACAGCACCAAATCCTGTTATTACCACTATCCGCTATTTCAAAGATGAGTACGAAGCTCATATCAAGGAAAAGAGATGCCCGGCCGGTGTCTGCAAGGCTCTAATCCATTACTACATAGAAGAAAAATGCCCAGGCTGTGGACTTTGTGTTAAAGCTTGTCCTCAGGAAGCTATAGCCTTTATGGGCAAAAGGAAACCTGTCGTTCTGGATGAGTCGAAGTGTATCAAATGTGGGGCTTGTTACGACGTCTGCAAATTAGGAGCTGTAGGTAGAAAGTAAGATGGTAACCTTAATTATTGATGGCCGTGAATTCAAGGCTGAAAAAGGGCAGACAATACTTCAGGTAGCTAGAGAAAACGGTATTGATATACCTACCTTGTGCCACCATGAAGCTATAGAGCCATACGGCGCCTGTAGACTGTGTATCGTGGAAATTTCCAAAGGCAAGCGTACCAGGATAGTCACATCTTGCCTTTACCCGGTAGAAGAAGGATTGAAAGTTAAAACTGATTCACCCAGGGTAATGAGCAATCGTAAAATGATAGCAGAACTGCTTCTAGCACGATGTTCTAAAAATAAAGTGATACAGGAATTGGCTTCGCAGATAGGCATTGAGCAACCATCTTTTAAATCTGAGTATCTAGAAGATAATGACTGCATTGTGTGTGGTTTGTGTGTTAGAGCCTGTGAGCAAGTCGTTGGTGTAAGTGCTATTAGCCTGGTCAATCGAGGTATAACCAAAGAGCCTGCCTCTCCTTTTCTTGAGCCGGCTGAAGCTTGTATAGGTTGTGGTTCTTGCTACTATATATGCCCAACCGGCGCAATAAAGATGGAAGATAGGAAAGACACCAGAATAATCTACAATTGGAAAGTGGAATTCAAGCTCAAGAAATGTAAGGTCTGCGGGAACTACTGGGCACCGGAAAAGCAACTAGAATACATCAGACAAAAGTGGAATCTACCTGGGGATTTCTTCGATGTCTGCCCCACATGTAAATAGCCGCACCATTCGAGAACCGGCATGTAACTCCTTGACTATATCGAACTAGTTGAACTATACTTTTTTTGCTTCGGGGTGTAGCGCAGCGGCTAGCGCGCATGGTTTGGGACCATGAGGTCGGAGGTTCGAATCCTCTCACCCCGACCATAAATATAATTTTGGATGTCTAGTCCCCATGGCCCTTCCATAAATGCGATTTCCGCTTCAAAAAAGGCGCAGAAACGATGGTAGCAGCTCCCACATCGCTAAAACTGAAGTAGAATTCTAGGACACCTTTTGTGAGGTACAGGTGCATCCCCATGCAGATTGAAGAATTAATGAATGATTACACAGAACCTGATTATAAGAGGGCCGCCCTACTTACTATTGATGTTCAGCGCGATTGTACAATTCCTGGCTCCCCGATTGAGATTCCTGGCACAATCGATATCCTGCCTAAAATAAAAAGCCTCGTACGAGCTTTCAGAATCTCCCAGAAACCAATAGTACATGTTGTCAGACTTTATTTGCCTGACGGTTCTAACGCAGATGCCTGCCGTAGAAAAGCTATCGAACTCGGAAAACGCATGTTCGCCCCAGAAAGCGATGGGGCAGAACTGGTTGAAGAACTAAAACCCACACGAGGAGTCAGATTAGACGCGGCGAATCTCCTAAAGGGAGAACTTCAACCGGTTGAACCAAAGGAATGGATAATGTATAAGCCAAGGTGGGGAGCATTTTTCAAGACTCCTTTGGAGAAGCATCTGCACGATCTAGACATTAATACTATTGTGCTGTGCGGATGTAATTTCCCTAATTGCCCACGCACAACAATCTATGAGGCTAGCGAGCGGGATTTTAGAATTGTTTTCGTAACAGACGCTGTTTCGCAAACTAATAGACGAGGTTTGCAAGAGCTAAAAAATATAGGGGCAAACTTGATCAAGACTACAGAATGCTTATCAAAGCTGGGTAAATGTTAACAGCTGACGGTTGCGCAACCACTGCCACAAAAGGGCGGATACTGGTACGTAAACCATCAGCGAAAATGGGACACACTTGGGCGTAATGTTCAGTACCTCCTGTGGGAATAGTTCCACGCCTATAAAATGCAAAACATACGCCAGAACTTGATAAAAGCAGGTTAGCCATTCTAACATTAAACCGTCAAGCATGTTTTGTGGGTCTTTCCCATACTGCACCCAAACCTATTGGCAGAAGGGACACTTGACAGGAGAATCAATTACTGTAGCTTTGACATGGATCTTGCCATGACGACTGCACGTGAGCTGGTAGTAGGCTCGCACTACTCTAGTGCCAGCGTCATCTATTGTTGGGCTTGAAATATAGCTAATAGAATTAACTGCCTCTTTTGCTCCATTGCCGTTATATGATGCACCGCATTTGGGGCATTTCGTGGCATCGGGTAACGCAATGCAACCGCATCTCGAACATTGGACTGTATCTCTTACTGCCTGCATCATTGAACAAGCCTCCTCCCTTTAATCAATGGCATTAATTTATAGTTTAGCGACGGTTCGATTTTTTATTCTCAAATTCAAGCTTTAATCGTAAACTCGGCCCAAATACCAGGAATTGGAAGCAGTATCGCGATAAATATCACAAATAACACCTTTACTTGTCCTAACCCTAAAGTAACTCTTTAGAAGCTCTTGTTCGAAGAGTTGTTCCGCTACCCGCCACTGCTGGTATATTCTGGTCACACGCTCCGCTTTGCCATTTCTGGTAATAGTTAGCGGTGTGCCCTCAATATTGGCGGTTACCCTTAACTCTTCTGGTTTTCCAAGCAGTTTAGCCATTTCTAACCTCCGCGATTTATTTGAATAAAGGCAATCATCGCCTCTTATTCTCCTGTCATAGTCTTCTGATAACTCCCACAACCTTTCCCTGGACTTCCACATCTTGGGAATTTGCATAGAGCGGCTCCATCTGAGAATTAGACGGCTGAAGGCGAATAATCTGTTGCTCTTGAAATAGTCTCTTCAAAGTCACCTCATGCTTGTCTTTTAGCCAGACAGCAACCATGTCTCCATCATCGGCTGTGTTCGCCGGTTCCATTAAGACAATGTCTCCGTCATCAATCAGGGCATCAACCATTGAAAGGCCTTTTACTTTCAAGGCATAGACTTTCTTTCCCTGAGTCAGCTCCTCAGTCAATTCTAATGTTTCTACAGCCTCGTTTTCCCACGTGTCCGAATCTGGCACTGGGATTGGTTCACCTGCAGCAATATTGCCTAACAGCGACACCCTAACAGCACTCTTTCTGTCAAGGAGTTGGATACTTCTGAAGATTTCTGGATCCCGATGAATGTGGCCTTCCCTCTCCAGTATATTCAAATGATGCTGGACAACTGCCGTCGAGCTTATATTGCACCCTTTTAGAATATCTCTAACCGTAGGTGCATAACCCCTGCCTTCAAAAAAACTACGGATAAACTTCAATATCCGCTGCCTTGTCTCACTTACTCCCGGCTTTCTCATCTAATAGCCCCTTTTTAAACACATGTTTTACAAACCAACGTTCTACAAACAAGTGTACACATTTTTTAGTCGTTTGTCAAGCCCCCCGGGGGAGATTTAGACGCAAAATTTTGAGAAAAGGGGGGTAGGTGGGAGCGTTTAAAGTAGGTTCACATGTCTAAAGAGCTGGCGGCAAAGTGAAATGCAGTCTTAAATCAGGTAAACGATTTCTAAGATCTTACGAATTTAATGCCTTTGTTGAAAGCTGCCAGATTGGCTTCGAGTTCTTTGGGAAAAGTTTCACGCAACACAGGTTCCACCGACTTCTTGTCCAGTGGCAAGACACCAGAGCCTATTAGAGCACCAATGAGAATTGCGTTGGCAAACATAGGACTTCCCATTTTCTGTGCTTCTTCGGTGGCATTAATAATCCATGTTTGATATGACAGCTCTTTCACGGTCTCAACCAGCTTGTCTAAGTCAGGATACTCAGCATGACCGCCGGTAACATCAATAGAATATATGGGTCTGGGATTTATTATGGTGATGACATGCGTGTTACCATATCGGCCCAGCATTCGCAATGTTTCCACCGGCTCCATACCGAGGATAATATCAGCGCAACCATCAGGAATGAACGGGCTATACTGAGTCTCTTTGGAGATTCTCATGTGGCTCATGACCGGCCCGCCACGCTGGGATGCTCCGTAGGTCTCCCCAACAGTCACAAAGTAGCCATTCCTCACAAAAGTGTTGCCAATGATTAGCGATATCATCACATTGCCCTGCCCTCCAACGCCGGTAATAACCAGGTTAAGCGGGTCTTTCATCAACTGTTTTTTGGTCATGCTGCCTCCCTTATGATAGCTCCTTGTGGACACACGTCTGCGCATACACCACATCCAGTACAAATAACCTCGTCTGCCTTAGATTTGCCAGCCTTTTTATCCCATGTCAGTCCCGGGCAGAGAAAGACTCTGGTGCACAATCTGTCGCAGCCGCAAGATTCTCCAATACATTTCTCGGGGTCTATATATACTTTATATGGTGGCTTCTCCTTTTTAGCTCTAACTAGCTCGCACTGGCGTCTCATTATAGCTACCTTGACACCACCGCCTTCAGCCATCAGTTCTAGTAGCGTCGCTGTTGTGCCTCTCAAATCAAAGGGGTCACAGACCTCGACGCGTGTGCCCAAAGAGCGGCACAGGGCTTCCATACTTACCACTTTTGTCGGTTCCCCCATGGCTGTTATGCCGGTTCCGGGGTGAGGCTGAAAGCCAGTCATAGCTGTAGCACTGTTATCCAAAATGACAAGGATAAAGTCTGACTGATTGTAAATGCCATTTATCAGCGCAGGGATAGTAGCGTGATAGAAGGTGGAATCGCCAACTACAGCAAGCACCGGCTGATTAAAGCCAAACCGTCCTAATTTGCCCAGTCCGTTAGCCACTCCGGTTCCTCCTCCCATGCAATGCATTGTCCTGACCTGGAAAAAACCAGCAGGCCCTAATGCCATGGAATAACAGCCGATATCGCCTGTAACAACGCCACTACGTCCATCCAGTTTAAGCGCGTTCTTGATTGCCCAGAATGTAGCTCGATGTGGACAACCAGCACAGAAAGTCATGCTTCTCTCTGGGACATGGCTTTTGGCAGCGGCTTCGGCTTTGCCATTGTACTCAGTATCACGAGGTTGGTACATTAGCTCTAATATATTGGATATAGCTTTAATAACCAAATCTGGATTTAACTCTCCATAGGCATTTATATGCCCTGATCGCTTGCCATAGAAGGTAGGACGAGGGCTGGTGGATGGCAAGCTGGCGACAAATTCCATAATGCTCCGCTCCAGAAATGGGTCGATCTCCTCTACAAACAGGACTTCTTGTGATTTAGTCAGATGGCTCTCCACAAATTTTTCAGGTAGAGGCCAGAGGGTACCGAGTTTTAAAATGCCTACCTTATCCTCCAATTTCAATGCTTTTACCGCGTCCTGAGAATAGAGCCAGCAACTTCCGCAAGTTACAATCAGTAAGTCTGCCTTATCCGGACCCACATACTGATTGAATCGCGCTGCTTCGAATTTCTCCCGTGCCTTGTCCATCTTCATATGCAGGAAGAAATGTCGCAGCGGACTTGGAATCGGCATAAAGCTAGTGGGTAGTAAATTTCTTAAATCGTGTATTTGCTCGAAATATGCTCTTTGTTCCTTTTTGGGTAGTTCGCCTAGCTTCACATTTCCCCTAGCATGGGCAATACGAGTCACACTTCGTAACATACAAAGAGTGCCTATCTCTTCAGAAAGGTCGAAGAGCCATTTTGTCATGTCTTTTGCTTCCTGAAAATCACCAGGCTCTACTAGCGGAATATCCAGCCATTTAGCTATTGGGCGTGTATCTTGTTCATTGGAGCTGGAAATAGCTGACGGGTCATCGCAGCTCACCAAAACCAATCCACCTTTACCTATACCACTCATAACTAGATTTGCTAGAAAATCGGAAATCACATTTATTCCATTCTGTTTCATAGCAGCAAGAGCTCTAATACCAGCAAAAGAAGCACCAGCAGCGGCTTCCATGGCTACCTTTTCGTTTACAGACCATTCAGCATATATACCTGTCTCCTTGGCTACCTGGGCTAAGCTGCCAATAATCTCCGACGATGGTGTCCCTGGATAAGCAGCAGCAAATCCTATGCCTGCCTCCAATGCCCCACGGGCAATGGCTTCATTACCAATAAAAAGCTGTCTGGTACCAGGTGCGTCTATTTCAATATTCGCCATATTACTTACCTCCTCGACTTTCTACAGACTTTAGGACAGTAACTTCTTGGCAAGGTTCTGTGATAAGCTAATATAAAGCAGGTTCTTTTCGTCACCACTCCTCTTGACAATCTCCTTTAATGCTCGTTTCTTCTTAAGCTGTGCTGCTTCCTTCAGATGAGCCAGGTTTGCCGAAGGTAACTTGTCAACTTGAAGTTTCCCTCTCTTTTTAGCCTTCTCCATAAGATCAGCACCAGCATCAGTACGAATGATGACAGTATTCCAGCCTTCAGTGCCCTCGACCGAGCCGACCGAAATGTCAGCAAACTCTGACGTCATATCCAAACAATAAGCACACGTTGGCATGACAAACTCTCTGATTTGTTCTAGGGGAAACGAGGTCTTGCCCGATGCAGTAAAAACTTCGAATCTATTAGCTGGTGGTGGGGGAATATCGAACTTCTTAACTTCCGATAAGGCAAGATTCTCTTTCAAGAATTGATAGAATTTGTTGGGAGACAAAGCCCAAGTACAAAACAGCCCGATAACCAATTTAACATTGCCTATGCTAACCCTGTTCTCGGGGGGGTCTTTTTTCATCTTGGCCACAGCTAAAACTTGACATGGCATGGCAACTATTCCCAGCTTACTATTGTTGCCCTTAGGGATTTGATTATATCTAACTAATATAGGACAAGCCATGTAGCTAGAACCGGCACATTGAAGCGCATCTTCAGCAGTTTGAGCCAGAAAAGGACTCGGGGTTTTGTCATCTGATGTCTTCGTCAAAAGAGCGCCCTCAATAAGTCTTTCCCCGAGTGCCAATGACAAGAGTGTGGTTACCACACCACCATACTGTGCTTTTTCTGTGACGCTGGCATCTGTCGACCTTACTATTAACACCTCTTCTGTTGTAGTGCCTATTTCATTATCGCCATATTGTGTTCCAAAGACTTTTTGACTAATTCCATTCATGTCTATATAAGTCCGTGGGCAATATTGATAACACTGAGCTTCATCTATTCTAGTACAATTATCCAGCAGTGCAATCCTACCTTTATAATAAACCAAATAAGGACAACTACCAGTACAGGCACCACATAAGGTACAAAGCCCAGCATCTATAACCTCATTGAACAGTTCCTTGCAACCCTTAGATTCTCTAGTCATAATACTCTCCTTTCGGGATTACAACCATTCTCAAACTCTTGACAAAACTACTAGGTGATACCTCAAATGTCTTATACCCCCAAAATAATATTTAGAGTTAGATTAAATAACAATCCCCCAGGCTTTCAAAGCAGCTCAAGAAACCGTTTGATTAAAACTGAATGTTTCATTTTATGGCAATAACTTCTATCTCCACAGGGAAATTGCCGGGGACTTCCTTTACAGCAACACACGAGCGCGCTGGAGGATCTTTAGGGAAAAAGGCCCTGAAAATCTCGTTCATGCTACTGAAATCCGCCATATCCCGCAGAAAAACAGTTGCTTTAACAACTTTATCGAGTCTACTACCTACCGACTCTAACGTTTTCTTCACATTAGTGAGTACCAGTTCAGTAGCCGCCTTTATATCATCAGTTATCATTAAATTCTTTTCGAGGTCTACAGGAACTATGCCGGAGACAAAAAGAAATCCACCCGCTTCCACAACATGAGAATAAGGCCCGGCTTTTGTTAGCGCATCTACATCATGAACCCTCTTTTTCATAAAGCCCCCTTTGAACTAATTCGCTCTGCCGACAAAGCCTCTTTATTTTTTGTAGCGTAGCACCATCGAGAATTATAACACAGTGGTCCTTTCTTAATGCGAACAAGCTGTGCACTTCAGTCGGAATAGTTATATATTTATGAAGTGTGCGGCTTACCTTTTAAGTGTAGTTGCTTGCCCTGAAAACGACATGCTTTTGCCAGTCTGGTGAAGTTTTAGGAAAGTCAGTTCGGAAATGAGCACCACGGCTTTCTTGACGAAGCAAAGCAGCCTCAGCCATCAGGCGAGCATTCAATACCATATTGTTCAACTCGTAAGAAGGGCGGTCTGTTGGATGAGACAACAAAGCCTGCCAGGTAGCCAGAATGTCCACAGCTTTAGACAGACCATCACCGGAACGAATAATGCCAACCTTATCCCAGAGAAGAGATTCGAGGTTTGATAAATTAAGCCGTGAGGTAGTCTTCAACTTTTTTCGCTCTTCCAGGTGGTAGCAGCCAGTGTTAGTAGTTACCGATGTTGGGATATCCTTAGCTATCTCCCGAGTTCTTTCAAGAATCCGTTTACTGAAGACCACAACTTCAAGCAAAGAGTTCGAGGCCAGTCGATTGGCACCGTGGACACCAGTGCAAGCAGTTTCACCGGCAGCAAATAACCCATCAATATTGGTCTCCCCCCAGGTATTGACTTTAACCCCACCCATCAAATAATGGGCAGCTGGAGCTACCGGGATAAGGCCTTTAGTGATGTCCAGTCCATGATCAAGGCAGAAGCGATAAATATGAGGAAAACGTGTAGCAACTCGGCGGGCAGGAATATGAGTCACATCCAAGAATACTCGGTCGCTACCAGTTTTTCTCATCTCATAGAGAATGCTCCTAGCTACTACATCTCTAGGTGCCAGCTCAGCTTCAGGCGTATAATCTGGCATAAAGTGATATCCTTCTACATTGCGCAAGATGCCACCCTCTCCGCGTACGGCTTCACTGATGAGAAATGGTGGAACCCCGGGAAGGCGAACAGCAGTCGGATGAAACTGGAAAAACTCCATATCTGTTATTTCAGCACCGGCTTGAAAAGCCAGCGCAATACCATCACCAGTGGCTACATCAGAGTTGGTAGTATACTTAAACAGCCGCCCAGCACCTCCAGTAGCTAAAATTACAAAGCGACATTCATACTCTTCAATTAAGCCAGTACGGCAATCGAGAGCTCTCGCACCTTTAACTTTCCCAGATTCTAGTATAATTTGAGTGACTAAACAGTATTCAAGTACGTTTATTGAAGACATGCGCACTCGCCGACTTAGGGTGACCTCAATATGCTCACCAGTGGCATCACCACCAGCATGCAGGATACGAGGGACACTATGCGCAGCTTCTCTAGTTAAGGCAATTTCTCCATCCAGTGTGTCAAAGGGAACACCGAATTTTATAAGGTCGGCAATACGGTCTGGCGCCTCATTAACCAGAATGCGCACTGCCTCAAGGTCACACAGGCCATCACCGGCATTGATGGTGTCCTGGAAATGAAGCTCGGGAGAATCATTTTCCCCTATGGGAGCAGCAATTCCCCCCTGAGCATGCCTGGTATTACAATCTTCAATGCTACCCTTAGTCAGAACCAAAACGCTACCTGCCTCTTTGGCCAGCAGGGCAGTGTAAAGTCCAGCGATACCACTTCCAATTACGACATAATCATAAATCATTATTTCAACTCTTCTAGTTTATTGCCAATCACTGCAATCATGCCTGTAGTGCCCACGGGCTGGCCTTAGTTATAGTAACATCTATCAAGCGTCCTAAGCAATCATTATCACCTTCACAAAAGACCAGCTTATTGCTCCGTGTGCGCCCATACCATTTACCTCTTTTACTACCCTCTACTAACACCTCCACTATTTTACCTGTGAGCCGAGAGTTGATGTCACCCGCTATATCAGCTTGGAGCATTTCAACTTTGTTAAGGCGTTCCTTCTTAATATCAGGCAGAACTTCATCCTTATATTCCCTAGAGGAGGTACCAGGACGTGGGGAATAGGCAGCAACATGGACGGTATCGAATCTGATTTCCTCAAGCATAGCTAATGTACGCTCAAATTGCTCCTCAGTTTCATTGGGAAAGCCAACTATGACATCGGTGCTCAGAGCCACCTCAGAAATACAATTGCGGATGTTACCAACAAGCTGTCGGTAGTGTTCCACTGTATACCCACGCCGCATAGCTTTGAGCAAATCATTATCTCCTGCCTGGAGAGGAAGGCTTATATGCTCACAAACCTTATCTAGGGAAGCGATAGTTTGGATAAGCTTTTGGCCCATGTCCTTGGGGTGACTGGTTAGAAAGCGAATCCTAGCCAAGCCGTCAACATCATTTAGTTCGGTGAGCAAGTTACTTAGGTTAGGCTGTGTTGGAAGATCATGCCCGTAGGAATTCACATTCTGGCCCAGTAAAGTGACCTCTCTTGTCCCACGTTTTGCTAACTCTGTCACTTCACAGACTATTTCCTCTATGGGCCGACTCTTTTCTCTACCCCGCCGGTAAGGGACGATGCAATAGGAACAGAAATTATTGCAACCCTGAATAATAGGGATGGACGCACTAACTGATGTGCTCTTAGTTGAAGGCAAGCCTGTTCTATCCCCAGGTATACCAATACCTTGTTTTTCAGCCCATCTGAGCAATCCGGCATAATCGCTGGGCTTGAAGAACAGGTCAACATGTGGGAAGTTCCTCTCAAGCCACTTAACATCAGAATCAACAAAGCAACCGGTAACTAGAATAGAAAAATCAGGCTTGCTATTCTTAATGCCTTTAAGGTAACCAAGTGTGCCAATAACCTTGCTTTCAGCACTCTGCCGGACTACACAGGTATTGAGTACTACTAGGTCAGCCCTCTGTAGTACAGGTGCGGCCTGATAACCGAATAGTTCGAGATAATAGGCCACCCGCTGCGATTCAGCCTTGTTCATTTGGCAACCTATTGTCCAAATGTAATACCCAGGCATACCTATTCCTGATTTTTCAAGGTTTCATTAAATGAGGCCCAAACTTGGTTTTGTTGTCAGTCCACCATCAATGACCAGCGTTTCACCAGTGACATAAGCCGAGGCATCAGAAACCAAATAGATAACTCCGCCAACAATGTCCTCAGGTTGCCCCAGACGAGCTAGTGGGATTTGTTTGGTTGCTTCTGGTCGAGCACCAAACAGCTGAAGCATCCCCTCAGTAGCAATATAGCCAGGAGCAATCGCATTGACTCTGATGTTATACTTAGCTAAATCTGTAGCCATGGTCTTGGTCAAATTTATAATTCCAGCCTTGGCTGCCCCATAAGCGGCATTAAAAATATAGGCGTTGAGTCCGGCAACCGAAGCAATGTTCACAATAACACCCTCACTGTGGACTATCATCACTTTAGCAACTGCCTGACTACAGAGGAATGCGCTTTTCAAATTCTCGCGGACGATAGCATCCCAACCACCTTCACTAATGTCCATTGTTGGCACCACAAATGACCCACCTGCATTATTGACCAAGATATCGATTTTACCGAACTCACTCACCGCCTTATCTACAAGATTATTTATCTGGTCATTTATGCGCACATCAGTTGGTACAGCCAACGCTTTCCCGCCTTTTTTCTGGATTTCCGAAGCAGTGTTTTCAATGTCAGCAACAGTGCGGGCTGCCACCACAAGAGTGGCACCAGCATCTGCCAATCCCAGAGCTATAGCTTTACCTATACCTCGACCAGCTCCAGTTACAATGGTTACTCTACCTGTCAAGCTAAATCGTGTTAAACTCATTTCTTCCCCCCGATCTCATCAATGTGAAACTATACCCACTTTCGAATATGCTAGCTCAAAGCAAGAAATTGTGTCAATTCAGAGGTCACTATCTAGAGAGTAAAATTTAATCTTCGCTAACCATCACTCTGCATATCTCTGAGGAGCAATCAACAAACAATTGTCTCCTTCGCAGTGATAGGATTAGACTTAAATCACACCCTCACTCTTGAGTTGGGCTATTTCCTTGTCCGAATAGCCACCGACCTCTCTCAAAATAAAGCCCGTGTGCTCTCCTAGCTCTGGGGCAGCAATCTTAGTTATGGCGTTTGTCTTACTAAAATGGATAGGATAACCTGGTATCCTTATCTTTCCTAATCTAGGATGATCAAAATCCATAATATAGCCGTTTTCCATTATCTGCTTATCATCGACAAGTTCACATAACCTATTAACAGGAGCCGCAGGTAAATCGTATTCGGCAAAGATTCTGAGCCATTCATCTCTGGGCTGGGCAGCAAAAATTTGATCAAAAAGGGCAACGAGCTGCTCGGAATTAACGAGCAGCTTTTCAATTGAGTCAAACCTTGCATCATTCTCCAATTCAGGGTGCCCAATTGCTTGGCAAAGTGACGACCAATACTTATCAAAGATGGTTGCTGTCAGGATAAACCAGCGACCGTCAGCACACTTGTAATAGTTTCTAAGTGGGTACTCCTTTGACCGCTGGTGACGGGGGGCTTCAAAGCCACCAACAAGAGCAATTAGAACATTGCAATAAAGCATATAGAGAGCAGTACTCAAAATGGAAACGTGGACTTCCTGTCCAATCCCGAACCGTTCCCGCATCAACAGGGCAGTTAAAATCTCATGGCTAGCCATGATCGATGTAGCTTGGTCAATAATCCCAAACTGGGAGACAAGCGGTGTCATGTCTGGCTCTCCTACACAGAACATCATCCCTGACCTGCCTTGCCCCTGATAGTCAAAGGCACCTACATCGCGATCAGGGCCATTTGGACCATAGCCTGAAACCCAGGCATAAATAATCTTCGGGTTGACCTTGGATAGTGTGGCATAATCCATCTTCAGCTTCTCCACAGCCGGCCTGCGCATACTGGTAAGAAAAACATCCGATTTACTTACCAGTCGATAAGTTATTTCCCTTCCCTTTTCCTTGTTCAGGTCTATGGTCACACTTTTCTTGCTGCGGTTAGCACCTTCATGCCATATACTATGCCCACCTTCAAGCTCCAGGCGGACACGCCCTACAAAATCTAGCTTTCGAATAGGATCCCCTGAGCCCGGCTGTTCTACTTTTATTACCTCTGCACCCAGGTCACCTAAAATAGCAGCACCGCCTGGTCCTGCATGGAACATCCCAAGCTCTATAACTCGAATCCCTTCTAAAGGTTTCTTCATTAACTCACCTCCCATAGGTTACTTGGTCAATCTTTTTGTGTAGCGCAGGGTGATTTTCGGGCTACGTGCTTCGCAGACACAAGATATTGAGATTAGTCTCTCCAATTCAATCACAATAGGCTGGGCCTTAAATTAGCCCGCCTAACGAAAGTCAATATAGCCTCGAGATTTTAGGTCCGATATGGCGGAGGGAATGGGATTCGAACCCATGACCCCGATTTCTCGGAGCAACCGCTTAGCAGGCGGCCGCACTAGACCACTATGCGATCCCTCCAGTCACACAGAGAAACACCCAAGCTCAATATATCACAGTTTTTTTGTTGCTTTCAACAAAAAGAAGGGTGATAGGCCTTTATTGAAATAGGCTGTTTTGATATGATGCTTCAGTGAGAATAAATTGTGGCTAAGCCGGAAATCAATATCTCTGTGGACCAGAATCTAGAGGTTTCCCTGAAGGAAAGCTGGCTTCAAGGAATAGCTACAAAAGCTCTTGAAACCGAAGGTATTATCTCGTCAGCGGAAATGGGGTTAGTCATCACCGACAGCAAAACAATTCAGAAGTTAAATAGAATCTATCGAGGCGAGGATAAGCCTACCGACGTGCTCGCTTTCCATATGCCTCCTAGCACGAATCAAGGACCAGAACAACCCTTTGTTGGCCCTCCGGATGGCGTACTCCATTTGGGTGAAGTGGTTATTTCATATCCCCAAGCGGTCAAACAAGCACAAAAGCAGGGGCATAGTGTAACACAGGAGTTAGCACTGCTAATTGTCCACGGTGTCCTTCATCTTTTGGGATATGACCACGAACTTCCTCAGGAGAACCAGCAGATGAGAGCTAAAGAAAACGCCATTCTAGAAAGGTTGGGCTCTGCTTGAGAGCAAAATGGTACAACCACTCCGTATCTGGCAGGATATTTACATCATTGGCAGCGCTGAACATTTCTATAACGTCACCACTCTTGGTTTTAACCGACATTTCTCAGCAGTTACAATGGCATTTATCTGGGTGACAGTGAGGTCTAGGCCATCAGTATGGCTTATCACGACATAATCGAAAAGGGGTAAGCTTTCTATTTCTTCCTGGGCTTTATTTAATCGCAAGTCTAAGTCTGGCGAGGATAATCCATGCCGTTGCTTCAACCGATTAGCTAACTCTCCTATCGATGGGGGCATAAGAAATATAAATACAGCATCAGGCAAAATTTGCTTGATAGTAGTTGCACCCTGAACATCTACTTTCACGATGGTGTCCAATCCCGCTTTTAAAGCTTCTTTTATCTCTCGTTTAGGCACGCCATAATAATTACCATAAACCTTTGCCCATTCCAAAAATTGATTCGTTTTAATCATTTGACGGAATTTTTCTTCGGATAAGAACTGGTAATCAACACCATCCCTCTCTCCCTGACGCTTTGGGCGAGTGGTCGCAGTCAAAACATAGTGGAAGGGAAAGCCCGCCTTTTTCATCTTATCCAATGCAGCATCCTTTCCAACGCCAGAGGGGCCGGAGATAACGATGAAGAGAGGGGGTGGAGATAGAGTTTTGTTTATCTTGTCACGCGTCACTTCTATTCCTCATCTCTTATCCTGATGCCTGGCAAGCCTCTCCAACTCTTCCCAAAAACATGGATTGGATATTTCTGCCACCTGAGCATTCTGGATTGAGGTGTTCCCTTTGGCAGCCAGGCCAGCGATTGCCAGGCTCATCGCCAGTCGGTGGTCAAAATGGCTGGTGACCTCTGTGCCCAACAGTGTTCCACCTCCGTAAATAACCATGCCATCGGGTTGCTCTTCAATCCTGACACCAAGACGGGAGAGCTCTCGAACTGTTGTCGTAATTCTATCAGATTCTTTGACCCGTAACTCACCGGCGTCTCTGACCACTGTTTTGCCTTGGGCTACACAGGCTGCTACAGCCAGTAGTGGAATTTCATCAATTAAGCGGGGGATTATATCTCCGCCGATTTCAATAGCCCTTAGATTGCTTGATTCTATGCACAGGTCAGCAACAGGCTCATTACCTTCCAACCGTTGGTTCTCTATTTTAAGTTTGGCGCCCATAGCTAAAAGGACATCTATAATTCCAGTTCGTGTCGGATTAACGCCGCAATTTACTATCTTAATCTTAGCGTTTTGATGTATAGCGCCGGCAACCAGCCAGTAAGCTGCCGAGCTTATGTCACCGGGTACACAGAGGTCAACCGAGGTTAAAGGAGCCTTTAAAGGTGTCAAAGATATATGGCCATTGTCATTTTCAATTTTAGCACCCATCCGTTTAAGCAGCCGCTCCGTGTGGTCGCGAGATGGTTGAAGTTGCTTCACAGTGGTACCTCCCTGAGCAAATAGGCCAGCTAACAAAATCGCCGACTTAATCTGAGCACTGGGTACCGACAAGGGATAGGTCACACCGCGTAGTCTCTTACCCCTGATAACCAGAGGAGCAAAGGAATCATCACCACGTCCGTAGATTTCAGCGCCCATCAAACGGAGTGGCTCGATCAAACGTTTCATCGGCCGAGAGCGAAGAGAAACGTCACCAGTAAGAATGGAAAGGAATACTTGTGAAGCAAGTACGCCACTGAGAAGACGCATGGTCGTAGCACTATTCCCGGCATTAAGAACATCTCTAGCTTCGGTTAAGCCTCTATTACCAATGCCGTAAATAACAACAACTGGGGGCTTGCCTTCTTGTTTTTCTTTCGCAAGCTTCACCCCGAGGGACTTCAAACAGTTAATTGTTGAGAGACAATCCCTCCCCGGCGATAGATTGCTAATCTTACTGTCACCTAACGCTAAACTGTTGAAGATTAGAGCACGATGTGAAATAGATTTATCACCGGGTACAGCAATTTCTCCAGCCAATTGCTTAGGTGATGAGATTGTTTTTAGTAGCGTTTTCCCAGCCATTTTTGCCTCGCCTCATGAGCTAGAGCTAGAGCTTTCTCTATTTCATCAGTCCCATCGGCTATCATGTTACGTAGTCTTTCTAGTTCATCAATAAACGTATCAATCCAAGAGACAATCGCAGCCTGATTGCTAAGGCATATATGTGCACTAACTTCTGGATTCCCTGAAGCCAAGCGAGTAAGGTCTCGATAACCACTGGCTGCTAGACGCGACATCTGCCGCCAAGAGGGATCTTTGGTAGTTGTTGAGACCAGAGCCACCGACAGTAATAGTGGTAAGTGACTAATGCCAGCTACCAATCTGTCGTGTTCTTGGGCGCCAATGACAAGGGGAACAGCCCCCAGCGTCTTTACCATATCCTTTACAGCCTGGATCGCTGCTGGCTTGGCCTGCGGCAATGGTGTCAAACAATAAATGCAATTATGGAACAGGCCGGCTTCAGCAGCTTTAATGCCTTGAATCTCCTTACCCGCCATGGGATGACCGCCAACAAAGTTTGTCCCTGACGGCAACAGCTCTTCTGCCCATTGCATAACCTGCACCTTAGTACTGGCAGTATCTGTAACAATAGAATCAGCTGTCAACCCAGGAGTTATTTGTGTGAAAACATCTTTTAAAGTCAGGGCCGGTGTAGCAATGATGATGATATCAGCCCCCTTGACCGCGCCACATAGGTTTGATTCAACCTTATCGACAGCACCTGACTTCAGAGCCAAAGTGCCTGTTTCCCGACGGCGAGCATAACCAATTATCTCTGCCTCTCGCCAATCGGCCTGTTTCAAAGCTAATCCTATAGAACCCCCGATAAGACCCAGCCCGATAATAGCTATGCGCATTGTCCTATTATAGCATTGCTGCAATCACCTTGAGAACCTATTTGAAGGCAAAATACCTTGATTTTGTCTCTGCCATCAGATATACTCCACGTAGATTTGTTACAAAAAAGATAATCCGATGATCGGGAATAATCCACAAGCATACGAAACTTTCTTAACGCTATTCAATAAAATATGAAACTGGCTATTACTGGCAAGGGTGGCGTAGGCAAAACCACATTAGCAAGCCTTCTAACCTGGATATATTCAACTGAAGGCAACAAGGTTATAGCCATTGATGCAAACCCGGATGCTAACTTAGCTACAGCTTTGGGCATTAGCGCTGACGAGTCTAGTCGAATAACTCCAATCGCTGAACTCCAAGAACTGATACAGGAACGCACCGGAGCTAAACCCAGCAGCTTCGGTACATTCTTCAAGCTGAATCCTAAAGTCGACGATATTCCTGAGCGGTTTTCCATTCAAAAAGACGGCATAAAGCTCCTAGTCATGGGAACGGTTAAAAAAGGAGGCAGCGGCTGCCTGTGTCCAGAGGGGGCCTTGCTAAAGAGCCTTGTCAGCCATCTCGTGTTAAGCAGATCAGAGGTGGTCATTATGGACATGGATGCCGGCGTAGAGAATCTGGGACGTGGAACGGCTAAAGGCGTGGATGCTTTCATTATAGTAGTTGAACCGGGGCAACGCAGTTTTCAGACCGCTCGAGCCGTTCAACGTTTAGCCAAAGACCTAGGCGTCAAAAAATGCTATGTAGTTGGCTCGAAAACACACGATGACGACGAGCGTCAGTTCATTGCTGACAACTTGTCCGACTTTGAGGTGCTGGGTTTTATTAATTATCACCCTGAAGTCGCCACCGCCGATCGGCTGGGAAAAAGCGTATTCGAAACGGCTCCAGCAGCAGTTGCCGAAGCCAAGAACATAAAGAAAAGGCTGGAACAAATCATATCAAGGAGACAGGTTGGCTAAAAAAACCATTCGCGACCTGGAAGTCAATGGAAAGAGAGTTTTGGTCAGAGTTGACTTCAACGTGCCGCTGGATATAAAGACAGGCGATATTACCGATGATAGCCGCATTCGAGCCGCTCTGCCCACCATAAAATACCTGGTTGAGCATAAGGCAAAAATTATTATATGTTCCCACTTGGGACGCCCGGATGGCAAGGTAGTCGACGGACTGCGAATGGCTCCCATTGCACAGCGGCTTTCCCAACTCATAAACTTGCCAGTATCAACTGCCTCTGGCTGTACAGGTGCTGATGTGGAAAAAGCAGTAAATAATCTTAAGGAAGGCGATATTCTGCTTCTGGAAAACATCCGCTTTCATGCTGAGGAGGAAACCAATGACTCCTCTTTTGCCCAAGCCTTAGCCAGGCTGGCTGACACCTATGTAGACGATGCCTTTGGTACTGCTCACCGAGCCCATGCCTCAACAGTAGGTGTAACTAAATACCTGCCAGCAGTCGCTGGCTTTCTGATGGAAAAAGAATTGGAGGCCCTCGGCAGCCTTCTAACCAGTCCTGAACATCCCTTCGGTGCTTTATTAGGAGGCGCCAAAGTCAGTGATAAAATCGGCTTGATTCAAAATATTCTGGACAAAGTCGACCTGCTGCTCATCGGTGGCGGCATGGCAGCCACCTTCCTGAAAGCCCGAGGCTACGAAGTAGGGTTGTCTCTAGTCGAAGCTGACAAACAAAGTCTGGCTCGGGAATTGATGGAAACTGCCAAAAAAAACGCGGGAGCTTTACTTCTGCCCATAGATGTTCTTGTTGCTAATAACATAAGCGTAGAAGCTACAGGCGAGATAGTCCCAATAACCAATATACCTGCAAACAAAAGTATTGCCGATATCGGCCCTCAAACTATTGAACTCTTTTCCCAACAACTAAAACAATGCCGAACGGTTTTTTGGAACGGTCCTATGGGGGTTTATGAGATACCACAGTTTTCCCAGGGAACTAAGGCGATAGCCGAATTACTGGCTAGCCTGAAAGCAACGACCGTTGTCGGTGGTGGTTCAACGGCTGAGATCGTTCAAGAGATGAACCTGGCAAATAAAATGACGCATGTCTCAACAGGTGGCGGCGCCAGCCTGAATTTCCTGGAAGGAAAGACGCTGCCCGGTGTGGCTGCGCTATTGGATAAGGTGAAATGATTCCACTAGAAGAAATAAGGCAGATCAGCATGGTTTCACTATCCAAGATAGTGATGCTGGTCATCGATGGTCTAGGTGGATTACCTGACGCCAAGACCGGCAAAACGGAGCTTGAGACAGCTAAAACCCCTTACCTCGACCTCTTAGCTAAGCAGGGAATATGTGGACTTACTGACCCGGTAAGCCCGGGGATTACTCCGGGAAGCGGTTCTGGCCACCTGGCACTATTCGGCTATGACCCACTCAAGTTTACCATCGGGCGAGGTGTTCTGGAAACACTAGGAATTGGTTTTGAGCTCAAAAAGAGCGATGTTGCTGCTCGAGGCAATTTCTGCACAGTTGATGATAAAGGGCTTATCACTGACCGAAGAGCCGGACGTATTAACACGGATAAATGCATCGAACTGTGCAAGCTGTTAGGCCAGATAAAGTTGGAAGGAGTCGAGCTTCTTGTCTTACCGGTTAAAGAACATCGGTTTTCATTTGTTCTACGCGGCAAAGAGTTACATGCTGAACTTAACGATACTGACCCACAAAAGATAGGCGTAGCTCCCTATCCGTCAAAGAACACAAAAGCAACAGCCAAGCACACAGCTGGTCTCATAAACGAGTTTATCAAACAGGCTAAAAGAATTTTGGCAGGAAATCACCCGGCTAATATGATTCTACTCCGAGGCTTCTCTAAACTACCTGACATCCCATCTATGAGTGAGATATATAAGCTGACGCCAGCAGCCATAGCCGTCTACCCCATGTATAAGGGGCTTGCCAAGCTGGTAGGAATGGAAGTATTCAGCACCGATGGTGGCATCCAAGAGGAACTAAAGATCCTGACCGACTGCTACAACAAACACGATTTCTTCTATATTCACGTCAAACACGCAGACAGTGCCGGTGAGGACGGGGATTTCGAGAGAAAAGTCAAGGTCATCGAGCAGGTTGATTCGGCTCTCCCTCAACTACTGAATCTAAAACCTGAGGTTATCATTGTTACCGGTGACCATTCAACGCCGGCCATGCTAAAAGGGCACAGCTGGCATCCAGTACCTCTTTTGCTTTACTCTCAATGGTGTCGGCCTGACAATGCTAAGGAATTCTCTGAATCAGCCTGTCTCTCAGGTGGACTGGGCAGAATCCCTGCCACAGATATAATGCCTTTGGCTATGGCCAATGCTTTGAAATTAACAAAATTTGGAGCCTGATATGCAAAAACCATTAATCTCCGGCAACTGGAAAATGAACACCAGGCTTGAAGAGGCTGAAAAACTTGTTCGAGCTATGCTGTCCGAACTGGCTAGCATAGACAGTGTGGAGAAGGTACTATGCCCACCATTCATCTCGCTAGCTGCCATAAAAGGACTAATCGAAGGCACATCCATTAAGCTCGGCGCCCAGAACATGTATTTTGAAGATAAAGGTGCTTATACTGGCGAAACATCGCCCCTTATGCTCACTGACCTGTGTGATTTTGTCATCCTGGGCCATTCAGAGCGCAGGCAATATTTCGCCGAGACAGACGAGCTAGTCAATAAAAAAGTAAAGAAAGCCTTAGAATCCGGACTTAAGCCTATTTTATGTGTCGGCGAAAGCCTGGAAGATAACGAGGCTGGCAGAACAGAACAGAAAATAACCAGGCAGGTAAAGTCAGGTTTAGCAGGCATAAATCCTACAAGCCAACTGGTTATCGCCTACGAGCCAATCTGGGCTATCGGCACAGGGAAAGCAGCTACAGGAAAACAAGCCAATGCTACAATCAGCCTTATTCGCGGTATACTAGGCAATATGTGGGGCAAGGAAACAGCCAAAACAGTGCGAATACTGTACGGTGGCAGCGTCACCGGCAGCAACATCGCTGAATTCATTGCCAAATCTGACATCGATGGTGCTCTGGTAGGTGGCGCCAGCCTTAAAGCTGACGAGTTCGTAAGCATCGTCAGGCAGACAGCCAGTCTCAAATCAACCCAATGAAATGCCTTGTTGCTGTTATCGGTCCAACAGCAGTAGGTAAAAGCCAGCTTGCTTTAAGCCTAGCCCGAGATTTCGACGGTGAGATAGTAAATGCTGATAGTCGGCAAGTTTATCGCCACATGAACATCGGCACAGCCAAGCCCAACCACACCGAGCTATCATTGGTTCGACATCACCTTATCGATATAATTAACCCTGATGAATCCTTCAGCTTAGCCATCTACCAGAAACTGGCTCTTGAGGCAATTGAAAATATCCAACAGCGGCAAAAACTTCCTCTCCTGGTTGGTGGCAGCGGTCTCTATGTTTGGTCAATAATAGAAGGCTGGAAAATACCACCGGTGGCTCCCGATGTCGAACTCAGGCATAGCCTTGAGATGAGAGCCAAAGAAGAAGGTGGCTACACTTTGTATCAAGAACTGCAGAAAATAGACCCGGTGGCTGCCATCAAGATTATGCCTACCAATCTGCGACGGATCATCAGGGCTTTGGAGATATGCAGGGCAACCGGACAACATGCCTCCCAGCTATGGCAAAAACAACCGCCACAATATCCAATCCTAATCATCGGCTTAACTATGCAGAGAGAAAATTTATATCGTAGAATTGACTCCCGGGTGGACGAGATGATAAAACAAGGACTAGTGGACGAAGTGACAGACTTAATGGCAAAAGGCTATAGCCTGGATTTATCTTCCATGTCTGGCATAGGCTATAAACAGATAGGCATGTTTCTTCAAGACAAGTTGGATTTGCCTACAGCAGTTCAGCAGATGAAATATGAAACACATCGCTACGTCCGCCGCCAATATGCCTGGCTCCACTTGGATGATATCAGAATTCACTGGCTAAATGAATATGATGACATACAGAAAGAAACAACTGACTTAGTGTCATCCTTTCTGGCTGGTATTCACGGCAAGCAGGTCGATCATGAAATTCGCTAAATTGCAGGCTACCGGGAACGACTTCATCTTGATAGATGCCCGAAATATGGAGCGGGACTGGCAAAAGTTAGCACGAGATATGTGCCACCGCTATTTCGGTGCAGGTGCCGATGGCATAATGCTGGTAATAACTTCACATACTGCCAGCTTAAAAATGCGGCTTTTCAACTCCGACGGCTCCGAGGCTGAGGTAAGCGGCAATGGCTTAAGATGCTTCGCCAAATACGTCATTGATAGAAAAATAATTCCCGGACCAAACTTAACCGTGGAGACCATGGCAGGCATTAGAACCATCAAGGCTTCTATGTCCCAGGGTAAAGTTAGCCATGCCAAAGTGAATATGGGCAAGCCCAGCTTCAGGGCTGAAGATATACCAGTAATAATAGACAAGTCACAAAAAGGGAGGGGGGGAGTTGACATAATACCGATACTGGATTATCCTCTGCAGATAGCGGGAGAAAAGCTGAATATGTCATTTGTGTCCATGGGAAACCCTCATGCTGTAAGCTTTTTATCCCAACCTGTAGCTGGTTTTCCTCTTTCTGAAATAGGACCACAGGTAGAAAACCATTCCATGTTTCCGGAACGGGCGAACTTTGAGGTAGCAAATGTTTTAAATCGCAACAAAATAGAAGCCAGAGTCTGGGAACGGGGAGCCGGCGAAACTCTATCTTGTGGCAGTGGCGCCTGTGCCATAGCCACAATTGCCAAACTGAAAGGTTACACAGACAATGAGGTTGACATAATGTTACCAGGCGGTAACTTAACCATAACCATGGATGGGGCAGGGGAGTTATATCTAAGCGGACCAGTTGAAGAAGTTTTTACTGGAGAGTGGCCAAAATGAAATTTTCGCATCGTCTTGATAAACTTCCACCGTATCTATTTGTAGAGATCAATCGCAAAATCGCTGAGAAGCAAGCTAGGGGAGAAGATGTAATCAGCTTTGCCATAGGCGACCCTGATATGCCAACACCAAAACACATCATCGAAAAGCTATGTCAGGCAGCACATGACCCAACTAATCACCGTTACCCAGAAACCGCAGGACTGCCTGAACTTTGCCAAGCCATCGCCCAGTGGTATCATAGGCGCTTTGGAGTAACACTCGACCCGAACAAGGAAGTATTGCCTCTCATCGGCTCCAAAGAAGGCGTCGGTCATATCTCCTTCTGTTTCATCGACCCTGGCGATATAGCTTTAGTGCCTGACCCGGGATACCCGGTATACTCCATGAGTATATTGCTGGCCGGCGGTGAGCCTTATTTCTTGCCTTTGACCGAGGAGAATGACTTTCTTCCCGACCTGGAAGCCATCCCTGAGAAAATAGCTAAGAAGGCTAAACTTCTATGGCTGAATTATCCAAACAATCCCACTGGAGCAGTAGCTGACATCGCTTTTTTCAAGAAGGCAGTAAATTTCGCTAAGAAATATAACCTGGCTATATGCCACGATGCCCCTTATACGGAGGTTGCCTTCGATAACTATCAACCACCCAGCCTCCTGCAGGTGCCTGAAGCTAGAGAAGTCGGCGTAGAATTTCATTCTTTGTCCAAGACTTACAACATGACTGGCTGGCGGATAGGCATGGCTGTGGGCAACACCACAATGATAGACGCTCTGTTTCGGTTCAAGTCCAACCTGGACTCGGGTATTCCACAGGCAATTCAGCAAGCAGCCATCAAAGCTTTGACAGGCCCTCAGGACTCAATTGCCGAACATAACGCAATCTACCAGCGACGTCGAGACAAACTGGTCAAAGCTCTCAATGATATAGGCCTGAGAGTTAAGCCACCTAAAGCCAGCTTCTACCTCTGGGCCAGGATACCCGATGGTTATACGTCAGTAAAATTCACCACTGAATTACTGGACGGGGCTAATGTGGCAGTCACCCCAGGAACCGGCTATGGCAAAGCCGGTGAAGGCTACATCCGTCTATCACTAACCTTACCAGATGACCGCCTTGATAAAGGTATAAACCAATTGCTGAAGTGGCGCAAGGCTAAGGGAAAATAATTTAACACAGTGTTTTAAACATGCGACAAACCTTACTTAAAACTCGAACTGAAAAAGAGAAGGCTTTGCTGGTTGGGGTTGATAGCAAATCCTCCGCTGACAAGTGGTCGATTGAAAGTTCTCTGGAGGAATTATCTTATCTGTCAAAGACAGCCGGCGCCGAGGTAATTGGCAGACTAGCCCAGAAACTAGAAAGGCCTTCTCCCACTTATTATCTGGGCAAGGGAAAGTTAGAAGAGCTAATTAAACTCAGAGAGCATTCTCCATACAGCGTGGTCATCTTCAATGATGAGCTATCACCACGGCAACAGAGAAACCTAGAAGAAGCTCTGGAAGTCAAAGTGATCGACCGTACAGCACTGATACTGGATATCTTTGCCAGGCGAGCCCAAACCCGCGAAGGTCAACTCCAGGTAGAATTGGCCCAACACCAATATCTCTTACCCCGCCTCGCTGGCCAGTGGAGCCATCTTGAACGTCTAGGTGGTGGCATTGGCACTAGAGGCCCCGGAGAATCACAGTTGGAGACAGACCGCCGTCTCATCCGCAAACGAATCCATCGTCTCCAGAGTCAAATTGAGGCAGTAAGACGGCATCGGGCACTATATCGTCAAAAGCGCAGGAAGAGCCATATTCCTATAGTCGCCCTGGTCGGCTACACCAACGCTGGTAAAAGCACCTTGCTCAACGCCTTGAGCCAAGCCGATGTCTTGGTTGAAGACAAGCTTTTCTCCACGCTAGACCCGGTGACCCGGCGCTTGATTTTACCCGACGGACAACAATTTCTGTTAACTGATACCGTTGGTTTCATTCACAAATTGCCCCCATCAATAATTGCCGCCTTTAGAGCTACACTCGAGGAATTAACCGAAGCCGACTTACTATTGCATATAGTTGACATAACTCATCACGACGCCGCTGAGCAGTTCCAGACAGTAGAGGAGATACTTGCCGACCTCGACCTGGCCAATAAGCCTCAGATTACGGTACTGAATAAGATGGACTTGGTTGTTGAAAATCAGGAGGAAATGAACGCTTTAGCCCTGATCACGGTTGTAAAACCACCGGACGGCAATACGATAGCCATTTCAGCCTTAAAAGGCTGGGGCCTGGACAAGCTCTTGAATAGGATTGCTGCACAATTAGGTCCGAATTCCAAACCCGGGATAAGCTAGAGTGACGCATCCGGTAGCTGTAGTCGACTATGAAAGATGTAAGCCGGAAAAGTGTGGCGACGGCATATGCACAGCCGCAACCGAATGTCCAAATAAAGTCCTGCGACAAGAAGCTGCTCACGAATATCCTTTTTCTCATCCATCTCGCTTTTGTCGCGGTTGCGCCAAATGCGCCCAAGCCTGTCCAGCAGGAGCAATACAGATCAGAAGCACTTGACAAGGGAATGAAGAAATGTTAACCTGAATCAGGTTCTGAAAATGACACTTTTGCGAACATAAGATACGCCTAAAATACTCCAAATGGGCCAGCCATGAGCTTAGAACCGCTAATTGATGATTTCCTGGAATATATGGAGGTCGAGAAAGGCCGGTCGCCTCTCACTATTCGTGAATATAGGCATTATCTAGGCCGTTTCCTCGACTGGCTCAAGGCAAACTCCAAGGCAACAGGACCTGACGACATAACATCAGAGCTTATTAGAAGATACCGGTTGTACCTGGCTCATCTGTGCAATCCTGACAGAACATTATTAAAACGTGTCACTCAGACTTACCATATTATCGCCTTAAGGGCTTTTCTTCGATATCTACTGGTTCAGCGGGATATTTCTACCCTATCCCCAGATAAAATCGAACTGCCGAAGCAAAGCCAACGTTCAGTCGCCTTTCTGAACTCAGAGCAGCTAGAAAGACTGTTGAACAGCCCCAAAATATCAGATGAGGCCGGACTCAGGGATAAGGCTATCCTGGAAACCTTGTTCAGCACCGGACTCAGGGTTTCAGAGCTAGTGCGGCTGAACCGCGACCAGATAAACCTGGACCGCAAAGAATTCGGCGTCAGAGGCAAAGGAGATAAACTAAGGGTGGTTTTTCTGTCAGATACAGCGGCGCATTGGCTTGAGCGCTATCTGCAAACAAGAAAAGACAGCTTCAAGCCACTGTTTAGACGCTACAGCGGCAGAATTGATACTACAAAGGATGGCGAAAAAATGCGACTGACGGCAAGGTCGGTGCAAGAAATCGTCAACAAATATGCCAAGAGATGCGGCTTGCCCATAGAAGTCACCCCTCACACCTTGAGGCACTCCTTCGCCACAGACCTGCTAATCGCCGGTGCCGACCTTCGCTCCGTCCAGGAAATGCTTGGCCACGAGAGCATCCGAACAACTCAGGTTTATACTCACGTTACCAATAGGCATCTAAAAGAGGTTCACCGAACTTATCACAGCAGGAACAAAGAATAACCTAAACATTATGTCAATCTATCTCGATTGACGTTACGTTATGTCAAATAGCCCCCCTGCCCTATTCGTTCTAGTCACCAGCAATGGCGCGACTAGAAATGTCTTCTGAAGGCACTCAGTCATCGGCAAATAATCCCATCACCTGCTATAATTAAGGCTCAAGCAAGCATATAGCATGAGTAAATACGAAGTCATCATCATCGGCGGTGGCCCGGCTGGCCTCACTGCCGGCCTATATACATCTCGAGCCGGACTCAAGACCCTACTCATAGAGCGCAGCATGTTCGGCGGCCAGATAGTGAATGCCAGGCAGGTAGATAACTATCCTGGCTTTCCTGAAGGCATATCCGGCCTTGAACTAGCTTCGCTCATGCACCAACAAGCCACCAAATACGGACTGGAAACCATCACTGCTGAAGTCACAGCCATTAAGCCAGGGCGTACTTACAATGCCATCACCACCGAGGGCAATTTTGAAGCTGAAGCAGTGATTATCGCTGCTGGCTCAGAGTATCGCAAGCTTGGAGTTCCCGGTGAGGATAAACTCCTGGGCCGTGGTGTTTCCTACTGTGCCACTTGCGATGGTTTTCTTTTTCGTGACATGGATGTAGCCGTAGTCGGAGGCGGTGACACGGCTATCACTGATGCCCTGGAGTTAAGCCAGCATGCCAGCAAGGTCTACATTATACATCGACGAGACCAGCTCCGAGCCGGTCAAATCCTTCAACAACAGGCTTTAGCTCAGCCCAAACTAGAGCCCATCTGGGATACCGTGGTCGATGAGATTACCGGAGATAATAAAGTTAGTGGACTCAGACTGCGCAACGTGAAAACAGGTAAAACTACTAACCTCGAGGTGGCTGGCGTGTTCGTTGCCATAGGGATTACACCCAACAGTCAATGCTTCGCCAGCATAGCGGAGCTGGATGAAACCGGGCATATCAAGACCAATGAGTCAATGGCTACCTCAGCACCAGGTATCTTCGCCGTGGGCGATATCCGCAAAAACTCAGCCCGCCAGGTAGCCAGTGCCGTCGGTGACGGCGCTACTGCCACCCTATCCACCTTCAAATATCTTCGCGAAGGAAGCTAAGCTTCCGCCTAATACCAGCCATCTTCCTCATCACACAACATGAAAAGCTGCCTTAATCTGTAAAATGAATGTGAAACGTGATGTCTGTTTAAACGAGGCTGAGATGGTGGAGCTGAGGTTACTATAGGTAGAACTTTCAGCTTAACGTTTAACCTCAAAAGGTGAGGCATATTTCTCGTTATACTTTTCAGGCGATTGTGTGATCTTGGTCAACTCTGGTAGACTTCTAGTTAGATCAGACACAAGGAGGTATTCGAGATGGAGACAAAGAAGGAGTGGCAACAGCAGTTAACTATCCTCATAATATCTTTCCTCGCTGGCTATTTTGGCCTGGACCGTTTCTACCGAGGACAAATCGGTTGGGGTGTCGTAAAGCTAATAACGTGTGGAGGCGTTGGAGTTTGGTATCTGGTTGATGCGGCTATCGCTGCATATAGATTTGGCAAGCTTAACACCTAGGAATTCAGGATGGAACCGATAGCCTTGTAAACACAAAAGGCGTTTCACTGAACTTTTTGGACTTATGTTCAACCAAGCGCATTGGCCCTATTCTCCACGGTAGGTAAAATGTCCATAATCTGTTGAATGCGTGTGGTCTTGGGGCACTAGGAGAGTCAGCTAAGAGCTCTGATAGAGCTAAACCTTTGAGAATTGTAAGGGTTGAGGTTAGCCTAATGGGGAGAGAGATAAAATGGCGTGCTACGTAAGGGTCATCCGGATAGCTTATTAACCCGTCACTTTCTTTCAACCAAAATATTCTTGAAAGCATATAGTCTATTTATCTGATTTGTTCCTTCGTATATTTGAGTTAATTTAGCATCACGGTACAATTTTTCGATTCCATATGAGGATATTGCCCCATCTTCCTGCATAATTTGCATTGCTTTTGATGTCACTTCTATCGCCAGATCAGAAGCTGAAAATTTTGCCAGGGAACTATAACCAGCAACTAAAGACAAATCTTCATCTGAGATACTTCTTTTAGCTAACTTTCTTACAAATTCATAGGTTTTTTGGGGGTTAAAGATTCTTTGGGCTAAATCTGAGTTCATAATAGATCCCGGTACGAGATTAAAGGCCTTCATTAAGGGATGCTCCATTAATTTAGGGGTGCTTAATAAGTCGCAACATATTGCAGCGTCAAGATATAATTGTCTTGCCATTTGAATTTTTGCCAATATATCAACCAGCATAATCTGACACCACTGTTCTTCAAACAAATATCTTCCTTTTATTGTGGTGTCATTTAAATATTTCAACAACCTTTCAAAGGCACCTCTGGCAATACCGGTGGCAATCGCCGCGACCGGTGCCCGAGAGGTACCGAGAACAAGTGCTGTCAATCTTTCTCCTTCACCTATATCGCCAACTATATCCTCCTCTGGAATGAATACATCCTCAAACATTAACTCCGCTGCTGGACAGGCACGCTGCCCCATTTTCCTTTCAATTCTCCCTACGGAAAATCCTTTGGCATCATTTTTTACTATAAACGATACTCCCGTTTGAAGTGGACTTTTTCTATCAAGAAAAGTGCCAACCCAGATATATCTGGCTACATTTCCATTGGAGATAAATACCTTTCTTCCCTGCAACACGTATCCACCATTAACTTTTCTGGCATGGGTTACCAGCTTGGCAGCTTTCAAAAAATCAGCATCCTCAACATCAGAACCTGCTTCTGGTTCTGTAATTGCTAAAGCAAATAAAACTGGCTCTCCCTTTCTTTCTTTATCTGCTACTTCTTTCAGATATGTGGCAAAATGTCTTGTATCTGGTAAAAGAACAATCGGTGAAATTCCTAAAGCATGTGCCCCGAATATGTTGGCGATACCCGGGCAAAAACTACATAGCTCTTCCATAAGAATAGAAAAATGAGTAGTATAAAACCCCTTACCGCCACTTTGCTTTGGTATGAGATAACTTAAAAATCTATAGGGCAGCGCTTTATAGACTATATCCCAATGGAAATAATTGTGGTCCTTTTCTATCTTTTTATCTAATTCTTCAGCAATCGGCTCCACATATTTTGTGCCAAACTCACGGGCAGTATTTTGAACTTTATATAGTTCAGACACATAATCTGGGGCACACTTCTCGATCAATCCGAGTCTGGGAAATGCTTCCTTCAAATCTCTTAGCTTATAGATTAATTTTTCAGGTCCAAAAATATGTCTCTGCATTTACTCCAACCTGTTTGGTCCATATAAAATAGATTGAAACTTTGGAATATACTGGTACTGCAGTGGTCTTTTAGATATCAATAAATCCTGAAGTTCTTTTGAAATCGGATGCTCCTCCCCCAGTTCCAAAGAAAGGTCTGATGAATTACGAGACGAACCAAAATTTATCGCATTAATCAGAACATCAGCATGCTGTGCATTCCCGTCTTTTACTGGATAGGTAACATATCTCATCTTCAGAATTTTGTCTGCCTTAATCTTCTTGCCTTCCAGGCAAAGAATAAGATTCCCTTCATCTATTAATTTGACACGCACATTTCTATCATCCCGCTCAAAATCAATCTGTGCAATAAACTTTGGATAGTTATATACAATCACGCCTCCGTCTAAGGCTATTTTGGTGGTGACTGGAAGATGATGAATATAAACATGAAACTCTCGCCGGAGGAGATAGGATAACAATTTCACTGCTGGAACACAGCAACGAGACTTGTATGATATTGGAACAGAAATAGATAATTCATTATATGGTCTAATATCGGTATCTCGGTATTCAAAAGCAGTAATTGCAATGGCTCCTATTCCAGGGAATATAGTTAGAGGATGATACTCTTTCTTTGGCAGGATTTTTCTTAATTTACCAACTCTCGCTGGAAATATACCGGTTATAGAAGAAGCATCATAATAAAAAATTGGAAATTTGGATTTCTCCCTTTCAAGTTCAGTATCGAATTGAACAACCCCTTTGAAAAATTCAAGTTTTCTTTCCATTCTCTTTCTCCTCTTTACCTTAACCTTTCAATTTCGCGCCCAATATATTCCATTTTCCGGGATACCGGATTTACTATCCCCTGATAGGTTTTGGCATCTCTTAATATTCTTTCCACTCGGAAATCTTTCATATAGCCATAACCACCAAGTAATTGTATCGCATCAATACAAACTTTCTCCGCTATTTCGCTGGCATAAGCAGAAGCGATAACATGAGACGAGTGATAAACAAAAATTTTGGCTGTTTCAATTGAGAGTTTCATCTCAGAAAGTATCACCTTCACCGCCTCGTGCTCACATATAATTTTCCCACCCTGATAGCGCTCGGTCGTATACTTCAAAGCAATATCGTAGGCTTCTTCAGCCATACCTACCCCGACCGATCCCAGAGAAGAATCAAAAAATCTATAATAGTCTACCAAATCGGACAATTTCGCTTCGTCCAATATATTCTCTGGCAATATCTCTACATCTTTAAAGTAAATATTATTCATGGGACAAATTCTGAGTCCGATCCTGTATTTTTCTTCTTTTACCTCTGTCCCCTTAAGATTAGACAGAATGATAAACCAACCAAATTTATCACTGCCTTCTAACCTTGCCAGTAAACTAAAATAATTAGCAATTTCTCCACCGTATACATTTATTTTGCTCCCAGAAAGTCGGTAACTCTTAACAGCAGTCTGGATATTATCAGGAATTAATCCCGAAAACTTTTCTTCATTTATGGCTGAGGTAAAAATTAAAGGATTATTTTGCTTTTCAGACTCTGCAATAGCCGATAGAAACTTTGCCTTCTTTCCGGCATCTTTTGATAACAAAATAGGTGTGATACCCATTAGATGCGCGGCAAATATTAATCCAATTCCTGGGCAACCTTTCGTTATTTCTTCAAGAAAAATGCAATAATCTTTCGGGCTAAATCCAGCGCCACCAATTTCCTGACTAAGTAAAAAACTAAATACTCCGATGTTTGCCGCTCTTTTCAAAATATCTGTCAGTAATGCAGAATTACGGCAATCAAGCTCTTCCCACCTTTTTCTTAATTCCTGCTCGGCAAAATCTCTGGCTAAATTTCTTATTTGTTCTTCCATTTATCTAATACTTCTTTAAATGCATCCACAGGTGTATATTTAGGATACCAGCCGAGGATATTTTTTGCCTTTTCACTGCTCACTCGCCAGGGATATCTTCCCAATACAATCCAATCGGCTGAGAATGGGAATTTGCCAATCTTGAATAAAAGATGCCCAAATGTTTTAGCAATAAAATATGGGACTGCCATTACCGGTACATTAAGCATTTCGGACATTTCCTGAATACTTAAATTGCCACTAGCAATATTAAAAGCACCAGAGACATCTTTCTTTGTCACCCAGTAAAAAGCTCGGGCTACATCATCTTCATGAACTATTGGAAGCCCGACAGTATTTCCCTTAATATACAGTAAACGCTTATATTTAGGGAAATCGGCTAAAGGATTGTTGACATTACGACCACATAATACTGATGATCTAAGGCGAACAACCTTGATGTTTTTATTTTCTTTCTCAAATTCGTCAAGCGCTTTTTCTATCAGGAGTTTTGTATGGGAATAATAAGAATCTTTATTTCCTCTTAAAGGTGTATTTTCGGTAATTAGCTCTGGATTATCAGCATGCGAACCATAAGCAGCGATACTGCTTGCCACAACCAGTTTTTTTATACCACTCTCACTGACTGCCATAAGTAAGTTTTTCGTTCCATTAACATTTATATCATAAATAAGCTTTCGAACCATTTTCTTCTTGTCAACAACAATAAATGCTAAATGAATAACCACATCAACATCTTCAAAATGACTTGAGATTCCCCGAACTCTTATATCAACTTTTTCAAATGACAATTTTGGATGTTCTAAAAGGGGCTCGTTAATATCCAGCCCAATAATTGAGTTAATCTCTTCGTCTTGTAACAAATAAGGCAGAAGAACCTGCCCAAGATATCCGGATATTCCAGTAATTAGCACTTTCATCTTACTTGCCCTTCCAGTGCTCTACCACCCATGGCGGTAACTTATATGGCACAGTGCGCTCATAAACTACACCCTCTCAGGCTCAAAGACGGACGGGAGATGAAGCTGTGCGTAGACTATATTGGAAATTCGCTGCATGTTGTCAAAGAATGACAAACCAGTTTAGACATAAACGCGTAGATTACACTTCTACAAGGTTACTGTATAAGTTCATGCTAACCATGGTTTAGATGTTCAAGTTGATATTTGCTTTTCAATAAAATATCTCGCATCACACAGTTCATCACCATCGGACAGAGTGTGTATTCTCCGATACTTACTGCCTTCAACAAGGTATTCGCCCCCGGAGTAATCGAAGGTGCACCAGGTTTTTCTGAAGAAAGTCATCTCTTCTTGTCCGAACTTTTTGAAGAAGTCATAAACCGTGCATGAATAAATGTCCATGCACCACACGTCTTTGTCCATATATAGCTTTATTTTATACCCCGGTTCAGTAAAGGGATACTTCATTGCGGCTTTGAGGTACTTCCCCAAACGAGCCGTTGGACCTTTTGTTGTTATTTTCCACCACATCGTTCTCAGCGGAGCGATTATTGGAATTGCGCCTTTATTGTTCAGGTAGGCTTGCCAAATCATGTCCCCGACTAGATTTGTGGCGTAATCGCGAGCTATGTTCTCTTTTAGCAGAGCTCTGTATACGGCCAGAGTTAATAATCCAGCATATTCTTGTTGATAATTGCCGATACTATCAAGATCTTCAAAATAAGGCATTAACTCTTTGATATTCAGCATAGCCTGAGATGTTATTCTCCTTATTTCCTTGGCAGTGAAGCGTCCATATTCAGGCATACCATCTCGCCTGCAGCTCGATGCCAGTACTTTCGTGACGGTTTTTGTCTGGCCTTCCCACATTGCGTGCCGAATAATTTGTTTGATAAGTGTTTTTAATATATTCGATCTCATTTTATCTTCCTCCGGGGCATTGGTCTCATACTGAACCTGTCCAATAGTTATAGCACTTCTTGGGTTAGCCTTACAATACTGAGGAATGTCCAAGCTCTCAAGATTGCACTTTTGTCAGAAATGGGCAGCGATAATTCAGCGTGTCACGCAACCGAAGGGAGGGGAAATCCAAACCAACCTCTGCCTTGTCCGCATGGATAAAGGCGTAAAAACTATCCCTCAGTATTCCGGGAGAGAAATGTCATCCTACTTTTTCTTTAATTGTCGGCTGCGGAATTGAAGTTCAGTTGTGGCCCTATTGTAGCGTTTTCCTTAATTTCATGGCAACTACAGATAAAATGAGACTGGCAATACCTAATCCAGTGGCGAAGTATGCCTCTGTCATCGTGACTTTCCCAACAATGGGAAACACAAAACCATCGATCAGACACAAAATTAGCCCCCAAATAAATAGAAACCAAGCCGTTATTGTCGCTAGAGCTTTGAAAATTGGTGGCATTCCTCCATCCTCCTTTTTGCCTCATAGTATCACATCTTTGCCAATTGTCAAGCGATTTCCGGAAAAAGCTGAAATCGCTAATTTGGGAAAGTTAATTAAACGTTTCGTCAGACTGTGTAACCTTTGTAAGGGTTATAACACAATGTTAACAAAGGCATTGCGTTTGAGCTGGTTTTATTTTGGGTGAGTGACTACACTTCATCGGGAATGGGTGTGTGTCTGGCTTGTAGTTATCATTCTAGGGCGAAAGGTGCTACCCTTGGTATATCCTCTGCGTCGACATTAAGTGCTCCTAATATGATATTCGTAGCCAGACTTGACCACGGTATATCCAGCTTATGACTCGCTGGCTGCTCATTCCTCCGCCGTGAATCGCAGAGTGTGCGCTATCTCTGAAAACTTGGCTTCATCGTAAGGAGCAAGCGTGATTACAGACTTCGTGCTTACAGTACTTATGGTAACTAGAATCCACTTGTTGCCCTTCTTAACCCCGAGAGCATAGCTCTCAATCAAATATCCCGATGAATTCTCCCAGTCAACTTTGGCAGTGGTAGCTTTGGTGCCATCCTCCAGAGTTGTCTCCTGCTCAGCATCAACCTTGATAGCTGTACGTGATATACTTCTTGGCCCAAATGCGGCTGTGACAGCCTCGGCAAAGGTAGCTTGTCCCCTAACAGATGCAGATATTACCGGAACCTCCCCGGTGCCTTTAGCGTAGAGCTTAATCTCATTTTTTTCCTCATCTGCTACCCTTATCCAATCGCTCGGATATTTGATGGAGAAGCCGTACTCGGCATTGGTGTACTCAGTGGCGTTGAAGGAGAGCTTGGCTGCGGGTGGTGGCTCCACCGGCTTTTCCACGGGTGGTGGTGGACTAGGAGTAGGCATTGGTGTTGTAGCTGCTGGCAGTGTTGTCAATTGGCCTATGTCAGATGTGGCTTCCTTTCCGCTAGCGTTTTTTGACATGACCCTAAAGTGACAAGTTGTATCTGGCTGAAGCCCGGTTAATTCGACCCTGTGGTTGGTGACCAGTTCTTCGCCCAAGGCAGTAGTCAAACCTAAATCAGCGGTGTAGCCGTATGCTACCTGGCTGGTAGCCGGTTTATCTGTTGTCCAAGTAAGGACGGCACTTGTCGCAGTTATGTCTGAGACCGAGACATCCTGAATGGCAAGTGTTGGCGATGGGGTGAACAGATGACCGAAGGTGAAGTAGATACCACCGACACTTGCAATCCCTAACAAGGCAGCGCCTAGGCCTATTAGAAATGGCCTCAGCGGCATCCTGGCATGTGGCTTAGGGATTGGTTTTGGCTTGGCTTCCATCCTCCCTCTGGCAGCAGTTGCTTGAATCCCCTTCGCTGCCTCAGCCTCCTGTTTTGCTCTCTCCCGGAACGCCTCTACCTCTTTCTTCGCCCTGGCAGCGGCTTCTTGAATCTTCCTCGCTGCCTCGGCCTCCCGCTTCGCTCTCACCCGGGATTCCTCCGCCTCTTTCTTCGCCCTGGCAGCAGCTCCTTGAATCTTCCTCGCTGCCTCGGCCTCCCGCTTCGCTCTCGCCCGAACCGCTTCCTGTCGTGCCCTCTCTTTAACGGCTCCCTCCGCTTCTTTCTTCGCCCTGGCAGCGGCTTCTTGAATCTTCTTCGCTGCCTCGGCCTCCCGCTTCGCTCTCGCCCGGGATTCCTCCGCCTCTTTCTCTGCCACGGCAGAAGCTTCTTGAGCTAGAAGCTGCTGTACCGTGGCGACAAGTTTGGGTAAATGTTTCTCCAGAGGTGGCGTTTGGGCATCTAGCCACTGATGACGACTAGTGAAAAAATCTATAGATTTGGAGAGAGGAGTATTGTCAATCCGAATTGGGATGATGGGAATGCCTTTGCTGGCGGCTCTTTCCACCTCTCTATTTACTTGTGGTGAGCTATTCGAGCTGGATGATAACACTAGGATGAAAATACGGCTCGCATCAATCGCATCAACGATTGCCTCAACCCATACTTTGCCGATTGCAACATCCCGGGGAGCGAACCAGCAAGATATGTTTCTTGATTCGAGCGCGGCGCATATCGCCTCAGCAGTGGCCCTGTCAGGGGATGAATAGCTAATAAAAATGTCGTGAGCCATTTGATTTAAACCTCTTAGACTGTTAGCTCAATTTGACCATAGTATACCCAGCTTTCGCAATAATTCTGGGGATGCCTTTCACCAGGACGCGATCCTTTTCCTTCTCTTCTTCGAGAAGTTTATCCCACGGCACCAGGTCTTTATGCAGCTTCCTAGCTTTAATGGTCTTCTTCCCATATCGCCACCCTTCATCAAGCTTCTGACGCATCCATCGTTCATGCTCCATTTTTGCCAGTTTCTCTACCTCGCTACTTTCAAATTCAGCCGGTGCCTCACCACCGCGGGCTGGCAGCATGACATATCCCACGCTTGCTAGTTTGCTCGGAATATCCCGGACATTGTTGCGATTCTGCTCCTTCTCATTCTCAGGTAGTTCGGCGTAGGGTTTGAGCGAACTATGTTCTTTCTTGTCTTCCCGTGTAACCGGTCCATACTTGTATCCTTTTGCACTTAAATCCTCACAGAATATTTCATGAAACGCCTCGGCAAGCTTCTCCAGGAGGTCTTCATCAGGCTCCATACTTTGAATTAAGGCGGAAAAGTCCTGACCATCTACGTGCAAATTCAATTGCGTTTCAGAAGGCAAACTGGAACGCTCAAAGCTTGTTTTGCCTGCAAGTTGACTCATAGCCACGATTGCTTCCATAGACCGGGCTCCGTGTCTGTATTCCTTAGTCAGCAGAAAGGCGCGCAGCACTCCCTGGTCAATGTTCACCATTCTCTTGTTTCCTTCCTGGTGCAGAAGCTGTGGCGCAAAGCGTTCAAAGATTGAGCGTAAGATAATTGCTCGCCGGATGATATAGTAAGCGTCTTTAGCCAGCCCCTGAGTATTTTCCTGCCGGTTAGGACCGAGGATGTTGAGAAAGCCTTTGAGCCGGCTGGCAAAATCGGGCAACTTTGCTGCTCGGCTCTCTTTTTCTTCAAGATTGGTGCCAAAGTTTTCCATGCTATGGCTTGTGCCGCCGGCAAAAACAAAGATGCTGCGACCAATGGGATGAGTTATCTGCCCTTCTTGAAACTCACCGTCTTGCATCGGAGCCAGAAAATAACGCAGCCAGCCCAGCGGCTGATGCTGTAGGTGGGCATCAAATTCGTCCCAGAAGACGAGTGGAATTTTGCCGGATAATGCCTTGTCACGCACCTGATGAAAGGCATCAAACAAATCTTCAAATCCAGCAAGCTGCGATAGATTGAAGTTCAGAGTCTCAATTTCACCCGGCAGCACTGAGTTGGCTACTTCTTTTACGGCAAAAGACTTGCCAGAGCCCGGCTGACCAAAGACAGCAATGGAAAGGGGTGTTTGGCGGTAACGTTGGCAGTAGTCGTGAATCAGACTACTGATGCTGTGCAGGCTCTCGATCTCCCTGCGGTCCACCGTCTTCAGATTTCCAAACCGTCCCATTGGCACTTCAGGTAGGGCGCATTCCAGACCTTCGTGCACAATTTGTTCTGCTATAGCCTCAAGTGGAGCTGGATTTTTGTCCTCGAGAATTGTCCAGAAACGGGCTGTCTCTGTGGCAGCAGTGCCGGTCGCTAGCGCCGGCAGCGCCTGTGTTGGATTCCTGATTAAAGCTGTTGCCAGGCACTTACCATCCTCTGCCAATACCTCAGCTATTTTTGAGACTGGAAAAGCGAGACGGATTTGACCTAGGTCACTACCGACATGGCCGTAGCCCTCCACATGAAGAAAGCGCATGGCACGAACACCAGACTGGATGCCCCGGGACATGTCTGGCTGCGTGGCATTCAACATCAGTTCACGGGCAATGCCTGCGGTGAGGCAAGAGTTGTACCCGATCATGTATCCCTTGTGGTAGCATCCCCATTCGCCTTCCATCGCACTTGGGTCAAAAAACAGCATTGCATCCGGTACGGATTTCGAATTTCGTGACAAAAGAATCACGCCTGCAGTGCCAAAAGAGACGACCACATATGCGCACTGTGCCAGCGCGTTCACATGGGGATTGTATAAAAGTTCCCACACCAGGTCCTGGGCAGTGCGTTCCCATGATATCTGATGACTGATTTGTACCTGGCTGCTCCGTAGATCACCCGCTGTCATGACCACTATAAGCTGCTCAGCATGATTGCGGTGCAAATGGTTCCACAGTCTGCCTTGAGCAACGGGCTTAGCCATCTTGGCCACAACCCAGGGGCTGGCGGTACTACTGGCCAATGCCTGAGGCCAGAACTCTTGGTGCTCACGAAACCCCAGGTTGGCATCGTCAATGATGATGAGGTCCGGGTATTTGGGGTCATCGACAATCTTTCTCCACTTGTCTGATGAAGCCACGTTAGTATGTGCTGGACTCAGCCCCAGGAATTCCTGCACCCGCCATACCTTGTCTGAGCTTGAGGCGCGTTCATCAAGCTTGAAGGGCGCCCACATAGCATAAGAATGGTGGAAACGGCTATCAGCCGGAGTTACCCGACCTCGGGGCAGACTGACTTGCTGGACTTCAAAGTTGACCTGGCTGGCTTGTCTCAGGTTCTTGGCAACAGCACTAATAAGGTCAACCAGCATTGCCGCGCCACCGCGCTGGCAGAAGGCGGCAGTTACTTCATCCGCAGTCCAAGCCTGCGCCATGCCCTCCGTTCGCCATATTCGGGCAATGTTCCAATCAATAGTGACATCTCCGGTCACCACCACGACTTTGCTACCTTTTTCTTTATTCATTAGCTCATTCTGTCAGACTGGCTCTGGCGTGTGAAATCGGACGACTACGCGCCAGTCCTCATTTTCGTGCAACATGGTTTCTTCAGCTTCTTTCAATGACTCGAGGAAGCTATTATAATCCTGAGATAGCATCATTCTATCCTTGAGTTCGGTCAGATGGCGCACCATCTCAGCGGAACGCATCGAATTTCTTAAGTAGTCCCTGTGCATTCGAATGGCGGTTATGGTGGCAGCAATAGCTGGCAAAACTATAGCCATGAAAGCAAAGAAAATCCCAAGCAAGTCAGGGCCAAGATTGGAAATGTGGAGCAGCACAGCACAGATAGTGAGGCCAAACAAGACATAGCTGGCAATGGCCATGCGGTGATGTCTTCGGTAGTGGCGTTTTCTGGTGCCATCATGATAGCTAATCTGTTCTTCAATCCAAGCTTCACATATGAAACACTTCAGGCGTTGGAATGTGGATAAATTCATCTCAAGACGTGGTCGCCGCCCCCAAAATGAAAGAAAGGCAGGCACCATCCAATCTTTGGGAGAATATGCCAGGCTCAAGTGCCGAGGTGGTCGTAGTGTTGACACGTCGATATTCGCCAGTGCCATGAACAGGGCTGAACGAAAGCGCTCAGCCAAGAATCTGTAATCTAACCACTTGTCATGCCATCTCCGCCATCGGCTTATGCTGACAATGGCCAGCACGGCTAACATCAAGAGTACTTCGGATGTCAGGATAATTGGTCTCTGGGGCAGGAAAAGAATTTGGGAAGCGGCTATGACCACAGCGGCTAAGGCTAGTACGTAGACGACACTATCAGCCCGATAATACAGGTGCTGGTAGCGCAATGCCAGGATATCAGCCCTGACATAATGGCGCAGGCAATATTCCAGAGTCGCCTGCAATCTATCAGAAGGTAATTTGGCACTTTCGGATATACCCACGAAAAACTGGCGCATTTCTTCTAGTTGATTAGCAAAGTTGGTAGCATTGACCTGCTCTGAGTTGTATTCATCGAGGGATCGGAGTGGCCCGGGGTTTAGGCCCCGCCCCGGCTCGAGCGTGACCTGCCCTGGTTTATCCGTGTGTATCCAGATAAGAGGGCACTTAGTATCTCGTGCATACTTGACCATTTCTGCAGTACCACCTTGTCCAGTAGCCGGTTTGCCGTTCCAGAGAGCAATGAGCACGTCGCATTGGTCAACCACATAGCGCCCCACCTGCTCATATGCTTCGGTTCGCTCAGCTTTGGCTGTAAGCGTTCTGATACTCCTTACTTGGGAAAGCAACCTTTCAAATTCCTTCTTGGATTCGCTGGTCTCGAAGTCTTGCATGTAGTCATCTTTCTCCATGGGAAGAACCACCTCTAATGTTGACTCGGGAATCTTGAGGATTTCTCTGACCACTAAGCGGTCAGCGCCTTCGGCAAGAGGAGACAGAACACACAGGCCTACCGGAGTGCTTCGCATAGGCGGCACCACCTGTTTTATGCTTTGTACTACTGAGCGGATTGCTTCAGTGAGCGCAGGTTGTTTTTCTAACTCTCGGTGGCCGGTGACGCCAATGACAATGCGGGCGGAAATTACCTGCTCAAACCTATCAAGTTGGAATCGCTTGCCCCACATACCTCGTCCTTACAACAATCTTTAACGTCCCGTGGATGATTACACCCTAACTCGCAATATTATGCGCTAGCAAGCACTGCCAGTCAATATGGATCTGTTGCGGATTTCGGTCAAATCGTCTGTAAGGTATCCCAAACATGCTATACATGCGGCAATGAATAATGGCTATTTGCAACGTTGATTTATTTGTTGAGCGTGGAGTTTGTTCGCTGCGTTTTGAACAATTCATCGTGTATATTACTTTCAGGCTGTACCCTCAAAATAGGATAGAATAGAGCCTGACGGGTTCCGGTGAGGTGCACAATTCATTGGGGAACTCAGGTTGCCCCGCCAATCAGATTGCCTGCCGGC